>Ga0209719_1000136_pt1 | contig 108266 bp, 76 predicted proteins | sample AD_JPNAS2_MetaG_FD_184421 | JGI IMG/M metagenome (GOLD analysis project Ga0209719, IMG submission 184421) | Active sludge microbial communities of municipal wastewater-treating anaerobic digesters from Japan - AD_JPNAS2_MetaG (SPAdes) (version 2) | ecosystem: Engineered > Bioreactor > Anaerobic...
CTCTCAGACCAGCTAACCATCGTAGCCTTGGTAGGCCATTACCCCACCAACCAGCTAATGGTACGCGGACTCATCCTTCAGCAAAAGCTTGTAAACAGAGGCCTTCTTTGACTACACAACAGTAGTTGTGCAGTATTATCGGGTATTAGCGCACCTTTCGGCACGTTATTCCCAACTAAAGGGCAGATTATCCACGCATTACTCACCCGTGCGCCACTTTACTCATCCCGCGAACGGGACTTTCTCGTACGACTTGCATGTGTTAGGCACGCCGCCAGCGTTAGTTCTGAGCCAGGATCAAACTCTCCAGTTTAAAATCCTGTAAAGGAAGATAAATCTTCCTTTTGAACTCGCTTGATACTTCAAAAAACTACTAGGACCCACAAATTTCTTTTCCCACTATTCAATTTCCAAAGAGCCTTCTTGAAACGAGCTGTGACATTTAAATCAATTCGATTTCATTGTCAAGCTGAAATTTCAAATTTTGTTCCGTCCGCAAACAGGAATCATCCGACAACAAAGAGTGGCACCATCGGTAAACCTCTTGAAAACTGCTAGGGCCTTCAAGCACATCTCTGACGGACAGAAGTGAACTTCTACTCTCTATGTTCAAAACTGTCAAGAAGAAATTGCATTATTTCCCGATTATTTTCCAAAATCTGATTAAACTCGTCTTTCCATGTACTTATGGATTGTCCCTCCGGCGGATCCTTTGAGAAAATCCCCCCGCGTGAAAGCGTCGGGGGGGGCTTTTCAAAGCAGGCATCAGGGAGCGTGCGGCGGCGGCCTTCCTACTGGGGCAACGCCCCGGTAAAGATGTTTTCAAAACATTCGTTGACGGCCGCGGGCTCGCCGGCTGTTACATAATCCAGATAGCCGGTGAGATGTTTCAGCTCGGCACCCAGATAGAATTGACCGGACAGGACTTTGCCCATGTAGAAGGCGGCTTCCGCGTTGTCCTTTGCCAGCGATGCCGCTTTTTCTCCCTTGATGTCGCCAGCGATGGCTTTCAGTTTCGGGATGGCAACCGTCATGGACCACAAATGCATCCAGGCGTGCGCAACCATGCGCATGGCCTGCTGGAGCGGCTGGGCGACGGCCAGAATATCGAGAATCCTTTTCCGGTCTCTCCATTCTGTCAGTTTCGCCACGGTTGCGTCCATCGCGTCAACGGCGTTTTTCATGGCCGCGATATATTTGTCTTCCACAATGCCCCCGGCCTTTTCGCAGCTCAGGGCGATTCTCTTTTTGAAAACCTTGAAATTGAACATGTCCGGATTCATGAGCAGCTTGCGCATCGTCAAATCCATCGACTGAATGCCGTTGGTTCCTTCATAAATCGCCAGAATCTTGCAGTCGCGGGCGAGCTGTTCGATCGGATACTCCGAGCAGTAGCCGTAGCCGCCGAAGACCTGCATGGCCTCGGAAGTGACAAGCCAGGCCAGGTCCGTGTTGCCGGCCTTGCACAGGGGAATCAGGAAATCCAAAAGCCCCTGCGCCTCGCGGCCTTCCGGTGTTCCTTTTTCGACATTCGCCATGTCCGCCGAGTAGGCGGCAAGCAGCGTCAGCATTCTCATGGCTTCCACTTGTGCCTTCATCCAGATGAGCATTCTTTTCACATCGGGATGCCTGATGATCGGCACGGAGGTAAAATCACCCTTTTTGGCCGGGTCCTGCCCCTGGAGACGGTTTTTCGCATACGTCACCGCATGCATATAGGCGGAGCTGGCCGTGCCCAGACCCTGCTGTGAAACGTCGAGACGCGCTTCGTTCATCATCTGGAACATGATCTTCATGCCCTGACGCTCCTGACCCAGAAGCCAGCCGACGCACTGGTCGTTGTCGCCGAAAGAGAGAGAACAGGTGGCCGACCCCTTGATGCCCATTTTGTGTTCGATGCCGGTGGTCGCGACGTCATTGCGCTTGCCTGACGTGCCATCGGGATTGACGTGAAATTTGGGAACGATGAAAATGGAGATGCCGGGGGTTCCGGGGGGATCGCCGTCGATTCTCGCCAGAACTGGATGAATGATGTTTTCGTACAGATCATTGTCGCCCGCCGTGATGAATATTTTCTGGCCGGTGATTTTGTAAGTGCCGTCGGCCTGCCGGACGGCGCGGGTTTTCAGCGCACCGACATCGGAGCCGGCGGAAGGTTCGGTAAGGCACATGGTTCCGCCCCACTGGCCTGCAACCATTTTCTCTACATAGATTTTCTTGAGTTCCTCGGAACCGTGATGAATGATCAGGTTGCAGGCGCCGACCTTCAGCGTATCATACGAGCTGAAGGCCACGCCGGCCGCGCAGAAATACTCCATCGCAGCGCGATAGACGGTTTCAGGCATGCCCGTGCCGCCGAATTCGGGAGAGTTGCTCAGACCCGAAAATCCCGCCTCCCTGTAGCTTTTCATGGCCGCATGAAAACCTTCGGGAACTTTGACGGTTTTGGCGGCCGGGTCGTATATCGCGCCTGTTTTGTCGGCCTGCGCGTTCGCGGGATAGACCTGTTCGACGGCAATCTGCTCGGCAAGGTCCAGTGTCGCCTCATACGTGTCGCGGTCGAAATCAGCAAACCTCTCATACCGGTTGAGTTTGTCCGCCTCCAGCGCTTCAAACAGGACAAACCTCTGATCTCTGGAATCGAGTAACGGATTTAATGCCATGATTACACTCCTTTTTTGATATTTTTAGCCCGCAGCGCCTGAAATTTCAATGGACGCGAAGACTGTCTTTTTTTGCCGCAATACGATATTTTGTGTGAGGGCTCCCTAGCACACTTGAGAAAAAAAGTCATCATCGATCTCGAATCCGGCGGGCGAGCGTTGCTGGCTGTCCGATGCCGAATGGAATCTTCTTTAAAAAGCCGATTGGATGGAATTGGACCCGCCGCAGATGAACCGGCATCTGCGGAAAAACTCAAAAACGACTTCCGAATGCGGACCAGCGCCCCGTCAATCGGCCAACCGGCGGAAAAGCTGCGTGAACAGGACCACTTTGACCTTGACAAATGAAGGTGACTGTGGTTTAGGCAATGCCCTATTACTTTTAGGGGTTTAACATGAAAAAGACTTTGACGAATAAATCCAATACCAAGAGAAAAAGGACCCATGGATTTCTGGTCCGCATGGCGACCAAAACCGGCAGGCAGGTGCTGAGCCGCAGAAGAGCCAAAGGCAGAAAGAAATTAACCGTTTAATTCCGATATGGAACGCCTCGAAGGGATGTTGGGTTTCTTCCGCAATGAAAGCGCAATCTTTTCGAAGAGCGGAAAGGGTAACCAGCAAGAGCCGTTATCGGACCATTTACGAACAGGGGGTCAGAAGAAGTTCGCGATTCTTTACCATCATAACCTGCGGCAACCCGAAGGGCGCCAAACGCCTGGGAATCACCGTCACGAAGAAAACGGGCAACGCCGTTTTTCGCAATCGAATGAAAAGGCTTCTTCGGGAATTCTTCCGCCGCAACAAGGAATTGTTTCCAGCGGGGCATGACGTCGTCGTCATGGTCAAAAAAAATACACCGCCTTCCAACTATCAGGAAACAGCCAGGGAATTGACCGAACTCTTCTTGCGGAAAGCCGGCAAATAAAGCATGTTCAGGAAAACCTTGGTCAATTTCTTTGTCTTTCTCATTCGTCTGTACCAAGCCTGTATTTCTCCATTCTTTTTTGCGTCCTGCTGCCGATTTACCCCGTCCTGTTCGCAATACGCGATTGACGCGATCCGGCTGCACGGCCCGGCCAAAGGCGTCTGGCTGGGGGCAAGAAGAATTCTGCGATGCCATCCCCTGCATCCCGGCGGATACGATCCCGTCCAGTAAACAAGAAATTGGGAGGTATGTTCATGGACAAAAGGACTATTCTGGCCATCGTCCTGTCGCTGGCCGTTCTTTTGGTTTATCAAATCTTTTTTGTCAAGCCGCCGGTACCGCAAAAAGGCGCATCTTCACAGACGCCCGCCGGACAGATTCAGCAGGATAAGGCCGCCGCTCCGTCACCCGCAGCGGCCCTGACAAAGGCTCCCGCAGCCCCCGCGCCGAAAGCGGCAGCCGGACCGCTAACGCCGCCCCGTGACATCACCGTGGAAACCGATCATTACACGGCCGTTTTCTCCACACGCGGCGCGGCCCTGAAATCACTGAAGCTCAAAGGCTATTATCGGGACTGCCATGAATGCACCGAGGACATCTGGCCGAAAATCAAAGGACTGGTGACAGGCCAAAAAGCCTCCCCGAAGCCCAAAACCCCGGAGTTTGTTGAACTGGTCGATGTTCGCGAAGGCATGCCCTATCCGCTGGCGGTGACCTTCCCCGAATCCGGCGTCGATGTCGCACCGGACGAAGTTTTTGACGCGGCCGGAAACCGCATGGATTTGACCGGCACTCAGCAGAAACAGCAACTGGTTTTTTCCAGATCCCAGGGCGGCGTCAAAATCGAAAAGATCTATTCGTTTGATCCGTCCGGATACACCCTGGGCCTGGACGTCAAGGTTCACAATCTCACCGGAGCGCCCATCACCCAGATTCCGCAGTTGAACTGGTACCAGTATGTCGATCCTCAGAAGATCGACGACAGCTACGGACATGAAGGCCCCATCGTCTCGGTCGGCGGCAGCATCGAGCTGGAGGAAGTCAAAAAGCTCCAGAGCCAGTCCGTACAGGGTCCGAACGTGTTGTGGGGAGCGTTTGAAAGCAAGTATTTCATCGCGTCGTTCATTCCGGAAAACCCGTCTCTGACCAACGCCGTCCTGACGCGCGACGCGGCCAACATGGTCGGCGTCGGCATGAAGGGCCGCAAGGAAATCATTCCCGGCGGTCAGAACAGCGTTTTTTCCTACTCTCTGTACCTCGGCCCCAAACAATACGACCTGCTCAAGAACCTGGGCGTCGGTCTTGAAAACGCCATTGATTTCGGTTGGTTCAAATGGCTGGCCATCCCGGCCCTTTACATCCTCAACTTCCTCTACGGATTCGTCCTCAACTACGGCATTGCCATCATCATCCTGACCACGATCATCAAAATCGTATTCTGGCCGCTGGGCAACATGAGCTACAAGTCCATGAACGAGATGAAAAAGCTCCAGCCGAAAATCGAGGCCCTGAAGCAAAAATACAAAAACGATCAGACCAAAATCGGCCAGGAAACGATGGCGCTTTACCGGGAGCACAAGGTCAATCCCTTTTCCGGATGCCTGCCCATCCTGATCCAGATCCCCGTGTTCTTCGGACTGTACAAGGCGCTGATGTATTCCATCGAGCTGCGCCATTCGCCCTTCTTCTTCTGGATTCAGGATTTGTCGGCAAAGGACCCCTACTACATCACCCCGATCATCATGGGCGCCACGCAGTTCATCACTCAGAAAATGACGCCCGCCATGGGCGATCCGACGCAGCAGAAAATCATGCTGTTCATGCCGGTGATCTTTACCTTCTTCTTTTTGAATTTCCCGTCGGGACTGGTGATCTACTGGCTGTGGAACAATATTTTGCAAATCGGACAGCAATACTACATCAATAAAAAGCTGGCGACCGGATAGGATCGACGGAGTTCAAAATGAGCGCAAAGATACTGGACATAGAAGAAAAAAACATTGACGCAGCCATCGAACGGGCCTGCCGGGAATTCGGCGTCGGGCGCGAAAAACTGAACATCGAAATCATTTCCGAAGGGTCCAACGGCTTTCTGGGAATCGGCGCGAAGAAGGCCAAAATCCGCGCCTCGATCTTTTCCTTCGATATGGACTTCTCCACGGAGGACTCCGCCCGGCAGAAGGAACGGCCCCAAGCAAAATCCGACGGCAAACCGGAAGAAAAAACCGACCGCCCTGCGGAAAGAAAACCGGAATCGAGGCAAGAACACCGGCAGGAAAAACGGCACGAAGCCCAACCGGAGCGCCGGGCCGCGAGGTCCGCACCCGCGGAGTCCAGGGCATCCGCTCCCCGTCCGGCCCGGGTGAAACCGGCCCAGCCGCCCGCGGCGCCCGAACAATCCCCCCCGCCCGCCGTGCCGCGGGTTGAAGCGGTTCCCGCCACAACGCCGGCGGCGCTTAAGGCCAGAGACCTCCTGGCCGGAATCCTCGGCAGAATGACGTTTGAATGCCAGGTGACCGCCGCCGAAACGGATGAAACGATCATCCTCAGCATCGAGGGGGATGACGGAGGGCTTCTGATCGGCCGCCGGGGGCAGAATCTGGACGCGCTGCAGTACCTCCTGAACAAGTCCGTCCATAAATCGGAAGCACAGCGCAAAATGATCGTGGTCGATTCCGAAGAGTACCGCAAAAGAAGAGAGGAATCCCTGCTGGCGATGGCCGAGCGGATTCGGGAGAAGGTGAAAAAAACCCAGAAGCCTCTCTCGCTGTCGCACATGAACGCTCACGACCGGCGGATCATTCATCTGGCGCTGCAGGAAGACGAAGAGCTCATCACCAAAAGCCGCGGCGAAGGCGAGTACCGGAAGGTCATCGTTCTGCCGGCCAAAAAAGGAAACAGCCTCCGCCCGGGTAAAAACAGAAGCCGGAAAGAGCCGGCCGGCGATAGCTTTTAATGAATGGTGGATGGTGGATGGTGAATAGTGAATGGTGACAAAGACAGAAACGATCGCAGCCATTGCCACGCCTTCGGGCACGGCAGGCGTGGGCCTCATCCGGGTCAGCGGCCCTCTGGCCCCTGAACTGGCGCAGCGGCTTTTCCGTCCCGCCCATTCCAACTGCACCTGGCAAAGCCACCATTGCTATCACGGAGACATCATCGCGGCTGACGGCAAAACGGTTCTGGACGAAGTGCTGGCCACGCTGATGCGAAAACCGCGTTCTTTCACCGGCGAAGACGTTCTGGAAATTTCCTGCCACGGAAACCCTTTGATTCTGCAAAACATTATGGAACAGTTTCTGGCGCTGGGCTGCCGCCCGGCCCGCCCCGGTGAATTTTCCGAACGCGCCTATCTGAACGGCCGAATGGATTTGTCGCAGGCGGAAGCGCTGGCGGCCATGATTTGCGCGCAGTCGGCAAAGGCGCTGCAGCTTGAGCTGTCGCAGCTAAAAGGATCGCTGGGGAACTCAATTGACGAACTGCGCTCACTCTTGATCGACGGTCTCGCCAATCTGGAAGCCGCAATCGATTTTACCGAGGATGTTTCCGACAAAGAAATCCCCGCCGTCCCCGGGCAAATTCTCCAGGCCGCCGCCGGCGTGGAGCTGCTCCTGTCCACCTACCGACAGGCCCGGCTCATCACGCAGGGCATCCGCGTGGTCATCGTCGGCAAGCCCAACACGGGCAAGTCCAGCCTGCTCAACCGGCTGGCCGGCAAAAAAAAAGCCATCGTCACGGACATTCCCGGCACCACGCGGGACCTGATTACGGAAACGATCACTCTGGACGGCATCAGCATCCACCTGACCGACACCGCCGGCATCCGTCCGCCCAGAGACGACATTGAAAAAGAAGGCATAAGCCTGGTTCGGCAGCAGATGGAGCAGGCCGATATTCTCCTGCTGCTCTTTGACGGCAGCCAACCGCTGACGGACGAAGATTACCGGATCCTGGAGCAAAGCAAAAAACGCGACTGCCAAATCCTGACGGTTGTCAACAAGCGCGACCTCGCGCCCGCCTGGGACAACCGGCTTCCCGGTCACCCGCTTCACGGCAGGCGCCTGCTCGATCTTTCGGCAAAATTCGGCGACGGCGTGGAGGATCTGAAAAAAGCCCTGAGCGATTTGGCCGGCGGCACGGATGCCCCCGCGGAAGGCGGCATGATTTCCCGGCTGCGCCACAAACTGGCGCTGGAAAAGGCCCTTGCCTGCCTCAAGGCGGCCCAAAACTGCCTCGCAACGGGCCAGTCTTCGGAATTTGCCGCCTTTGAGCTTTCCGAGGCCCTGAACGCGCTGGATGAAATCACCGGCAAAAAAATATCGGAGGATGTTCTTTCCCGGATTTTCTCCGGTTTCTGCATCGGCAAATAAATTGAAAAGCAGTCCTCTTTATGCTAGTTTTGTGCGCGATTCAAAGATTTTCGCGGCGCCGTTTTGCCGAACCTATAAATTATTTTCCAGAGGTGCGTCATGAAAACATCACCTTTCCTCTTTTGCGTGCTTTGCCTGCTCTGTTTTTCCGTCCCTGACGCGCCGGCCCAGTCCAAATGCGTTCACGCGGACGGCGAAGCGCTGATCCTCAACAACGACCGGCCCTCGGCAAAAATGGAAGCCGTGGCCCGCGCCAAGTGGACGGCCATCGAAGACGTCGCCGGAACGGAAGTAAAGGCCGGCAGCCTCGTGCAAAACTTCACCCTCGTTGAAGACGTGATGAAAACCAAGGCGGGCGGCGTGGTGAGAAGCTATCAGGTGATTGATGAATCCGTAAAGGATGACGTTCTGAACGTGAAAATCAACGCCTGCGTCGAGCCGTCCCAGGCCCGGAACGCCGTTTCGCAGCTGGGTCTGAACAACTCCATCGCGCTTTTCATTCCCGCGCGGAAACCGGGGCGGCGCGGAGATGAATTTGAAGAAAAGAACATTCTTTCCGAAACGCTCATCGGCAAACTGACCGAGCAGGGCTTCAACGTGGTGGACGTCGCGCCCACGCACGCGGTGAACGCCAGAGACGTCGAAAGCGCCGTTCGCACCGGCCGAACCCTGTCCATGCGAAGCCTGACGTACAAGTTCCTGTCGAATCTGATCATCATCGGGAAGGTGGACTACACCATTTCCACCAAAAAAGGCGAAGACATCGGCTACGGCCTCTCCATGCCCTTCAACCACGTCACCGTCCGTCTCAATTACCGGATTCTTTCCAAAAACAACAACACCGGCAACATGGAAATTCTTTCCACGGGCGTGGAACAGGCCAGGGGGCTCGCCAACAGCGTCGAGGACGCGGCGGCCCAGGCCATGCAGGAACTGGCGGAAACCCTGACCCCCTCCCTGCTAGACAAGGTCGGGCAATACATTCAGGGCAACACCAAAAAGATTGCCGTGCAGGTGGCGGGCGTGGAGGATCTGGACGCGGTCCTGAAAGTCAAGGGCATCCTTCAGAACATCGTCTGGGTCGCGGGGGTGGAAGAAAAGGAAATGGGGTCGTTTGTGGTCAGCTATCCGGAAAACACCCTGTATCTGGCCAACAGCATCCAGCAGAAGGGAAGCTTTAAAATCGTCAATTTCTCGCCCTACTCCCTGACGCTGGAGTATTTGAAGCAATAAAAGGAGGCGGCGATGTTCAATTCGCGCGGAAGGTACGGTAATTATCCTGTTCTGGTTTCGGCAATTTTGCTGGTCACCCTCCTGATGCTGTGCGGCTGCGCCACGAAAATTCGCGTCAACATGCTGCAGCCCGCGCAGTATCATGAAGCATCGCTGACCAAAGCTGTCGCCGTTTTGCCCTTCACCGGCCCCGGCGGACCGGAATTCGCCGCGGAAATCGAAGGCGTGCTCGCGGGAATCGGCATCGACGATAAACCGTATTTCACGCTGGTGGACCGCGCCTCCGTCGACAAAATCGTCAGCGAAATGAAATTTTCACACAGCGGCCTGGTGGATCCGAAAACAGCCGTAAAGCTGGGCAAAATGATCGGCGCCCAGGGAATCTACACGGGCGTCGTCACGCAGAACAATCATGACGACAGCTTCTACTACGAAAAACGGTCAACCTGCGTCCATTATGAGAAACGAAGGGATGAAAAGGGGCGAATCTATCAGGGCGCCTGCCTTCAATGGCGCAACTACAACGTCCGCTGCATGAAACGCGTCGCCAACTTCGCCGTTTCGCCGAAGCTGGTCGATGTGGCCACCGGCAGAATCGTATACTCCCGCAATCTGTCCGCCGTGACCGCTTCCAACGGCTGCGAAGACACGCGGCCGGTTCAAAGCGAATCCGTCCTTTTGGAACAGGCCAAAGCCTCCGTCAAAAATCAGTTCCGGCGCGATATTGCTCCTTTCTATGTCACCCGGGAAATCCGCCTGATCGATTCCACGGACGGCATCGAATCAAATGAGGCAAAAGACCTTCTCAAGCGCGGCTTGGAATACGCGGATAAGGGCCGCATGGACAGCGCCTGCGAACTCTGGGGACAGGCGCGAAACCTTACCCCAGGCTCTTACGCGCTTTTGTATAACCTGGGCGTCTGCGCGGAAAGCCGCGGGGATCTGGATACCGCGCTGACTCTTTACCGGCAATCCGACAGGGCGCTGGGGAAACCGGACGACGACATCACCCTTGCGCTTTCCCGCGTCGGCGAAGCCATCAAGAACCGCGGCAAACTCCAAGAAGCGCTGGGCGTCAAATAACGGACTATTTCCCAACGCCGAACATGTAGGGTCTTTTCATGTTGAACAGCCTGGGCCTGCCGTCCACCATCCGGAAAATAAACGCAGCCGAACCGTTTTTATTGATCCGCTTTGTGGTTTTGACGTCCGTGTAACTTCTCGTGAAGCTAACCGCGACGGATATGTTCTCGTTGCGGGAATCGGTTGTCACGTTGTTCAATGTGTAGCGGATGTCCATATCGAGAAATTTGCTGAAATCCCTTCTGATGCGCCTCTCCAGAAGCGAATCATCCCCCATATAATTCTCGGCGACAAAAGACATGAATTGCCTGGCATTCTTCCCGGTGTAGGCCTCAACCATGCCGTCGAGCGTTTCCCGCACAGCCTTTTGCGTCTCCAGAAAAGACGTCTTTCCGGACGCTTTCTTGCCGACGGACAAGTTTTTTGACGTTTCCTGCGCCATGGCGTCCGCTCCGGAAACCGTCATAACCAGCAACAAGACAACCGGCAAAATCCTCTTGAAAATATTCATACACGACTCCTTTATTCCGTATTGATCATTACTGTACATACCAGAATCTTCCGCCCAGCGTTCTCGAAATCTTTGCTTTTCCTGATTTTTCAATGGTCACTTCTTCGTTGATGCTTGATTTTTCCTCATGCCTCAGATTGCGTTTGTACATCCTGCTGGTAATGGTGACATCATAAGAAACCAGATAGCGCAAACGGCCGTTTCCGGATTCAACAAGAATCATCGACAGGTTCTGAATATTGTATTTGACTTCATCAAACATTTTAAAAGTCCTGCGGAGGTTCATCTGCAGGTCGGACAGCGTTGCGCCGTCGTTCGCCTGCCACTGATCGCTGATCATGCTCAATACCTGAGAATCGTTGCGCTCCTCATAGGCCTGCTTGAATCGATTATAAAAAGCCTGTATTTCTTCCTTATCTCTGCCGGCAGACACAGCCGGCGACGGCGCAACTTCCGCGGTTTTCGGGCTCTCCTTTTTAGCCTGTTCCTGCTGCCCGTTCTTTTCCGCCGCTTTCGCCCGTTCCGCAATCGTGTATTCCTGACCTTTTCGGATCGCCACGGAAAGCTGCTTCCTTAAATCCAGATAAGCAAGACCCAGGGGAAAGTTAAGTTTAGACTCGTCCACAAAGATCAGGCGGCCTTCCCAGGGAAGCGGCACATAAGATATCTTCATGCTCTTGGCGTTTTTTTCACGGGCTTTATCCTCCGCCTCGTTGGAGCGCTCCAGCGTCACGGGCAAAACCGTGCTGACCTCTTTGAGCACCTCCCCATAGGCAACAGCGCCCATATCCGGCTTCAGGCTCGCCAAAAGGTCATTGGCCCTGCTGATCTGACTCTTGTAAATGGCTATATTTCCGGCGATTGTGTTAAAGCCAATAATGAAATTATCTTCCTCGGCCAGACGAATCTTACCCAGGAGAAGGTCTGCGTCAAAAGCGGCCAGGCTGGAAGGCATATACTTCTGCACAAAGTCATAGATCTTGAGCTGCTTCGCCTCCGCGGCGTATAAGGCCGCTTCACCCTTGGTCAGGTAGTGAGGATAAGGACTGGACAACAGGTGCAATCCCGGGCTGTAACTGAAATAGGGAATTCCCTCCTTCTGCTTTTGGGCAACCCATTTACTGAACTCGGCGGTGATCGAGGAAAGCCAGGCGGCATCGGTGGAAATGTTGTGAAATTCCGTTCCCGCCAGAGTCCGGTATTCCCCCAGTTTCGTCTTCGCGGAATAGACAAGCGCCGGAACACGATTAGCCGCCCTGTCGTAGCGATCAAAATCATCCCGGCTGAAGGTCTTGTCTACCCACATCGTAATCATGTCATAATCCTGTTTTTTGAGATCAACGGTCGGATAAAAGGCCTGCCAGTCACGAACGGCAAAATTCCATCCTTCTTCAGCCTCGATGATTTTCGCTTCCCAGCTATCCACGCTTCCGGGAAGGGGGCGCGCGCGTTCCCTCAGGCTCAGCGCGCGTTCATCGATGACAACCGAACTGGATGATATTCCCCCTCCGCCCATCCACTCTTTTGTCACTCCCGGCCAACTGTTTTTCTTTAAATCAGCAATCGCCCTGTCCAGCCCTTCCACCACCCGGGGTTTTTCCTCCAGAGGAAGCCGTCCATCAAACTTGGCCAGGTCTTTGCGCAGGGTTTCCAGCTGTCTTTTCTTCTCCTGCTGAAGCTCGACAATGCTCCGGAAAGCCTCGTCCATGGCCACCTTCGTCTCCCGATAGAGACTCTCATCACCTTCCAGAAGATAGCCAACGGCCTGCTTTGCGCGGCTGAAGCCGGCATCGAGTACTTCAATCTGCAACCGGAGCGGACGGCCACTGCTCTCCTGACAAAAGCTGTAGGCATTAGAAGCCCTGCTCTCAATATCCTGGCAGGGCTGTTTGTCCTTTTCGGTTTTTGCAGCCGCATAACAGGCATCTCTGGGCCCGAAAGACGCCCGATAGGCAGCGTCACAGCTGTCGTAGGCAGCCTGGTATTGTTTAGCCAGAGGGTTGCGGGGCTTATTATACAGGTCGGTTACTTTCGTCAGAACATCCGAGTAGTGAACGACGTAGGTCTGGCCGGGACCCCGATCATATCCGTAATAAGTCTTTCCCGTCCATCGGGCATATACGTCATCGGCCTGATCCCACTTTCCTTTGCTCAGGCTGACGAAAACGCTGCGTTTTGCGGTGTCAGGTTCCTCGGACCAGGCGTATGGAACAACAAAAGCCTTGAAATAATAGGCATATCCGTCTTGTACTGTTTCATCCTTTCTTGCATCAGTCGGCCGCGGAGTCGGTTTTTCCATTTCCTCCTTCTGTTTCTGTGCCACAACGGGAATCTTTTCTTTGGCTTGAATGTAGCAGGTTTTAAGAAGGCCGAGAAGCCTCGCCCGGTCTTTGGCATAGAACCCCTTTGCCGGGATGAACTGGATCACGTTTTCCGCAAAGCCCTTGCTCTGTTCCATCAGATCTTCAAGCGACCGCTGGCTCTTGATGTTCTCCGCGTTCTGGATGTAGCCGGGACATTTTTTTCCAAATTCTTCAACGGCCGGCAGCCTCTCCAGAGATTGAGCGAATTTTACCATGATCGCCTCCAGATCACGGGACCTTCCGATCCGGTCTTTCAGATCGATAAAGGACTTACGGACCTGCGTCAACTGTTCTTCGACCTTCCTTTTCTGGTTGAGGTCTCCGAGCAGACTGGCAATGTAGCCCTCCATCTCCCTTCTCCTCGATGCAAGTAATTCCGGTGTCGGCCCGGCAACAGGTTGGGCTTGCAAAAACGGCGGCGGTGGCGTTGCCGTTATTGTTTGCACTACTGTATTTGGCGCAGAAGGTAGTTTTTGCGGGGGATGTGCAGCCGCATACCAGCCCAGCCAGTAAGGGCCCTCCGGCCAATCTCTTTGCAGCAGTTGAGTCACATAAACATAGAACTGCGCCCGCACATTCTCATCATCCACAATATCTCTCCAGAGGAGATCGATGCTGGCGCGGGTCACGGGCATCGGATCGCCTTCGCCCAGGACCCTGCCGGGGTTTCTCAGCCGCGGATTATTGGCAATAGATTCGAAATGGCCGTAGAGCGATTCCAGTTGCACCGCGCGGGTCGATTCCCGCACCGCCCTCACAGAGGCTACATAGACCTTCACCGACACTACGAAGACGTTCACCGTTAATGAGCTGAGTCCCAATGCGCCTAACAATTTGCCCCCGCTTTCCGAGCCGGCTATCTCCTGGATTGCTCTGAGAGCCAGGGCAAGTTGCGCATCGTCATATTCCCCCCTATTGAGCTTGTCCACAACGTCCAGAGCGGTAGAAAACCGGGCCATGGTCAGCCGGGCCCAATCAAAGTTCTTAAATTTATCAGGATCAAGATTAGGCTGGTCTAATTTAAGGACTGTTCCATAGCCGCTGTTGGTGCCTTTTTCGACGAAGTTACCGAAAAAATCAACTCCTGCTTCAAAATCGGTACTAAACGCCCCTGCACTATTCACCAACATAAGCGTGGCCAGAATCACCAGCAGGAATAATCTCCCCCGCTTATAAATCAACTTCCAGTCTCTTCTTACGCTCATGATCAGCACATCCCGGAACAATCTGTTTATATTAACTTTTTTACTGGAAAATCATTGCACATACCAGAATCTTCCGCCCAGCGTTCTCGAAATCTTTGCTTTTCCTGATTTTTCAATGGTCACTTCTTCGTTGATGCTTGATTTTTCCTCATGCCTCAGATTGCGTTTGTAAATCCGGCTCGTAATGGTGACGTCATACGAAACACTGTAACGATCTCCTTGCAGGGGAGTGACCGACAGATTCTGCACGTTGTAACGGATCTCGTCGAATGTTTTAAACGTGCGGCGCAGCGTCATCTGCAGATCGGAAAGCGTGGTTCCGTCGCCCGCCTGCCACTGGTCGCTGATCATGCTGATCACCCGCGAATCATTTCTTTCTTCGTAGGCTTCCTTGAAGCGGACATAAAAATCCTTGACCAGGGAAAGATTTTCCTGGGCCCTCTTCTTTTCTTCTTCGATTGCCCTGGCGGCTCTTTGCGCCTCTTCTTCCGCCTGCTTCTTTTCCTTCTCGAGGCGGGCTTTTTCCGCCGCTTCCCACTGGCGCCTCTGTTCTTCAGCGCGCCGGTCGGCTTCTTCCTGCTGTTTTTTCCATTTTTCATAAGCCGGAGCATAGCCCAGAATCAGGTTGTCCAGATTGACGGCGACGGAGTTGTTCGGCGGCTGAAGAGTGGTCCTGGTCGCATCGAATTTGCTTCTGATATAGTCTTGGAGCCAGTTGTATGCATTGGAAAAACGCCTGTATTCCTCCGCCACCATATCCCGCGAATACTTGGGCATCTTGCCCCAGGTTTCGAAAACAGGCTGGGCTTCCTTTTGCGCCTGTTCCTGACCGCCGGCAAGTTTGTCATGTTCGGGCTTGGCCAGCTTGTCGAAGCGTTCGCTAACCTCGCGCAGTTTTTTCCAGTTTTCGATCAGGGGGTCCATCGTTTGTGCGGGAACCGCCATAAACCATCCATTGGACCTTGCCTGAACGTAGTTTTTGGCATCCTTGTTCAGCTTATTCAGCAGGAGCGTTTGCCCGGCGTAAAGTTTCTGCCATATTCCAAGGTTCTCCCAGGATTGAAACTTTCCCCAGGGAAGTGACGCGAAATCTCCCTTGGATACATACTTTTCCGCATCCTGGGCAATGGTTGACCAGGGCGGTTTACCAAATTCCTTCGACAGAACCTCCGGAACCGTTCCTCCCCGGTCGGAATAAAAGTACTGACCCGTCTTTTCCACGCTGATTCTGTCTAAAGCGCCGACTGCCGTCGATGCGCGATGGCGATACGTATCGACCCAGTCCGTGTAAAACGTCAGTTCCCGGGCTTTGTTCTCGTATTGTGCGGCAATCCCCGGAATATCCAATTTCAGGGATTTTTTAAGATGTTCCGGTTCGTAAAAAGTGAATTTTTTCTTAACATATTCCTCCAGCGACGTGATATTTTTTTCCTGGTCCGGAGCACGCGGCGTAAATTCCATTGGATCACCAAGCCAGTCTATGGAAAAGTTGGATGCCCAGTAATAATTAATCAGCCGTCCATAACGGGTGAGGATACCATTCAATTCACTTTGCGCCTTGTTGGCCGTCTGGATGCGCTCCTGGTTGGCGCTCTCATACTTTTTGGCCGCTTCCTGAACGGTTTTATGCAAATCCCTCAAATCCTTTGCCGTGGACAACAGCTCGGCCCGGACATCCGCAATATTTCGCCCCCAGTAAAGAGCGCTCTGAATCTCATCATCCAATCTTTCAGCCCGGCTTTTCCACTGATCAATCCAGTAGGGAACAGGCGCCACGGCATCGTAAACTTTGGCATTGGTTTCGTCAAATTTGGTCTCCCAAAGGCGGGATTGGTTCCAGAAATCCCGGGTGTTTTTCTTTGCGGCATTGTCCACTCGCTCCCGGAAAGGATAGAAAGCGTCCCGGACCCGGTAATGAATCTGATCGATTTTTATCAGCTCACGGTAGGGATTGATCATCGCCTGACCGAAGGGCCGGAGCGCCGCATAGGCGGCTCTGACAGCGGCATTATACCGGTCTCCCGCTGCCCGCAGCGAGGCGTAGCAGCGGTCACTCCCGTCACGGCAATCGACATAGATACGCCAGGCGCGATCATATTCCGCCGAGGCCGCGTCATACGACCTCCAGAAAACCTGGGTGGCCTGATTGTGCGCCTCTCTCTTCTGATCAAGCTCTTTTTTGATGTTCTTGTGCCGATCGTGCAAACGATTGTGCCAGTCCGTGACCATGATCTGGAAATTATCCGGGTCGCCTCCGTCTTCCACCGCCTGGGCGTAAGATCTCATCTGCGAAATCATCGCGTTCACTTCACCGCTGTACTCACCGGAAGAAATGGGCGGAATGGGATCCATGCCGTAGACCCATCCGTTTGGCTTCAGATCCGGCTTGGGCGCGTCCGCCATTTTCCGAACTTCTTCGTCCAGCTTTTGCTTTCTGGCATCAAAGGCGCTCTTGTATTGATTATTTAAGGCCTCCATGGCGGAGTTGACCCTGGCCTTATATTCAGTCATTTTCTTTTCGTGCTTTTCCAGGGTCTGTTCGATCTGACGCATTTCCTGCTCGCCGTCGCGGAGCGTTTTCATATTATCTTCATGGATTTTTTTCTTTTCCTGCAGGACGTCCCTTAGTTCCGTGTACACCTTCAGGCGTTCTTTCAAACTTTTTGCATTGTAGTATGATTTGGTGACCATACTGATGCCTTTAGCCGCTGCTGTGCCGGCAAGCGCAACCCAGCCGACCGGCCCGGAATATAAGGCAAGAACCGCAATTGTGGCCTCTCCTCCAAACTCCCAGAAATCATCCGGCAAAGGATTTAGCACCATGACAGCGTCGATGGCAGAGCCTGCCTGCGCGTTGCCGATAAGTTCAGTAACCTTGGCAATCTTTGCGTTTATACTCATCAGTTTGTCGTTTTCGGCCTTCCACTGTTCACCGAGCTGTTTCCTCTTGTCCGTCGCCATTCGAAGGTTGCCTTCAAACGTCCGCCCCAGGGAGATGCTCGGCACGTATTGATCAGGATTCTGCGCAAGCACAATCGCCGCATTCCGGCTGATTTCAGGCAGATTGGCGTCAATGGACCGGCCCAGCTCCGCCATCTTTGCGTCCAGATCGTTCCATTTTTGCATATCCCCGTGTTTGGACTGCATGGCCTCCATGAGCACCTGACCCACGGCGGCTTCATTCATGCGGATTTCCGAGGCAAGATTTTCAAGAGCGTTGGCCGCCTGCTGATACTCCTGGGCATCAGCAGCCAGGGGATTGAAGCAGCAGAGAAACAGCAGCAACAGAGAGCGGCAAATATTGGAAATGAGTAATCGTGACATCATGAGAACCTCCGATTAAAGCGGCCAGACGGATTGTCCAAGGAGCAAACTCAACGTCTTTTCTCCGTCCGCGGCGGGCAGGGACGCCCGCCACAAAAAGACATATATTTTTCCTCCGGAGGGAACGGCGACGGACACGGCCGACTCCATTCCCGGCTGAAGCGTCTCACTGGTGGAAAGAACGGCTTTTTTTGCGCCCTTCAGCTGGGCAAAATCTCCCTGGGTGTGAATGGGCATCATGCCGGACGGCATGTTTTTCGCGGATTCCGGATCTTTCTTAGCCAGTTCCTGCCGCATTTTTTTTAATTTTTCCATTTGTTTCAGATTTTCCGCACTAAACGGCTCTTTCGGCATGGAATCCCTCGCGGATGTCAGCGCCAGAGCGGCGGGGCTTCCGGCGGATTTCACGGAAACGGTCACACGCTCCCCGCTCTGAAGGTTGAAGATGCCGTCTTGATCCGCAGACCACCCTTCGGGAAGGAAAATGGTCAGCCCGCCTGCAACGGCGTTTCCGGCCCGAAGCCTTTTTGCCGCATCCGCCGCTTCCTGATTGCCTTTCATCTTTTTTTCCGCCTGAAGATAGGCGTTCAGGGCGTCGGCCGGCTTTTTGGATTTTTCATAAACGGAGCCAAGCATCATCAGCGCCCGGCCGTCATCCGGCTTCAATTTCAGATATTCCTGCAGAGCGGCCGTTGCGGGGGCTTCATCTCCTGCTTTGTGAAAAAGCTCACCGGCCTGCAGAAGAAACTGAGGCCGGTCGGGATATTGAGCAAAAGCTTTCCTTGCCTCAGCCGCCGCGGTTCGCAAATAACCGGCCTTCTCCAGCATCCGCAGCCGGTTGGCATAACTCTCCGCAGACTTGTCCGCCCTGAAAACGGCTTCATATTCCTCCAGGGCCATATTCCACTGACCCTGCTTTTCGTAGAGGGCGGCCAGCTCCTTTCTTTCTTTCCATGCATCGGGTTTCAGCATCATTCCCCGCTGGTAAAGCGCAACGGCAGAAACAGGATCGGTTGCGGCCAGTTTCCGGGCTTCCTCGAAAAAGGCCGCCGCGTCCCGGGGTGCGGCAACGCCAAAAGATGCGGGGGGGGCCGGCTTCTTTTCCGGCTCCGCTTTACCCACGGCGGGAGCCGGCAAAACAGCAGCCTTGGGAGCTTCCTGCCGCTGGGCAGCCTTTGCCTTTTTGGGAGCAGGTCCCTTTGCAAGGCACTGCCCGGAAAAGCATAAAACAATCGTCATGACGATCAGAAGACATACGGGTTTAATCCCGAAGAACTGAATCTTTCTTCGCATTTTATCAACCTTTCTTCCTGGAACAACCGGTTGTCACCCGGCAAGAATCCCTTTACGGCAGAAACTGCCGTGCGCCGCTGGGCTGATATTTGTATTCAAATCTCATCGTGATTCTCATCGCAGGCGGCTGCGGCGGCGGGCCCGGATTTCCGGGAATCCATTCCTCCGTCACGGATTTGACTTCCATCAGGCCATATTTGCCGTTGGCCAGTTTAAAGGCGTATGTGTGCCCCTCTTCAAACCGTACCCCCATGCCGGCGGGATTTGCATATCCCGTTGCAGGAGCTTCATTGACGCTGCCGATACTTTTTGCGCCAAGATCCACAAAGGTTACACTGGGCTCAACAAATCCGTAACCAAATCCCGGACCGCCGCCCGTAATCATAAAATCTCCCGCAGCAGTCATAACCTCACCATTGACAAAAGAAAACCCCATGGGAGGATGGCCTAACGAAATGATGGTTCTTAAGCCCTTTTCCACCGTTTCGCTGGGATTACTGCCGCCGCTGGTCTGCTGTCCGTTCTTGTCCACCGTTATCGTTTTATCGGAAGTTTTTATGGTTGAAGTTCCGTCCGGGTTGTTTGTGATCCTGACGCTGTCATCCATAACAATCTGGTTAAAAGTCTGCGCCGGCACCAAGGCCACGTTTCCTCTGCCGTCGGCGATGATGACAGGCTCGTTTGTTGTGGACGCAACGGTACCCGTCGCCACGTTCGGCGCGCCGGTGATACCGAAAATCAGCGGATTTTTCATGCTGTAAATCCTTGCGCTCTTGTCGCCCATTTTAAAGACGAATTCCGTAACGCCCTTGTCTTTGACGGATTGTCCGGTTTTGGTCGACATCAGCAACCTGCGGTAGCTAAAAGAAACAGAGATGCCCTTGCTGTCGGACGTGATGTTGTTCAGGGTATAGTTCAAATCAATATCGTCAAAGGAACTGAAATCTTTTCGTATGGCACGGTCCAGATTGGTCATGTCTCCGGCGAAATCCTCGCTGACCAGCGACATGAAAGTTTTTGCGTCATGGTTTTCATAGGCGGCAATCAATTTGTCGAGCGCTTCCCTGATAAAGCTCATGATATTGCGTTCGGAAAGAGTCAGTTGACGAGCGGTAGCCGCAACGTCGTTGGTCTTGCCCAGCGTGTCGGAAACTTCGACAAAGATAGAATAGGTTTTTCCCGTTTCCGGCGAGAAGCTGTACTCAAAAGCGCCGCCTTCCGAAAGATTGGCGTCCTTCCATGTTTCTTTCCCGTCCAGGCTGACCCGGGCGCTGCCGATTTTCCCTTTTCCCGCGACGGCCTTTCCGCTGATGGTGATTTTGCCGTCCGGAAGCATCTCCTTGAACAGGGTTATTTTTGCGCCTGTTTCATCGAAAGATGATTTGTTGACAAAAAGGTAGCTGATCGACACCTCTTCATCCGACTCACCGAAAATCCACCATTTTGCCTGAGCGCCTGCAAAAGAAAGCAGCACAAGCGCGAAAGACATTATCATTATCAGACTTTTGCTTTTGTATTTCATGATTTTCCTCCTTTGGAAAACTTTTTAAATCTCAAGAATCAAACCTGCGGTCAGGCTGGTTTCGCGAAAGTTGTTTCCGGCGTTCGTGTAACTGAAATCGTTGTATTTAGCCCTGAAAAACAGCATGCCCTGATTGAGCTTTTTGAGAAACGGCGGGCGGTAATTGAGGTTGAAAGAGGCAAACGTCTTGTCCGTGTCCTGGCCGACGCTTTTATCCAGACGGTTCTGGCCGGCCTTGATGGTGGAGGTGAGCTTCCAATCCGGAACATCCAGACCGAATCCCGCGGAATACTCATAAATCTGGTCGGTGCTGACCACCAGCTCACTGCGCTGCGTCCACCCGCCCAGATACACGGCAGGCTTCAGGACAACCATGCCCAAAGTGTGGCGGCTGCTCAAAGAGGTATTGTAGGTGAACTCATTGTTCCGTTCCTCGACGGAAATTTTATTGTCATAAAGCGTGTAGCCCAGGTTTGTGTCGCTGTCCAGAAATCCGAAGAACTGGTCCTGATAGTTCAAGGTAACGATATGATTATAATTTTCCGTATTATTATTGGATGTGACATCCAGTTTGTAGGCGATGTCGGCTGTACCGTATGCCCTTCCCAGAAACCTTTTCAAGGTAAAGCCGATCTCCGGTTTATAATAGTCCGTCCGCCCCGCTGTTTTCTGCCCGTCCAGGTTGTCTCTAAACCAGAGGAATCCTAAATTGGCCGAAATATTTTTTGTGTACTTGTAACGCCATTTTGCCTTGGCCTTTTCTCTGTCCGGCGTTGCCGAACCGACCAGCGTTGTGAAATTGGGCGATATTCTTTCGTATTCCAGCGTAACCCGGCTGGGATCCGCATCTCCCACAGCCGTCAATCTGTAGGCCGCGCCGTGGCGGGTGGTCTCGCTGCCGTCATTTCCCGTCCATTCCTTCTGATCGGAAAGAGAGGCTTCTCCGGAAACGGTCAGGCCGGGAATCGGTTTGTATTCCATGTCAAAAGTATAGGCGCGGTTCAGATACAGGGAATCCGTGGGATTGACGCGGTCATTATCCTGCGATTGAACATAACTTAAGCCCGCCCAGAAATTCTGCCCCAGATTTTCCTTGAGGCGCGCGCCCATCACTTGCCGGGCGACAGCTTTCACCGGGCCGTCGTAAATCGCAAAGGCATTGTCCCATCGCGAATAGGCATAGCCATAAACCAGGCTCACTTCCGGAATATAAGAGTTTTCCTTAACAAACCGGTAGGAGGCCCCTTTTACGGCCGAACTCAGCGCGTACTGGGAAAATGTCTCGAAGGTGTCGCCAAGGTTCAAGGTGTGAACCTTGTTGGTGATTCTCCCCTGAAGGTTGGTGATGGAAGCGGTTTGCTGGTCGTTGGTCGGGTCATCCGTCAGTTTGAGCCCGAAATTGAAATTGTAATCAAACCCTTTATAGTTTCCGAGATCGTTGATATTCAGAAGATTCAGGTAGCTGAAACCCTGCCGCAGGGATGACTGGCTGCTGCCGGGACCGCTGATGTCATTATACGTGTAGCTGAATTCATTGGACGCATGAAATTCGTTTTCCGCTTTCAGAAGAAAAGGATTCCCCAGAAAAAAGAAACACATGAGGATCACCGTTAGCCACCGAAAGCTTTGGGAAGAAAAGCACACTCCTGTGATTGAAGAGGTTTTCATTTTTTTACCGTTCCTTTCATAATAGATATTCTTCTCAAATTCATTTGATGTATCCTGCGGCTTCAATCTGTCATGCCTGTTTTTATATGATAACTTTTTATGCTCCACAAGCGCTTTTTAGGTTTGCGGGACCGGCTTTATTTGACATACCAGAACCTTCCCCCCAGCGTTTTTGATATTTTGGGCTTGCCCGAACTCCCGATGGTCACTTCTTCCTGAACGCTCGATTTTTCTTCGTGCTTGAGGTTCCTTTTGTAAATTCTGCTGGTGATGACTGCGTCGTAGCTGACACGGAACCGGTCCTCCGCGATGTTGCTGATCTGCATATTTTCGATTCTAAACTGAATTTGATCAAAGGTGCGAAATGTCCGCCGGAGATTCTGCTGGAGATCCGAAAGGGTTCCGCCGTCACTGGATTCCCACTGATCGCTCAGGCAGTAGATCACGCCCGAGGCATTTTTCGCCTCATAAGCTTCTTTAAACCGGCCATAAAGATCTTTAACTTTATCCTTGAGGTTATCATCCATCCCGGACCTGCCGCCCATATTTCTTGAGGCAGCGGAGGCTGAAAATCCGACAGGTTCGCCTTTTGCAGGACCGGTTTGGTCCGGGCGGAAGGCAGGCGCTTTTGCGCCCGATCCCGGCGGCTGAGGCATTACCGCTCCCCTGCCCGCAGGCGGCGCTCCTGTATTTATTCCGGCCGGCCCGCCCGCCGCAATCGCACCCGGACCCGCGGCTTGTCCCGACTGGCCCGGAAAACCGCCCGTGCCTAATCCCGTGCCTCCAGGAATGGTTTTGCATTCGCCGTTTGAATAATTCCCCCCCTTGGCGAGACATTCGTTCTGGAGTTTCTGCTCCGCCTCGGCTTTGGCTTTATCGATTTCCCATTGTTTGGCCTCCTGGGCAACCTGGGCGTTGTAGCGCGACAAATGCTCTTCTATCGCCTTCACCATGTCGGAGGATGCCGTCTTGATGGTGGCGTTTCCGTGGCTCGCCGCCAGCTCTTTGGCTTTGTCAAGCGTCACCGAAACCGTCTGTTCGTTCGAATTCATTTTCATCTCTATATTCATCGCAAAGGCTGTGCCGTTTCCAAGCGCTGCGCCGAGCTTCTCATCGAACGTGCGGTTTTTGAGGCCTTCTTTATAAGTATTGGTTCCGTAAGTGCTTGCGGGGATTGCTTTCACGTCGGCGGCCATCCTGGCAATCCTTGCGGCATACACCACATTGGCGTTCACGATGGCGTAATCGGGCGTGTCGATGCAGTAATTTCTTATCTCCGCGGCCTTCTTCTCCAGCATGACCTTGAGCCCCGTATCCCCGTTGGGATCCCATTTGGCGATGCCGGTGCGCTCGACATCCTTCAGCAACGCATTTGCGGCGGCGGCGGCTTTCGCTTTGTCAAAAAGACTCAAGTCCTGCCATGAGGGCGCAAGGTATTTATGATGGTTTGAACCGGCACTGTTTTCCGTGGCGACGGCTACTTCCACCACAGTGGCATTGACCGATCCCGCCAGCGTATTTCCCCGAACCGCATCGCGCCAATAGTCGATTCTCTTGAACAGATAGTCGAGATATTGCAGGTCGTCCTCTATGCCGGCAAGCTGCTTCTGATTTTCCGCGATCAAGTTGTTGTTTAATTCAGCTTCAATTTCGAGCGCCAGCTTTTCCACATTTTTCATTTCGGCAATTCTTTTTTCGATGTCCGGGATTACCTGCGCCTTGGGATCAGACTGCAGTTGCAGGGCATAGATTCTTTCTTTTGCTTCCTTGATCTCCTGCTCATACCGGTCCTTTTCTTTGAGGTATGTTTTCAGTTTCCCGATGTATTGAATCGCCTGACTGTGTTTTTCGCTCAATCGATCAAAATTCTGTCTCTCGTTGGATACGTTTCTCTCGATGCGCCGGACATACTCGTAAACAGCCATTCCATCCTCACCCCACTTCGGGAACTTCATCTTCGGCAGGCCCAGATATCCGTCGGTTTTCTGGCCTCTGAAGCTGTTGAGGTACTGTTTCGTGTCCGCCGCCGTTACCTGGGAGTGCTTTGTTTCCGTTTCCGGATAAAAGATCGGGACGCTTTGATCCACCGCTCCCAGAGTGTCCAGGGCATCCTTCTTCAGCTTTTCCATATCGGCAAACCTTGCCCTCTCTTCATTGGTCAGCCTGCCGATTGCTTTCAGCAAAGCTTCATGCTGATTAAAAATATTGCCGGCATACAGTTCTCGTTTGGCATTGTAATTTTTTTTATCAGTTTCCAGATCTTCCAATGGCTTCCATGCCGTTTTTTCCCAGGCGCGTTTGGCATCTGACGCACTGTTGAAGCATCTCTCCCAGGTCTTGCCGCCATCCGCCCCACACGGATTGGCGCCGGAAAGCCAACGGCAGTATTGGTCACATGAAGCAATTTGCGCTTCCAGGGCTTTTCGCTGATTTTCCAATGTCTGAAGCATCGCATCGCGCCGGGAATTATAGGCGGGATGCTGATCACCCGCCGGATTTTCCTTGTTGTGGTTCTCCTGAAAGGTCCTGTATTTTTTTTCTGTATCCTCCTTGACAAGAATCACTTCGGCTTCCATGTCCTGAAGAGACTTCGCCTTGTGCAGTCTCGCGGCAACCTCGTCAATGTCAATGAAATCAGGAGAAACCTCGGCCAGTGAAATCGAGGTCTTGTATTGGGGTGTCACGGTTTGCGCAGTAAAATCTTCTTTAATGGTTTTGGGAATATCCTTGAGCGTCTTGGACACATCGACCCAGGAGTTCTTGAGGGCGGCCTTTGTCGCCTGCTTCTTCTTGCCGATATTTCCCGTGTCGGGAAGCACTCTTACATAAACTCTTGCATAATACCCGATTTTGTCCCGAACATCGTAGAGGCTGTCCCAGTTTTGATTTTTCTTTGCAGCGGCAATGATTGTGGGAACCTGCTTTGCATAGGCATCGATCTCGGGAAGTTTTTTTTCAGCCTCCTCGGCGCCGACAACAAACTTCTGGAATTCGGGCGTTATCTTCTTGGATGCCTTCTCGATCTTCGCCAACGTCTGCCGCAGGATCACTTCGCTCTCGACAGCCCTGGCATATTTATTCAACTGGCTCAGAAGACCGGCGATCCATGTTTCCACCTGCCGCTTGTCCTTGAATATTTCCGCCTGCTCGGCCGTGTGAGCGCTTTTCCAGCCGTCTACAGCGGCAATGCTGAGCCAATCCCAGGTCGAGGGCTCTGGAAAGGTTTCTCCGAGTTCTTCCGACACATAGGACTTGAACAAATTACGCCATCTCTCATCCTGCGCCACCTTCCTGAACATGTATTCCACCGACTCATTATTGACCGGAATCGGATCGCTCTTGTCTCCGAGCTGCCTGCCCTTTTTGGGCTTCAGCACCGGGTCGCTTTCAATCCAGCCATATAGAGTTTCTATGTTGAGGGCAATCTTTGTAGCCCTGACCTGAGCAAAGGACTCTTTGGTGATGGAATAAGCCGTCAATGCTACCTGAAAGACCCCCGTAGAGAGACCGACGTATTTCAGGAGGCCTTGGCCGGACGGCCATCCGGCGATTTCGGACAGGACGGCCAGCATGGCTTCCTCTCCGGCGCCGGATACATCGCCTGTGGCAAAAGCTTTTGTCGTCACGCTGCTGTAAGTGGCGGCAAACCCGGCGGCCTTGTTGAACACATCGATGGAAGCGCCAAATCTCTGGCCGTCCTTTACCTGGTCAAGGAAAACCCCGTAGCCTGTCGTAAAAAGAGAGGCGTCCGCGTTGAACATGGCGTCATAAACATCTTCTTCTGAAGCGGCTTTGCAAAGCCCGGGCATGGCCAGCAGGCAAAGGATGAAAATGAGTATGCAAAACTTCATCATGTTTTTCTTGATGTACCGGCATGGACCAAAACAGACTGTTGGATTTTTCATAGATTTGTCTGGTTTCCAGAAAAAATTGAATTCCGACCAAGGTTCTTTGAATCTCCCCGCCTCACGATTTGAAGCGCTTCTTTGCTGTATAATAAGAAACTTGCCGTGCAATTTCCAGCATTATTTATTGAACAGTCCAGAACCTTCCCCCCAGCGTTTTTGATATTTTGGGCTTGCCGGAACTCCCGATGGTCACTTCTTCCTGAACGCTCGATTTTTCTTCGTGCTTGAGGTTCCTTTTGTAAATTCTGCTGGTGATGGTGACATCATAGGATACATTGTAACGTCCGTCCTGACCGGGTGTTACGGAGAGATTCTGAATGTTGTAGCGGATCTCGTCAAAAACCCGAAAGGTGCGCCGCAGATTCATCTGCAGATCGGAAAGCGTTGATCCGTCGCCGGCCTGCCAGTCGTCGCTGATCATGGCCACAATCCGTGAATCGTTGCGCGACTCGTATTCCTGTTTGAATTTGTCGTAGAAAGCGCGAATTTTGCCGACATCCTCCGGCGAAACAGCATGGCCTGCCGGCGCGCGAAGATCAACGGAATGCGTCCAGTCCCCGACCGTGTAGGAAACATGCGTTGCCTTGCCGGCCGCAACCGGAACCATCGCCGTATAGACAGCCTCGGGTATTTCGGCTGCCGTTGAGGTCTTGATGGTCAGCGGCAGGTTCTTCCCGGCTGCGGCAACTCTGACAAGAGCGCGGGAGATGCCCCAGCCACTGGCCGTGATTTGAAAAGGCACTTTGCCGTCAGTAATGTCACCGGCGGTCAAACGGACGGCGCCGTGAAGGGTTTGCGCTCCGGAGCCGATCTTCGGCTGGCTGTAGGTAATTTTCTCATTAATTTTTTGCGAACGTTTTTGCATAAGCGGATTAAAATGCTCACTCCAAAAAGCGGCCAGCCTGTTCAAAGCCGCCCTTGCTTCCTCGGATAACACAGCATCTATTTTCCAGTTTCCAGAATTCAGAGAACTGCCAAGATCCGACTGATAGGCGCTGTAGGCTCCGCTGAAGTCTTTGATTCTGGCAATGGTTGAGGCCTGGGCTTTGATGGAACTCGCCGCATTTTCTCCGGTTGCCGAAGACACTTCCATAGAAAGCTTTTTCATATCGCCATCCGGCATAATGATGAATGCCGCTTCATCGGGAATTTTTTTCAGGGTTTCGCCATAGCGCCGCGCGCTTTCCGTCACAACATAGCGGTTGGCCTCGGCAATGTAAGGAAGATAAGCGGCAAGGCTGAACTTTGAACCGCTCAAGTCCGGCCGGACCATTCGGGAAGACAGGGAGCTGCTTTGATATCCCAGCGTACCTTTTGCCCTTTGAATCCTGGAAGATCTGGAAAGCGCTTCAACTTTTTGACTTTTGTCTGCGGCCTTCTGCATCAGCTGCGCCTGCTTCTGCAGCAGCTGATTGTATTCGGCCATATCTTTGTTGACCTGGGGCAGCAGGGTCTCCAATTCCGCCTGGTTCTTTGCCGCGGTGATTTTGGACATGACCACGTTGATCTGGATCAGTTTCTCCTGCTCGTATTCACGACGTTCGTTTTCGATATTTTCCAATTCCTGGTCGGCCTGGGCATATTCCTGATAGGCGGGCTCTACCTCTTTTTCCAGAAGTTCTCTGGCTTTCTTGCTGCCCTGTTCAAAGGCGCTTTTATACTTGCTTTGGAGGGACCTGTAGCCGGAAAGATTGTTCTGAACGACAGTAATTTCATCCACCAGTTCCTGCCGTTTGAGCTCCACGCCCTTGATCTCATTTTCCAGAATCAGCGAATAATTGGCGGTAAATTTCTCACTGGATCGGTAAGTGCCGCCTGTTCCATACTGGGTCTCGAGATTCTGTTTCTGCGCATACAGACCGGAAAGCCCCTGAAGGCTGGATATGCGCCCGTCGTAAACCCGAATCTCCAGCTGCTGAGACTGAAGCCATTTTTCGGCGTTGGCCACAAGCTTTTCCAACCTTTGGGCCTGCCGCCCATTGTAATCAACGTTGTCCTCGTCAATGGATACATTGCCGGGATCGGTCTTGAGCTCTTCCAAATTGCCGGATGAAACATTTATTTTCAGTTCGTTTCTTCTGGCGGCGTTTTCTTTCTGGATTTCCTGGACCCTTGCATTGATGGCGCTGCGCTTGTCTTGAATCTCCTGCGAGATCTCTCTAGTCTTATACCAGGCTTTGCGATAACTCTCCGCGCATTTTTCATCGCACTGCGTTGGCGGCTCGGCCATGGCGATCTTTTCCTGCGCGGCCTTCTTTTGCTGCTCTTTTAATGCCTCCTGGGCGGCAAATATTTTTCCCTGCTCCTGTTCAAAGACAAGCAGATTTTTCTTTACATAATCGGATGCATTTTTCATCGCTTTCTGCATATCGCCCACATCCTCAATGGCTCGGAGAATGGAATAGTGAGCGGACACTGCCTGACGGATCTTCTGGTCGGAGCGGACAAAAGACATGACGGCATAATCTTCACATCCCGAGTTTTCAAAGCTTCTCCTTTTGGACCAGTCAAACGGCCCGGACACACAGATGCTTCCGCACTTGGAACTGCCGGCCGCGCCTCCCTCCTTGCAATACCAGGCAACCAGACCGTAAGCGCCCTGATCATCTTCCGCCATGCGCCGGCCTATTCTTCCGGCGAAACTTTGCTCCTCCGACAACGGACAGGATTCTTTGCACTTCGGCAGGACGTCTCTCATGAATTCCTTGCGGATGTAATCAAGATTATTTTCCATGACGGCGTCCGATACGGACGTAAGAATTTTGTCCCACGCTTCGAGATATGAAAATATGTATTTGGAATAAGGGAATACTTTGGTGAATATTTCTTTGGTCGCGTCATAGGTCGCGCCCGCCACGTTGCCTTCCGCCACCTTGACGAGCAGCGAATTCACCGTGGTGAGCTTTTCATATGCGTCACTGTATTTGTTGTAATCCTTCATTAACTCCGAGAAATCTTTCCTGCCGGAGAATTTGGCGATCACCGGATATTTTTCGTATGCCAAATTGATCAATTGCGGCGCTTTCTGATCAACCTTTTCCTGAACCTTTTTCTTAGCCATATCTTCCGCCGTTGATGCCGCCTGATCCTTTGCCGTTTTCTTCAGATATTCCCCGGTTGTTTTCGGACTGCTTTTCTCCGCGGAATCCTGGGCAAACACACATTGGGAACAGGCGAGAAAGGCGCAAATCAACAGCAGGCAGGTCATCTTTTTCATAATCTGTCTCCTTAAAGAACGGTTATTGCCTGCTAGCAACTTTCGAGGGTTTTTTCAAACTTTTTATTTTCAAACTTTTTATTGCTTTTATCCATTGTTTTCTATAATTTACATCATCGCCCCGCCAAAACGCCGGGACAACAGCAAGGAAGGATGTAAATGTCAAAAAGAAAAGCGACCGCAAAGAAAAATAAAGGGACCGCTGGAAAGGCGGCCGTAAAAGCCGCGGAAAATAAAATCACGGACAGGGATCGCAAAATGGCGCTGGTCTGCGTGAAATGCCCCGTGTGCAGACATGCCCGCAAAAAACAAAAGGGCGCCGCGTTCTGGTTTGTCAAAAAGATTGAAGGCGGGCTTTGCCCCTTCTGCAAAGCCCATGAACGCGTTTACGGCAGGAAAGCCCACCAGCCGATCTGGTAAAAATAACAGAATCATCCCTTTATTTTCATCAGTGGAATCAAATCCATGGTGATGAGGCACGATTGCATTGACAGGATCGGCTGCCCTCCCTATACTCCCGCCATGCAAAAGAACATCAAGAGCGGACAAATTTTAAAACCCTGCCCCATCGACGACATCCTTCCGGAATTGAAAACGGCTATCCGTAAACATCCCGCCGTTGTCCTTCAGGCTCCGCCCGGTTCCGGCAAGACCACACGGGTTCCCCTGGCGCTTCTGGATATCATCGAACCTGAACAGGGACGCATACTCATGCTGGAACCCCGGCGGATCGCCGCCGTCTCGGCCGCCCGGTGGATGGCCGGAACACTGGGCGAGGAGATTGGCCAAACGCTGGGTTATTCCATCCGCTTTGACAGCCGGGTCTCGAAGAAGACCCGCATTGAAGTGATGACGGAGGGAATCCTGACGCGGCGCATTCTGGCCAATCCTGATCTTGCGGGCGTCGCCATGGTGATTTTTGACGAGTTCCACGAGCGGAGCCTTCAGGCGGACCTGGCGCTTGCTCTTTGTCTCGATATTCGCCGCGCCCTGCGCGAAGACCTCAAAATCCTCGTAATGTCCGCCACACTCGACGGCGGGCCGGTTTCAGCCCTTCTGGACGGGGCAGCCATTATTTCATCGGAGGGCAAGGCCTACCACGTGGAAGAGCGCTACTGCGGCGACAACCCGGATAAACACATTGCGGCGCGCGTGGACGAGGTTGTCCAAAGAGCGCTCAGGGAGACGCCGGGCGACATCCTCGTCTTTCTTCCGGGCGCCGGGGAAATTCGCACAGTAGGTGATGCCATCGCAGAAACGCTTCATGGCAAAGCGGCAAGCGGCATTTCACTTCATCCCCTCTACGGCGATTTGCCCTTTGAAGAACAGGAACGGGCGATCCTTCCAGCCTCTGCACGAAAAATTGTCCTGGCCACAAACATCGCGGAAACCAGCCTGACCATTCAGGGCGTCGGTGCGGTGATTGACAGCGGATTGACCCGCAGGCTTGAGTACGATCCGGGAACCGGCATGAACCGTCTGGTCACCGTCACGGTTTCACAGGCCGCAGCCAGGCAGCGTCAGGGCCGCGCCGGCCGTCTGGGTCCCGGCGTTTGCTATCGACTATATAGCTATCATACCTTCCAGTCCCTGATTCCCTTTGCCCCGCCGGAAATCGCCATTTCCGATCTGTCATCGCTGGTTCTGGATCTGGCCGCATGGGGTGTTAAAGATCCTGCTCTGCTTTCCTGGCTCGATGTGCCGCCGCCTTCGGCCTGGCGCGCGGCAAAGGAATTGCTCAAAGAACTTGGCGCCCTGGATGCAAACGGTTCGATTACACCCGTAGGCCGGGCCATGGCGCGCCTGCCTCTTCATCCGCGCCTCGGCCGCCTGCTTTTGAGAGCGGCTGATTTGGACTGTCCGTCCTTTGGAGCGGATCTGGCGGCGCTGCTGTCCGAGCGGGACATCATCCGTCATTCCCGGTCCTCTTTTCCGCATTCAGCCGGCGGGTTTGATCTAAGCGATCGTCTCGGTCTCCTCGGGCAATGGCGGCAAAACAAGATGCTGCCGAAAACGGCCGACGCTTTTGCCTTGCGTGCGGTAGATAGGACATCGCAGCAGCTCCGGCGTTTGATGGGCAAGACCTCTGAAGACGCAGGCGTTGAAAACGGCGGCATGATTCCCCGTCTGCTTCTTTTTGCCTTTCCCGACCGCATCGCCAAGCGTCGCGAAGACGACAACAGCCGTTATGTTTTGCGGCAGGGAAGAGGCGTTCGGCTGTCAGCAAAAATTGCCCCGGGCGGGAGTCCCTGTTTGGTTGCCGTTGTGGTGGACAAGGGCGAAAAGGCGGAAGGCATGGTGCATATGGCTGAACCGCTGACGGAAGAGCTCATCCGTGAGGCACTGCAAGATCAGATTGAAACTGTGCGGCAAGTCGTTTGGGACAAACAGGAGGGACGAATTATCGCCACCCGTGAAGAACGTTTAGGGACGATCATCCTTTCGGCCAAACCCGTAAATCCACCCAAGGAGGAAGTCGCTTCAGTCCTTTGCGAGGCCATCCGATCAAGGACCGTTATGATCGCCTTCAGCCCGGAGGTCCTGCAGTTTCAGGCCCGGGTGCGCTTGATGCAACAAACCTTTCCCGAAGAAAAATGGCCGGACATCTCTTCCGAAACGCTTATTTCGGCGCCACAGGACTGGCTTTTGCCCCGGCTTTCCGGCATTCGCAACGCCCAGCAGCTTGCCGACCTGAACATGCTGCCTGCGCTTACGGAAAGGCTCACGTGGGAAGAGCGGCGTCTTCTTGCTGAGCGTGCCCCCGTAACCATCGCCGCCCCCAGCGGCCATAACATCCCGATTGATTATGTTTCCGGGGACATCCCGGTTTTGGCCGTCAAACTCCAGGAGATGTTCGGTCTTGCCGACACCCCGGTTATTGCCGGCGGAAGAATTAAATTGCTTCTCCAACTTCTTTCGCCCGCCCGAAGGCCCGTTTCGATAACCCGGGATCTGAAACAATTCTGGAACACCGGTTATCCGCAGGTGAAAAAAGAGCTGAAGGGCCGCTACCCCAGGCATCCCTGGCCCGACGACCCCTGGAACGCCGTTCCGACCAGAAAGACAAAAGCCCGGAACGGTTGACAATGCATCCGTCAAAAAGGCCGGACTTGACAAGAGTTTGATGTTAATTTTGAGCGGAGGCCAAAAAAGTCATTCTGTATTTAATATTTTCTTGAATTGCGCAGATGGCAAGACTATAATGCAAATCAAAAATCATGTTTCCTGGGCGGAGTAAACATGAAAATAAATAAAGTTGCGGAAGTCATGGCAGGAGTCCTGATTTTAGCTTCTTTTGCCTTTCCGCATGCCGCCTTTTGTGAAAACCTTTCGCCAGACATCATAAAAATCACCGCGCCGAAAGAATCGGCCAGCGGTTCTTATCCCCATCGTTCCTTTCGGCAGTTTGCTGTAGAAGGATGGGCCTGCGGCGACAACCTTGCTCCGCAAATCATTCACGACATCCGCACCGCCAACCTGATTTCCGAAGAACTGGTCGACAAAAACCAACTTCTGCGGGAAGGCATTCAATCCCTAGGTTTGCTTATGGAGGAAAGCAGGCAGCAGGGGCTGAATTCCAATCAGCTTTCGGAAAACGCGTCCCGCCTCAGCGAATCAATTTTGTCCCGGACGGCCGCCGTTGATCTGACCCTGACCGATTATCAGGCACACAGAACGATTTCCGCCCGCAGCATGGAAGAAATCGACCGGTACTACATTCAAAAATTTCATAAGGAGATTGAAGACTTTCAGAAAGCAGCAGCCAATGGCGTCAACCGCCTGGCCGATACCTCCGCGAAGTTCGTGGGTTATGAAACAACCCTGGAACAGGTGATGGACAACGATGAAACCTATGTCATCGTCAACTGTTATACAAAATCCGATCTGGATGTGTTTGTCTCAAACCAGACGCAGGCTTATCAGACAGCGATCGCGCTTTTTGATGAGTATCAAAAGCTCAGACGCGACGTGGAAAAATACCGGAAGCGTTAAGCAGCATCTCATTGTGAATAATATCAAACGTTAGTTTTTTCCCGAAAAAGCGAAAGTGCGAAGCATGAAAAACAAATTTGCCGGATTGATGATCCTGTTTTTGGTTTTCTTTTCCTTTTTTGCGGGGATTTCTCCGGCCGCAAATCAGGAAGGAGAAAAAACGGACTGCGCAAACCTCAAAATCCAGATCAACGATATTGACAAGAAAATCAAAAGGTCCTGCCAGGACGTGCAATCTTTGATGGATGGCCTGATCGATCACTGGCAGTCCTATTACAGCAGTGAAAACCAACGGCTTTCCATCTATGAACTTTACAATCAAAAACAGTGGGGCATCCTGAAAGATTTCGTGGTCTCGCCCGACGCCAATGCCAAAGCAGAACCGGGTCAGTTTTATAACCTTTTTGTTTCATTAAAAAACGAAGCGCGGGAGACTGGACTTTTGATCGACGGCACGCCGCCCTGGTCCGACAAGCAAAGAAGGGCCGGCATCCAGATCAGCAACTCGGAATTTGCCTTTGCCCCCGATGCGAAATCCTATTTCTATTTCGGCAATCCGGAAAAAAATGAGGCCGGCAAAGCCGAACTCAGCAAAAAACTGAACGACATCAAGAGCAAATGGAATGAGCACAAAAAGAAATACGACGAGTTTATCAAAAGCGATCTGGATTTGGCCAATAAAGATCTGGCATCTCTGAGTGAGAAAATGGCGAAAGCCAAAGCCGGCTATTTCAACAATGCAGATCAGCTCAGCAAAGCCGCCTACAGCGGCGACTACGAACACTGCCTGGGGAAAATGGCGCCCGCCTCCTCCTCCTACACATATATTGATGGAACGGAAAAGCTGTTTATCAAGGGAAAGAAGGACACCGTGGAAGGCCTGCCGGGAATGGGTCTTCAGTTTCTGCAACCGACCAATCTGCCCGTGCTGGCCAGGACCAATATTCCCGATTGTCCGTTCCAGCTTCATCTGAAGCGCGACGGAGACAAAGCGCGGGCGTTCGTGGAAGAAATCCTCAAGCTGGAGCTGGAAAAACAGGAAAGAGACACGATTGAACTGGGCATTGACTTTGTCGATGAAACTTTGTCTTTCGCATTTGACGCCGCCTTTCACATTGTGGAGGCAACCGCGCCCCTGGGCGACGCGATGATCGATATCGCTTCTCATCCCATCGACAGCACTGTCAACGGCGCCAAGGCGGTGATCGAATTCGGCGATAAAGTTCTCGACCGCGGCTACCTGTACAAAATCAAGGCGGAAGGCGGCATTGGAGAAGCCATTGGCACAGCCCTGGAATCATCCGCCGATAAACTGGGCAACCTCGGTTCACAGTTGGCGCTCCGCGCCGTTGATTCTGATCGTTTTACCGCCAATCCGGGTGACCCGCCCCAAAAAAAACTGGAAAAGATGCTGGAGCAAATTGAATCGGCCCGGCAGGTAAATGTTGGCCTGAAGGAAATGGCCAAAGTTACCGGCGAAATCGCCATGCTCTGGAAGGCGGACGCGGTTATCGCCAAAACGGGGCAAGCGGTGTCGCTGGCCAAAGCCGGTGTTGCGGGCGGCAAATTCGAGTCTCTGGCCAATCAGCTCAAAGCCCTGAAAGCGCAAAATCCCGCCCTGACCGCGCAAGTGGAAGCAAAAACCAAAAGTCTGGAAAAAATTATTGAAGGACAAAAAGACGTCAACGGTAAGCTGGAAATATTGCAAAAGAAAGTTGTCAATGAACCGGTGGTTAAACCTTTTGCCGGCCAGCCGACAAAGGCCAAAGCGACGGTTCAGGTCTCAACAGCGGAGGGACAAAATGTTTCTCTAACTCTGGGTGAGCAACTGGGAAAAGGTTCCACCAGCACGGCGTTTATCGACGCGACCAATGATTCGCGGATTATCAGACAAACCGTGCTGGACAAAAAAGCCGTTGCTGCCGCCAAACTTGATGATTTTGGCCGACAGGCTCTGGAAAAAGACGTTAAAAGCGACTCGCTTCGCGTAGCTAAACGAGAAGCTGTTTACACCACACCGGGCGACGAATTGGGCATCGAAAAAGCAAAAAAAATTGAAGTAGTGGAAAGAGTGGCGGAAGACGCGGCGACAACAATAAAAAAACAGGGAGGAATTTTAACCGAAGGGCAAAAAATGGCCTATGAACAGGGTTTGCGCGACATCAACAGCAAGGGATTTGCCTGGGTGGACAATCACAGCGGCAATTTTGCCTTTGAAAAACTGCCGGGTGAAGATCGCTGGCGCGTGGTGGTGTTTGATACGGGCAACATCGTGAAAGTTACAGGAAACACTGCGGAAGAGCTGGCCAAAAACGCCCGGGCCATGCAGATTCGGGTCAACGAACTGGGCAAAACCATGGAAGGAAAAACTTTTTTGGAGCAGGCGGAAATACGGGAAAAGATTCTCGGCGCTTATGAAAAGCCGCTGGTCGATATAAAAGCCATGGGCATTGAAAGCTCGGACAGCATCGGCATGGCGGCGGGAGACATTCGCATCAACACGGGAAACATTGCTAAAATGACTGATCAGGAACTGGCAGTGTCCCTGCAAGGGAAAACGGCTGATGCCGTTTTAGCCGCTCCGGCCGAGGACGCAATAAAAGCAAGGAAGAAGGCTTCCCCGGTTCCGGAAGCCGCGGAAATAGCTGAGTCACTGGAACAGGCGGCAGGATACACTTTGATGACCAATGCAGCCTCCAGACTGTCCGACTGTGCGGAATGCGTGAAATACAGAAAGCTGCTGATTGCCGGCGAAGATCCGGAAAAGCTTAAGAAAATGGGCAATCCCTGCGCCAATCTGAATCATTAGGTCGATGAGGAGACAAAGCATGTTCAGAGGTAAATTTTATTTCGTGATCCTGCCCGCGCTTGTGCTTTGGACCTTTTTGCTGCTGCAAGGCTTCGGAAACCAGGTTTTGGCCAAAGATCCGGAAAAGGGAAAAAAGGCTGAGCAGTTGACGATTTCCCAGCCCGCCTCGTTTATCGCGGAAAACCTTCATAACACCATAGAATCATTAAGAAATTTAGAGCAGACTTATGAAAAGAACTGCGGCTCCCTGCTTTTGGAGTCCATCTCCAGGGGTGGCAATACGCAGGAAATTGCAGGCAAGCTGCCAAAACCCAAAACGCTGCGTTTCAACGTTGCCTACCCGGAAGAAAAGCTGCCGCAACTGAGCGCGGACGCTCTCAGCGATTTGCGCAACCCTAGATACACACCGGTTCTGGGAGGGATCTCCTATTTTGAGAAAGCCTATCCGGGCTATGTGGCGGCAGACTCAGAAACAGCCGCGCTCCTCAATCTTAAAAACAGGATTCCTCCCACCGACATTGGTTTTTCGCCCAAAATCGGTTTTTCCATCTTGCAGGATAAATTTTCTCTGGTCAGTAATTTTTGCGGCGTCATGCGGCGTGCTGTATCCGGCGGCGAAGCCAATGTCTTTAGCGTGCCTGCCGATGTGCGGGGCAAGCTGGGCGTGCTGGTGAGCGCGGCGGGCGGCGCAACGGTTCTGGATTCCGGAACGGTTGCATTTTCTTCGCCCGGCCTGCCGGCAGTGACGATTTCCGGAAAGGGCGGATTGCAGGGAATCAACCCCGAGCTTTGCCAGGGCCGAAATGAATGGACGGACTATGTCAATGCAGGCCGGGATTTTACAAGAACCATCCAATTTCAGTCCATCAAATTCAAGGATTTCGGCATTCCGGGCCTCGACTTTAATCTTCCGGGGGCCAAAGCGCCTTTCCTGGACTATTTTATTCCCGTCAACCAAAGTTACAACGGCGTCATTGCCAGCACTAAAAGCCTTTCCACCTCTGCGCCTGAACGGTTCATGCTCGATATTTGGGCCGATCCTTATGCGATTGGCCGAATCAGTCCCATTTTAGTTATCGACACAGGTCAGGAGAAGGAAAAACCATTTGAAATATCCGACTTTCCCGTCACCGTGCATACGGACGTCAAGTCACCAGGCCCGATTCTGCCTGACGGAAAAGGATTTCTCCAGTATGCGGGCGGCACTGGCGCAAGTGTCATTGCCTGGAATCTGGGCAAGCTGGAAACAGAAAAGCGGATGGTTCAACACCGTTTCACGGTCAATTCCGCAGCCGTTGAGCCTGCGCCCGAAATGCGTGATGGAGAACTGGCACAGGGCGGAGAATATTCCGTAAAACTGATGGTTCAGGGAGAAGCCGACATGGGTGGAGACTATACAGTTAACTGGAGTTCCGCCGGACCGGCAAAATGGAAAGAATCCCGCACCTACTTTAAAAAAGAAGGCAATGTCTGGTCGGCCGTCAATACACTGATTGTGGATGTGTTGGACAAATGGCCGGAGGGAGTGGGCAAAAAAGTCGATTTTTCCGCCAGTGCAAGTTATCTGCCGATCATCGGAAGCAATCCGCAAAAGAAGGATCTGTTGAGGATGCTGCAGATTTTGTCTCCTCCGCCGCGGCAGGATGTTTTCTCCTTCCGGGGATCGGCAAAGCTGGCGATGCCCGTGGCCGAAAAGCTGAAGCTTCTGGTTCGTTACGGTAACCGGACACCCCGGGAAATGGATGAAATTGACCTGTTTTACCCCAATCATCTGGCCGCCGATGTTCGCCTGATGCCGTTTTTGCATCTTCGGAACGTCAAAGATCCGCTGGCGCTTGGCGATGTGAAAGTTCCCGTGCAGATTGAATTTAAATCCACCAATCCCGGCGCCGCCGCCGTAACGACGGGCGGGCGTTTGACAAGCCAGTCCGTATATCCTATGGAAACCGAAATCAGCGCGAAAATCAGCGGCTATGCCAACATCAGCGATCCAAAAGAAAATTACAAAATGCTGGAAACGGCTCAGGCCAAGCTGATCTCCAACACCATCTGGGTCAATGTCAACCGCCTGATCTTATCTTCCACATTGCAAAACGGGAAAACGCTCTACAAGCTCTCCGCGAGCGGCGCAGGAGACATGAGCAAGTACAAAGCCTTATGGAAGACAGCCGGAATTGCCGGGGCGTCGGAAACGGCCACGCAATTTACCAAAGACGGCGACGCTTTCGTGGCCACATTATTGTCCGGCAGCAGAGTTGATCATGTCCGGATTGTTCTGGATGATTTGGCGCTGGCCCAGCTGGACGCGAAAAGCACGCTGGCCCAGGCCAATATCGTATTATTGCCCACTCGTCCGCCTGCTGCGGCCGTCGGCAAAGATACGGGCGACAATTCCAATGATTTCAAGAGCATGACCGACTGCGTGAGCACGGTTGCCCGCTGGGCGGATATGTGGGGCTTTGAAACGGGCGGAAAACCGGAAACCTACTGCCGGCAAAAGCTTCAGCAGCAGACGCAGGAAGCACAGAATAAACGGGCGCAAAACCGTTTTGCCGAACAGCTGAAGAAAAGGGGTCTGGATCTGGTGGTGTTTAACGACGCCATGAAAGTTGGCGCGGCCGTTACCGGACTTTCCCGGGAATTCTGGGAGAGAACATGGTGCCGGTGGCGCATCTCCTCGGAGAGCAAACTTTATCTGGAACAAGACATGACGCCCGTCCGGATGTCCTCGGAAATGCTGGGCGGCTGTTTTAACGTGGTCAAGGGAATCCAGGAATATTTTGATCCCGCCGCGATGATTCATGTGGAGCTGTCTCTGGATACGGATATGCCGAACTACCCGCTGTTCGTTGACCCGGAAAAGTACGTGGGCAGCGCGGATGAATTTCGGAGGTAAAAAATGTTTCAACGGATGTTGATGATTTTAAATTGTTTGTTTTTATTTGTCTCTTTTCAAAATGTTCTGGCGGAAGAGATCATTTTGGGAAAAGACAGCCGGCCGCTTTTTCCGGCCGAGCTGACGGAGCGCTTTGTCGGCGCATTGCCGTCTTCCGATAAAAGTTCGCAGGCAGGCAAAGCGCAGGATGCGCTGGCGGAATCCGGCGCGGTTTTACTTGGCCGGGGAAAAACGAAAATTACCAAAATCGAGGTTGTACGGGTTATTCCGGTGCGCGGCAACAATCCGCTCAATCAGATCGAACCGGTCAACAATGCCACGATTAACGGCCGGCTGTATTTTGCGTCCGTTGAAGAGCTGCAAAAAATGATGCAGGGTGGCGGCGACAGTCCAGCGCCTGGTCCAGGCCCCTCCCCGCCCCCTCCGCCTCCGCCTCCGCCTCCGACACCCTTTGCCGGTTGTATCGGACAGTCGGCGCCGTTCAAATCAACCTCCGGTTTCCAGACCTGCCTGGGCAAGCAAATGCCGACTTTTTCGGCGGGACTTTTTGTGGATTTCGCCGCAAGCGCCTGCAAAGTCGTCGGTGGAGACAGCGGCTGGAACTTCCTGGCCTTTGACATCATGGTGCCGCTTCTGTCTCCGGACTGCACCTACACGGACGTGGCCGCCTTTCCTGATTTTGCCTATGCGGAATTCATTCCGCCCACCGGTTCCGGATTTGTGAGGATCCCCCTGAAATTCGATGTGGAAGGCCGCTTTTATTTGCAGTCCAAAAAAGCACCCTACGCGGGGCGGAAGCTGGTTGTTTTCGCCACGGTGAAAAAAATCAGCAATTATAAATTCGAGCTGTTCATTTCCAATGTTTCACCGCCGTAAGAGGAAACAAAGCATGAAAACAAAACCGATCAGCCTTCCGCGGATTCTGCTGGCTGCCGTCCTCGCCGCAAGCATAAGCTTTACACCGGCCGCCGCGCAGGAATTCCGGACCATCAACGCCATTCCGACACCCGGAATAATTCCTCCGGGCGCCGCCCCGGTTGAGGAGTTTCGTCCGATCGCCAAAAGCGCGGCCGCCGATTCCGTGAAGAAGCTGATGGGCGCCTGGAACGGCGGCGGGATTCAACAATACCTGGGCGACGATTTTTACGACAAGAGCGGGCTTGCCGACGCAATCAGCACCAAGGTTCCGAAAGACGCAGCCATTCGAATCATGTCCGTGCAGGGCGTTCAGACGCTTCAGCAGTTTCAGAGAAACAAAGATGGAGGCGGCCATGAAATGATCAGCGAGGTTTCCGTGACGGCGGACACGCAGATTGAATATAATGATCCGACAAAAGGGTTTGTTAAATTCGGCGGGGTCAATGAATATATTCTCAGAATTACGGAGGAGGCGGCGCAATAACCGCCGCGGGCATTTGGCGCTCTTCCCCGAATTTCGCGCTCTATCGCGCAGGGTTTCGTCCTGGTCGGACGCAATAGGAGAGATTCCGTGAGACTTCAAAGCATCCCGCGTCGCGGCGGCGGAATAACCGGCTCTGTCCGGCGGCTGGCTTGTGTTTTTCTGATGATGTTTATCTGCCTTGCGCCGGCCGACGTGACCGCCCAAACGGAAGGCGCGCTGCAAAGAGCGGCAAATGCCGTTCTTCCGGACTGGCAAATATCCGGCAGCAACACTTTTCGGCTGGAATACTACGATTATCAAGGGGATGAAGCCCAGGCCCCTTACAGTTATGAAGGACTGACCTCCTATGATGAAATCGGCCTCAATTTCAGCAGGCGCAAAAACCCCTATGATCTCTGGAAGGGGGATATATTTGGCGTGATCAACGGGTCTCCCTACCGCAGCGCCGATTACGGACTGGTTCCGGAACGCATCCATCTCATGAGGGAAAAAGGAGACATTGCTCTGCCTTTCCGTGTGGAACTGGGCGATGTGTATTCCTACTACACCTACAGAACCCTGCAGACGTCTCTCAAGGGCGTTCAGGTTGATCTGCAGCCTTTTGCCGGCTCGGCCTCCAGGCATTCCGTGCTTTTATCCTCCGGCGCCCGTCTTTCCTCCTGGCGCCATCTGAATTTCCGCGACAGCTATTTCAACGGCGGCTCCTATTTAATCGAAAACCCGACGTTTGGCCGCTACAGTCTGAATATTGCATACAACACGCGTCAAAGCGACGAAGCCCGCAACATTCTCCAGCGCACTCAAATGGTTTACAGCTTAACCGGCCAGCATACGCTTCAGGCGAAAAACCAGAAACTGCTTCTGGAAGGCGAGCTGGGACTGTTTCGAGGAGATCATGACGGCGCAGCGGATGCGCAAAGCGGCCAGAACAAAAGCGACAGGGGGATTTTTTTTCAGGCGTCCGGCTCCGGCAAACATCCATTCACTTACCGGCTGCGCTATGAAGAATACGGCGAAGACTACCAGCCGACAGGCGCGTCCATTACACCGGCCTTGCGCAACCTGGAAGGACATGCGGGCTGGCTTTTTGCGAGGGGGTATCAACTGCGGCTGCGGGCCCAGGGCAGAAGAAATGATCTCGGCCGCGCCAATCCGACGGATGCGTCTCTTTTCGGCGCGAATCTTACCGGGCCTTTGGGATCACTGGATGTCTTCCGCCAGGATGCGAAAAACCGGACGGATTCAATCGACAATCTAACACACAATGTAAATCTGAATGTCAATATTCCCAAAATTGCCGGCTGGACGGGACGGCTGGGCTACCAGTATCTCAATTTTTTCAACCGTCTTCCCGATGCGGGGGACAGCGCTTCCCATCAATTTTCGCTAAGCGCGGATCATTTGCTTGATTTTTTGGGTTGCCGGGGCGCGGTCACGCCGGGTGTCGTGCTCAGAAAAATCAACAGCGACACCGGAGATTCCTTTGACGTTTCTCCCACTATTGCCTTCCGGCTGACGCGGGGGCCGCACAGCCTGGATTACACCCTGAGCCGGACGGATCAGCGCCGCTATGTCACCGACGGCATCGATATGATCACTACCACCCAGGCCCTGAACTACCGCTTTACCCTGAACAACCATTCCTTTGGTCTGGAACTTTCCTCCGGCTACCAAAATCCCGATCCAGGCCAGACCATCGATTATTATAAACTGGCGGCATTCTGGACTTATTCTTTTGATAAACCGGCAAAAACTCCGGGGCGCGGCAAAGCGGCGGAAGAACGAAGAGAAATCCCTGAAATGCCGGCCAAAGCATTTGATTTGGCTTCCTTCGCGCCGGGCGCAAAAATGGACGAGGCCGAAAAGCAATTAATCGCCAAAGGCATTGTCAACCCGGTGCGCCAGGAAAACTTTCTCCTTTACGAAACCAGAGTGTTTGATGAAATAGACCTGCGTCAGCGGCTGGTCTTGATTCAAAAAAACAATGCATTGAACCGGTCCGCCGTCATCATCGATTTTGCCTACCTGGAGCAGCCTGATGATATTATGCAGACGTTTCAGAGGATTCTGTCCATTCTTCTGGATCGCTACGGCAACCCGTCCAATTTTTATGAAAAGGGAGAGACGGGAGGCCGGCTTTTGTCCGATATTCGAAACGGCCGTTTTATTCGTCTGACCGAGTGGTCGCGCCCCGGCGGCGTGATCCGTTTCGGCATGCCCCGGCGGCTTGACGGCCAGGTACGCATGGAGATTCAGTTTGCGGAAAGCTTCCCGCCTTTGAGCGAAACCCTGTGGAGTCTGGAGGAAATAAAATAGCCGGATGATCGCGCCCGGCTCCTGTTGCTGGAGCGTGGGAATGGGTCCGGACTGCGCCGATGCGGAACAAGACGGGGAAGGCCTGAACATCATGAAGCGCCCGGGGCGATGCCTCATGCCCCCCTGCCGTCAGTCACGGTCGAGATCGGACAAGGTCCTGTAAAACACCTGACGCGCCTGTTCATCACGGAGTATGCCCACATGCGAGGCATTGAAACCGTAACTTTTATGCGCGGATAAATGGATATTCCTGTTCAGTTGGCTTTGCAGCGTGATGGTTCCGTCGCTGCTGTCGCCGGTCTTGTAACCGAAAAACAGGTAGAAGGGAATGGCCTTATGCTTCCCTTCCGTGTAAAGCTCGTTCAGAAAGGGGCTTCCCGCCGCCACGTCATGCCAGGAAGGCACGACGGCGGGCGCATACTTAATGCCGGACGCCGCCGCCTCGACGCCGCCGTAGGGAGAGTTGAAGGAGATGCAGCCCTTGAGATAGGGCGGAACGCCGTCAGCGGACAAATGCTGAATGGTGGATAGAGCCACCAGCCCTCCCATGCTGTGCGCGACGATGATGAGGCGGCGCAGGCGGCCGGGATTGTTCGCTTCGGCATACTTGATGATGTTGGCCAGGTTGGCGCCCAGTTTTTTCAAGGGCAGGCCGGAAGGATAAAAATAAAACCAGGGCTGGTAGCGCTTCCGGTCGATTCCGCGGACCATGTATTGAAAATCCCTCGGCGTGCCCGCGACGCCGTGCACAAAGAGCACCTGCGTCTTTCGAGGATTCATCGTCTCAAAGGAAAAAATATACTGCTGAGTATGCGCCATGAAAACCTTGAAATCATAAAGGCCGATCTCCCCGTAGCGGGGATCGAAGAATTCATCCTCCAGCGATTCGTAAACATAGGAATGCCGCCGGACCTTTTCTTCGAAAACCAGATCGGTTTTCGAAGGAGCGGCCAGATTGAGTTTTAAATCCGGTCCGATGACGGACAATCCGTCTTTGACTTTTTGTTTTGCAATCGTGACCGGCCGAGGCAGGCGGCCCACGCATTCATGCGCTTCGAAATAACCGTTTTCATCGAGGTCGGCGAAGAAATAAATTTCATAAACACCTTCGGGCAAATGGATCTGATAGTAATCCAGGGGCGTCTGCATGGGAGAGCGGGCGGCGATTTCTCTTTTTTTAAATTTGTCCGTAAGCGCCAGCAGAAGGATGGGACCCGCGGGTTCCCGGTCAAAAGCGAGCTTGCCCAGAAGAAGATAGGCATCCTCCGGCGCAAGCTGCATCAGCAGCTCCGCGCTCTGCTCCCGGCTGAAGGCCTCCCTGGCCTCCTGCTTAGCCTGCCAGAACCCGAGATAATGATTCACCGCCGTGCAGCCGGCAAAAAGAAGAACGGCCAGGCAGAGCAAACATCCTTTCCATAAGCGTTCCATAGATTCTCCTGATGTTGATGTCCATGATTTTTGAAAACCGAATGAACCATAAATAAAATCAGTCCGCCTGTCAATTCAGCAAAATCACCTTGAAAAAAACACTTGATTTCCAAAATCCGATGATTTAATGCGATGCCAAGCGAGGGAATGGTTTTTTCCCGGTTCCGGCGGTTGCACGGTTGCATGGACAATCAGGTTGCCAAAGTCATAAAAGGCATTTAAGCACATTCTTACGGTTGATGTGTACTTCGCTTGCTGAAATTTTCTCCATTCCGTTTCGGGCCGGAAAAAGAACTTTTCCGGTCTTATTTCCTTTCCTGCCTATTCTCATTCTGCTGGCCGCCGCTGCGCCGGTCGGGGCCGGTGAAGACTTGCTGATTAAAGCGCCGGCGGAATCGGCGTTTGTCGAGCTCAACTCTTCCTATGTTCCACCCATGACCATCGAGGGCTGGGCCTGCGGAACGTCGGGCGCCGAAGCGGGACAAAAAACCGTCGATCTGGTGTATCGCCTGCGTCTGGCCGAACAGGGATTTAAAAACGCTTCCGCCGGATTAAAAAACTCCTACGAAAACCGCAAAAAAACTCTCAAGGCGCCGGCCGTCTTCCAGGGGCTTTCTCTTCCCGAAGTTACCGCCACCATGGCCGTTTCCCTCAACCGGTTTCCCAAAAATATCGGCGAATTCAACGCGGACCTCAACCGCCTGCAAAAAGACCTAAACCAATCTTTAAAAGAAAAGCCCGATCGTTTCTTCGGTGTTGATATTTCCAAACGGATGCTTTCCGAAAGCCATCTGGCCGACAGACTGCGTCTGGAAACCTGGCAGGATGACGGCGCCTACCAGGTCTGGAGCGCGATTGACTGCTATTCCGTCGCGGATCTTCAATCCATGCAAAGTTCGATCAGCCAGGCGCTGTCGGCCGCTTTGACGGCCCGCGACGAACTGATCAAGACGGCGGCACAAGTCCACGACGGACAGGGGGCGGCTTTTACGCTGCCGCGATAAGGCACTGATCATGACGAAACTTTTTTCCAGAATCTTCTTCATTTTGCTCTTGATTGCCTTTGCGCAGTTCGTTCCTTCAGGGGCGGCGGCGAACGCCGAGCTGGAAGAAATCCGCCGTCTGGAAACGCTGCTGTTGACCCCCTGCGACAAGCCGCTGGCGTACATGACGGAGCTGGTGCGCCTGGGACAGACTTACCAGGATCAGGAACGACAGCGCCTGGCGCTCTACCGCGGCATTCTGGATACCCACCGCCTGGTCCTGGCCAATTTTCTGACGGACAATGCCGATAAGGCAGGCGCAACCGCCGGCCCCTTTCGCGCGCGCTATGATCAGCTTTACCAGGAGGCCGACCGCGAGGGGATGCTCAGGGAAGCATCTTATGAAGATGTCCCCGAATATATGAACATGGCGGACATGGCCGTTCGCGTGTGGCAGTATGACGCCGATCAAGACAGGCGATATTACGGCAGCGAGGCCAGCGTCGGCCGTTGGGCAAAAAAGCAGGAAGATCTCGGCAATAAGCTGTTTTTCGTTGAAGCACAGCGCGCCGGCGCCGAGCATCTGCGCAAAGAAATGATTCGGCTCAAAGAGGATTGGAAAACCGCGCGGGCGGAGTACTTTAAAACCATGGAAGCCGATCCCTACAAGGATCACTTTTCGGAACTGGACCGCCGGGCTGCTTTCATGACCGACACGCTGCGCAGGGAATATGAAAGCAACCGCCAGGCTTTGACCATCGCGGCGCAAAGCGGCAGCTATGAGCACTGCCTGGGCGAAATCGTGGAGAGCTCCACATACACGGCCTTTTCCGAAAATTCCGGTTTTTCTCCCCCGCCGACAATATATCAGGCGGGCGACGCCGGAACGGTGGAGGCTCTGCCCGGCATGGGTTTCCGCATGCCCAAACCCGCTGTTTTCGACAGGATCAAGGCGGCGCAGACCGATATCCCCGAAGAATTTCCCCTGGACCTGCCGCTGAAATTTGATCCGCTGCCCTACATCAAGACGGAAATCGAATGCCAGAAAATCAAGATAAAGGCCGAAAAAGACGCCATCATCGCCATGGGAACCTACCTGACCGGTCTGAAAGGGACGGGCGGACTCCTTGTCGGAGAAGGCTTCAATGTATTTCACGGCGTCTGCGAAGGTTTCGGGTCTGTCGGCAATATATTGCTCGGCATCGGCTACGCCCAACTGCATCCGATTGAAGCCTATGAAAAACTCAATAAAACCAAGAATGACATGGTTTACCTCTGGGAAAGTTCGGATGCCAAGCAGGCACTGATTGAAAAGGGAGTCGGTTCCATTGCCGATTATTTCCGGGGAATCGGCTCCGGCTTCAACCTGCTGCTTATCGATGATCCGCCGGATGGAGTTTATGACCGCCAGACGATGGAAGACTGGCGGCAGAGAGCGGAAGAAACGCAGTTGGCCCGGAAGATGCTGACCAACACGGAAATGCTCGTGGGCAGCATTCTGGCCGACGTCGCCACGGGCGTCATCCTGTCCAGGGGTTCACAGGCCGCAAAACTGGCCGCCGAGGCGGCGGACACGGCGGGGGATCTGTCGCAGGCCGCCGCCAGAGCCAAAAAGCTTGAGGAAGCGGCCGCCCGGGCGGGCAAGACTTTAGATGATGTTCCCAGTGTCAAGACCGTCGAACATCTGGCCGACGACATCAGAAAAAATCAAGATGCGCTGATGAAGCTGGAAAGGGATTTATCCGGCAAGACGAGGGATATCCCCTACGACCCCAAAATGCTGCGCACGCCGGAAGACCTGCTGGCCGATGCGTCAACAGTTGACACCAAGGGAGGAATGAACGCCTACGTGCGGCTCAACGAAGATCTGGGAATGAAAGTGAGCAACCAGCCGATCATCAAGGGCGACACTCCGGCGGCGGTTTTGAGCCGCAAATCCCGTGATCTCGACGATGCCGGACGAGTCTATCTTCAGGATATAACAAAAGATTCATCGATCGGACGCCTTCCGCAGGTGAAGGATCGGTATTACATCGTGCAGGACGCATCCGGTGCGGCAAAAACCGTGCGCAACCTGGCTGAGATCCCCGACGGCGCCAGTTACAAGGTTGTGGATGTCATGGAACACATACCCTCCTCCATGCACGCAGACAAGCTGGCCGGGGCGCAAAAGCTGACCGCCGATCATGTCCGGGCCTACGAGGCCTTTATGAGGGACATGAACGCGAAAGGCTATGTCTGGACGGACAACAAACTGAGCAACTTCGCCTTTGAGACGGTGGATGAGGCCAAGGGCGTCTATCGCGTCGTGCCGCTGGATACGGGCGGCTTCTATAAAGTCGGGGATCTCCCGTCGGGCGTCAACATGTCCAAAGCCGATTTCGCCCGGAAGATGCAGCGCGCATACGACAAAGGAGTCGAAGCAAATGTTGAGGGCGCCCCCGGCAAGATGTTAGCCGTTTCCCAGAATATGGTGGATGAAGGAATTCCTGAAAGCATGCTGGATCAGGTCGACGACATCATGGGCGTAAGAAAAATCAATCCGCAGGCGGAGCAGATGGTCAATACGTGGGACAGCGGTTATCGCATGTCCTCACCCAAAAATCCCCAGGGTCAAGCCTATTCCCATGCCGGGGACTACGCCCGGGAATCGGGAAAAGCCGATGATGTCCTTACCCGGGAGGTTTCCGAGGCCGCTGAAGCCAGCCAGCAGGCCAGGAAACTTGAATACGCCAAAACCCGGGCTTCTCTGGATGCCCAGAAAGTCCGGCTGGAACAAATCAACAGTCAACTGGATGCAGGGGCGCAAAAGCTTGTTCAGGCGGATATTGTCGAGAAGTCCGCCGCTGCGACCGCGGCCCGGACATCCGTCAATACGGCCCGGGAAGGCGTGCAGACGGTTGCCGGAATTCAGGCCGCCCAGGAAAGAATCCTCTGTCTGGAGATCAAGGAAAAGATTCTGTCCGGCATTCAGGCCGACTGGATTACCGAAGGATGGAAAAATTGTCAGAAGCTGGGACTCACGTTTGAAGGTGGCCGATGAAGCAATTATCTGTCAATATCAAAATATTAATTGCTTTAATGTTGATTATCGGGTCAGGCGCGCTGATGATGCCGCCGCGCTCTTTGGCCCAGCAGAATCAGGCCCCCGCCCAGGTAAAAGAAGAGTCGCCGCAGGAGTTTGTCGATCGTAACCTGGCTGCCGCCCGCAAGCGCCTGGCCGCCGCCCGAAGCCGCTACCGGCAGAGCCGCGGACCGGCCGATCTGGCTCAGAGCCCCATCGATCCGTCGGTCATACTCCAATCTCTGCCCAGGCCCCGGAAACTGAAGTTCAGCTTTCGTCAGCCGGAAAAAATTGAAGAAATCAAACCGGCGCCTACCGTGCCCGGTACCTGGACCTTTTATCCGGGGTATTTAAGCTTCTCCGGTGCAGGCAACCAGTCCGGCTTTTCCGCCAACGCGGCGACGGATGAGCTCACCTCCGCCCTGCTGCGTCTGCCGCGAAATCTTCCTTTGGCCGCAACCGCTTCGATCATCGGCGTCAACAGCCAGTCGCACCCTGTCGAGAAGTGTTGCCTGGAATACAAAATTTTGAAAAATAACGACGGCTCCTTTGCCGGTTCCCAATGCATCCGCACGGCTCAGGAAAAATACATCTCCGTTCAGCAAAACATTGATCCGCGCGCCTGGTCCGACCGGATCGGCTTTCGTCTGACCACAAGCGAAGGAAAAATTCTGGGCAACGGCGCTGCCGTGCGGTTTGATCAACCCGGCCCGGCCGCAGTCACGGCAACGCTCACCGGTCAATACAAGGCGGAGGAATTCACGCCCCAGAACAAACAATATTGTCAGGTTTTCGATTATGCGACGGAACTCATAGACAATTCCAAACCGGCCCGTTATCGCCTGAACATTCAAAACTTCAACGTCACCGATCGCTGGCATAATCCCGGCGACAAAACGGTCATTACCGGCGACTGGAAAATTCCGCAAAACAAGGGCGAACAAAAACAGAAAATTGATGTGGAAGTGATCGCGGTCAAGGGCCTCCATCTGGACGGCAAGGATTACACGAAAACTCGCAGCGAAGCGGATGGTTATGATCTTTTTGCCAGGGAAAACGAAGATTTTAAAGGGGTGTACTTTAGGAACGACAAAAAGGCCCCCCGTCTGATTCTGCAGCGGGCGTGGCCGTTTGACAGCGTCAAAATCGACGGCAGCCGGGGCGGTTTCAGAGAAGTTCTGGAACCGGTCTCGAAATGGCCAACCGCACTGACTTACGCCATCGAAGGCGGCGGACCGTTTGCGGTCAGCCAGGACGGTGATGTGCAGCCGCTGGGCAGCATCGGCGAGGCGCGCTTGAACATTCAACTGGGTCAGCATTGGTCTCTCTTCCGCAAGCTCACCGCCAATCGCTGGCAGGCTGTTTTGGATAATGCTCTGGCCGACGGCGCGGTTTCGCCAGGGGGAAGCTATTCGGTGGCGCTGCAGGTGCAGGGCCCGGCCGATATGGCCAAGTACAAAGTGAAATGGAAAGGCGGCCAGTGGAAAAATCCGCAAGCTAAATTTGAAAAAATGGGCAATGCCTGGCAGGCGCAAAATGTTGTCGCCGTTCCCGGGGGAACCAGGATGGGAACGGTTCTTCAACTGGATGTGGAGGTGACGGTCGGTGACGCTGGCGATGAAGATGTCCGGCTTTCCTGGTCCCGGCGGTTGAATGTCGTCCCCAGCGTCGCCTCCCTGGAGTTGACGCTCGCCGCCAAGTGCAGACCCGCTTCCCGCGACGGCGTCGATTTGTTCTTTCCCAATTATCATCCCGACGGCAACCGGTTTGCGGCTCTGCCGATCTATCGGGACGATAAAGGCAACGAGCTGGCGCCGGAAACCATCAAACGTTTTCTTACCGGGGCTTCTTTGCGTTTGAAGAGCGACACTCCGGCGGTGGCCATGGCGGACGGAAACGGCGGCCAGACGGGACGAACGGCGGGAGAAGCCTGGATCAGCGCCGAGTTGGGCGGCATCGATCTGGACCCGCGCGGACAGTTTGAAACCGCCAAAGGGGCCATGCTGGCTTCCAATCAAGTTAAAGTGACGGCCAATCAGCTTATCCTTTCGCGGGGAAAAGCCTCCGGCGGCTTCACCCCTTATGTTCTGAGAGTCATCGGTCCGGCGGCCATGGATCAATATCAGGCGCTCTTCCATTTTGAAGGCGGCAGCACCGGAACGCCTTTTATTCAGGGCGAGGATGGAGGCTATTCGGCCGGATTGTCCGCCGTTGCCGCCGTTAAAAAAGTGGAAATTCTCAAAGGCGGCAAAACAGTGGCCATGCTGCCTTTCTCCGACAACGTGGTTGTTGCTCAGGCAGGCATCCGGCTGATGCCGGTCACCGTGCCGGGCCGGGTGATCGACACCATCCCGCTTGTGGACGCGGGAAGCCTGACCACGCAAACGGACTGCCGCAGGCAGCTGCGCACTCAGTATCCCGGCGAATACGGGAACCTTTCGGATGCTGCCCTGGATGAGGTTTGCGATACGATCCGCGAGGCGGAAAAGAAAGAAATCAAAGAGCAGCGGGCAACCCAGAAAGAACAGAAAAAAATTCTCAAAAGCCTGAAAAATGAAGGCCGTCAGCTCATGGTGTTCGGCGATTCCACGCAGTTGGGCGCCGCCGTTACCGGGCATTTCGATCCGGACCGGATGCACTGCCGCTGGCGGCTGGATCAGGGCGGATCGCTCAAATTCGAGCAGGCGCAAAGTCCGATCACCCGCGTGGGCGGCGACGGCGCATGTTTTAATGACGTAAAGGGATTTCAGGGAAATTTCGACACGGAAGCCACGGCTACGGTGGAATTGATTTACGCTCATCCGGCGGCGGGCCAGGGTCAGTTTATACCGGGCGGCACACAGATCATGCGCGCCGATGTGGACGCCAAACAGGTGGAAGAATGGGTCAACAACTGATGAATCGACGCAGTGCTTTTTTTACGTCGGCGCTGCTGATGCTTTTGCTTTTGCCGTGCTTTGCCGTTTTCGAAGCGCCGGCGGCGGGACTCGGCTCGGAAAATGTTCTTGGTCGGGACACGCAGCCCGTCTTTTCCCCCGAGATGAAACGGCAGCTTCAGGACCGGCAGCGGCCCGCGGCGCAGATGACGGCCGAAGGCAAGCTCAGCCCCGGAACGTGGACAGTCAAAATTCTGGAAAACCGGGTGATCTCCGGCCACAACTTCGTGAATACGGCCCAGCCGCTTTACAATTTTACTCTCAACGGAGTCACGTATACTTTCGACAGAACACAGGTGGCCGATCCGGCGCTGCTTTTAAAAACAGCCGTCACCATTCAGACAAAAGGCGCAGGTTCGCTAAACCTCAATGACCCCGAAACTCTGTCGGCGGTGAAGCAATTGCAGCAGATGAGCAACGGAACGCTCCATATCGTATCGGAAACACCGTCTCCCGGGCCTGGGCCCGGCCCCGGTCCCGCGCCCGGGCCGCCGGTGGCCTGCATGCCGGCGATTTATCCTCTGAACGGAAATGTCGGAACCTGGATTTTCCTGCGGCTGGAGACGCTTCCGGCAAGCTGCGCCATTGACCAGAATCCCGCCGGAGCGCCGATCATCGGCATTCAGAATCCCCATACCTCCTGTTCGGATGCCGGCAGCAAGGTGTTCTTTGACGTGATCAGCGGCGAACCGATTACGCCCGGCGCCGGATTTTCCACGTACACAGGCGTGTGCGGCAGCGGTCTGCGGGCGGTGGAAGCATCCTCCATCAACAACCAGTTCATCATCCAGATCGGCGCAACCCGCTATCAGGTGACATTTTCGGCGGGGAACGGCGGATTGCAGCCCGTTCCCTACAGTCATTTCGGACGCTATAATTCCATTACCGTTTACGACGCATCCGTGAGGGCCCTGCCATGAAAAAATACTTAATGGTCTTCATCCTTTTGCTGATCGCCCTGCCCGGACAGGCCCAGGAAATGAGGCAATGGTCTCCCATCCGCAGCAAGGCCCATGCAACGGCAAAACTGCCGCCCGGCGCAAAGCCGGTGGAACCGTCGCAGCCGCTGCCTTCGGGAACTCTGGCCCGCGCCGCTCAGGAGATTGCCGCATCCTGGAACAGTCCGGACTTCAAAAAACTCGTTTCCGGGAACTTCTACGATCAGCAGCGCCTGACGGACGCCATGAACACCGAAACCGCCAAAGACGCCCGGCTGAAAGTTCTCAACAGCCACAGCGCCTCCATGTTGAATCAAACGATTGTTCCCGATCCGCAAGGCGGGCATCTGCGGGTCAGCAACGTGTCGGTCATTCTGGAAACACGCGCGGAGTTCAACGATCCGAAGCAGGGATTCATTTCCGCGCCGGGCACCAATGAAATGGTGATGGAGGTCGTGGAAAAAATTGATTAGCGGATCCATCTTCCGGAAATCAAAAATCATCTGTTTTCTGCTGGGCCTGATGCTGTGCAGCCCGCCCGGGGCGGCTTTTGCCGTTGACGTCCAGGCCATTTTTCCCGGCTGGTCCGTTTCCGGCCAGAACAGCATGCACCTGGACTACTACAATTCCCACGGGCCGGACGGCGCCTACCTTCAGGAAGGCTGGAGGCCTTACAACGATCTCAATATCCGGTTTCAAAACATTCAAAACCCCTACAATACCATCAAAGGCTACGCGTCCGGCGCCATCAGCGGATCGCCCTACCGCTCCCCCCAGTACGGCGTGATCCTGGAGCGCTTCAACATCAACCAGGAAAATGGAGAAGCGCCCGTTCCCTACCGGATGGACCTGGGCGACTTTCACGGCTTTCAAACCCCCCGCGTTCTTCAGCGTTCGCTCAAGGGCGCCCAGCTTGAGCTGCAGCCCGGCCAGTTTTTGGGAGCGCAAAACTCCCTGCTGCTCCAGGGCGGCGGCGCGTCCCGGGATTTTTTCGACAACCGTCTGGCGGACAATCTTTTTGGCGGGGCCTCCTGGATGATGAACTGGAGCCGGACAAGAGCGTCGTTGAATTTTGCCTACAACGATCAGGCGCCGCAATCCGGCACTCCCGATTTGCGCCAGTATGTGACCGGGCTGGCCGTCAATCACAATTTCAATTTTCTGGCCCAGCAGTTGTCGCTGGATGCCGAGCTGAATTATCTTCGGGGGGACAACGCCCAAAACGGCGAATCCTTCAAGGATGAAGGGCTGGGCGCGTTTGCCCAGTTTCAGGGACGCGGCAAAATTCCCCTGACCTACAGCCTGCGCTATGAAGAATACGACAAAGCCTATATTCCCCGCGGGGGCGTCGTCAGCGCCGGGCGGCGCACCATAGACGCCCGCGCCGGGTGGCAATCCGCCTTGAACTATTCGATTACCGGCCGGGGTCAATACTATCGCGACGGCATCGGTTCGGCGGTCACCACGGATACGTACGTCTGCGGCCTGGGCGTGAGCGGCGCCGTGCCCAATCCCTGGGTCAGGGGCGTCAATGCCGGCCTGGACGCCTACCGTCAGCAGGCCGAATCCGACCCGGCCAAGACCATCATCCATGCGCTTTCCGCCAATCTGACCAGTCAGCTGCCGGCCGGCTGGACATCCCGTCTTTCGGCCAATATTCAGGACACCCATGTGGTCTACGGCATATCCGCCGACAACCGCACCCAGCAATACGGATTTGATTTGGGGCATGGTCTGGCGCTGGCCGGTTTTTCAGGCCGGGCCAACGCCGGAATCGTTTACAGCATTTTGCGCCAGACCGGCCAGAACTCCGATGATCTGGGATTGAATTTTTCCTCCTTACTGAGCCGGGGCCCCCTGAGTTTCAGCCTGAGCTACCGGCATCTGAATCAGGATCGCCAGACCGGACTGGTGGACAATCTGACCCACGGCCTCAACGCCGCCTGTGAATATGCCTACAAACGGCATCAACTTCGCCTGGAAGCGGATTACGGCTACCGCAAACCTCAGAACTCGGACGAGAGCGCGGATACCCGGATTGCCCTGACCTGGACCTTCAGCTTTGACCGGCCGGCGGCGCCCGTAAAGGCGGCGCCCGCAGAGGCCCCGCCCGCGGAAGCGGCGAAGGCCGCCCCTGCTCCGCCGGAAATTGCGCCGGACGTCCAGCCGCCCATCCGGTCGCTGGCTGATCTCAGCCCCGGCATGCCCATGGACCGGGCTTTGGCGGGCCTGGAAAAAAGAAACATCAAGGGGGGAACCCGCGAAGGGCGGAATCTCGTTTTTGAAACCGTCTGGTTTGACGATGTTTCCCAGCGCCAGAGGCTGGTGCTGACCGAGCAGATGAAGAAGCTGGAGCGGACCGCCGTCATCATTGATCTGAACCAGGTGGGAGAACTGGACAACGCCTACCAGTTGTATGAACGGATACGAACGCGGCTGAACCGCGAGTTCGGCGCCGCGACCACACAGGAAGTGGGTGCGTTCAGCCCCAGTCTGGCCCAGGATCTGCGCGACGGAAAATTCATCCGCATCAGCGACTGGAAAACCCCCGCCGGCGTATTGCGCCTGGGCATTCCACGCCGTCTGGACGGCATTGTCCGAATCGAAGCGCAGCACGCTCAATCCTTCCCGATGTCCGGCTATGTTTCCTGGAGCGTAGAGGAAATACAGTGACCGATGCTCCCGGATCGGGTTGACAGGCCGAAATAAATTGCCTATCGTGCGCCTCCGTCAAAAGAGCCCAACGGATCAGCCGCAATACTGACGATGCGACGGCCGCCGCCCGAAGATCCGGCTTCTGACGATCCTCGCCGAGCAAACCGATCCCTTGGCCGTCCGGAGGAACTTTTTGAAACATGATATCCTTGACTTGGCACAATGCTTTTTCTATACTGCGGCCGACTTCGGCAAAGAGGACGCCATGCCTGAAATTATCGCGATTCATTCCTTTCGAGGCGGAACGGGAAAAACCAACACCACGGCCAACCTGGCCTGCCTTCTGGCCCGAAAAGGCCGGCGCGTCGGCGTCGTGGATACGGACATCCAGTCTCCCGGCATTCACGTGCTGTTCAACCTCGATCCCAAAGACGCGCCCCATACCTTAAACGATTTTCTCTGGGGCAAATGCGACATCGGACGCGCGGTTTACGACGTGTCCCGGATTCTCGGAGCGGAGGATAAAGAAAAGCTTTTTCTCATTCCGTCGAGCATCCGCACGGGTGACATCGCCCGGGTCCTGCATTACGGCTACGACATCAATCTGCTCAAGGAAGGCTATCAGAAAGCGATTGAACAATTTGCGCTCGATTATCTTTTCATCGACACCCATCCGGGCTTGAACGAGGAGACGCTGATGTCGATCGCCGTCGCCGACACCCTCCTCATTCTGCTGCGCCCCGATCAGCAGGACTATCAGGGAACAGCCGTGACCGTCGAGGTGTCGAGACAGCTTGAAGTTCCCCGAATGTTTCTGATCGTCAACAAAGTCCCCACGGCTTTCCCGGGCGACGCGCTGGCCGCCAAAGTGACGGCGGCATACAACTGCGACGTGGCCGGCGTCCTGCCGCACGCCGACGAAATGATGGCGCTGGGCAGCTCCGGCCTGTTTTGTCTGATGCATCCGAATACGGCGCTTGGCCGGGCGATGGAAGATATCCTTCGGAGAATTACGGCATGAATCCGGGCGCAAAAAAAATCCTCCTGGCCGGTTTGGCCTTTGCCGTCGTCTATGGGCTCTTGAACAGCCTTTCCAACATTTTCCTGCTGCCCTCCGCGCCGATCATCTCCATGCGGCCGCAGATCGCTCTTCCGATGGTCGTGGGCATTCTGGTCCATCCACTGGCCGGCTTCATCACTGGATTTGCGGGCAACATGTTCGGCGACGCCGTTTACGGATTCGGCGCTCTTAAATTCTGGAACTGGCATATCGCCAACGGCCTTATGGGATGGATTCCGGGGCTTGTCGGCTACGGGGGAATCCGCCGCATCGGCACGGTGCGGGAATTCGGCATCCTGCAGATGAGCCTGGTCGGGGCCAGCGCCGCGGGCGTTGCGGCGGCGGTCGTGCTCGACGTTTTCTTTATTCATCTGCTCACCTTTCCCTATTCCTTTCCGTCCTGGATTCTGCCTGCGTTTCTCACCGACGCGGTCAACGCTTTCATTCTGGTGCCGGTCATTCTCCTTCTGGCCCGCCGCATTCGCCTGACGCTGGAGACGCGGACCATCCTGATGATCACCGGCCTTCTGCTCGTGAGCATTCTGGCCACCGCCGGCGCCATCACCTGGGCGGTCCTCGACGATCTGGTTTCCCACAGCGCGATGGTGGAAAACTTTTACATCGCCGCCGTCGTTTCCGTCCTGCTTTTAGTCGCGGGCTTTATCGCCGCGATCGTTTTTGTCCGAAAGGTGACCGATCCGCTGGCGGATCTCGCCCAAGCCGCGCAAGCCGTGGAACAGGGCAACTACGATCTGCCCGGACTGGCGGGCGTGTCCGCGCGCGCAGACGAACTGGGCCGGCTGGCCCGCATTTTCGAGCAGATGGCCGGAAAAGTCCGGGAAAGGGAAAAAACGCTCCAACGACAGGTCGATGAACTGAAAATTATCATCGACCGGAAAAAGCAGGCGCAGGATGTTTCCGAAATTGTTGAAACGGAATATTTCCTTGCGCTGAAAGAAAAAGCCCGCAAATTCAGGGAAACATAAGGAGAAGACGATGGGGACGATGGACACTATGGCAGCGGCGGTTTTCGACGGCAAACTCAACTATGTCGAGGATTATTCCGTGCCGCCCGTCAAGCCCGGCTGGGCTAAAATACAAGTAAAGATCGCCGGCATCTGCAAAACCGACATGGAAATTTTGAAAGGCTATATGGGGTTCAAAGGCGTGCTGGGGCACGAGTTTGTCGGCATCGTCATGGAATGCGACGACCCCTCCTGGATCGGCAAGAGAGTGGTCGGCGAAATCAACGCCGCCTGCGGGCATTGCGACTGGTGCCGGCGCGATCTGGGGCGTCACTGCCCGAACCGTTCGACCCTCGGCATTCTCAACCTCGACGGGTGCATGGCCGAATATTGCACCCTGCCCATCGTCAACCTGCTGGCGCTTCCGGAAAAACTTTCCGACGAACGAGCGGTTCTCGTGGAGCCCCTGTCGGCGGCCTGCGAAATCCTGGAGCAAATGCGGCCCGCGGGCAACGAACGGGCGGTGATTCTCGGCGACGGTCGCCTCGGCGCTCTTTGCGCCTGGGTGCTCGCCACCGTTTTACCGGTGGTCACGGTGGTGGGGCATCACCCGGAAAAACTGGAGAATCTTCGGTGGCGAAACATTCGGACCGTCCTCCATGAAAAGGATGTTGCGCCCGGCGCGGATATCGTCGTGGAGGCCACGGGGTCGGGCGCCGGAATCGTCACAGCCATGGCATTGTGCCGGCCGCGCGGAACTATTGTGCTGAAATCCACCGTTGCCGTTTCCGGCGACGTCAATCTGGCGCCGATCGTCATCAATGAGCAGACGGTTCTGGGATCGCGCTGCGGACGGTTTGCCGACGGACTCAAAATCATGTGCGAATATCCGGACATGCCGCTGGACCGGCTGATTACCGCCCGCTATCCGCTGGCGCGCGTGGAGGAGGCCTTTGCCCGGGCGACACAGAGCGACGCGCTGAAGGTTCTCCTGGACATTCACCCTTAAACGAAGGCGAAAAAAAGATGAAGCGCGACGTTGGCGACATGCTCACAACCCTGATTCGGAATCAGGCCGACCGGGAAGCTCTGGAAACAACAGCCGGCGCGCCCGGGGAACTTCCGACGCTCGGCGTTGCGCCGATCCGGCGAGGCGAGCGTCACATCGCCTTCGATCTTTCCCGCATCCGCGTTTTCCGCAATCTGCACACATTTGTCTCGCTCCTGGCGGAGGAGATCATCGAGCAGTGCGCTTTCGGCGCCGCCGACATCATGGTGCGCCGCAAAGTGGATTCCCGCCTGACGCCGGAGCTGGCTGCCGCCGGTCTGGATTGGGTAACAATTTATGTAAGGCTCGATGCGGCGGAAGGATTGCCCTTCCATTACCGGAGTTTCGGCGATCGACTGCAGATGATTTTTCTGACGCTCCAAACCGAACGGTGGGGCGGCGCGCTCTTTCCCGGCTATTTCGGTCTGCAACCGTCCGAGGCGTCGGCGCCGCCCGCTCTGCTGTTTCCGTTTCATCTTCACGACGGCGGGGATCCAAACGGCCATTACTATCTGGTGGAGCACAGCCCATCGGGCCATTTTCTGCGCATCACGATTGAGGACGCGGCCCATTCGCGCCTTCAGCTCAAACACATTCCTCATCGCGTGGTCGATCAGCCGCTTCGGCGCTCTTTTTTCACCGACATCTTTTCAACGGCTGAAAAAATCCACCAGGGCATTCTGCACGACGTCCTCAATCATCGCGCCGAGCATGTTGAAACGTCGGCGCACCTGCCGGACTTTTTCGCCTATCTGCGGCAAACCGGCCTGCCCCAACTGCAGCAGATTCGCTTTACCTGGCCCACAGACGACCGGCAGATGATGTTTCTGGAAAAAAGCGACGCGACCGCCCTGACCGAATCGCTCGACATGCTGGCCAGGGAGATTCAACTGCTGGAGGATCCGGCCGTTTTGCATCTGCTGGAAAAGGGGCAGACCGTCGAGATGCTTTCCGGATCGTTTCGCATATATTTCGACGTTTCCCGCTGGGGCGCCTGCCTCAACGTGAGCTTCGACGAAATCCGCGAAAGGCAGGATCTGGCGGATTACCTCGCGTCGATGAAGGCGCTTCGAGCGGCTTTGGCGCTCCATCCCCGGGCGCTCGAGGGCGTAAGGCTTTTCGTCATTCATCATGCAACCGCGGAAGCGCTCGGTCTGCTGAAGGCCTTTGCCGACGCGCAATGCGATTCGCTGACCGCTTTTTTCGTCCAGTACGCCGGCATTGTGCCGAACGATTATCTGGAAACCCTCATGAGCCTGCCGCCTCAGACATTTCGATTTTACGGCCTTCAGAAAATGGAATCGCGCCTCAGACTGGCCGGCAGCTACATGCTGTCACGGCAGTTCACTCCTTTTTCCGGGCTGGAAACGATGGAACAGGCGCTGATCGACGAACAGCCGGATTTCCTGGACGCCATGCGCATGGCGGCGGGACACCTTTTTTTCAAAGAGGCCGATGCGGCCCGGCGGGCAAACCGGCTGCTGCTGCTGGTGGAGGACGGCGGCTACCTCGCGCCGATCATCAACCGCTTTTGTCTGGAGGGGAAAACGCTGGGAGAGGTTTTTGAACACTTCCACCTGCCCCGCCCCGCGGAGGCTTTCCATATGCCGCTGGCGGACTGGCTGGCCCCGGTGTTTCCGGGCAGCGTCGAACATACGAAAAACGGATACGATTATTTAAACGAGGTCGCGCAGGCGTTCGGAAAACTGCAATATCCGGCGCTCAGCATCGCTGTTTCGGATTTAAAAAGAGGTCCGGAAGCCAGGGCCTGCGCCGTCTCGATCCTCAACGCCGCGGAAAACATTCTCCACCGCCTGGGCCTGCTCCTTTCCCGCCGAACGATCGTCATCCTCGGCTCGGCCGGCGCCATCGGCGGCTTTCTCAGGAAGGAACTCGGCCGCCGCCTGACCAAAGGCTGTCTCTTCGGCGTGGACGTCGCCGCGGGAAACGACGCCGCAGACGGCATCCAGGAAGCCAAAACCCTCGATGAGCTGGGAAGCGGCGTACTGAGAAACGCCGACATGTTCATCGGCGTTACCGGCCTATCGCTTCTGCAGCGCGGCCATCTGGAGGAAATTCTCCTAAACGGCAGGCAACCGGCCGTATTTTTCATCAGCGGTTCGACCAAAACGGTAGAGTTTGCCGACGCACAGCATTATCTGCAATCCCTTCGCGATACCCCCAATGCGCGCATCGGCGGCCGGCCGGTCAGCGCCGATTTCAAACCCTTGCGGGATTTGCAGACCGGCATTCTGCAGGGTTACGAAATCCGGCTTGCCTTCACGGATCAGCCGTCCTGCGGCAAGATCCTTTACCTTCTGGGCGAAGGAATGCCGCTGAACTTTCTTTACTACGGCATTCCCCGCGAAATCGTGGACGAAGTCATGGCTCAGCTCTTTTGCGTGTCCTGCGGCCTGATCCGGCGCCTGCGCGCCGCGGCTGCGCTGCCGCCCGCGCTCCTGGCGGTGGACCGCGAGATCGACGCAAACGCCGATTTACTGCCCGGCAAAAAATAACATTGGAAGAGATTTCCGAAAGCGATAAGAATATTTTTAAGATTTATCCGGGCCTTGCTTGCTTCCTGTGCTGTTGCTTTTCCAATTCTATTCGACCATTCACTGTTCAAGCAGTAAGCAATGATGAACGGAGCATTTTTCTCGGATGCTCCGGATCGGGTTGACAGGCCGAAATAAATTGCCTATAGTGCGCTTCCGTCAAAAGCGCCCAACGGATCAGCCGCAATACTGACGATGCGACGGCCGCCGCCCGAAGATCCGGCTTTTGACGATCCTCGCCGAACAAACCGATCCCTTGGCCGTCCGGAGGAACTTTTTGAAACGAGATATCGCCATCGACTATCTGCGCAGCGGCGTCACCCTGCTGGTGGTCGCCCACCATGCCTCTCTGGCCTACAACACCTCCAGTTTCTATAATGCAGACGATTACATGAAATCTTCGGCCCCCGTCGTCGATGCGCTTCGCTTGCTGCCGCTGGACTTTTTCGTGGGCTGGAACGACATGTTCTTCATGTGCCTCATGTTCCTGATCTCCGGACTCTTTATTGTCCCGTCCCTGAACCGGAAAGGCGCCGGCCGCTTTATGACCGACCGCGCCAAGCGTCTCGGCGTTCCGTTTATCATTTCCGTGTTTCTGCTGGCCCCGCTGGCCTACTTTCCGTCATGGCTTTTAAGCAACACCGCGAGCCAGGGCGGCTATCTGCGGGGCTTCTTTACGAACGACGGCTGGGCAAGCGGGCCGGCCTGGTTTATCTGGGTCCTGCTGGCCTATGGCGCCTTCGTCGCACTGGCTTGCCGGTTCACCCCCGGGCTCATGAAAAAGTTATCCTGGACGGCCGCATCGCCGCGAAATCTGGTCGTGGTCTTTCTCCTGGCCAGCCTGGCCGCGACGCTTCCGCTGCGCCTGTTTGTCGAACCCGGACACTGGGCGCATATCGCAGGCCCCCTGTATTTTCACGCCTGGCGATTCTTCTTGTACTTTGTGTGGTTTCTGCTGGGCGTCGCCCTGGGCGGCGCAGATCCGGACCGCTCCCTTTCGCGGGAAAATCTCAGGCCGTGGCCGCTGTGGCTGTTTCTGGGCGGGATCACCTACCTGACGCATGGAACGCTGGAAGTGAACGCCGCCGGCCTCGGCATCACCCCTGCATGGCTGATGAGCGTCATCCTGACCGCCCTCTACTGTCTGTGCTGCACCTTCACGGGGCTTGCCGCCCTCGGGCTTGCCCGCAAATTTTTCCATACCGCCCGCCCCGTGGCGGACCATCTAACCGCCAACGCCTACGGCATCTATGTTTTTCATTATGTCTTCGTGATCTGGATGCAGTTTTTCCTGCTGGGACAGCCGCTTTCCCCCTGGATCAAGTTTGCGGCCGTTTTCCTGACGGCCCTGGCGGGAAGCTGGCTTTTGACCGCGCTGCTCAGAAAGACCCCGGCCAATCAAATCCTTTAGGCAGGACGCCTGAAAAATGCTTTCTAATAATGCCCGTCGGCTTTGGCCTTTCCCTTGAACAGGCGATAAACAAAGAGGGTGTAGCCGATCACAATCGGCATGCCGGCAAGCGCGATGACGGCCATGACCTGCAGCGTGTAAAGGCTGGTGGAGCTGTTGTAAATGGTCAGGCTGAAGTTCGGATCGTTGGAAGCGGTAATCAGGTTGGGAAACTGCGCCGCGCCCGCCGCCAGAAACAGTCCGATAAGCGAAAAAGACGATTCCCAGAACGGGCCTGCGTCATTTTTTTTGCGAAGAGAAAAAAACAATCCGATCAGTCCCGCAAAGGTGATTGCAACCGCGACATAAAACAACGCATTTCCCGACACGCGCGGGATGGCGTAAATCAGAACCACGAAATAAATCACCGCCAGGACGGCATTGATCCAAGTCAAAGTCCGCGCGGCTTCAAATGAACGCTCCTGCACCCGCCCTTCCGTTTTCAGCACCGCCCAGGACGCGCCCTGCAGCAGCACGGCGGCAAGACCGGTGATGCCGAACAGCAGCGGGACGGGACGAAGCAGCGTGAAAAAGCTTCCGGCGTATTCCATTCTGCCGTCCAGCGGCACGCCGTAGATCACATTGCCCAGCGCCACGCCGAACAGCAAAGCCGCCAGCGCGCTTCCGCCAATCAATGCTTTTTCCCAGAGACCGGCGCGCGCCGGATCGTTGGCCCGGAATTCCATCGAAACCGCGCGAAAAATCAAGGCCAGCAGCACCAGCATCATCGCTGAATAAAAACCGGAAAACGCGGTGGCATACGCGTGGGGAAAGGCGGCAAAAAGCGCGCCGCCGCCGGTAATCAGCCAGACTTCGTTGCCGTCCCAGACCGGGCCGATGGAAGCAATGAGCGTATCCTTTTCTTCTTTTGTTTTGCCCAGAAGCGGCAGCAGGGCGGCCAGGCCCAAATCAAATCCGTCCAAAAGCGCGTAGCCCAGCAGCAGGATGAAAATCAAAACAAACCAAAGGATTTGAAAGTTCTGAATATTTTCCATCTTCTTTCTCCATCAAGATTTGATCGGGCACAGCCTGACCAAATCTCCCGCCAACAATCAGTTATAAGTGATGAGCTATCCACTATCCACTATCCACTATCCGCTATTCCCCCGCCGGCCCCTGTTTGACGATTTTCACAAAGAGCATGACAAACATGACCAGCAACAACAAATAAACCAGGGCAAACATGGTCAGGCTCGCGGCCAGCTCTCCTTTCGATACCACCACGGACGAGGCCTGGGCGGTTTTCATCAGGCCCTGAATGATCCAGGGCTGGCGGCCGACCTCCGCGGTAATCCAGCCCGTTTCATGGGCCAGATGCGCAAGCGGAATCAGAAAAGGCAGGAGCCAGAGATACCACTTTGCCGCATAGAGTCTGCCCGTCCAGAGAAGCAGGGCGCCCAGCAGCCCCAGGCCGATAAAGATTCCGCCCAGCGTCACCATGATGTGATAAGCCTGAAACACCAGGTTTACCGGCGGCCAGTCCGTTTTGGGAACCTCACGCAGACCTTTGATTTCCGAGTTGAAATCGAAGTTGTACAAAAAGCTCAACCCTTTGGGAATGTAAAGGCCGTAGGTTTTTTCATTTTCCTCGTCCACATACCCGGCAATGTAAACATCCGCTCCCCGGGCCGTCTCAAAATGCCCTTCCATCGCCGCCGCCTTCATCGGCTGATAATTGATCACCTGAATCGCGTGGCCGTGGGCCGCTCCCAACTGCAGAAGCGGCGTGACCGCGAAGAGAATGATGCCGATTTTGAGCATGGTGCGGGCGGTCTCGCCGTGCAGGCCTTTCCGGACGTAGCAGCCGGCGATCCCGCAAACCAGGACGGTGCCGGTGATCCAGGTGGCCAAAACGGTGTGCAGAAAACGGGCAACGGTGGACGGATTAAAAACAGCGGCGGCGAAATCCGTCAGAATCACCTTGCCCGCGGCGCTCACTTCATATCCGGCCGGCGTCTGCATCCAGGAATTGGCCACGATAATCCAGAAGGCGGATAAATGGCCGCCGATAAACACGAGCAGAGCGGAAACCCAGTAAACGCCGGGCGATACTTTCTTTCGGCCGAAAATCAGCACGCCGACAAAAACCGACTCCAGGAAAAAAGCGATGACGCCTTCGGCGGCGAGCAGCGGCCCGAAAATGTCGCCCACCGTTCGTGAATAACGGGACCAGTTGGTTCCGAAAGAAAATTCCATGACGATGCCGGTGGCAGCGCCGACCACAAAAATCAGCCCCAGCAGCCTGGCGAGCAGATCCGTAATTTTTCGATACACATCATTCTTGGTGGCCAGATGCAGCGTTTCGGAAATCAAAATAATCAGAGCGACGCCCAGCGTCATGGCCGGAAAGAGAAAATGGAATCCGATGGTAAAGGCGAATTGCAGGCGGGCAAGGAGCAACGCGTCCATAGCTTCCTCCGGGATTGTAGTGGAAGGAAGAATATCGAATTGTCCCTCCTTTTTCAATCCCTATTTTCCTGTTGTCATTTCCGGACCAATTGTATTACTGTAGGACCAACAAAATCCTTTCAGGAGAATGCGACATGAAAAAACATCTTTTGATCTTTTTGCTGATTTTCCTCTGGATGGCCGCCGCCTGGCTCCCGGCTGAGCCCGCCTTCGCCGATCCTCCCCAGGACCTTTCGCTGAGTTACGACCTGAAGACCCAGACGCTTTCGGCATCCATCACGCACAAATCAACGTTCACCGGCTTCCACTACATCAAGCAGGTTCAGATCAAAAAAAATCAGGAGCCGCTTGAAACCGCCGATTATGATTCACAGGCCGGCAAAGCCACCTTCGTCTATACCTACAAAGTGCCGGCGAAGCCAAACGATCTTCTGGAAGTGACGGCCGTCTGCAACCTTCAGGGCAAAAAAACGGCGACGCTGAAAGTGGAATAGAAAACCATCAGGAATCCATCGAGATCATGACCCTTTCCCATCCGGCGAGTACGGCGTCCCCTTCGGCCTTCCGAACCTGGTGCTGCGTTTTTCTCCTTTTGGGCCTTTTGTCCGCGACGGGGCCGGCCGTCGTCGTCCTGGCCGCCGGCCCGGTGGAAATCGTTGTGGAAGGCGTTGACGGAGAGGCCCGGAAAAATGTTCTGGAAGCGCTCACCCTGCCTCCCGGCCTGGTAAAGGATGGAAAAGCGGACCGGCTCTGGCTGGAGCGGTTTGTCCGCCAGGCCGGACGGAAAGTGCCGGCGGCCCTTGAACCCTTCGGATATTATTCCGCCAGGGCCGTCGTCCTGATCGAAACCCCCGAAGCGGACGAATACCGGCTGCGGGTGCAAATCGAACCGGGTCAGCCGGCCGTCGTTTCCGGGGTCAGCGTCACCGTCGCCGGAAGCGGCGCGTCGGAGACAACGCTGGCGGCGCTTGCCGCCGACTTCCCTGTGCGAAAAGGCGACGCGCTGTCACATCCTCTTTACGAAAAAGCCAAGCAGGCGCTGAAATCCCGGGCGGAAGAGCTGGGGTATCTGGACGCCGCCTACACCGTTCACGAAATCCGGGTAGATGAGGCCGGCCTGTCGGCCGTCATCACGCTGGTGCTGGAAACCGGCGAGAAATATTTTTTCTCCACGACAACCATCGAGGGCGCCCCCGATTATCCCGACGCCTTTCTGCGGCGCTACCTCGCCTTTCAGCCCGGAGAGGCTTTCTCGTACACCCGAATGGCCGAGTCCCAGCTTCAGTTGAACAACTCGGAGCGGTTTCGCCGAGTGTCGGTCCAGGCCGACAAGGAGCAGTCCCGGGAAGGAAAAGTGCCGGTGCGGGTGCTCCTGACGCCCGTGCCGCGCATCACGCTGAGGCCGGGCATCGGATACGGAACGGATACGGGAGCGAGATTCGCTTTGCGCTGCCGGGACCTCAACATGCTTCACCGGGGGCACGAACTGGATTCGCACCTGTACATCTCCCAGCGGCTGCAGGGACTCGCGACGAGCTACATCGTTCCGGACGGCAGGGACATCAGGACTTTCACCTCCGCGCAAATCAACCTTCAGCAGGAGGAAATCACCACCTACGACAGCCGGATCATCGCGATGGAACTGGCCCGGACGCACAGCTTCACTCCCAGAAGGCAGGGTTCGGCGTACATCAAATTTCAGCACGAAGAATTCACCATCGGCAGCCAGGAGGCAACCTCGAGATACGTCCTTCCGGGCGTCCGGTTCTCCGACAACCACTACGACAACCTGATTCGGCCCGACCGCGGGTTCCGGTATGCGCTCGATCTGCGCGGCACGCACCAGGCCCTGGGCTCCACAACCCGCCTGCTTCAGTTCATCGGCGAGGCGAGCCACATTCTTCCCCTGCCGTGGCGCCTGTCTTTCCTGACCAGCGCCAAAGCGGGCTTCACGGTTTTTACCGACGAGTTTTCCGACCTCCCCCCGTCTTTGCGGTTTTTTGCGGGCGGCGATCAAAGCGTTCGCGGCTACGCCTACCAGTCGCTGGGTCCCCGCGACGCCGAGGGAAATGTCAAGGGCGGCAAGCATCTGCTGACCGGCTGCGTGGAACTGCAGCGCGACATTCTGGAGGACTGGGCAGTCTCCGTGTTTTACAACGCGGGAAACGCTTTTGACACTTTTTCCGATCTGACGCTGTATCAGGCCGGAGGCTTCGGCATTCACTACCACACGCCGGCCGGCGCCCTGAATTTATACGTCGCCCGGCAGATCCGCGTGGATGACCCGGAATTCCGCTTTCACTTTACCGTGGGGTTTGAATTTTGAAGCGCGTGCTGAAATATCTCATCCTCGTCGTCGTTCTGGGCGTGCCGGCGGTCCTTCTCGCGGCCGCGGGCTGGCTTTTTGGCACCGAGGCGGGTGGAAAAAAACTGCTGGAAACCGTTTCGAGCTTCACGGAAGTGAACATCAGGGCGGAAACCGTCGAGGGAAATCTGGCGGATTCCCTCCGCCTGACCGGCACGGTCATCGAGTGGCCGCAGGGAAGCCTTCGAATAGGAAAGCTGCGGCTTTCCATGCGGCCGCAAGACCTGATGGCGGGCCATCTGAGGTTTTCTCTGCTTTCCGCCGACCAGGTATCCGTTTTCGACAACTCTCCGGACAAACAGCCGGAGCTGGTCTGGCCGCGGGCCAAAGGCTGGATCACGTTCGTGAGCGGCAGCATCGGGCGCCTGGCCGTCAGGAATCTGACCTATCGCCGCCCGAATGAAGAACCGGTTCAAATCACGGCTCTTGCCGCGGCCGCCGTCTGGAAGAATTCCAGTCTGTCCGTAAGCGATCTTCGCCTCACCTCGTCTTTCGGCGTTTTGGAGGGAAGCGTTCTGGCCGGTTTCCATCGTCCCCTGCTGAAAGCCAAACTTGCCGCAACTCCGGCGCACCCGGCCGCCGGCGTTGATTCCATTCGGCTGGACGCAGCCTTCGGACCGGGAAAGAAGCCGGGAGAAATGAAGGGAAGCCTTCAGATTCACGGCCTTCAAAATACCCGGCCGGTTTTGCGGATATCATCGGACATCGGCATGACGCCCGCCGGGCTGACCTTTGCCAAAATCCTTCTGCGGCGCGGGAATCGTCCGGGCTCCATTGCCGGCGAGGGCTTTCTGGCCTTCAAAGGCCCGACGCCGCATGCAGCCCTGAAGGTTCAGGCGGAAAACATGGATCTTTCCGACGAGCTGAAAGTTCCTGCTAAATTCAACGGCTCTCTCCTCCTTGACGGAACCGGCCGGCAATATCAGGGGCGCGTCGTTCTGTCCAATACGGCGGACACCCGGCATGCTTTTCGTCTGGCGGGCGATTATTCAGGGAACGCTGAAGGCGCAACCCTGAGCCCGATTCAGGCAACGGCGCTGGGGGGCTCCCTGAACGGACGGCTGAAGATCGGATGGACGGACGGCCTGAAAATAAGCGGCGCGCTTTCGGGAAAAAATCTCAATCCGGCAAAATGGAATCCCGACTGGGCGGGCATTGTCCATTTCGATCTCGAGGGCGACCTGTCCGCTCCGGCGGAAGCGCCGCCCAGCGGCTCTTTCAATCTCACGCTGAAAGAAAGCCGCCTGCACGGCCGGCAGTTGACGGGAGATTTGAGGGCAACCTTTGCGGATAACGATATTCACATTCAGCGCCTGGCGCTCAGGGGAAAGGGCTTTCAGTTCGCTGCCAGGGGAAGCGTCGCGGACCAATTGGATTTCAGCGCTGAAATCAGCGATCTGGCGAGGCTGATTCCCCACACATCAGGATCGCTTACAGCTTCAGGGTGGGCGCGCCGGCGACATGACCGGTTCAGCGGCGTCGTTGCCGCCCGGGGCCGCTCTCTCGCGGCGGACGGCTGGTCCATTGAGTCCGGGAATTTCAGCGCCTCCCTGGAAGACCGGGAAAAGTCCCCCTTTGCGCTGACCGCTGATTTCAGCCGGCTTCGCTTCCGGAGCCTGACGACGGATACGCTGAGAGTGCGGGGCGGAGGAACCGCCCTTTCCCATACGCTGGCCGCCGTGATGCGCCGCGGCCCCCACGAAACGCGCCTGGACCTGTCGGGCGCCCGGCGGGAAAAAATCTGGAAGGGAAAAATAATTCGTCTGGAAGGCACGGACGGAGTCGGCCCCTGGAGGCTGTCCTCTCCCTCCGCCCTGGAGATATCCGCCGAACGACTGGCGCTGGGGCCGATGGAAATCACCGGCCGGGGGGCGGAAGCGTTTCGGGCGTCCGCGGTTCTTTCCGGAAACCCCCTGACCGGTCCTGTCGATCTGACCTGGAACGACGTCGATTTGGCCAGGGCCAACGCCTGGACCGATCACGGCATTGCCACCGGCGCGTGCGGCGGAATCATTCACGCAACGCTGCTGCCCTCAAACCGCATCGACCTAGCCTTGGAGGCAACCCTGTCCGGAACCCTGAGCGCGCAAGGACAGACCGTTGAAGTCCGGCAGGGGAAAATAACCCTGAACGCAAACAAGCGGGGAACCCGGCTGGACGTGAAGTTCGAGCCGTCTGACGGCGGATGGCTGCAGGGCTCCTTCTTCTCATCCCAGCCCGCAAAACAGTCGCTTCCCGACACGGGCCAATGGGATGTGCGCTGGCGGGAGCTGGACCTGAAAAGGTTTTCGGCATCGCTCCCCCGCCGAACGAAACTGGAAGGCAGAACGTCGGGGGAGATGGAAGGCAAACTTCTGTCCGGCGGGCGCTTTTCCTGCGCGGGCCGGGCCGGGCTGGACCACTCAAAAATCCACCGGCGGGGGCAGAGGGGCGACGTCAGCATCGATTTTCGCCGGGCATCCGCAGAATGGGTCTGGCGGAAAGACACTCTGGCGTGCGACGTCGCCGTGGCGATGGCGGACCACGGAGAGCTGAAGGGAAAAATCCGCCTGCCCCTCGCCGCGCGCTTTGGGTGGACCCTGAATGAGCGGGGACCGCTTCAGGGTTCGCTTGCCGGACAGGTTCAGGAAAAAGGAGCGCTGGGCGTTCTTTTCCCCGGGCTGGTTCAGGAGAGCCGCGGAACGCTCGATCTGGATATCAGCGTGAGCGGCACCCCGGCGGACCCGCTGTTTGAAGGCCGCATCCGCCTGTCCGACGCCGGGGGCTATCTGCCTTCGGCCGGCATCACGCTTCAGGACGTCCGGATCGAAGCCCGTCCGTCGAAAGACGGCCTGGTCATTGATTCCTTCCGGGCGGCCTCCGGCCCCGGCTATGTGGACGGTTCCGCGCGGATTCATCTGAAAGGGATGCAGATCGCGGGTTTTGAAGGACGCATCGACGGCGAGCGGTTTCAGACCGTTCACGTTCCCGAACTTCATGTGCAGTCTTCTCCCCGGCTGACCTTTTGGGGAACGCCTGAAAAAATATCCGTCCGGGGAGAAGTCCTTTTGCCCCTGCTTGAGGTCAACGGATCGCAATCGCAGGGCCCCGCGGCATCCAGTTCCGATGTGATCCGGGAAGGAAAAACAAAATCCCCCGGCCGCAAGCCGTCGGTCGGCCTCGATGTTCAGGTCAAAATGGCGCTGGGCGACGAGGCGCATTTCAACGCATCCGGAATCGACGCGAAGCTGGGCGGCGAAATGGACATTTCCTTCAGCGATCCGGAGCGCATTTCGGGCCGGGGCGAAATCCGCGTGGTCAAAGGCCGGTTCCGAACCTACGGCGTCAATCTGGAAATCGTCCGCGGCCATCTTTTCTATGCGGGAGGTCCGGTCAATCAGCCGGCGCTGGACATCCTGGCGCTTAGAAAAATCGGAGACGTGAAGGCGGGCGTCGCGGTCAGCGGTTCGCTTCCCAAGCCCGTCATTAAACTGTACTCCGAACCGCAAATGCAGGACATGGACATACTGGCCTACATCGTGCTGGGGCATCCGCTCGGCGCCGACACAAAGCAGGCCGGTCTTCTGGCCACGGCGGCCTCCGCGGTTTTGACCTCGCAACAGGCCGAAGATCTGCTGGAACAGATTCAGGGCTATCTTGGGCTGGCCTCGCTGGAAATCTCTTCGGATGTACTGGAGAAAAGCAACCGGATGGGATACAGGCGTCTGAAAGTGACGCCCGAGGGGACGGGCGGTTCGGCGCAAAGCGCTTCGGAAACCATCCTGGTCGTAGGCAAATATCTGACGCCCCAGTTGTACATCAGCTACGGCCGCTCGCTGTTTTCGGGGGGCAATTTATTTTTCCTGCGCTACGACATTTCCAAAAACTGGCAGGTGGAAAGCCAGATGGGGCAGGAAAGCGGCGTTGACCTCTACTACAAACTGGAATTTCACTGACGGAGAGAGAAAATCATGCCATCGCCTCATTTTGACCTGGTGATTACGGGCGGCACTCTGGTGACCATGTCCGCCAAAATGGAGATTGTTGAAAACGCCGTCATCGGCATCGCGGACGGCCGCATCGCCCGGGTGGGCTCACACCTTTCCCTTTCGGCCGACAGGGTCATCGACGCCGGCGGCGGCCTGATTCTGCCGGGGCTCATCAACACGCACACGCATCTGCCGATGGTCTGCTTTCGGGGCCTGGCGGACGACCTTCCGCTCATGGCATGGCTCAACCATCACATCTTTCCCATGGAAGCGCGCTTCGTGAACCGGCAGATGGCGTACGACGGCGCCCTGCTGGCGATCGCGGAAATGATCCTGTCCGGAACCACCACCTGCTGCGACGGGTATTTTTTTGAAAATCAAATCGCCCAAGCCGCGCTGGATTGCGGCATGCGCGCGGTGGCGGCTCAGGGATTCGCCGATTTTGCCACGCCGGACCACCCCCAATACGAAAAAATGATGGCGGCCGCCGAACGGTTTGTCGAGCGCTGGCTTCCCCACGCGCCGATGATCACGCCTGCGTTCTTCTGCCATTCCCCCTACACCTGTTCGCCCCGGACGCTGGTCAACGTAAAGGCGGCCGCGCGCGAAGCCGGAATCCTTTACCTGACCCACCTTCTGGAAAACCGGGACGAGATCGGCATGATTGAAAAACGCTACGGCCGGAAGCCGGTGCAGCATCTGCACCATCTGGGCGTGCTGGACGACCGGACCGTCGCGGTGCACTGCAACTGGACCACACCCGAGGACATCGAGCTTTTTGCGGATCTGGGCGTCCGCGTATCCCACAATCCGTCCAGCTCCATGAAACTGGCCGCCGGCATCGCGCCGGTGCCGCTGATGCTGGAAAAAGGCATCGCGGTCGGCCTGGGCACGGACGGGGCCGCCAGCAACAATGATCTGGACATGTTTCAGGAAATGGATCTTTCGGCAAAACTCCACAAAGCCGCTCTGCTCGATCCAACGGTCATGAGCGCCGAAACCGTCCTGAAGATGGCGACGATCGACGGCGCCCGTGTTCTCGGACTGGATCGGCTGATCGGCTCCATAGAGGCGGGAAAACAGGCGGACATCATCATTCTGGATCTGAACCAGCCGCACCTGACGCCGCTTTACAACCCCTATTCCCAGATTGTGTATGCCGCAAGAGGAGCGGATGTAAAAGCCAGCATCATCGGCGGAAAGCCGGTCATGGAGAACAGGCGCCTGCTGACGATCGATCTGCAGGACGCCATGCGTAATGTCGGCGAAATCGCCGCGCACATTCAAGCGGAGAATCAATCCACGATCAGGACGTCACCGGTTGATGTCATGACGCCATGAATATTGCCGGATGGAGAGCAACGGTTTGAAACCGTTGCTATTTGTCCTGTGAAAATAATTTCTGATAACGGCCGTAGCCCTCTTTTTCCAGATCTTCTCTGGGAATGAAACGCAGGGCGGCTGAATTCATGCAGTAGCGAAGACCTGCAGGCCCCGGGCCGTCCGGAAACACATGGCCCAGATGGGAATCCGCGTGCCGGCTGCGAACTTCCGTGCGCGTCGCAAAGAAGCTGCGGTCCTCTTTCGTCGTGATATTGGACAACTCCAGCGGCCGAGTGAAACTGGGCCAGCCGGTGCCGGAATCAAACTTGTCTCGCGAACTGAAGAGCGGCTCCCCGGAAACGACATCAACATAAATGCCCTCTTTTTTGTTGCGGACATATTCGTTTTGAAAGGGCGGCTCCGTCGCGTTTTTCTGCGTAACGTCGTACTGCATCGGGGAAAGAGTTTTTTTCAGGATTTTGTCGTCCGGTTTTCGGTAGGGCGGCGCCGAAGCCGGCCCATTATCCCGATCCTTCTTCCAAACTTCCCGAAGAAATCCTTCCCGGCCCGACCCGCTGCGGTAAGCCCTGTAGCGCAGCGGATTCTTGGCGTCATAGTCCTGATGATACTCCTCCGCCGGATAGAATCCCGTAAAAAGCTTCAGCTCCGTTACAATCGGCTTGCCGAACTTGCCCGATGCGGCCAGAGATTGCAGAGCCCCGGCGGCCGTCTTTCTTTCCGCCTCGTTGTTGTAAAAGACGGCGCTGCGGTATCCGGAACCGCGATCGGCAAACTGACCTCCCGCGTCCGTGGGATCAATATGCTTCAGAAAGTAATGGAGGATCTGCCCATAGGTCACTACGCCCGGATCGTAATGAACCTGCACGGCTTCCAGGTGCCCCTGGGCCATATAGTTCCCGTAAGTCGGATTTTTTCCCGAACCGCCCGCATAGCCCGACACGACACGGGTTACGCCCGGCAGTTTCTTCATATCGGAAGCGACACACCAGAAGCACCCGCCGGCCAGCGTCGCGACTGCCTCTTTTTCTGTTTGGGTCATACCGTTCATTTTTTCCGCCCCCTTCACGGGCTGTGTGTTGCCGCCCTGACAGGCCAGCGCAAACCACAGCAATCCAGCGGCAATCCATGCCTTTTTCATTTTGTCCGTCCCGTCTTTTGAATCCTGTTTTCCTTAAATAAGAGTTTAAGGACGATTGCGGGAATGTCAAACCGGCAAAAAAAAGAGGCCATTCATGACCTCTTTTTTTGCGCCACCGCGGCAACCGCTTTCATTAATCGGGCTACCGAAGCGGCTTTGTGTGTCTGTTGAAATCGCTATTTCTTCTTTTTGGCGTCCGCCTTCTTGTCTTCCTTCACGTCAATCTTCGTCGCGGTCATCGTGTATTCAATCGTGACCCGGGAGCCGACCTTTAGGTCGCCTGCGACCCTGGTGGCGGCATTTTTCGCCACTTCCCAGTTATCGCTTCCTTTCTTGACGACAATCACATCCCCTTTCACATCCAGCACCGGCCCGGTCACCTGATAGGTTCTGGGGCCCGCGGCATAGGCCGCCGCCGCAAACAGCAAAAACGCACAAACGAAAACCATCATTTTCTTCATCAATCCATCCTCCTTTGCAGTTTTTGAAACGAAACGCTTATTTGACGACGATGTGTTCCTTGATCGCATCATACGTCTTTCCCTTGATGCCCTTGATGTTCATGACATCTTCAATGTTCCGGTAGGGCCGGCCGTCGATAATCGCTTTGGCCTTGACGGGGCCGATCCCGAGCAGTTTCTCCAGCGTCGCCTGGTCGGCCTTGTTGATGTTGACCCGCACCGCCGGAGGCAGTTTTTCCCCGGCTGATTTTTCGGCGGCCTGCGCGAATGCGGCCGTTTGCGCAATCAGGGCGGCGCACAGCATCAAGGCGGCAAGCGTAAAACCATTTTTCAAAAACAAAAAACGTTTTTTCTTCAGCATGAGACCTCCTCGTGTGATGTTTTTTGTTGAAGGATCCGGTGCAAAAACTTCTAGCAGAGACCGGCGGACTTGTCAAAGGGAATGTCGGGCAACAAGAGGGATGAACCTCTTGACTTTATTTGCTTTTCCGGATAGTTTCTCCCGGAAAGCAGGCAGACCATGACAGATCCAAAAAAACAGAAGCTTCGATTGGACTATCCGTGCCTCTGGACCTATAAAATCATCGGCCGGAATCCGGACGAGATGCAAAGCGCGGTTCACGAAATTATCCGGGACCGTCCCTGCCGGGTGTCTCTGTCGCGTCAAAGTGAAACCGCCCGGTACGTCTGCCTCAACGTGGAGCTGACCGTGGAGAGCGAATCTCACCGGCTCGTTCTGTACGAGGAACTCAAAGCCCACCGGGCCATTCAAGTGATTCTCTGAAAAAACCGTTTTGCCCCGGCACGCTCTGAAAGCGATGCCGGCTGGTCTTGAGCCGCGCTTTGCGTTCGCGACCCTGCATCAAAACGGCGGGGACATTGCCCGTGCCCCGCTGAATGCCCTGCGCGGATTGCCGCTCAGCCGATCCGGGCCGCGAGATGGCCTCCAAGGCGTTTCCCCAGGGCCACTACCGTCCACATCACCGGCAACCCCAGCGATGAAGGCAGGACGCTTGCGTCGCAGCAGTAAAGATGATCGATCTCCGTTTCAAGGTTGCGGTCCACCACATCGCCGATTCTGCAGGTTGCCGACGGATGAGCTCCCTGCGGATTGAGAGGAAGGATCGTCGAATCTTTCGCGCCGGCCTTGCGAAACACCTTTTTGATGATGTCAACTCCCTTATCGAGCTTCATCCGGTCCGCCTCGCTGACCTTCTTGGAAAAGGATACACCCTGAAAAAGCTCGCCCGCCGTTTCATCCCGCACTTTCACCATGATGCCCGAGAGCTTCCAGAATCGGGGAAAGTTCAGCAAACTCTTCGGCCCCGCCATTGCAAGCGTCGCCGCATACATGGACCAGTTCGGAAATACCGGGATAATGGCGATGCCGTCGGATTCATAGAACTCAAGGGAACCGACGGACATGGGCGTCGCGCCCACGGTATTCATGCCGGGAATCTCCGCCCCCACGAATTGAAGCCAGTCGCAGCAGAAACCCTTTCCGGCGCGAGAAATCCCGGCACGGCGGAGTATATGAGCATTGTCGATCCCCGTGGAGAGCACAACGAATTTTCCGAAATATTTGACGGGGACACCCCGTCGCGTGCCCTTTACGCCGACGACCCGATTGTTTTCAACGATAACTTCCGTGATCCTGGTATGGAGATGGAGGTCCGCGCCCTGACTGACCGCCTCGTCGCCATAGACGCGAGCGGTCCACTTGGCGCCGGTCCTGCAGCCCAGCATGCAGTCCCCGCTGGCCCTGCACCGCTTCGGATCGACGAATTTGTCCATTTTTCCCCAGTGGTACCCCAGGCTGTTGGCGACTTCCACGAGGCGCAGATTCTCCCTGCCCACAAGCTCGTCAGGCTGCTTTTGTATCCACAGATCCTTCTTCGCCTCCCCGGCCTCCTCGGCAAGGTCGATTCCCACCGGATCGAAAACACTTTTGGGCGGAGGCGCCGCGCATCCGCCCGCCAGGTTCGACAAACCGCCGTAATTGTCGGCAAAGGTAACCGTGCGGCCTTCCCTGCTGCGCACCAGCCCGCAATGCTTTAGAATCATGGCGATGGTCATGGTGCTGCCCATCCATTCCCATCGCCCGCCCGCCTCGAGCAGCAAGACTTTTTTTCCGCGACGGGTCATTTCCCGCGCGACGGTTGAACCGCCCGTCCCGGTCCCGGCGACGATCACATCATATTCTTTTTGCATCACTCCTCGCTGATGAATCACGGATTTTTTGAACAGACGCATATTCATTTTTCACGATATCCATATCCAGGGGAACCGTCTTTTGGGGGTCCCGATAGATGCGGATCGCCTGCTCGGGACAATGCTCCATGCACAGACCGCATCCCAGGCAGATTTCTTTATGATAGGTTTGTTGATCCCCGCTCTGCACAATCGCTTCGAACTGGCAGATTCGGGCGCAGGCGCCGCATTGCCGGCAGAGAGCCTCATCCCGGTGCATGGAGTAGCCCGAGTCGGCGTTCATCGTCAGGCCCGGATCGAAGCGCCGGGCGAAGCGGGTCGCCTGAAGGCTCACGCAGGTGTCGATGTGACAGTTGCAGATAATCCCCGTGCTGCCCCCCGTCGCCACCTTGAAGAAGGCCTGCGTGACATACCCTTTTTCCCTGAACTTTTTGACGAGGTCGACGGCCTCTTTTTGAGAAATTTTCCTTGCATGATATTTCGCTCCGCAACGGTCCAGCCAGAACTGCGAGGTCTTTTTCCCCACGCTGATGCAGGAGTTTATGGTCCATTCCGGCGCGTTCAGAGATTTTTTGCAGGGACAATCCATGACGGCAATGAAATCCGGCTCCTGAAGAAGAATTTTGTACGCATGATCGAAGGGAACGATCTGCTTGTTTTTTTCAGAAACCGCCGTGACGTCTTCATCGAGTTCAAGAATTTTTACGGCATCTTCTCCCGATATAACCTTGGCATGGTAACGGGCGAAAGCCGCCCTGATCAGCAGGTTGAGGGGTTTAAACCAGGACAGATGCCTGGCCAGGAAGGCAAAAAAATGATAGACAACCCTTACGTAAGGATAATAAAACGAGAAATAAAGATAGTTGTGGATGGCCCGGTCGATCCGCCAGCCGTGCTTCGCCATCAGAGCTTTCGTTGATGCCCGCATGCCTGCTCCCCTTCGGAAATCATTTTATAAAAGATTGGAAATCCCATCAAGAGAAGTCTCCCGCAGCATCGGCCGCTTCCTTTGGTTTGCCTCGCCAAAAGAAGTTTTTTTCAATACTCCCGAATGTTCTTCCGGTGATTGAAGACAATCAGCGCAAAGATCGCGGCGGCGCCGGCCGCGGCAAGCCAGTCTCCGCTGGAAGAAACGACGTGCCCCGCCGAAAGCGCGGCCGTCATGAAAAAAGAAGCGATAAACGGCGCCCGCTTCAGCCAGTAAGCCAGAACCCAGAGCCACGCGGCCGAAAGCGCGGCGACGGGAACGGTCAGAACCGTAAACCCCAGGTAGTTGGCCACGCCCTTGCCGCCCCGGAATCCGTGAAAGCAGGGAAAGCTGTTGCCGAGAACCAGAAAAAACCCGGCCCAGATCAGCCACCCGCCATCAAGAAAATAAGCGGCCAGTGCCGCCACGGCCATCGCCCGGCCGATGTCCAGGGCAAAAACCAGCACCGCCCAGGGCATGCCCGCCAGACGATAGACATTCGTCGTTCCGGCATTGCCGCTGAAACTCAGGCGCGGATCGGCGCGGCCTGCAATTTTGAAAAACAGAATCGCAAAATTGACGGAGCCGGCCAGATACGCCGCGCAACAAATCCAAATGACGTTGATCATTCCCCTTCCCCGATCCGGCGCGGCGTCTTCAGGCGCCCCCGGAAAATATCGCTCATTCTCAAACCGCGAATGCTTTCACAAAGCATTTCCCTCCGGTCAAAGATCCACACGTCAAACACCAGGAATCCGCGGTTTCCATTCACCGGGATCACCCTGGCAAAGCAGGTTTCGCCGTTTTTCACCGGCCGGTAAATGATTCTGTGGTCAAAACCGGTCGGAAAGGCCGCAATGCCGGCAAACCGCTGTCCCCAGACGCAGGCGGCCTGCATTGCCGCATCCGGCGCAAAAGGAGATCCCAGCGGCGTGTCGTCCGCTTCGCCGCTCCCTCCTGAAATTTCCGCGGACACGCCTTCCCGCGAAACGGCCAGAGTTCCGACAAGATTCCGGTAGGACGGACCAAAGGGAATCCATTTTCGGTAAACCGAATCCGCCGCGACTGGAATGCTGTCGTCTCCCGTCGTTCCTGACGCCTGAAAAGGCATGGGCGCTTCGGGCGGAGCATCCTTCCGGACAAAGGTCACCCGCGCATGCACCAGCGCCCTTCGAATGGAGGCGGTTTTGGCGCTCACCGTCGTCTGCAGGGACGCATGAATCCCGTTCTCCCTTTCCTCAATTTCAATCCGCACAGGCAGCTCATCCGCCTCCTCCGGCAGCGCCAGCATTTTGGGAAAATCCGCGTCCGCCAGGCGGTTCACAAGAGCGCCGGGGCGGCGGTTTTGCACCTCGCGGGCCAGGAGCGCGAGGGACTCCACGGCGGGGAAAACGGCCTGCCCCTCCACGCAATGGTCGCGCAGGTACGGCGGGATCGGAAGCTTGAAGGAAAAGATCTGTTTCATACCGGATCGGGAAAGGTCTGCCACAGGCGAATCGTCTTCGGATCCACGGCCACGGGGCGGCCGGCGGCGTTGGCCGCGCAGTGTCTGGTGAATCCCGTGCAGACGAGGCGCCCCGCATCCGCGCGGGTGACGACATAATCGAACTGGAGCCTCACGCGCTCCAGGTTGACCGGCCGGGTGTGAATGTGCATGACGTCGTCGTAAACCAGAGGCTGATAAAACGAAATCCCCAGATCGTAAATCGGATACACATACCCGCTTTCTTCAATTTCCCTGTAGGGATAGGCCAGGTCCCGCATCAGCGAGGTGCGCCCGACTTCGAAATAGCGCAGATAGTTGGAGTGGTAAACGACCTGCGAGCGGTCCGTGTCCGCATACAGCACCCGGTACGGGGTCCGGTGCCAGACCAGTCCCGTGGTCCGGTCGCGGACGAATCGTTCATCCATCTTGCAGGTTTCAGGCAAAAACGGCTTGGGTTTCATATCACACTCCCCGGAAGATCACGCAGCAGTTCGTCCCGCCGAATCCAAACGCATTGGACAGGACGATTTCATGGGTTTGTTTGCGGGCCGTGTTCGGCACGACATCGATATCGGCAAATTCCGGATCCGGCAGGTGGTTGATGGTCGGCAGCAGAATCCCCCGCCGCATGCCTTCCACGGCCAGGGCCGCTTCAATGGCGGCCGTCGCTCCCAGCGTGTGGCCAAGCTGGGATTTGTTGGAGGAGACGGGAATCATTTCCATCAGGCCGCCGAAGACTTCGCGCAGACATTGAATTTCCGTCCGGTCGCCTTTGGCGGTGGAGGTGCCGTGCGCGTTGACATACTGGACATCAGCAGGCTGGAGCCCCGCGTCCGCGATGGTTTCCCGCAGGGCCCGGACAATGGTTGCCGGATTGGGGCTGGTGTAATGGTAGGCGTCGGACGTCCAGCCCACGCCCAGCACCTCCGCCCGCGGTTCAAGCCCGTGCGCCCGGATAACCTCCTCGGCGGCCAGCACGACGACGCCCGCTCCTTCCGAAAGGACAAATCCACGGCGGTCGATGCTGAACGGACGGGAGGCCTGCGCGGGATCCGCGGCCGCGCGGTCGCCGGCGTGCACCTTGATCGTAGCGTTCATGTTGGTAAAGCCGTGGATGAGCTCCGGAAGAATCGGCGCATCCGCCCCGCCCGCCAGAACAAAATCGCAGTCCCCGTCGCGGATCATGCGCGCGCCGATGCCGATGGCATGGTTGCCCGAGGCGCAGGCGCCCTGCGGCGAAAAGATGGGTCCGGTGAATTTCAGGAGCATACCCGCCTTTCCCGACGGCAGATTGGCGCACAGGTTCGGCAGCAGGTAAGGACTTACCCGCAAAGGCCCGCGATGTTCCAGGTCGTGCATGGCCGCGCGAAACGCATCCGTCCCGTTGAGCGCCGATCCGATCAGACAGGCCATTCGGGGGGCAATGGTTTCATCCATCACGATTCCCGCGTTTTGAAGCGCTTCCTTGCAGACCGCCATGGTCAGGAGAACGAACGCCGCGTTCCAGTTATAGACTTCCCTGGCGTCGGAGAAATCCAGGTTCCGGGGAGACCAGTCCGGAATCTCTCCCACGATGTCGCAGGCCGATTCCACCTTGCAGCGGGTGACCTTGCGGAATCCCGCATCGCCCTGAACGGCGCGCTCCCAGGTTTTGGCAAACGTGCTCCCCAGCGGCGTGGCCGCTCCATACCCGACGATAAAGACTCTTCGGTTTTGCGGAGGTTTCATCCTTTGCCTTTCAGGGCCTTATGCGATCCGGCGCAAAAGCAGGCAGGAATTGCACCCGCCGAAGCCGAACGCGTTTTTGAGCACAAACTCCTGACAGAGTTTTCTGGCGGTCCCGGGCACACAGTCGAGATGAATGGCCGGGTCCGGTTCGTAGTTGACGGTTGGCAGGACTGTGTCGCGCAGCATGCCCTCGATCGCCAGAATCGTTTCAATGGCGGAAGACGCGCCCATGGCGTGGCCGAGCTGCGACTTGTTGGCCGAAGTGGGCGGCGCCTTTGCGCCGAAGATTTGAGTGAGCGCGTCCGCTTCCACCTTGTCGCCGATTCTGGTCGATGTCGCATGGGCGTTGACGGCGTCTACCTCCGCGGACGTGAGTCCCGCATCCGCGATTGCGACGGCTATGCAGCGCTCGACCGTCGCCGGATTAGGCGCCACAAAATGGCCGGCGTCGGACGTCATGCCGAACCCGGCGATTTCGATGCGCGCCGCAAGCCCGTGCGCCCGCGCAAAATCCGGTGACGCCAGAATGACCGCGCCCGCCCCCTCGGAAACGACAAATCCCCGGCGGTTGGCCGAAAACGGCCGGCTTACTTTCTCCGGCGCTTCGTGGGGCCGGCCCTCTTTCGGACGATACGCGCCGTTCATCGTCGCAAAGCCGGCCAGGATCGGCTCGACCAGCGGAAAATCGACGGCCCCGGCGATCACCACGTCCGCCAGATTCTGTTGAATCATCATGCCGCCGATGATCATGGACGTGACGCCGGTGGCGCACGCCGTAATCGTGGCGCAGATCGGACCGGTGGCGCCCGTCAGGATGGACACCTTGCCGCCCACCATGTTGATGCAGGAATTGGGATTGGCAAAAGGATGCGGCAGCTTGTTTTCGGCGATCATCTGGCGGTCCGCCTTCAGCACCGCGTCCTGTCCGCCGACGGCCGAACTGAAGGTGACGGCCACGCGCGGCGCGACATCGGGCGTGATGTCGATGCCGCTCTTCGCCAGCGCCCGGTGGACGACCAGGAGCGCGTATTTGAAGATCGGCGACGTCCAGTGCGCCATTTCGCGCGGCTGCAAAAAAGGATAGGGCCGGACATCCACGTCCTCGACCTCGCCCGCGACGCGAACGGGAAAATCATCGCCGTAGGGGAAACGCGTCAGAGGGCCGATTCCGCTTTCGCCGGCGGCGGCCCGCCGCCACTGGATTTCCAGATCCGTCCCCAGAGACGAAACGGCGTCATACCCGAGAATGAGTGTTTTTCCGGACAAGCGCAAACTTTCCCTTTCCAGAGATTTCTTTTTACGAGACGACATCATGCAAAAGCTTTTCAAAAATATCAATGACAATTTTATTCCCCGCGGAAAACCCGCAGTCCGCAAAAACAAAGCCTGCGGCCGCGGCCGCCGCTGAAGCTTCAGCCGGTTTGTCTTGACAATCTTCAACGGATTGCGATAAGGTGGCGCCGTTTTTAAATTGCCGTTCACCGTCGCCGCCTGATACCCCTTCACCGCCCCTTCCCTTTCCCGGGGGAAGCAGGGCCAACCACCCGGAGGTCTTGGATGGAATCCATTATCTGCAAACACTGGCACCACTGCCCCGGAAGCGAAGTGACCACCTTGCTCAACACCGATCCGGAAAAAGGCCTGTCCCCTTTTGAAGCCGGACACCGGCTGAAAAAATACGGCCCCAACGCCGTCACCGTAAAAAAGCAACAGGGACCGCTGATGCGGTTTCTGCTGCAGTTTCATCAGCCGCTGATTTACATTCTGATGGCCGCCGGGGCCGTCACCCTGTTCCTTCAGGAATGGGTGGATTCGTCGGTCATTCTGGGCGTGGTGATCATCAATGCCGTCATCGGTTTTGTGCAGGAATCCAAGGCCCAGAGCGCCATTGAGTCGCTCAAAAAAATGATGACGACGCAAACCACCGTGCTGCGCGACGGCCGGTGGCAGGAAATGGACGCGGTGAATCTGGTGATCGGCGACATCGTCCAGATTCAGTCCGGCAACAAGGTGCCCGCCGATGTCCGAATCCTGCGCTGTCGGGATCTGCAGGTCGATGAATCCGCCCTCACTGGGGAATCCGTGCCCGTCATCAAAAAAGAAGAGACCCTTGATCCGGAAACCATCCTGGCCGACCGCCGCAATATGGCCTATGCCGGCACGCTGGTCACGTACGGACAGGCGCGGGCGGTTGTCGTGGCAACCGGCGACAAGACGGAGACCGGCCGCATTTCCGAGCTGATCTCCTCGGCCGCCGATCTTTCCACCCCCTTAACGATAAAAATCGCCTCGTTCAGCAAAATTCTTCTGATCGCGATTCTGGTTCTCGCGGCGGCGACGTTTGCCGTGGGCATGTGGCGCGGTGAAAGCGCCGTGGATATGTTTATGGCGGCGGTCGCCCTGGCCGTCGGAGCCATTCCCGAAGGACTGCCGGCCGCCGTAACGATTACGCTGGCCATCGGCGTCAACCGAATGGCGAAGAAGAGGGCCATCATCCGCAAGCTGCCCGCCGTGGAAACCCTGGGCAGCACTACGGTCATCTGCTCGGATAAAACCGGAACGCTGACGGAAAACCAGATGACCGTAAAAAAGATTTTCACGGGCGGGGCTTCCTACGACGTGGAAGGAAACGGTTACGCGCCGGAAGGCCATCTTTCGGCGAACGGGAAGGAATTAACCGGCGATTTGCCCCCGGGATTGCGCCAGACGCTGACGGCGGGGCTTCTGTGCAACGATTCTCGCCTGATTCAGGAAGAAGATGCGTGGCGCATCGAAGGCGACCCCACGGAAGGTGCTTTAATCACCGCGGCGGGAAAGGCCGGCCTGACACCGGAGAAAACCGGCGCCGACATGCCCCGTCTTGACGAAATCCCCTTTGAATCGGAGCGGCAGTTCATGGCCACGCTGCACCGTTCCACAGCAGGCGGCAAAAACATCCTCTACATCAAAGGCGCGGTGGAAAAAATTCTGGAGGCCTGCGCCGACGCCATGGCAAGCGAGGGCGGTAAAACCGCTTTCGACAAAGAGAACCTGCCGGCCCGGGTGGACGCCATGGCAAGCGAGGGCCTGCGCGTGCTGGCGCTGGCCTGCAAAGAGACGGACAAGGATCATCTGGAGGTTGAAGATTGCCTGTCCGGTCTGACGTTTCTGGGGCTCCAGGGAATGATCGATCCTCCCCGAAAGGAAGCCATCGAGGCCGTCCGATCCTGCCGTCGGGCCGGAATCGCCGTCAAGATGATTACGGGAGACCATGCGGTCACGGCAACGGAAATCGCCCGGCAGCTGAACATCGGAAGCCTGAAGGGCAAAGACGAGGCCGCACCGCGAACCCTGACCGGCAAAGAACTGGAAAAGCTGACGGATGAAGAACTCATCGCGGCGGCGGAGGACACCTCCGTTTTTGCCCGCGTCGCTCCGGAACAGAAACTGCGGCTGGTGGAAGCGCTTCAGGCGCGCAGCCATATCGTCGCCATGACCGGCGACGGCGTCAATGACGCTCCCGCTCTCAAGCAGGCAAACATCGGCATCGCCATGGGGATTACCGGCACGGACGTTTCCAAGGAAGCCGCCGACATGGTGCTGACGGACGATAATTTTGCCAGCATTACGCGCGCGGTGGAAGAAGGCCGTCGGATTTTCGACAACCTGGTCAAGTTCATTACCTGGACGCTGCCGACCAACGGCGGCGAAGGTCTGGTCATCCTGGCAGCCATTGTAACCGGAGTCACGCTGCCGATTCTGCCCGTGCAGATTCTCTGGATCAACATGACCACAGCCGTGCTCTTGGGTCTGATGCTGGCTTTCGAACCGGGCGAATCGGATGTAATGAATTACCCGCCGCGCGATCCCCAGAGCCCCATTCTCAACGCGACGGTCATTACCAGAATTCTGCTGGTAACGGCCATCATGCTCGCCGCCGTCTTCGGCATATTCGTCTGGCAGAAGCAGCAGGGCTATTCTCTGGCGGAAGCCCGCACCGTGGCGGTGAATCTTTTCGTCATGATTGAACTGGCCTATCTGTTTAACTGCCGGTCGTTGACCAAATCGATGTTCCGGATCGGCTTTTTTTCCAATCCCTGGGTTTTGGCGGGCAGCGCCGCGATGATCGTTCTTCAGCTGCTCTACACCTACACCCCGGCCATGAACCGCGTTTTTCAGAGCGAGCCGATTTCCGGCCGGGACTGGCTGATGATCATTGCGATTTCCATTATCGTTTACGTCGTGGTCGGCGCGGAAAAATGGCTGCGGCGCGGCGCTTTTGCCAAAACGCACTGAGAACGGACCGGCGCTGGGCGAAAGCAAATAAATATCAGAAAATTCACCGTATGGAGGTTGAACCATGGATGCACAAAAAATTCCGGGAAAGGTGATCATCGGCGCCGTCATTGGTTTTGCCGCCATCCTTCTTTTGCTGTCCACGTATTTCAGCATCGAGGCGGGCGACCGCGGCATCGTGCTGCGCTTCGGGCAGGTCAACCGGGTGGTTGAGCCGGGAGCACGATTCAAAATCCCCTTTGCCGAGGAGGTGGTCCGCATGAGCGTCCGGGTGCAGAAGACCACCACCAAGACCGAAGCGGCAAGCCGCGATCTGCAAACCGTTCAAACGACGATGGTGCTCAACTACAGCCTGGACCCGGCCCGAACCGGCGAGATGTACGCCAACATCGGCCTGAATTTCAATGAACGCGTCATCGACCCGGCCGTCAAGGAAAGCTTTAAGGCGGCCGCGGCCCGTTACACGGCGGAGGAGCTGATCTCCAAGCGGGAAACCCTCAAAACGGAAGTGCGCAATTATCTGCGGGAGAGGCTGCACGTCTTCGGGATCAACATCGTCGAGCTTTCCGTGACGGATTTTGAATTCTCGGCGGAATTCAACCGGGCGATCGAATCCAAGCAGACCGCCGAGCAAAACGCGCTCAGGGCCAAGCGCGATTTGGAAAGAATCAAGGTGGAAGCCGAACAGAAGGTCACCTCGGCCAAGGCCGAAGCCGAAGCGCTCCGGCTGCAGCGGCAGGTGATCTCGCCGGAGCTGATCCAGCTGCGCCAGATCGAAGCCCAGATCAAAGCCATTGAAAAATGGGACGGAAAACTGCCGAACGTCACGGGCGGCGCGGTCCCCTTCATTCAGGTAGAAAAGCCCAAGTAGGGAACGGCTTCAGCCCGTTCCCCGCAGTTTTTTACCACGGAATAAACTTATAGAGTTTGGCGAACATTTCATAGACTTCGATCCAGTTGTGCAGATCCCGGGTCGCGTTCATGTGGTCGCGCTTGTTGACCATGACCCAGCTCATGTGCGCCGCGCCGTCCTTGCAGGTGGAGCAGTCGCGCGTGGCGGACGTGCAGCAGCGATGGACGGTCTGCAGGTCCGCCGCCCAGCGGTAAAAATGAATGAGCCGGCGCACCGGCGGCTGCCGATGGTCCAGGGATTCGGTCACGGACGGACATTCCCGCCAGCCGAAACGGCGGCCCTGCATCAGGCCGGTGGTGATGATTTCGTGGTAATACCGGCAGGAGATGACGGTTCGCGGATAATGATCCAGCATTTCGTCCAGTTCAAACCGCAGATCGCTGAGCTCTTCGGGCCGCCAGGAAAATCCGTCCACGCCTTCGTCGTTGGATAGCAGCTGCAGGTGAACTTTCAGGCCGGCATCTCGAATGCGCCGAATGACCGGTTCGGTTTTTCCCACCTGTCTTGGCGTCAGCGTGTAAAGATAGTAGGCGCAGGGATCGCCCTCGTAGTTCTTGCTGGAGACGGCAAACGTGTCCCTGCCCCGCAGAATTTTTTCATCTTCGCCGCCGCCCCACAGGGAAATGCCCACCATCATATCGGGAAAACGGTCACGGGGAACCTTGATGAGGCCGTTGGTCGCGCAGTACGTCGGAACGCGCCGGTAAAAGGCTTCCAGACGGTCCATGCACAGCGTCGGCTCGCCGCCGATGAGAATCGCCAGATTCACGCCGCGGATCTTTTCCCGGTCGATAAAGGCCTCCCACCTGCGAATATCCATTTCTTCCTGAACGTGGTGCTCACCTGAGGAAAAGAAGAAACATCCCTTGCAGCGCAGATTGCAGCGGTTTGTGAGATCATAAATCGAGCTGCGGATGTTGAGGCTGGATATCCGGCGATAGCGTTCGCGCCATTCGGCATCCAGCAGTGTGCTTACCGTCTTCATTCTTCAGGACCTTCTCCCTTTCCATTCCCGAGACACGCCGCAAAGGCTAACCGGCGGCTGCTCGCGGAGGATGGATGATCTTGTTGCAGAGATTCTCGCCTTTTTCATATCCCATGACCCAGACCGCCAGATACGTGTCCACGTAGTCCAGCCAGGACTTGAAAGCGTCCTCGTCGCCGACATGACGGTAGAGCCTTGCCGTCACGACGGCGGAACCGGCGGCGTAATGGCGGCAGTCGGCGCAATCCGTATCCGGCACGCAGCAGGCCGCCGACCGGTCCCAGTTCAAATCCGTCCGGTACTGGCGGAAGGAGCGGCCCAGGCCGATATCCTGCGACGGGTTGCGGCGGGGATACGAACAGCCGTAAAGATCGTGCAGCCCCCGATCGCTCGTGTGGGCCACGGCGTTGTACGCGGAAAAGAGCACCTGCCGGGGATAGCGGTTTAAAAGCGCCAGCATCATCTCCCGGGTTTTCAACAGCGTATCCGCGTCGTGGCGCAGGGACCCGGCGTAGCCGACCGGGGAGGAAAAAACATTAAACGTCATTTTGCAGCCGGCAGCGACCAGTTGGGCGGCCACACCCTGCGCTTCCTCGATATTTTCCCTCGTGAAGGTATAGACGAAGACGGCGCGGGGGTCGTTTCGGTAATTCTCGATCTGCTTTTGGAGAAGATGTTTTGCGCCGCGCGTTTTTTCGCTCGTCTCGTCGTTGCCCCAGACGGAAATATGGATTTTATAGCCGACCGGCTCCGGTATTTTTTTAAATCCGTTGGTGGCGATGCAGCCCAGCGGCATTTCGGCATAGCAGACCTCAAGCAGTTGGGGGACCAGGGACGGCTCCGCCCCCGCCAGCACTACATAGGTGATGCCGCGCGCCTTTTCCGCCCGCATCAGTTTGCGCCAGTCCGGGACGGAAAGATTTTCCGCGGCAAAGGGCTTGTCCCCTTCGTAATAGTAGCATCCGTCGCACCGGATGTTGCAGCGGTTGGTCATGTCGTAGGTGGATTCCCGCAGAAAAAAATATTTCCGCACCTTCTCCCATCGCGCCCTGATGTCCGGCCGGGCCAGCAGGTCTCTAAATTTCGGCCGGTCGGGTCGAACGGATGTCGGGGGATTCGCGGTCATGGAATATCGGTCTTTTGCCTTCAATGCCGGGTGGCTATTTTATCCTCGATATATTCACAGATCAGCCGTACGGTTTTCAATCGGGGATAATCGTCTTCGTCGATGACAATTTTGTATTCATCCTGCAAAACCAGCGCGATCGTTGCCAGATCCATGCTGTCAATGCCCAGTTCGTCCACCAGATCCATCTCCGGATTGAAGGTGTCCGGCGTCACGTCTTCCAGTTTGAGTTCGTCTATGATGATTTCGGCCACACGCCGATGAATGGCTTTCAATTCAATGTTTACGGGCATTTCAGCCTCCTTTATCCCTATACTTTTGCAACCGACATCAGGCCGCTGCAAACCGTGTTTTCCCGAACCGCCACTTTGAAGTGAAACAGAATTTCGTTGTTCTGAATTTCACGGGCAAGCACCAGGGACAGTTTTTCCCCCGGCCGGACCGGGCCGGTAAACCTTACCCGCTTCAACCCGGAAATCCTGAGGGGCTCTCCCCGGCGGGACGCGTCCTTTAAAACCGCCTCGTAGACGGCGCTGAGCAGAGCGATTCCCGGCAGGCGCAAGCGAAAGGAATTTCAGAAAAAAGCCGGATCGCCGGGGGATTTCAGCCGCATGATGTCTCTGCCCGCCAGATATGAAAGCGGAACGATCCGCAGCCTTTTGTCCTTGATGCCTGCCAGCGTTTTTTCCAATTCGTCCCAAAAAACGGCCGGGTCTTCGAAACCCCGGGGCGGCCGGTCGTGCAGAAGGATAATATCGTCGCTTTTTACTTTTTTGAGAATCCTGTCGGAAAGATTCCGAATGCGCCAATTACCCGCATCCCGCGCCCGGCAGTTGAAGGTGACGCAAAACAGCCCCAGCGCCTCCAGAACGGGAAAAAGCTTCGGATTGACGATGCCGACCGGCGGGCGGAATGCCAGGGCGTCGATGCCCATCCCTTGAAGAACTTCTCCGGCCTGAACAATTTCACGGCGGAGCGTGCGGCTCCCCCTCAGCATCAAAAAAGGATCATGGTTCATGGAATGATTGCCGATGCTGTGCCCGCGCCGGACCATCTCGCCTACCAGATGCGGAAAGCGCGCGGCGTTGGCGCCGGACACGAAAAAAGCGGCCTTCGCGCCGTGGCGGTCCAGCAGATCCAGAACCTTCGGCGTCGTGGCTTCGGAAGGACCGTCGTCAAAAGTAAGGGCGACGACCCTTTGCCCCGTGCGTCCCCGGCTGATGACCGGCCCCAGAAAGTGTGCTTGAGGTAAAAAACAGGACGCTACGCACAACCCCACATACACGGACAACACGGAAGCCGAAAGCAGGGGATTGACGAAAAAAACCGCAAACGCGGCCATCAACGCCGCACCCCCCGCAATCAGGGCGGGGCTTAACCGTTTTTTTCCTTCTTCCATGAGAAGCCTCTCCGGGCGCGCCGCTTGGAACCCGCGCAAAACGGGTTGAATGCCCCGACGGCCTGATCACCTGAAGGTTGCGCGAGATGGCGCGAGGTCAAACCGACCCTCCCCGCGAAAAAACCGGACCGCTGTCATGCGATGAGATATTCCCACAGCGGCCCCGTATGCCCCCGCTCGTAGAGCCTGGGCAGGATGCGTGTCGCCTTGCCCTCACCAGCCCCGATCAGCCAATTGATCCTTCCGGCGGCATGCGCTTCAACCGTCCGAATGATTTCAGGCCCGGAAAGGAAGGGCGAGCGGTAAAAAACCGGTTCGATCAGATTCTGCGACGCCTGAATCTGGCCTTCGCGCACGGCCGTGTCGTACAGGGCCGTATGCGGGTAAATGCGGATGCCGCAGAAAAAGAAAAAAACCGCCCGGCTCAGCCGATCGGCGCCTTCGAGGGTCTCCCGCAGCGTCTCCCGGTTTTCGCCGGGGCCGCCCAGCAAAAAATAGTGGGCGATGTACAGACCGGCCGTTTGCGCCTGCCGGTGGGCATCAAAGACATCGGCGGCGGCAAAAGGCTTCCTCAGGTTCGACAGCATCGTGTCGGACAACGATTCCGTGCCGAATTCCACATGCGTGAGTCCGGCTTGCGCCAGTTCGCGAAAATAGCCGTCCGGCAAGGCGGTGGGGGCAAAAAATCCTCCCCAGGGAATGGTTATCCCCCGATCCCTGAAGGCCCGGGCAACCTGAAGGCTGTGCTCGACGCTGGCGTTGAACGCGGAATCGGTCACAAAGATGTACCGGGCGCCGGCCTCCTGCAGACGGCGGGCCTGGTCCGCGACCTCCGGCGGGTCCAGGAGCCTCATTTTACCGCCTTCGATGTGGGGGTAGGTGCAGTAGCTGCATCGAAACGGGCATCCCCTCTTCGTCTGCAAATTCAGCATGCCGCCGTACGAAACATAAAATTTCGCGTATTCGGCATCGGGGTCAAAGACCCGGTGCAGCTCTCCTTTCCAGGGAAGATAGCGGATGGACGGAGTATCGGGAGTGATCACTCCCGGGACAGACGAAGCGTCCCGGCCCTGCTCCAGCGCATCGAGCAGCACGGGGAGCCTCTCCCCTTCTCCGGCGATGCCGTAGTCCGCGCCGAGCGCGTGGAAGAATTCAAGGGGAAAAACCGTATAGCCGCTCCCCCCCAGAATAAGCGGCGCCTTCGAATGCCGCCGGATGACGCCGATCATGTCCCGGTAGTCGGAAAGGAAACCGCGGGCATTCATCAGGTCCGTGTTGTCGATATTGCGGATCGAAAATCCGATGTAGTCCGGTTCGTACGCCCGAAGCTGTTCCCCCAGGCTTCCAAGCGACGGACAGTGATTCATGTCCAGAATTTTCGTTTGATACCGGGAATGCAGGGCGCCCGCCACATAGTCAAGCCCCAGCGGATAAACCGGATAGGGCTTTTTCATCCTGTTGGCGGAAATCAGCAATACTTTCTTCATGAAAACATTCTGCTTTGAATGGTTGAAAGAACAGGGCCGTTTCCGGCCCCGGCAGGAATCAGGCTTTGGAAGCTTTGGCCTGCAGAATGAACGTCGCCAGCGTGCGGACCGAAGCAAACACCCTGGCGCCCAGTTCCTTGCTGTCAATCTTGACGCCGTAATCCTTCTCAATCATCATCACCAGCTCCAGCACATCGATGGAATCAATGCCCGTCTCGCCGCCGACCAGCGGATCATCATCCTTTATATCCCCGGGGGTTACGTCCAGCAGCCCCAGCGTTGCAATGATTTTCCCTTTCAGTTCACTGATAACTTCTTCTACCGTACTCATGCTTCACCTCGACAAATTAATGAAAACTTTTTCACGGCGCCAAGCCGCAGCCCCGCGCGCTTCAATCTCCCGGGCAAGGGTTGTCCGGGCCATTCCCGGACGGCGTTTGCAGTTCCTTCCCCAGAATTTTTTCCAGCACGACCCGGACAAGCCAGCGGGAAAACACCCGGAAATACTTATCCCCCGCCATTCGGATCCCGACAATAAAAACGATCGTGGAAACGGCGTAAATCAGCGGCCCGCCGATGATCACCACCAGCGGCTTCCTGATCCAGACCGCGATGACCCCCAGGGCAACGACCGCCGGCAAACCGATCACATAACTGAACGCGATCAGGACCAGCCCGACCAGGATTTTAGGCGTCGGTTTTTCCCTGATGGCCGACAGATCGGCTTTTTCCTCGATTGCCGACCTGCAATATTCTTTGCGGGCAAAATAAAGGGCCGTTTTTTTGAGAATGCTCAAAACCAGTCTCAACCGGACAGCTTATTTACAAACCTCGGGCATCATATCTGCAATCGGCAAAGATTTGCAATATTTTTTTATCCCTCATAATTTCATGGCATGAAAAGGCAAATTCAGCTATAAGGTTTGACGATAAATTTATACGGAAAAGAGGAATAAAAACCATGAACAGAGCAGCCCTCCACCAAATCAGCTACGGCGTTTACATCGTCACGTCCGGCAAAGACGGCAAATTCAACGGTCAGATCGCCAACTCCATCGTCCAGGTCACCTCCAGGCCCGCCACCCTGGCCATCTGCATCAACAAGGAAAACTACACGCACGCCCTCATACGGGAAAGCGGAAAATTCGTCGTTTCCATTCTCTCGGAGGCCGCCCCGATGGCCTTCATCGGTCTTTTCGGCTTTAAAAGCGGCCGCGACGTGGATAAGCTCAAAGGCGTGAAAAGCAAAACCGGCGCGACCGGCGTGCCCATTGTTCTGGATCATGCCCTGGGATTCATCGAAGCCGAAGTGGCAGGTGAGCTGGACGGCGGCACCCACACGATTTTCCTTGGAAATGTGGTCGAAGCGGACCTGGCGGGGGAAGGCACGCCGATGACATACGCCTACTATCAGAACGTCAAGGGAGGCAAATCCCCCAAATCCGCCCCGACGTACGAAGCCGACGCGGCCGCCGCCAAACCGAAAGCTCCGGCCGCGGCCCGCTATGTGTGCAGCATCTGCGGCTACGTGTACGATCCCGCCGAGGGCGACCCCGACAACGGCATCGCCGCCGGCACCCGATTCGAGGACGTCCCCGATTCCTGGACATGCCCGGTATGCGGCGCGGAGAAAAAAATGTTTGAAGTGGACCGGTAAGGTTCAGGCATCAGGACAAAGAACAGGCGCCGGCCCTTCGTTGCAGGTGATGCTTGACACTTTGCCGCATTTTTTATAGGGTTATTTTCCTTTAAAATTTTATGACATACGATCAACCGGATGCTGCCCCCGGTCATAAAATGATGAACGGCAGGAGAAAACAATCTTGACGGATGCAATCAAGCAAATCAGCCTGGATGTCCTTGTCGCCATGAATACGGTCGTCAAGAACGTGCGCTTCTATCCGCTCAGCAGCGCCCTCGTCATGAATGGAATGGAAAACCTGCACCAGGTTTTTCTCAACTATTTCAAGGCATATCCATCGTTTATCCTGTCGGAATCGGAAAAAACCCTGCTTGTCGGCGATGAACCCCTGACTCAGAAAGACCATGAAAAATCCTATGTTGCCTCGACCCTTGAAATTCTGCTGAAATTCAACATCAAAAGCATGTCGCTGCACAGGGGGCTGGAAAAGCGGGAATTGCTCACTCTGCTGTCCTACCTTGCAAAAGACCCGGAAAAGATCCTGGACGAGGGCGGCCTGCCGGAGCTTATCGAGAAGAATCATCTATCGCATATCCGCCTGGACGAAAAAATATTCGTTGCCAAGGGGAAAAATCAACAGATTGTCGCCGGCCTGGAACTGACCGACGACCAGATCATGCGGTACCTCGGCGAATCCCACCCGGAATTGAAAGGCGACCGGCAGAAGCTTCTGGAGCTGACGGACAGCCCGGAGTGGCTGCTTCGGTCCTTTGAGGAAAGCCTTTCCAACCTGGCCGCCGAGAAAGACGTTCTGCCCGCGGTTCAGTTCGCGGAAAAGCTGACCGGAATCCTGAAGCGGATGGATGAAGTATCGGATCAGATGGACCCCGATACACAGAAAAAAATCAGGGAGAATATCGACCGGGCCGCAGCGGGCATCGGAGAGGCTGTCGCCTCGGAAATTCTGCTTCAACACGGGGAAGAATCCGCAAGCGGCGCGCTGATGCGGCATCTGGTCGGCAGACTCCTTCCGGACGCAGGCGCGGCGGCATCCGAAATCTCCAAGGATGCGGATGCATCCGGCGGCAATGAAGCTCCGGAGGCGGACAGCCTGCCGCAGATTCGGGAAAACATCGAACGGCTGCTGGGCGACAGCGCAAAAGGCGTTCTGGATCAGGCGGTCATGTCGTCGCTCACCCGGACGGTGAAAACCCTGGCGGCTCACAAGGAGCAGGCAACGGTGGACACCATCATGAACCGCTTTCTGGCCAATATGTTTGCCGAAGATGCCAGAGTGCGGGACCAGGCGGCGCGTGCCCTGATCGAAATCATTGAAAACCTGCCGGACAAGGAAAAGCAGGCCGTCCTCGGGGGAATCGCCGGCAAACTGCTGGATTGGATCAGACTGGAAACGCTGGCAACGCCCGCCTATCGGAAAATCTGCAATTTTCTCAGGGACCACGTAAATGATCTGATCTGGCAGGACGACTTTCACGCGGCGATTCCGATTCTGGACTTTTTCAACGATGTCCGGACGGGCGTGACAGAAAAAAACGATACGATCCACGAAATATCCGTTGACTTCATCGACGCCTGCGCCTCCGCCGAGCGCATCGCCATCCTCTTCAATTTTTTCAAGGAAGGGGAGCCGGATAAAAAGCGCGACGCGGGGGAGATGCTGATCCGGCTCGGAGACGCAGCGCTGAACCAGCTTCTGGACATTCTCAAGGACCACCGGGACAGCAATGAGCGCGTCCGCATCATGCGGCTGATCATCAGCGCCGGCCGGAGGGCGATTCCGCCGGTCCGCGACCGCCTCGGCAAGGATCAGCCCTGGTTTTACCTGCGGAACATCGCCTATATCCTGAGCCACATCGGAGATGAATCCAGCGCCGAAGCGATGCAGCCGCTGCTTCTGCACGAAAACATCAAGGTGCGGATGGAGGCGCTCAAAAGCATCAGCCGCACCGGGAAAAGCCAGCGCTGCACGCTGCTTCTTTCCGTCCTGCCGCAGGTGGAGCACAAATTCATGATCAACCTCGTTGACGCTCTCGGCAACGCAAAGTGCGCCGAGGCGGAGCCGACCCTGCTGATCCTGCTGGAAAACAATCCCATCCGGGACAAAGATCTGCGGGCGACCCTGCAGGAAAGAATCTGCGCCGCTCTGGGCAGCATCGGACTGCCCAATTCCATCCCCGCCCTTTCCAAAATCGTCGGGACCAAATCCTTTCTGGGAATCAGCCGCTACCCGGAAAATGTGAAAGCTGCGGCCGCCCGGGCGCTGGCGTCCATCCAAAGGCGGTAAGGAGCTCCCGCCTCAGACACACTCCTCCAGCGGAAAGGTGAACGCCCTGAGGCCCGCGCGCGGATTTTCCTGTTTGAACTTCCGGACCAGATCGACGAGCTTTTGAACCTCCTCGTCCGGCACGCCCAGCAAAAGGGTATTGTTCCTTCCAGGCCAGTAGTGCGTGCCCAGCTTCGGCTCGCTTTCCTCGCCTTCGCCGGTCGCGCCGTGCATTTTGGTGTAGGATCGAAAACCCGCGTTCTTAAAGGCTTCCGTGACCCGCTCATCCATCGCCTCGGTGTAAATCATAAAAAACATTTTCATGCGCCCTCCCGAAACAGCCGATGTCTATTTTTCCGCGGTTTTTCTTGTCCGGTTTTTGAATTTTTCCTGCCAGTCGTCAAAAATATCATAGGCGGACGGAACCACAATCAGCGTCAGCACCAGAGACGTCAGCAGTCCGCCAATCACCGATATCCCCATTGGAGCGCGAGTTTCCGCCCCCTCTCCGACGCCCAGCGCGATCGGCAGCATGCCGAAAACCATGGCGAACGTCGTCATGAGAATGGGGCGCATCCGGACAGGTCCCGCCTGAAGGATGGCGTCGCGCCGCGACAGGCCCCGGCCGCGCAAAACATTCGTGTAATCCACGAGTAAAATGGCGTTTTTCTTGACCAGACCCATCAGCAGAATCAGGCCGATAAAGCTGAAGATATTGAGCGTTTTGCCGGTCAGAAACAGGGCGCCGAAAGCGCCGACAAAAGACAGGGGCAGGGAAAGCAAAACTGTAATGGGGTGGATAAAGCTTTCGAACTGCGCGGCCAGAATCATATACGCCATGATCACACCCAAAAGCAGGGCGAAAAGCAGGTAACCGAAAGATTCCGTCATGACGTCAGCCATTCCATAATATTTCGGCATGTAATCCACCGGCAGGATGCGTCCGGCTATCGCATCCAGCTCTTCTTTTGCCTGTCCCAGGGGTTTTCCTTCCAGCGAGGCAAACACGGTGATGGCCCTTTGACGGTCAGCGCGGTTGATGACGCTGGGACCGGTGCCTTCCTCTACTTTAACCACATTGGCCAGCTCAACGAGTTTCCCGTCGCGGGCGCGCACGGCAATGCGCTGCATTCCCTCCGCACTGGCCCGATCCTCCGGATTGAGTCTCACGCGGATATCGTATCGCTTTCCCTTGAGTTCATCTTTATAGCGGGCGATATCCAGCTCTCCGCTGATCAGCAAATTGATCGCCTCGGCAACACTTGCCACATCGACGCCCAGAGCGGCCGCACGGTCACGGTCGATGTAAACCTTGAATTCCGGTTTGCCGACCTCCAGCGACGTATCCACATCCACGATCCCCGGCAGTTTGGAAAATTCCGCCGTGATCTTCTTGGCATACTTTTGCAGGGCATAGAGATCCTGTCCGCGAATACTGTATTGAATCGGCACATTTCTGATTCCGCCTCCGACCACCGAAATGTCCTCCGCGGATACTTTCAGCCCGGGAATCGTCCGCAATTTCGTTCGCGCGATTTTCTTGATATCTTCCTGACTTCTCTTCCGTTCAGCCTTTGGCGTGAGATTGAGCATCATCATTGCGCGATTGGGGTACCCGCCATATCCCTGAACATAAAAAACAGATTTGATTTCCGGAATTTCCTGCATCATGGCTTCCGTTTTTCCCAGATACTGCTCTATCTGCAAAACGGAATAATCGATCGGCGCTTCCATGCGAATCAGGAAGACGCCCTGATCTTCAGGCGGGTTGAATTCCTTCCCAATAAAAGCCGTAAGCCCCAGGCTCAAAAGAAAGATCATCAGGGCGCAGACCAGCACGGTTTTGCGCCAGCCCAGCGTCCATTCCAGGACCGTCCGGTAAGACGATTCCAGTTTTGCATAAAAATACTCCATGCGATCGCCGATTCGGGTCCAGATGGGTTTCTGAACATTTCCGCCGCCTCCCCCACCCGCGGCCAGGGGATTGGGGATGGATTTTTTATGCGGTTTGAGAAAGATCGATGCCATCATGGGGGTCAGGGTAAAGGAAACCAGCAGCGAAACCATGATCGCAAAAATAATCGTCAGCGCGAACTGGAGGAAAAACCGGCCGATGATCCCTTTCATGAAGGCCACCGGCAGAAAGATGCCGACAATGGCAAATGTTGTCGCCATCACGGCCAGACCGATCTCCGAGGTTGCAAAAGTCGCCGCTTCCCGCGGTTCCATGCCCTCTTCCACGTGACGGTAAATATTTTCAATGACAATGATGGCGTCGTCAATGAGCAACCCCACCGAGAGCGACAGCGCCAGCATGGTCATGTTGTTGAAGGTGAAGCCGAAGGCGTTGATCAGCGCAAAGGTCGAGATCACGGAAACGGGCAAAGCGACGGCGCTGATTAAAGTCGTGCGGATGTTCTTCAGAAAAATAAAAACAGCCAGAATGGCAAAAATACTGCCGATGATTAAATGGAACTGCACCTCGTCGATCGAACGAACAATGAAAACCGACTGATCCACCGCCGTATTGACCTTCATCCCCGGAGGCAGCGTTTTGTTGATTTTTGCCACTTCCGCTTTCACGCGGTCGGCCACCTCCACCGTGTTGGTCCCCGACTGTTTCTGAATGGCCATGCCGACGGCCGGAATCCGGTTAAAACGCGACAGGGACCGTTTTTCTTCCATGCCGTCTTCCGCCCGGCCGATATCCCGGACACGGACAGGCGCGCCTTTGTAGTAACTGATGATCAGGTCGTTGAAATCGGGGATTTTGGCAAACTCCCCTTTAATCCGGACGGTATATTCCTTGGTCCGGGTTTCAATCCGCCCCCCCGGCAGCTCGATATTTTCACGCTTCAGGGCCAGGACCACGTCGCTGGGAGCAACCTGATAGGCCTGCATTTTGGCGGCATCAAGCCAGATGCGCACCTGCCGTAAGCGCAGTCCATAGAAAATCACGTCGCCCACGCCGCTGATCCGCTGAAGCTGTTCCTTGAGCACTTCATCGGCATACATGGACAAATCGCGAACCGAGCGGTTTCCGGAAAGGTTCAGAAACAAAATCGGCTGAGCGTCGGGGTCCACCTTGGCAATCCTCGGTTCCTCAATATCCTGAGGCAGTTTGTTGCGAATCCCGGACACTTTTTCGCGCACGTCCTGAACGGCCTGATCGATATCCCTCTCCAGAACGAATTCGATGGTCGTGCGCGACATGCTTTCATAGCTCGTGGACGTAATGGTCTTGACGCCGTTGATGGTGTTGACCGCGCCTTCAATGCGGTCCGTGACGTCCACATCCATCACGTCGGGGCTGGCGCCTTTCAGGGTCGTCGTAATGGTGACAATGGGAAAATCGATTTTCGGAAAAAGATCGACGCCGATAGACGGATAACTGACGACGCCCAGGACCACCAGGGCCATGATCACCATGGTGGCGAAGACCGGGCGTTTGACGGAGGTATCAGCGAGCCACATGAACCTTCACCCCATCCGAAAGATTGTTCTGGCCGACGACGACCACCTGCTCTTTTTCCTTGAGGCCTTCCAGAATTTCCACCCCTTCGCCGTATTTGTTGCCCGTCTTGATGATTCTTTCCTGCGCTTGATTGCCGCGCACCACAAAAACGCGGATCACGGGGCCGTCATACAGGAGGGCCGTTACGGGAATCAAGACGGCATCCCGCGCCGCCTGCGTGTAGATTTGAACGCGGGCGAAATATCCCGGCTTCAACAGATGATCGGCATTGGGAACAACGGCCTCCGCCTGCAGCGTGCGGGTTCTTTCCTCCACGTTCGGATACAGCAGATTCACCCGGCCGCGAAAGGTTTTGCCGGAAAAAGCGTCGACGGTGAAGCTCACTTCCTGTCCGATTTTCAAGGCGGCAACGTCTTTTTCGCTGACGGTAAAATTGAGCTTCAATGGATGTATCCTGATCAGCTGAAAAAGCGGCGTGCCGTTGCGCACGTAATCGCCCGCGGACACTTTCTTTTCCTTGACGGCGCCGGAAAGCGGCGAATGGATTTTTGTCCGCGCCAGCCTTTCCTGCGAGATCGACAGTGTTGCCCGGATTCTTTCCAGCTCTGCTTCCGCCAGCGCCACCCGCGTCGAGACATCGTCAAACTGCTGTTTGGTGATGAGCTCCTCCCGGTAGAGGGCTTCTTTTCTTTTATACTCCGCACGGGCGTTGTCCAGCGAGGCCCGCCCCTGCTTGAGCGCGGCATCGGACCGTTTCCGGTCCAGCCGGTAGTCGGTATCATTGATTTCCGCAAGCAGCATGCCCGCGTGGACGGGCGACCCCTCATCCACTTCGATCCGCCTGAGGATACCGTCCACTTCGGAACTGACGATGACTTCCTCAAAAGCTTTGAGTGTCCCGGTCGTTTCCAGATAGGGCTCTACCCTTTTCGTTTCGGCAGGCCAAATGCGCACATTCACCAGCCTTTCCGGTTCGGCCGCCTTTTCCCTCTGGCAGGACGCGAGCGTCAAAACCGCGAGCGTGAGCAGGATCAGTGCGGACAAACGTCGCGCCGCCTGTCCGCCGGAATTTTGATATTGTAAAAAACGCATGGTTCGCTCCCCTTCCCGACCCGACGCCGCCGCTTTCGTCAATAGCCTTCCTGAACAAACCGAAGCAGCGTGCCGCTTGATTTTCTGACCCTCAAATGCGCCAGCTGACAACCGTACAAGGCATCCACCGTGTTGCGCTCCGACGTGAGCAGCAGCGTGTTGGCATCCATCACGTCGAGGCTGGTCGCCAGACCGTTTTGGTACTGCCTCAGGACGGCATTGTAGTTGTCGTGGGCAAAAACCAGTTGATCTTCCAGAAATTTCAGCGTGCCTCTCTGGGTTTCCAGATCCAGCCAGGCTCCGCGAATCTCGATGTCGACGTTTTTCTTCAGATCATCATACGCCAGCCTCGCCTGCCGCTCCCTGGACCTTGCCTCCTTGAGCTCGGCCACTCTCAAGCCCCCTTCAAAAAACGGAAAATTCAGGGAAACGCCGGCCAGAACACTTTCCCGGTTGAGCGTTGAAGTTGCAGGATTTTGATCAGCGCCGTTGTAAATGGCAAAAAAACCGACATACGGCCAGAAAGCGCCCCGGGCATATTTGACCTGCCGCTCGGAGACCTGAATCTGCACGTCGTAGCTTTTCAGGTCCGGCCTCATTTGAAAGGCGGTCTGCCGCAGACGATCGAACGCATCGACGGCGGAGAAGTCGGGCGCCTCCTCTCTGAGCCGGAAGTTTTCCTCGATTCCCGTGACGCGGACCAGGGCCGCGCGGGCGAGCTGGAAGGCGTTGGTGGCCCGAAGATAATCGGACTGCGCCCCGGACAATTCGCCGTCGGCGCGCAGCAGAGCCGTACGGGTCACCTCGCCCACCTTCAGCCGTTTCTCGACAAAATAGCGGTACTGCGTCAGACGCTCCACGTTGGCGGCGGCGATTTCCAGCGCTTTTTTCGCTTTGAGGGCGTCGTAATAGGCCGTCGCCACGAAAAAAATAAAATCCGACTTGGTGCTTTCCAGATCAAACTCGCTTTTGGAAATAAGCTGTCCGGAGATTTTCAAGGCGTCCAGTTCGCGGATGCTCAGCGAAAAACTCTCGTCGGCGCGGACGCCCCAGTTGCCTGATTCGTTTGGCTGAATGAGAACATTGCCATAGGCAGGGGGATCCCCGTATTTTTTTTCCGAAAAGCGATTGTACGTGCCAAACGCAGTAACTCTGGGCATTAAAACCGCCCAAGCCTTCTCCTTACCCATCTTCGCGATGTAGAGGTTTTCCTCGGCATACTTGATTTTTTCGGAATTTTTCACGGCCTCGGCATACAGGTCCCGCAGGCTGTATTCCTGCGCGAACGCCGTCGGGGAACACAGCAGGAGCGCGGTCCACAAAATCATCATGTACAACGGCAATTGCTTAACTCGTGAATATCCTTTTTCGTCCCAAAAACGTTTTGCGGTCAACGGACAACTCCCATGGCTCTTTGCAGGCGGGCGTGAGCAATATTGTAATCGGCCAGGGCATTGGCATACTCGGCCTTGGCGCGGGTCAAGAGCGTCTGCGCGTCAAGCACCTCCGTGGAGCGCGCCACCCGCTCCTTGTAGCGGGCTTCGGCGATGCGGAAATTCTCTTCGGCCTGTTCGATCACTTTTTTTGAAACGGCAATCTGGCTTTCGGCTTCCTGCAGCGCCAGAAAGGCGTTCTTGATCTCCAGGGCGATCTGGTCGTTGAGCTCCCGGGACTGATCCAGTGCCTGGTTTTCCCTGGCTTTCCCGGCGTCCACACGGTATTTCGTTTTGCCCCACTCCCAGAAATTCCAGCTGGCCACCGCCATGACCTGCCAGCTTTCCGTGTCCTTGTACTGCGTGCCGGAAAGCGATGCGGTATCGCCGAACCGTCCGTAATTTCCGACCAGATTGACCGCCGGGAAAAACTCGCTTTGCGCCGCGCGGACCATCTTGCCCGCCTGTTCGACCCGGAGCTCCGACATTTTAAGCTCCGGACGGCGCTGCCGGGCAACGGCCAGGCACTCTTCAAACGATTGACGCAGGGGCTGATAGTCGAGAATATCGACCACCTCGAGAGGCGTCCAAACTTCCCTCTTCAAGATCGTGTTCAATCGCGCCTTGGTCGATTCGACGCCGTTTTTCGCCTTCACCAGCGTCTGCCTTCCGTTGGCCAGCTCCACTTCCGCGTGCAGCATGTCGTTTTTGGGAATCAGGCCGACCCGGTAAAAATTCTCGGCCACATCGCAGTGGGCGGCCAGCATGTCCACCTGCTGCCGGGCCGTCTCCATCAGCCTTTGCGTGCGCAAAATATTGAAATAGGCGATCTTGACATCCTGGACGACGTCCAGGGATTTGGCCGTCTGCTCCACCAGCGCCGTATCCTCGGCGATTTTAAAGGCCTGGTAGTTGGCCAGGATTCCGCCGCCGGCAAAAAGCGGCTGACGGGCCTCGATGCCCCAGTTGTAGTTGTTGATGGTCCCGGTAGTCATGGGCCCTCCCTGGATAACGGGCGGCCCGGCAAATCCGGGAAAGTAGAAGTTGGGATCTTCATTGAGGCGCGTGTAGCTGTAAGTGGTGCTGAACTTCGGCAGAAAACCGGTCAGGGCCTCCTTCTTCTGCGCCTCGGCCCCCTTGACCCCTTCTTTGGCGATGTTCAGCACATGGCTGTTTTGCAGCGCCACGGCGATGCTATCCTCCAGGGTCAGCGCCTGGGCGGATACGGCAGCGGGGCAAAGCATCAGCGAGAGGGCAAAAATAAAGACCCGCAGGCCCCGGCATGTTGTCTTCATGTTTGGCTCCATTTTGACATTGGTGCGCACTGTTTAGTATATTTTCCGCAAAAAATAAACGTTAAAATAATCCTTCGGCAAACCCCCGGTCATTACCGGATAACCTCTTCGATGACGCCGCCGCCCAGCACTTCATCGGCCGCGTAAAAAACGACGGACTGGCCCGGAGTCACCGCTTCCTGGGCCTGCTCGAAGACAACCTTCATCCTGTCGCCTTCCCTGATGACGCGGCAGCGCACCGGCCTTTTCCGGTAGCGGATTTTCGCCTCCACGTCTTCGGGAAACCGGTCGGCAAGCATATTCAGGTCACCGGCGATGCAGCCCGAAGACCGGAGTTCCTCCCGCTTCCCGACCACCACCCGGTTTTTCGCCGGGTCAAATCCCAGAACGTAAAGCGGCGTCTTCGCGCTGATGCCCAGGCCGCTGCGCTGTCCGATGGTGTAGGAGACAATCCCCCGGTGGCGCCCGAGAACCTGCCCCGCCGGATTCACAATCTCGCCGGGAACCACCGGCAGGCGCCGGTCTTCAAACAATTGCCGGTAATTCCCCGCCGTCACGAAGCAAAGGTCCTGGCTGTCCTCGCGGAGGGCCGTTTGCAAGGCGGCCCGCCTTGCCATCCCACGAACCTCCGTTTTGGTCAGGGCGCCCAGCGGAAAAAGAATCGACGGCAGATCCCCGGCAGGAATCGGATACAAAAAGTAGGTCTGGTCCTTGGACTCATCCTTTGGCCGCATCAGCGCCCAGCGGCTTTGCCGCTTTACGATTCTTGCGTAATGGCCGGTCGCCAGGCAATCAAAACCCAGACTGCGGGCTTTCGCGAAGAGCGCGCCGAATTTCAGATGGCGGTTGCAATCCACGCAGGGATTGGGCGTCCGTCCGCTTTGGTATTCGCGGATGAATCTGGCAATCACCCGGTTTTCCATCAAGTCGGCAAAATCAAAGGTCCGGTGGGGAATCCCAAGCTGATCGCAGACTCTTTGGGCGTCGGCGGCGGACTCATCCGTAAAACGCCCGGGGGCGTCCCCCGGCCGGTGAACGCCCAGCAGCATCGTCGCCCCGGCAATCTCATGGCCCGCCTCCCGAAGCAGCAGCGCAGCGACCGACGAATCCACTCCGCCGCTCATGGCCACCAGAATTTTTCTTCCCGCACCGCCCTGCATGCCGCGCCTTTCAAAAAGTAGTTTCCCCTTTTCCACAATCTTTTGCCGCTTTGCAACTTTTTTTTCCGTGCCGGCTTTTCCAATCTTGCAATTTCAAGGCAACCTTGCTATTCAGATTCCACCAAATTCCGAGGGTGACCGTGAGGCATTTTGCCCGGCCGCAGGGCGGCCGGATCGATCTTCACGGAAAGATTGGGAAAACCGGGTGCCTGGAATGGAGATCCATTTTCTTCTTTTTGTCCTGCTTCTGGCGGCAACCGCCGTCATCAGCTTCGCCTACGCGATCTGGAGGGGACGCAACGACCAGCAGATCCTCCGCAGCATTCTGCAGAGTTCGCCGATCCCTACCTTTGTCATCTCCACCAACCGTAAAATCCTCTACTGGAACCGTGCGCTGGAGGGGCTCTCGGGCATCCGCGCGGAAGAAGTCCTGGGCACCGACCAGCAATGGCGCGCGTTTTATTCTTCGCCGCGGTCCTGCATGGCGGACCTGATCATCAGCAAAAAGATCGATCACTCCTACTCGCTTTACGCCGGAAAAGTCGCCAAGTCCAAAATCCTGAAGTATGCCTATGAAGTGACGGAGTTTTTCCCGGATCTGGGGGAAAAGGGAAAATGGTTCCGGATCACCGCAACGAGCATCCGCGATTCCAGCGGCAAAACGTTCGGCGCCATGGAAACCCTGGAAGACATCACCGACCAGAAGACGGCGGAGGAGGAACTGCTCAAAAGGACCAAGCTTGAATCCCTGGGAACGTTTGCCGACGGCGTCGCCAAGGACTTTGACAGTCTTCTGACCGCCATTTTGCGCAATGTCTTTCTGGCGAAAATTTCCGCAAGCGAAGAGGATAAAATTCTGGAAAACGGCCTGGCCGTCGCGGAACGCGCCGGCCTGCAGGCCAAGGAACTGGCCCATCGGCTCATCACCTTTGCCCAGGGCGGCTACCCCGTCAAGAAAATTGAAAGAATCGGCGGGTTGATTCAAGAGACCGTCGAGAAAACCCTGGCCGGGTCCAAGGTAACCTGCAAGCCCGCGATCGCCGCCGACCTCTGGCCCGTGGAAGTGGACGCCCTGCAGATCAAACAGGTGATTGAAAACATGGTCACCAACGCGAAGGAGGCCATGCCGGAAGGCGGCTCCATGGAAGTGATCGCAGAAAACACCACGACCGGCACCAACATCCGGACGCTCGGCGAGGGCAACTATGTCCGGATTGTCATTCGGGACAGGGGCGTCGGCATCCCCCGGGAGAACCTCTCCAAAATTTTCGATCCGTATTTTACGACCAAGGAAAAGAAGGAGCGGGGCGGCATCGGCCTGGGGCTGGCCATTTGCGATTCCATCATCAAGTATCACAACGGTCTGATCAGCATGGAATCGACGGTCGGCGCCGGTACGACTTTTTTCATCTATCTGGCCGCCATGCCCAACGGGTCCGCCCGGCTAACCGCCGGCTAGGCGGACCGCTCGTGCTCGTTCTTGACGCTGTCGTGCAGCTCCTCAATATGGCGCAGCCGCTCCTGAAACGTGGCAATGCCCAGCGCCGACTCCCGGGGATGAAGATTTTCAATCTCGGCAAGCCGGTTGCGCAAGTGCAGAATGATTTCCTCCGCCAGACTTAACAGCAGAGCGCGCTCAGATCTGGTCATCCCCCGGATACCCCCTACTCCTGCTGCATGGACTTTCGGAGCAGAAACGCCTTCTTGATGGATTCCGCGGCGCTTTCAATGCTGACCTTGTCCGTATTGACCATCATGTCGTAATGCTTCGGGTCGTTGATGTCTTCCTTGAAGTAATTCTTGATGAAGCCGACCTGGTACTCATCATACTTGCGCACATACTCCAGCGCTTCCGCTTTGGACATATGGCGATCCCGCATCACTTTTTCCACGCGCGCTTCCTCCGGCGCGATAATGCGCACGCGAAACGCCTTGTCTTTCAAAATGAAGCTTCCGCCGCGGCCGATGATGATGACGTTGCCGTGCTCCGCGTTCGTGTGCATCACCAGCGACAGATGGCGGAGGTATTCATTGGGCCAGATGTGCCGCGATTCGAAAAACGAGCTGATCAGGCTGTCGAAAAACGATATGCTTTTTTCGTCCAGGGATTTGATCACCTTTTCGCTCATGTGCGCGCTTTCGGCGACCTTGTGGATCAGTTCGCTCCCCACGATGTTCATCTTCAGTTCCGTGGCGAGAATCCGGGAAATGAAGCCCCCGCCGGCCCCCGTCTCGCTCGACAGCGTGATCACATGCCCCGGCTTTTCCTTCTTGTCCCTCTGCCAGCGCATGACCTGATCTTCCACCAGCTTGTCGACGTCCTTATCCCGCAATTTGATATCCCGGGTATAATCGGGGCAATTGACATCGAACAGGGCATTGGTTTTCACCCGATACCGCTTGGTGCAGTTTTCACGCCACGCGCAGATCACGCAAATCCTTTTGTCCGATCCTGTTGACATGCGCCATTCCCCCTTTCTCGTTTGATGTTATGATGCCTCTTCCTGCAGCGCCTCAAATCCGGCAACAATATCAAGAAGCTCCTCGGTAATCGTCATCTGGCGGGTGCGGTGGAACTGCACGTGCAGATCCAGCAACTGCTCTTCAATATTCTTCTCGGCGTTCTGCATGGAAGCCAGGCGGCTGGCGTTCTCGCTGGCCAGCGACTCGGCGAAGGCCCGGTACAGCGACACGAACAGATACTCGCGGATCAGCGATGAAAAGATTCGGTCGCCGTCCATCCGGAAGATCGGCAGCGACTTGGATTCCCATTTTTTCCTGGCGATCTGTTTGAGCCAGTCCGCATCCACCGGCAGAAGCTGCAGCATATGGGGGTGGTACGTTGCTCCGGTCAGGTATTCATTGTAAAAAAGATAGAAATGATCAACGTTGCCGCGAAAATGCCATTCATCGATAATCATGATGATTTCCTGCACCAGCGGCGTGATGCCCGCCGTGGACCCGGGGGTCGAAAGCAGCTCATCCACCGGCTGCCCGGCGTCTTCCACATAGTCCGCCACGCGCGCGCCGACCGAAAGCACTTTGCGGTTTTCTTTTTTCACGCCGGTGCCTTTTATATGATCCAGCGCGAAAACGGAAATCTGCTCATTGAGCTGTCCGCACAGCCCCTGGTCGGATCCGAACACGATCACGCCGAGGCGTTTGATGGGAGCGTTCTTCCGCTTCATCGTCGCGCCCATGCGCTCCTTGAGAACGATCTGGAGGCCCATCTCCACCGTGCGGTTATAATCGCGCAGCGAATCGACCGCCCGCTGGTATTGACGGATGCTCACGGCAGCCAGAGCCTTCATCGTCTTGACGACGGATAAAAGGTCCCCGGCGCTTTTCATTCTCCTTTTCAGCGACTCAGTTGTTTGCATTGGCTTCCTCAATCTCTTCAAACGGCGCGATCGTCGGTTTGATTTTGTTCATGATGCTGTCGCGGTCCGCCATATCCATTTTCTTTCCCTCTTCAATCCGCGCGCACAATTCCGGAAGCTGTTCGTTGACGGTTTCCAGCAGACGCGCCTCCACTTCGCGGATCTTTTCCGTTGGAACCAGATCCAGGGCGCCCCCGGTCACGGAAAGAAGGGAGGCAATCTGTTCGGAGGCCCGCAACGGCCTGAACTGGCCCTGCTTCAGGATTTCGCGCACGCGCCAGCCGCGCTCCAGCGTCCGCCGCGTGGCGTCGTCGAGCCTTGTGCCGAACCGGGAGAAGGATTCGAGTTCTTCAAACTGCGAGTAGGACAAACGCAGATCGCCCGCCACGGATCGGTACGCGGGAAGCTGCGTCTTGCCGCCGACGCGGGAAACGGACTTGCCGACATCCACCGCCGGTAAAATCCCTTTGCTGAAAAGCACCGGCGAAAGATAAATCTGCCCGTCCGTAATGGAGATCAGATTGGTGGGAATGTAAGACGACATGTCCTGGGCTTCCGTTTCCGTGATGGGAAGCGACGTCAGCGACCCGCCGCCCAATTCCGGCCGCATATGCGTGGAGCGCTCCAGCAGCCGCGAGTGAATATAAAAGATATCTCCGGGAAACGCTTCTCTTCCGGGGGGCCGCCGCAAAAGCAGCGACACTTCACGGTAGGCCCGCGCATGGGATGTCAGATCATCATAGATAATCAAAACGTCCCGGCCCTGCTCCACAAAATATTCTCCCATGCTGGTCGCCGCGTAGGGAGCAATAAACTGCAGGCCCGGCGTGTCTTCGCCGGTGGCCACCACCACGATGCAGGATTTCATCACTCCGTGATCGCGCAGTTCGGCGATCACCTTGGCGACATCGGCGCTTTTCTTGCCGGTCGCGCAATAAATGGAGATGATTCCCGTTTCTTTCTGATTAATGATGGTATCGACGGCAATCGCCGTTTTGCCGGTCATTCGGTCGCCCAGAATCAACTCGCGCTGGCCCCGCCCTACGGGAATGAGCGCGTCAATCACCTTGATGCCGGTCTGCAGCGGCACCGTCACCGGGGCGCGGTCCATCACCGCGGGCGCGGGACGCTCCACCGGCAGGCGCATGACGGTGTTCACTTCCCCCAGTCCGTCCAGCGGTCGTCCCAGCGGATCAACCACCCGCCCCAGCAGGCCGTCGCCCACCGGCACGTCCAGCACGCGCTTGGTGCGCTGCACTTCCGAGCCCACCTGGATATTTTCACTGGGGTCCAGAAGAATCACGCCGATTTCCTTGGGATCGATATTGAACACCAGCCCCATGTAATTGCCGGAAAATCGCACCAGTTCCTCCGCGCGGATATGCGGCAGACCGCTGACCCGGGCGATGTCCCGGCCGACAAACTGCACGGTGCCGATTTCGTATTGCCTCAGTTCAGGATTCTGCTCTTCCAAAACCTTTTCCATGGTATCGAACGTGTCGTCCAGAAAGGTTTTCAGCTCCTGATTTTCCACCTGGCTCACCTCTTGATTCATTCTACGCCTCCTGACATCCTTTCAGACTTCAGCCTTCTGCCTCGCGCCCCCCCGCTAAGGGGTTCGGTCTGCTTTCTACGCCGCATGCGCTTCTTTCTGGAGCGTTTCCGTCAAACTCTCCACCAGGGTTTCCAGATATTCGTTCAGGCTCCAGGCGATTTTATGGCCGTTGACGCGCATTTCGATGCCCGAAACAATATCCGGCTCGTGCAGGTAACGGATGGTAAATCCGTTGGTGATCTGCTTCTTCAGAACTTCCTCAATCTGCTTCTGCCGCGGGGAGGGAATGCCGAAAGCGCTCTGAATCGTCACCCGGTTTCCTCCGCCGCCGATCGCCTTGCGCAACTGAGCGCTTTTTTCTTCGTCCAACTCTTGAACCCGGCGGAGGAATTCATCGACGATTCTCTCCTCCAGATCGGCGTCCGCCAGATCGGAAAGGGCCTTGCGCGCCGTGGCGTACAGCTGCCTGGCCGCCCGCTGGCGCAAATCATAGAAAAAGGCGTTCTGCTCCCGAACCAGCATGTCCTGCCAGCGCGCTTTTACCGCATCCACTTCCACGCGCACCTTTTCCATCAGCTCCTTGCGTTTGGCTTCCGCCGCCAGCGTCGCCTCGTTGAGCATGGTTTCTTTTTTCTCATTGAGGATCTGATTGCGCTTTTCATAGAGCCGGGCTTCTTCTTCCGCTTTCGTCTTCAGCTCATCCGCCTCGGCAAAGCGCGCGGCGATTTTCGCCTCCCGGTCATCCATGGCCTTGATAATCCGCCCGTAGAGAAAGCGCTTCAGCAGATACATCAGCAGGAGGAAATTGAAGATTTGCGCTAAAAATACAAACCAGTCGATATGCATGGTTTATCCCCCTACTTGATAATGAAACCCCAGAACGGATTGGCGAAAATCAGAATCAT
>Ga0209719_1000142_pt1 | contig 105819 bp, 94 predicted proteins | sample AD_JPNAS2_MetaG_FD_184421 | JGI IMG/M metagenome (GOLD analysis project Ga0209719, IMG submission 184421) | Active sludge microbial communities of municipal wastewater-treating anaerobic digesters from Japan - AD_JPNAS2_MetaG (SPAdes) (version 2) | ecosystem: Engineered > Bioreactor > Anaerobic...
TTATTGGACAGACAGCGTGTAATCGCAGAGGTAAGGGTTGTTTTGCCATGGTCTATGTGTCCGATGGTTCCTATATTCACGTGGGGTTTGTTTCTTTCAAACTTTTTCTTAGCCATAGAGGACCTCCCATATATTATATTTATGGAGCCCACGACCGGAATTGAACCGGTGACCACTTCCTTACCAAGGAAGTGCTCTTCCGACTGAGCTACGCGGGCATTTGGAGTGGGAAACGATTCAACCCACTCGGGCATTTGGAGCGGGAAACGGGACTCGAACCCGCGACCCTCAGCTTGGAAGGCTGATGCTCTAACCAACTGAGCTACTCCCGCACACATTAAATCAAAAAAAACAACAATTCCAAAACCAACAAAACAAAATATTTAAATGGTGGAGAGGGGAGGAATCGAACCTCCGAAGGCTGAGCCAACAGATTTACAGTCTGCCCCCTTTGGCCGCTCGGGAACCTCTCCTTGGAGCTGGTGATGGGACTCGAACCCGCAACCTGCTGATTACAAATCAGCTGCTCTGCCGATTGAGCTACACCAGCGTAAATATCTATTATAGTACAAGAATGGAACACAAAACAATATTTATTATACTATTTCGCTTTATATGTCAATAACATTGGCCATTATTTCATAATATTATTGACTTTGGATGCTTTTAAGTATATCATAGACACATAATATGAAGCGGGGTGGAGCAGTTTGGTAGCTCGTCGGGCTCATAACCCGAAGGTCACTGGTTCAAATCCGGTCCCCGCAACCAACGAAATCAAGGGGTTAGTGATTCAACTAACCCCTTTTTATCGTCCATTTCTACCATTTTTATACCATTGCCTTGTTTTATAATTTCACTCACCCTTAATGCTTTCGGTACTCACATGCCCTGTAAATGGATTTCGGACAGGATAAACAGTTTTTTCAGTATTCCAAACCAAATTTCGTCAATAAAGACAATCTTATTTAATGAACATTCTTTTTCTTAAAAATCAATAAAAAGAGCATGTTTGGGGAATTTGATGCTGATGCACTGATGAGATTCTTCCATTTTAGGTAAAAGCATATTGAAAAGAGAATTCTCGACGGCATACCAAGAAGATAAATTTACTGACCGGCGAGGGCACATAATAAGAAAGGCTTTTTGCAAGATAGATGCTTTCTACAGGACTTTTGATATACCTGGCTTGAACATTGTTGGCTATGGTCTTATATGCACGTAATAGCTCAAAAAGCCATAGATTGGACTAGGTATTTCGATGTCTGAGTTCATGAGTTATCATAACTAAATGAATATTAGAATGGTTATTGCTATGTATCAATCAATATTAACCAGATTGATTGTATTAATTGCAATATTGTAAGGCAATTCTGTGCCTCTCGGAAGATTCTATTCGATTCCAATAATTTTTTTTAAAAACCCTGTTCGTGCATAAAAGGCTCTTGAAATACTGCCGTGACCTGGACCTTTTGTTCTTGGTTGAATAAAAACACCCATTCTGCCTGTCAAATAGCCAAAGCCTTTATTGGTAATAGTTTCCCTGACTAAATTGTAGTCGCTTTCAACTTGTTTCATGATATCTACATTCGAAAGGTCAAAATTATAAACTCCATACAAAACAGATCTTGTTTCTTGCTGGTTTTCCCATATCCTTGCAACAACTAATTGTTTTTGAAGTTTTGCCTTTAAATGACTGCTGTTAAAATCGGTAGCACTGACATTATAAGGATCTATCATTGTAATAGCCATGGTTTCTTTGACGGTTAATTTGCCATTTTTTAGTTTCCTTAAAGATATTACTTTCAACTCCCATGAACCAAAATTGGGACTTTGTGCTGAATTAATCGGTAAACCAAGATGCCGCTCTATAACATGCCCTGCCCAGCCTTTATTCTTTTTTCCACATTTAAACACTCTAACGCTATATCTATCGGCTAATGTTCTCAAATCTGTTCCGATAATTTCAGAAATCTTTGCTTTAGCCATTGCACGATCCATTACAATCCCCCATTAATGATATATTCGCTTTCACTTTCACAAACACCTTCAAAAAGAGATGGTTGTGTATATTTCTTTTGCAAATTATTTTTTAATGTTTCAAATCTTTTAATAGATAAGTCCAAATACTCTTTTTCTGTTTCTATACCTATATAATTCCTCCCATACAAATAAGAAATTAAACCTGTTGTGTTTGACCCTGAAAATGGATCAAGCACTAAATCTCCTTTATTGGAACTTGCTACAATAATCCTTTTTAAAAGGCTTTCTGGTTTTTGTGTTGGATGTTTGCCAAAAACTTTTTCAACTCGCTTAGGCGTACCTATTGCCCACACGCTTCTCATTTGATTACCAGGCTTTTTTAAAATATCTTCTTTCCATAGTCCATTTTTCATCATCTCATAATTGAAAGTATGCCTCCCCTTTCTACTTTTTCTTGCCCAAATCAATGTTTCGTGGCTTGCAGTAAAAAACCTGCAACTTAGATTTGGAGGAGCATTAGGTTTAAACCAACAAATGTCATTTAAAAAATGATAGTCTAAAAGCTGCATCGCAAAACCGCAGGCATATATCGAGTGGTAGGTGCCGGAAATCCAAATTGACCCATCTGGTTTTAAAACCCTTTTACAAGCTGCTAACCACTGTTTGTGAAATTCAAAATCTTCCGCTACTCCTCGGCTTTTATCCCATTTGCCCTTGTTAACGCTAACTCGCTTTCCAGCATGACAAGTGAAACCATCATTCGAAAGGTTATATGGAGGGTCGGCAAATATAAGGTCAACCGAATTTTCAGGCATATATTTTAATACCTCTATGCAATCGCCCTTATACAATTTGAACCTGTTTTGTTCGTAATAGATTGTGTTTTCTTGCATATGAAATATTATAAATTAAATAAAAAAGAAAATATAAGAAAATCTTCTCTCTGAACCTTTAACAATGATTTTGCAAAATCATTAATACATTACTGATGGCAGAGGGCATCATACCGAAAAGAATTGCCACTAAACAAAAAAAGCAGTTAAAGCCAATCGCTGTAACTGCTGAAATTTAAAGTGCCGAGGGACGGAATTGAACCGCCGACACGGGGATTTTCAGTCCCCTGCTCTACCGACTGAGCTACCTCGGCACAGTGATAATTTAAAACATAATTGGCGATTCCATGTCAAGACATTCATTATCAATTATCAAAACGATTCAACGTCTTTAAAACCTTTTGACTTTGTCCCTTTCATATGTTAACAAAATTGTCATGCCAGAACAATATACCAAACCATTCAAGGGAATCGTTTACAATAAAGAAAAGATTGGAGATATAGCATCGTGTGTTTGTCCCCCGTATGATGTTATCTCTGATGTCAGGTCATATTACAAAAGGAATGATTTTAATGCAATAAGGCTCGAACTACCGCAATCCATTCCTTCAATGGATAAATACAATGTCGCCAAACAAACGATGGATACATGGCTCCAAGTAGGCATTCTCAAGCAGGACAACGAAGATACCATATACATAATGGAGCAGGAGTTTGATTTTGGAGGCGCCATATTTCTAAGAAGGGGTTTCATTGCCCTCAACAAACTTGATACCAAAAGGATTCTTACGCACGAGGAGACGAGAAAAAAGGCTAAAGAAGACAGGGAAAGGCTTATTGCAACATTAAAAACATATACAAGTCTTATATTCGGTTTGTATGAAGATAAAAATAACGAAATAGAAGATCTACTTATAAGCTCCAAAAAAGATAATATCTATGACTTTATGGATGAACAGGCCATTCGTAACCGCTTTTATAGAATGAATGACAAAGGCGAAATTAGCAAACTCACTGCATTGATGGACCAAAGATATATCTATATTGCTGATGGTCACCATCGTCTTGCTGTTTCATATAAACTTGGCATATCTTTCGTTCCTCTTTATTTGACAAACATGTATTCGAGCGGCATAGTGATTCTTCCGTACCATAGAATCATAAAATTTAATGGAGTAAAGAATATTGAGGATATTTTTCGTGCATTAGATAATTACGGGGTCATTGTAAAACACGAACTAACCGATGACAACTCAATCAAAAGGGTTATGAAATACGTTTCAGAATCCGAAAAACTCGCCTTTGCCTTTTGTTCAAAGGATAAACCAGGTAATATTTATGAGTTTACTCAAAAAAATCCCATACCGATGGACAACAACCTTCATGATGTTTTAAAAACATTAAAGGTAAATGTTATACACAAAGGTGTGATCAAGGACATACTCAACATATCGGATGAAGAGATCTCTTTCACACAGGACTATAGCGAATCTGTAGATGCATTAAAGAAGGGTAGTCTCGATCTGGCAATGTTTCTGCCACCAACAACCGTTCAGGAAGTCAAAAATATCGCTGACAACAACCTCTTCATGCCTCCAAAATCAACATTCTTTTATCCTAAGATACTAACGGGTTTGGTATTTTATAAATATGCCTGAAAAATATCCTGATTTGTGATTAGACAAACCAACAGCCAACAAACATTAACAATCATCGAACAACAAAACACCATCAACCAGCAACTAATTACTGATATCAACATTGCCGATGACGAAACACTCGATATTATTTGCAATGAAGATCTAAAACTGATTCAGAAGAGGTGGGGTTATAGATTTTCTATCGATTCGATAATACTCTCGAATTTTGTTGTTCTGAAAAAAAAGGACAGGTTATTGGATATCGGCTCCGGTTGTGGTATCATACCAATCTACATGTCAAAAAAGGGTTACGGCAATGATATGCTCGGCATAGAGATCCAGGAGGAACTATTCGGTGTTTCCCAGAAAAATATACTGTTAAATCATGCACCGAATGTAAAATTCATACACGGCGATATTAAATATATGGAAAAGGAACTGAAAAAGACTCCATTTCATGTAGTTGTAGCAAACCCTCCCTATACAAAAAGACATACGGGAAGAAAAAGCAATCAAACCTCAAGGGTAATGGCAAGATATGAATCGCAACTCGAACTTTCAACCCTCGTGTCGATCGCCTCAACATTGTTGTTTAAAAAAGGTCGTTTTTATACGATATATCCTTCAAAAAGGCTCGGTGAACTGATTTACACTTCAAAGGCATACAGACTTGAGCCAAAGAGAATAAGGTTTGTACATCCGAGCATGGAGAGGCCTGCCAATCTTTTTCTTGCAGAATTTATAAAGGAAGGCGGCATTGAGATTAAAGTTGAAAAACCTCTTTACATTTATGATAATGATAATTACACTGATGAATTACAAACCTATTATTCGTTCAAGGACTGAATATGGAAGATGTTTTAAAATTGATTGAGCCTGATTTGAAAAAGCTTGAAGCATCTATCGACAAACTCGTAACAACAAAGGTCGGTTTCATAAAAGAGATTGTAAACCATATCATCAAATCAGGCGGCAAAAGGGTGCGTCCCATCCTTGTGATACTCAGCGCAAAGCTTTGTGGTCACAAAGAGGATAGATTTATACCTTATGCTGCAATAGTAGAATTTATCCATACAGCCACCCTGCTCCACGATGATGTTGTTGACAACGCCCAGACAAGAAGGGGGACATCTACAGCAAACACGATATGGGGAAACGAGGCAAGCGTGCTCGTAGGTGATTTTTTATATGCAAAATCTATGGAGCTGCTTGCAGATGAAGGCAACAGTGAAATCTTCAGCGTAATGGCAAAAACAACAAAATCCCTTTCTGAAGGCGAAATAATCGAATTAGTTAAGACATCGGATTTGGAGACAACCGAAGACGACTATTTTGAGATCATAGGGAACAAGACGGCTGTTTTGTTTTCAGTAGCCTGCGAGATAGGCGCCATACTGGGAAATGTGAGAAACAAAAAAAGAAATTCTTTAAAGGCATTCGGTCACAGTCTCGGTATCGCCTTTCAATTACAAGACGATATACTTGATTATATTTCATATGACAACGTGCTTGGAAAACGTGTAGGCACAGACATCAAAGAGGGTAAGGTGACACTTCCACTTATCCATGCAATCAAATCATCGAACAAAAAGGAAAAGTCATCCATTGAGAAGGTGCTCGGCAAGCCAAACGTCACAGATAAGGACTTCGAAAGGATTAGAAGTATAATTTTAAAATACGGCGGCATAGAATACACGGCTGACAAGACAAGACAGTACACACAGGCAGCAAAGGACTACCTTAAAGACTTCAGGGCTTCACAATATAAAGAGGCATTACTTACGCTAACGAATTATATGTTAAGCAGGAAGACATAACATGGTGCGTCTTATGTATTGCCAATACGATTATTGATTTTCTTTTATCAAATTTCCTTCTTGCATAATCATTACCAATAACTAATAATATTGCTTATGAAAGTCATCACCTCCCATATCAATGCCGATTTTGACTCTTTGTCCTCAATGGTTGCAGCTAAAAAATTGTATCCCGATGCGATCCTTGCATTTCCAGGTTCACAGGAAAAGACCTTGAGGGAATTTCTCATTCATTCAACACTATACATATTTGATATCCAAAAGACTAAAAACATCGATTATGACAAGATCAATACACTCATCCTCGTTGATACAAGACAAAAAAAAAGGATCGGCGAATTTGCAAGGGTAATAGAGGCAAAAAAAGCCAAAATCCACATATATGACCATCACCCGTCAACAGATGACGATATCAGTGGAGACGTTGAATGCATTAGGAACACAGGCGCTACTGTATCGATTCTTGTTTCCATATTAAAAGAAAAAGGTATTGTATTATCGCCGGAAGAGGCAACAGTAATTATGCTCGGTATATATGAAGAAACAGGGAGTTTTCTTTTTCCTTCTACTACAACGGAGGATTTCGCAGCAGCGTCTTTTTTGCTTGAGAACGGTGCAAACGTTAATATCGTTTCAGATATGCTCGTGAAAGAGTTGACGCCAGAACAGGTATTTCTCCTCAACGACCTTATAAACAATGCCTCAATCTATAATATAAACGGCATAAACATTGTAATAACTGAAGGTTCAACAGAAAATTACGTGGGTGACCTTGCCATAGTAGTACATAAATTCAGGGATATGGAAAACATAAACGTGGTCTTTGCCCTCTTCAGAATGGAAGACAGGTTATATATCATCGCAAGAAGCAGAATACCCGAAGTCGATGCCGGATACATACTCTCTCTATTCGGAGGAGGAGGTCATAAGGAGGCTGCGTCTTCTACAGTTAAAGACATGACAATCATAGAGGCAAAGGATAAACTTGTCAGGATCCTGAGGCACAACATAAAGCCTCTGTGGAAGGCAAAGGACATCATGTTTTTTCCTGTAAAATCAGTCGATGCAGAATGCCCAATTTCCGAGGCAAAGAGCATCATGGTCAAATATAACATAAATGCGTTGCCTGTTGTTTCAAATGAAAAGGTTGTGGGCATTATTTCGAAACAGATAGTCGAAAAGGCGGCATTCCATAAACTTGAAAATATACCTGTTAGAGAATACATGTTTACTGAGTCTGCAACGGTAAGACCTGACGACTCGATAGAAAAGGTAAAGGAATTTCTAATTGGCAACAACCAGAGATTTTTGCCGGTCACAAAAGACGGCAAGCTTATTGGTGCAATTACGAGAACTGACCTTCTAAGGATATTGGAGGACGAAATCACAAAATCAGTCCTCAATAAGCTTGAATTTCACGACATGTACGAAAAACGCAAGAATGTAAAAAAACTCATGCAAGAGAGAATAAGCAGGGAGACGCTCAAAAAGCTCGTCGAAATCGGACATCTTGCCGATAAAATGGGGTATCATGCTTACCTTGTCGGTGGTTTTGTCAGAGACCTCTTGCTACGCAATGATAATTACGATATTGATATTGTTATAGAAGGTGACAGTATAAGATTTGCCGAGCACTTATCAGAGATGTTCAAGGCAAAGGTAAGACCACACAAGGAATTTGCAACGGCAAAGGTAATCTATCCTGACGGTTTTAAAATAGACATCGCAACGGCACGTCTCGAATATTATAAGGCACCAGCAGCCCTTCCAACGGTCGAGCACAGTTCGCTTAAACTCGACCTACATCGTAGGGACTTTACCATCAATACACTTGCCATAGCGCTCAACAAAAATACCTTTGGCCAACTCATAGATTTTTTCGGCGCACAAAGAGATATAAAAGAGAGAACCATAAGGGTGCTGCATAGCTTAAGCTTTGTTGAGGACCCTACAAGGGTGTTCAGGGCAATCCGATTCGAGCACAGGTTCGGTTTTCAAATAGGCAAACATACGCTCAACCTTATAAAAAATGCGATAAAGATGGGTTTTCTTTCAAAGATAAGGGGCAGACGCATATGGACAGAACTCAGTCTTATCCTCATGGAGGATAGCCCCGAAAAGATATTGAAAAGATTGCAAGAACTCGATCTTCTCCGCATGATATACGCTGATCTCAGATTCGATAAAGAAAAAGAAAAACTGTTCATCAATATGCACAATGTATTGAAATGGTATGAGCTTTTATACAGTGGAAAGGCATATGACAGGATACAGTTTTATATACTTGGCCTTGTCGATCACGTAAAAGAAGAGGATGTGCTCGAGTTTTGCAAAAAGGCTGAAACATCAGAGGCATTTAAAAAGAGGCTTGTTGACAATGCAAAGAATATCAGGGAAACCATGCTGCGATTTGCCATCGGTCTACAGATGATGAAAAAAAGCGAAATTTATAAACACCTTGAGTTGTTATCCTTAGAGGCAAAGCTGTTTATTATGTCAAAGACGCGGTCCGAAGAGATAAAAAAGTCTATTTCCAATTTCATTACATACAAAGACTCGTTCAAACCCCTTCTTACAGGTGTTGACATAAAAAATATGGGCGTCAGGGAAGGACCTGTTTATAAAGATATTCTTGACCACCTGAAAGAGGCAAAAATCGATATGAACCTTAAAACAAAAGATGACGAGGCAAACTTTATAAAGGATTATATTTCAAAAAACAAAATCATCGTTGATGAAAATCATATCAATAAAAAAACGATTGGGGAACACGGATGAGTCTCGTACTGACCCCATCACTTGATATCAAGATCGATTGTTATGAGGGACCCCTTTCTGTGCTTATCGGACTTATAAAAAAAAACAAGGTCAGCATATGGGACATACAACTTTCGCTCATAACCGAAAGATTTCTTGAATATGTTGATTTTGTTCAAAAGATGCACTTGAAGATTGCAGAGGATTTTATTGACATGGCATCCCTTCTCATCTACATAAAATCAAAGATGCTTCTGCCTTCCCGTGAAGAAGACAAGGGGTATGACCCCAAAGAAGAGCTTATTGAAAGGATTATTGAATATGAAAAGATAAGGACCATGGCAGAAAGTTTAAACAGCCTTCCAGTCCTATACAGAGATACATTTTGCAGAGAACAAAAATCCATTGATGGCGATGATGGTTTTGACTTGCTTCACCTCTGCAACATCTTTTTTGAGTTGATGAAAAGGAAGGAAGAAAGATTTTTAGTGATTAGAGAGATTAAGCCCACACTTGGAGAAAAGCTTGCTATGTTGAAAAGCATCCTGGATTCGACAGGTCTGTTTGTATGGAACATGAAGGAACAGGCAGAGCAAGCAGAAAAGATAGCCACTGTGCTTGGAATGCTTGAGCTAACCAAGATAAAGGTAGCAACCATCATACAGAGAAGACCATTCGGAAATATAGCACTGAAGAAAAGAGAACCGACGTACGATGATTTACAGTATTTGCAACCAGCAGACAAAACTATTTAGACTATTTGGAATAATATTTTTTTAGTTTAAACAAGGAGAACATATGGCTCGTTCAAAGATAAAAATTGCCTTCCTGGTGATACTCATTATTGTCACGTTAAGTATCATCATATCAATTGTCGTGGGCGTTTCAGGCAAGGCATTCGGCGAAAAGATTGGTGTTGTCGAAATAGAAGGGATTATCAAAGACCCCAAGGATATTATGGAAGATGTGGTAAAATTCAAAGAAGATGAAACCGTAAAAGGGGTAATACTCAGGATCAACTCTCCAGGCGGTTCAACCTCACCAAGCCAGGAAATATTCGAAGAGGTGAAGAAATTGAGAGAGAAAAAGAAGGTATATGTCTCAATGGGTTCGGTTTGTGCCTCTGGCGGGTATTATATCGCTACGGCAGGAGAAAAGATATATGCGTTACCTTCCACGATCACCGGTAGCATCGGTGTGATTATGGAACAGATCGTAATTGAGGATTTATTGAAAAAGATCGGATTACAGCCAAATACGATGAAGGCAGGCAGCTATAAAGACATAGGCTCACCGTTCAGAAAGATGACGATGGAAGAAAAGATATACTTGCAGGAAATTCTTGACACTATACATAAGCAATTCATCAATGCAGTATCAAAAGAGAGAAAAATGCCCTTTGAAGAGGCATTAAAGCTGTCTGATGGAAGGATATACCTTGGGCAACAGGCAAAGGGTTTAAAACTCATAGATAAGATAGGCACTTTTTATGATGCAGTGGAAGATTTAAAAAACGCATTAGGCATAAAGGGAAAACCAAAACTTGTTTATGGCAAAAGACCCTTTTCTCTGCTCAAATGGCTTATCTCATCCGTTTACCAGGAGATTTATTTGAAGTTTCCGTAAGAAGGAGCCAAGAAGCGAAGGGGTCAAGGATTCAAGGATTCAAGGGGTCAAGTGGAGAAAGACAGAGGGTTGGAGGGTTGGAGGGTTAGCAGAAGACAGAGGTCAGAAGGCAGAGGTCAGAAGGCAGAAGTCAGAGGTCAGAAGACAGAAAACAGAGGTCAGAAGACAGAGGGTTGGAAGGCTGGAGGGTTAGAGGGTTAGCAAAAAATAAAAAGGCGAAGGATTCGAGGATTCGAAAAGCGAAGGGGTCAAGGATTCAAGGATTCAAGGGGTCAAGTGGAGAAAGACAGAGGGTTAGAAGGTTGGAGGGTTAGCAGAAGGCGGGAGTCAGAAGGCAGAGGTCAGAAGACAGGAGTCAGAAGGCAGAAGTCAGAAGACAGAAGGCAGAAGTCAGAAGACAGAGGGTTGGAAGGTTAGCTAAACATCTAAACATCTAACCTTCTAACCTTCTAAAAAAACACATCTAACCCTCTAACCTTCTAACCCTCTAACCTTCTAAAATAAACATATAACCTTTTTAGAGATGACAGGGGGTTTTTAATTGAAATACAAGATTCACCCAGGTTGGTGGTATCCACACGGCGCTACGAAAACAAAAAACGGGGTTAACTTTTCCATTGCAAGCGGCGAGGCAACCCATGTTGAGCTATTGCTTTTTGAAAAGGCAGATAGTCCAAAACCATACGAAATCATTACACTTGGCCCTGAAACCCACAAAACTTTCTTTTTCTGGCATGTACTCATCGAGGGGTTAGGTGGAGATATACATTATGGATGGCGTATCGATGGGCCTAATGATGTCAAAAAAACAGGTCTTCGTTTTGACGGCAAAAAGGTTCTGCTCGATCCTTACACGCGAGGCGTGACACATGTTCTGTGGGACAGAAAACGTGCAAGTAAACCCGGTGATAATTTAGAATGTTCAATGCGATGTGTTATGCCTTCAGACGATGATTATGACTGGGAGGACGACAAGCCTATTGAGCGCATCTCACAAACAATGATCATCTATGAGATGCATGTAGGCGGTTTTACAAGGCATCCTTCTTCACGAGTAACACACCCCGGGACATTTAGCGGCATTATAGAGAAGATTCCGTATCTTAAGACGCTCGGCATATCGCATGTTGAGCTTATGCCTGTTATGGCATTCGATGAACAGGCTGTGCCGGAAGGTGCTGCCAACCTCGGATTGAAAAACTACTGGGGTTACAACACGCATAGTTTTTTCTCTCCTCATCCCGGTTACTGCATAGAACCCTTGAAGGGCAGCCAACGTATGGAATTCAGAGACATGGTAAAGGCGCTTCATAGGGCGGACATCGGTGTAATCCTCGATGTGGTCTTCAACCATACTGCGGAAGGAGGCGCTGAAGGTCCAACAATCAATTTTAAGGGGTTTGGAAATAATGTTGCATACCACCTCGACAGGCATGATCGCAGTATCTACCATGATTACACCGGCTGTGGGAATACCATCAACTGCAATCACCCCCTTGTGTGTACATTTGTAAAAGACTGTCTCGAGTATTGGGTCAGAGAAATGCACGTAGATGGTTTCCGTTTTGATCTTGCAAGCGTGCTCATGAGAGGTGAAGATGGAAATCCTTTGGAGCATCCCCCAGCCACATGGAACATTGAGTTATCTGATACCCTGGTACGTTCTTATATTATTGCTGAGGCCTGGGATGCGGTTGGGTTATACCAGGTTGGCAATTTTCCCGGTTTTCGATGGAAAGAATGGAATGGCCGTTATCGTGATGTGATGCGTCGTTTTGTCCGTGGCGAAAAAGGGTTCATAGGAGAAGTTGCAACCCGTATCGCAGGAAGCAGCGATTTTTACGAACATCAAAGACGACTGCCGACTAACAGCATAAACTTCATCACCTGTCATGACGGCTTTACCCTCAATGACCTTGTAAGCTACAACGAAAAGCACAACCATGCAAACGGTGAAAACAATCTTGACGGCATGAACGACAATTTTAGCTGGAATTGTGGCTTAGAAGGAGAAACACACAGGGCTGACATTGTTTTTTTACGCAAGCAACAGGCAAAAAATTTTATGACATTGCTGTTTCTCAGTCAGGGGATCCCCATGATGCTTTCTGGAGACGAGGTACTGCGCACACAGCGAGGCAACAACAACTGCTACTGTCAAGACAATGAACTGAGTTGGTTCGATTGGACCCTTGTAGAAAAGAACCATGATATGTTTCGTTTTGTGACTGAACTAATTGCATTTCGCAAAAGGCACCCATCGCTTATGCGAAAAAGGTTTTTTACTGGAAAAAAGATAAACGGCAAAAACATGTCAGACATTGCCTGGCATGGAGTAAATCTCAACGAGCCTCTCTGGGACAATCCCGAGGCAAATATTCTTGCGTTTACTATAGGTTCAATAGCAGAAGATGAAAAAGACCTGCATGTCATGCTGAATATGTCTGGTGATTCCATAAAGATGCCTTTGCCTCAATCATATGGACACGTTTGGTACAGGGTCATAGATACGTCTTTGCCATACCCAGATGATATTGCAAGGCATGGAGATGAGAAAAAAATCAAAAGTCCTTTTTACTTTGTCGCGCCTCGCAGCATAGTTGTATCAGAAGGCCATATATATTAGAGGGGGTTGCGTTATGCTAAGTAAAATCAATCCTATAAACACTGAATCATGGAAAAAGCTCGAAAAACACTTCAATACGATGAAACACGTCCGCATGACGGAGATGTTCGATGGTGATTCGGAAAGGTTTAATAGATTTTCCCTTAGTTTTGAGGATATAACGGTGGATTTCTCAAAAAATATCATAAACGACGACACCATGAGACTCCTTGTAGGTCTCGCACATGAATGCATGGTTGGGGATGCCATAGAAAAGATGTTTACTGGCGATGCCATCAATGAAACAGAAAGGCGTGCGGTGTTGCATACAGCGCTCCGAAACCGTTCAAACTCACCTGTTTATGTAGATGCGATGGATATAATGCCTGAGATCAATGCTGTATTAGGGCAGATGAAAAGCTTTTCAGAAGCACTGCTTTCTGGACAATGGAGGGGTTTTACAGGCAAACCTATTACCGATATAATAAATATAGGCATAGGCGGTTCTGATTTGGGGCCTCATATGGTGACTGAGGCGTTGAAACCCTATTGGAAAAACAACATACGTGCACATTTTGTTTCGAATGTAGACGGGACACATATCTCTGAAAAACTTAAGGCAACATCACCCGAGACAACGCTATTTATGATAGCGTCAAAGACATTTACCACTCAGGAAACCATGATGAACGCGCACACCGCACGAAAATGGTTTCTCAGCTCTGCAAAAATAGATGATTATATAAGACATCACTTTATCGCCATCTCAACTAACGAAAAAGAGGTTGTAAGGTTTGGCATAGACCCGACAAATATGTTCAGATTTTGGGATTGGGTAGGAGGAAGGTATTCGCTCTGGTCTGCCATAGGGTTGTCTATTGCGTGTACTATCGGTTTTGAACATTTTGTGGAAATGCACGAAGGTGCGTATGCTATGGACATGCATTTTAGTAAAACGCCTTTTGAGAAAAATATCCCTGTGGTGCTGGCGCTAATAGGCATATGGTATAACAATTTTTTTGGTGCAGAAACAGAGGCTATCCTGCCATACGACCAGTATATGCATAGATTTCCGGCGTATTTTCAGCAGGGCAACATGGAAAGTAACGGCAAATCCGTGGACAGGTCAGGTAAAGAAGTCAATTATCAGACAGGACCCATAGTATGGGGAGAGCCTGGCACAAACGGTCAACATGCATTCTTCCAGCTTATCCATCAGGGCAAGAAGCTTATACCATGCGATTTTCTTGCGCCTGCCATAAGCCATAATCCCGTGGGCGAACATCATATGGTATTATTATCAAACCTTTTTGCCCAGACAGAGGCGCTCATGAAAGGCAAGACAGAAGAAGAGGTGCATGAGGAACTCAGAAAATCCGGGACAAGCAAAGAGGAGATAAAACGCATAGCACCCTATAAGACATTCGTGGGCAACAGACCTTCAAACACAATATTGTTTAGAAAGCTTACCCCAAGGACATTGGGTAGCCTCATTGCTATGTATGAGCATAAAATATTCGTGCAGGGTATAATCTGGAATATCTTCAGTTTCGATCAATGGGGTGTTGAACTTGGGAAGCAACTTGCAAAAAGGATACTTCCCGAGATGGCTGACGAAAATGAAACAAAGACGCATGATGCATCGACGAATGCCCTGATAAACCTTTATAAAACACTCAAAGTTTAAACACGTTTCGATGTGTATAGACACCTTGGATATCTTGACAAGCCCCCTGCCTCTGCTATACTTGGTATAAATAAACAAAGGAGGTTCTTGGTTATGGATCTTATGGAGCCTGTGAAGTTGAGGATCTTGACGATGAAGGATCTCGATGATGTTACAGAGATCGACTATAGTTTGCTCGGAAAAAGAAGAAGGGAATATTGGGAATGCAGGCTCGAACATGCCGAAATCTCAGGCGTTCCTTCTCTGGCGGCAGAGGTGAACGGAAAAATGGTAGGTTTCATTCTTGGCAATGCAAGCGACTGGGAATACGGCATACCTGAGAATATTGCATGGATAGACACCATCGGGGTTTTGAAGGAATACCAGAAAAAGGGCATTGCACGTCTGCTTTTTAAAGAGATGTTTTCGATGTTTAAAAAGGTTGGGGTGAATACGATTTATGTGTTTGTAAACTGGAGGGATTGGGATTTACTCCGTTTCTTCGACAGGATGGGTTTTAACAGGGGTAACATGATAAACCTCGAGTTGAAGGTTTAAAAATTTCATCAAACAAGGGCCTTTTTCTTTCAGTAAACCCTTTATTAATCGGCTATATCTTGATTGTTCGAATCAAAAATAATGTCATCTGATAGTTCGTTTTTATCCTCTGACGTTACAGGATAATATCTTGCAAGCAGTAAACCCATCTCATTAATTGCCTTGCAAAGTGCATCACAGGCATTTCCTGTGCGTACCCCTTCTGATACAATATGGGCAAATCTGTCAAGTTCATGCTGCTTGATCTTCTCATGGATACCTTTATCGGCAATTACCCACACCTTTCTCTCAAGAAGCGACAGAAAGAGCATAACACCTGTACTGTCTTTTGTTCTGTGCAAACCCTTTTCGTAGAAAGCCCTTAATGCACGGTCTCTTACCGCATTCTGTTGTCTTTTTGCGCTGACGAGGGCTACCTTCAAAACAGGATTTTTCTTGAACAGCATATAAAAAGGGAAATAAAAAAGAAAGGACAGGGGTACATAAAACCATATTGATCCATGAAAACATGCAACACTGAGTATAAAGGATGTAACACTACTGAGAAATATCCCTCCTGTTACCTCAGCTTCTCTATATTGACTACTGTGATCAACAAGTACAACGGCTATCTCGCCGGTAGAAAGGGATTCAGCATCCATAGTTGCCTTTTTAACCTTATCTCTCTCTTCCTTCGAGAAAAACTTATGTACTTTTGTATGGTACCCTTTTTTCATCACCAGTCTCCAGAGGCGCCTCCACCACCAAAATCGCCGCCACCACCACCAAAACTATCACCGAAACTACCGCCACCGCCTCTGCTTAAGCCACCGCCACCCCAATGGCCTCCACCGTCAAAAACACGCCCCGAAAATAGTACTGGGAGAAATATACCCATCAATAGACCTGCAATAGCCATCAGAATGAGTGTAACCAACACCGGGCCTATTATAAAATATGCCAATAAAGGGAGTCCTATTACACCAGCAGTTCCGCCGGCAACCCTCGATATTCTGCCAATGAACAAAAGTGCTATACCACCAAAGATCAAGAGCGTCATGATGGGGGATAGTCCATCCTTTTGCTTTGGTGCAACCCTCGGTTCAGCCTTGAACTCACCTCTTGCGGCATCAATGAGTGCATGGATGCCCGCTGTAAATCCAGCATCATAATCCCCCCTTTTGAACTTCGGTTTAATAACAAGGTCAATAATACGTCCGGCTGTCAGGTCTGTAAGTCTGCCTTCAAGGCCACGTCCAACTTCGATCCTTATCTTTCTCTCCTGGCTTGCCACAAGCAATAACACCCCGTTATCCCTACCTTTTTGACCTATTTTCCACGATTCTGCAACCTTTATGGAATATGCTTCAAGGGATTCGCCTTGTAGTGAAGGTATCGTAAGGATAAATATCTGTGTTGAATCAGACTTTTCGAACTCCTTCAATTCAGCCTCGATCTTTGACCTCGCAGTTTGCGACATCATGTTGGCATAGTCGTTTACATAACTTCTCAAAAGAGGCACATCAAGGGCAAAACAGGAAAAGGTGAAAAACAAAAGGCAAAAGGTGAATAAAACGAATAAGGTTCTGTACGACAGGCTTTTTTTCATTTATATTTCTCTTTTCAACTCTTTTTAGAATTTCACCTGTGGTGCCTTTTCTGCGCCAGACTCAGCCTTGAATGGTTCTTTGGGCGAAAGATGGAGTAGCAGATTGTTTGTAAGGTTATTTGGAAATATACGTATCGATGTATTGAACTCCTGCACAGCTTTGTTATATCTGGTGCGTGCAACATTTATCCTGTTTTCAGTACCTTCAAGCTGATGTTGAAGGTCTATGAAATTCTGGTTTGCCTTGAGGTCGGGATATCTTTCCGCAACAAGCAGCAGTCTCGAAAGCGCACTACCCATAGATGCTTGAGCCTGCTGGAATTGTGCCATAGTCTTTGGGTCACCTACCATATCTTTTGATACCTGAATCGTTCCAATCTTTGACCGTGCCTGTGTGACTGATTCAAAAGTCTCTTTTTCGTGCTTTGCATATGCCTTTACCGTCTCGACGAGATTAGGTATCAGGTCATTCCTTCTTTGATATGTGGCCTCAACATCACCCCACGCAGCCTTGACAGCCTCCTCGTTTTCCTGAATTGTGTTATAGCCGCAACCTGTCATGCCGAAGATAACCGCAATAAACAACAGATAAATAAATACCTTTTTCATTAGGCCTCCTCTTGTGTAAAAATTAAAATAATAAGCGAGGTATAAAATACGTACTCGGATGCAAGCATACATGTGCTGTTTGCTAACCATTTCTTTTCATATCATGCGATTTTAAAATCTTCAGACCGCATGGCATGTTTTTATGAACGAGGGATTTTTTGAGATTGCAGTATATCGCCACAAAAGTCCTGCAACTTCCCGACCCGTCGACCGCCGTTTCTTTCGGATGTTCTGCATACTCACACATTAAATCGCAAAAATTTAACATACCCTTTTTTAGCTCCTTCCGATAGATTGTACGTAAAACAGAATACATAGTAAACAAAAAAACTTTTCTTTGTCTTTTGTATCTACTTGCTATTGAAAACTGATGATTTAAACCTCCACTATTGTTGTTGACCTCAAAAAACATGCGTGTTAAAAGATTTCATAGTTACAAAGAGGAGGATATGCATTATGGATGAGGAGACAAAAAAGAGGACACAGGAAACTGCGAAAAAGCTGTTCGGAAAGGGCATCAAGATGGATCCGCCTTATATGATGTGGAAAGAATTCGACAGAGACCTTGCAAATGACCTTTCGATGTTCATAACAGGCAATCTTTATTCACGCACAGTTCTGACTCTTCCTGAGCGCCAGATGGTGGCATGCGCTATGCTTGCAGCCCTTGGGGCGGCAGATGAATTGAGGCTCCATGTCAATGCAGCGCTGAATGTGGGGTGCGACCCAAAAAAACTGGCTGAGGTGTTTTTTCAACTTGCGCCTTACGGTGGTATGCCTTTAGTGAACAAGGCGCTTGAGGTATATCGAGAAGTCCTTAAAGAACGGGGTGAATGGGATAGTCTTTTCAAGGAAAATAAATAACAGTCCATACCGTAAGGACAAATAATTATACAGCGATGAACGGCAAAAACGTGTTGCATGGGAAGGAAAAATGAAAAAAACATCAATATTATCAGTTGTTATCATATTTTGTGCTGTGTGTTTCTGTTATGGAGGAACCCTTGACGACATTTTAAAGGGCATCAAGGTTCCCCCGGGCGCAAAAATACCAGGCAGCAGTCAGGATGACAGCACTATAACATCCGGTCTCAAGGAGGCCCTTTCGATAGGTACCAGCAATGCTGTAACAGCAACCTCAAAACTCAACGGATATTTCAAGAATCAGATGATAAAAATCCTCTTGCCCGAAAATATACAAACAATGGCAGATGTGCTTGCAAAGCTTGGTTATCAAAGACAGGTTGACAACTTCATACTCAGCATGAACCGTGCAGCCGAGAAGGCCGCACCCAAGGCAAAGGAATATTTTATCGGCGCCATAAAGGAGATGTCGTTTGATGATGCAAGAAAGATTCTTGGGGGCGGGGACACCGCTGCCACAGAATTTTTCAAATCCAAGACATCCGGCAAGCTTTTTGAAGAGTTCAAGCCAATTATTTCGAAGAGCATGAACGATGTAGGTGTCACACGTTCATACAAGGATATGGCAGGAAGATACACATCCGCAGTTCCTTTTGCCAATATCGAGTCGCTCGATCTTGACCGGTATGTAACAAACAAGGCACTCGACGGCCTTTTCTACATGGTGGGACAGGAGGAAAAAAAGATAAGAACAGACCCCACCGCAAGGGTTACCGAGCTTCTCAAAAAGACATTCAGGCGGTAACGATTGAGAAAGACTGCTTTAAAAAAAACAACGCCGTCCACTTGCAAGTCGTGCTTCATAGTTTTATGGGCGGTGTTTCGTTCAACACCAACCAGTAAAGCCCGAGTTGGCGTATAGCCTCAGCAAACTGGTTGAAGTCAACAGGTTTTCTAATATAACTATTTGCACCAAAGCGGTAGCCATTCACCAAGTCCTTTTCTTCATTCGATGATGTGAGGATTACAGTCGGCAAAAGGCATGTGCGTTCGTCAGATTTTATGCGTTTCAATACCTCAATGCCATCTATCTTGGGGAGATTTAAATCAAGCAGGATAAGTACGGGTGTTTTGCTTATATCACGTTCTGCATACATCCCTTCCCCGAACAGATAGTCAAGCGCCTCTTTGCCATCCTCTGCAACCACAATCTTGTTTGTGATTTTGTTCTTTTTGAGTGCATGAAGCGTAAGCTCCACATCGTCAGGATTGTCCTCCACCAAAAGAATGATCTTTTGTTGCATAATTTACCTCCTTAAAGGCACAATGTTGTGCCTAAGATGCTGCTTCACAATGTGAAATAAAAGGTTGCTCCCCTTCCCACCTCTGCCTCTGCCCATATCCTACCACCGTGCCTGTATATGATACGCTGAACCGTTGCCAAACCTATACCTGTGCCTTCAAATGCACTTCTTGCATGGAGACGTTGGAATACCCCAAAGAGTTTGTTTGAATACTCCATATCAAAGCCCACACCATTGTCACGGATAAAATAAAACAGCTCACCCACCTTTTTATCAATACCAAACTCGATCTTTGCGTTTTTGTTATCCCTTGTAAACTTGAAAGCATTATCAAAAAGGTTTTCCAATACGATCCTGAGGAGTTGCGAATCACCTCTGCCAATGATGCCATCTGCAATTTCAAACTGAACGGTACGCTCAGGGTGTACCTTTTGTAATTCATCTGCAATCATATGAGCAAGACCGCTCAAATCGACATCCGCGTATATTAATTCAGCCCTTGATACGCGCGAGAGCCTAAGAAGATCGTCTATCAGTTCACCCATACGCTGACTACCAGCACAGACGCGCCTCAAATAGTCCTTACCCTTTTCGTCAAGTCTATCTTGTTGTTCCTCGAGCATGATCCGACTGAACCCATCGATGCTTCGAAGCGGCGCGCGAAGATCGTGGGACACTGAATATGCAAAAGCATCCAATTCTTTAATTACCGCCTCCAGTTGGGCTGTTCTATCGCGGACACGCTGTTCAAGCTCTTCGTTTAAACGCTGGAGCGCCTCTTCAGCCTGTTTTTTTGCAGTCACATCCTCGTATACAACAACAATTTCTCCCGTTGCAATTTTAAATATATTGTTTTCACGCCATCCTGCAATCCTTTCGTCTTTGTAAAAACCTACATCAAGATGTTCGGGATTTCCCGTCCTCCATACCCTCTGAAGGATATCGAAAAGCCCAAAGTCCTTGACGCCGGGAAATATTTCTGTCACCCGATGACCGATGATATTCTCACGCCTTACGAGTTCAATGCGTTCGCCTGCTGGATTAAAATCCCTGAAAACAAAATCCTCTCCATCGTCAATTGCTTCATATATAGCGATTGCATTGGTTGTGCGTTCAAACAAGTCTTTCCAACGCTGTTCGCCTGCTTTAAGCGCCTGTTCAGATCTTGTTCTTTCCGTGATGTCGACACCAACCCCCACAAAAAAATCAAAAGAACCATCATTACAATATACAGGCTGTCCGCGCCATTCAACAAGATAGATCTTTTTTGTTTTGCTGATAATGCTGTTTTCATTGAGAGTAGCCTTTTTTTCGTTGACGATATCTTTAAAAACCATCTTTAGTGCTTCTCTGTCCGCCTCAGGTACGAAGGTCGATACATAATCCTTTCCATTGACCTCATCTTCGCTATATTCAAGGACATCAAGCAAATATCTGTTCATCTTCAGAGTTTTACCCTGCTTGTCAATTGCAACAAAAAACACCGGTGATGTATTCAAAATCAAATCGATAAAATCCCTCTCGTTTTTTATATCTTCCTCAGCCCTTTTAATTGCGGTCTTATCAGTCATTGCACCGATCATGCGCACGGGTTTCCCCGCATCGTCATGCATGATATAACCCCTATCAAGTATATAGGCATCAGAATCATCTGAACGTTGAAAACGGTATTCATCTGACCAAAATCGTTTACCGCTTTCGATGGCGGCATGGATACCAGAAACCACCCTTTCTTTGTCTCCAGGATGGATATGGTTTATCCAGGATGCAATAGTTGTTTCGGCCTCTTTTCCCTTGTAACCGAAAAGGATATCCAAATTGTCCGCCCACCAGATTTCATCTGTGAGCAAATTCCAGTCCCATACCACATCATTAGTAGCATTCACGGCGAGCCTGAAACGCTCTGCATTGTCTTTCAATGCCCTTTCAGCCTCAAACAACTCTGAAATTTGGCGATTAATGATCGCCTTTTTTATATAAACGAGAGAAATAACAATCAGCAAAAACAAGAGTATTGAGACAAGGGCAACAGTGAAAAAATATCTAAAACAATCCCTTATCACATCCAGTTTTTCACGGGCAATTATGACAGTCCATCCTATATCTTTCATCGACACAAAAGAGATGTATCGTATACCGCCTCCTGCGGCGGGGTCTTTTGCCACGATGGTCTTTTCCGCGCCCATAGAGGCGTCTCCAATTAATGAAAAAAAAGGGTAGGCGATAATTTGATTTTTGTACTCCGGCCTGTCGCTATAAATCATCTTTCCTGTGCGGTCCACAACGTTCATCTTTGCGTCAGGGCTTAATCTGACCTGATTGATTAGTTCCGCAATAGTTGCAGCACGCCGGGCAGCGCTGATGATACCTATGGCAATACCCTTTTCGTTGAATATTGGGACACTTGTAAAGGTAATTACATCCTTTTCCACGATTGTGCGTATCTGGGCATTTGAAACATACGGTTTCCAATGTCTACTCACACCTTTATACCAATCTCGGTAAGCATAGTTCCTGCCAATAATCTCTTCAAAGGGCGGGTTTATTGCCCAGATATTCCCCTCTTTATCCGAGATGAACACACTTTCGATATCAGCATTGTCCTTTTTGAAATCGCCAAGTTCCCTCATCGCTGCAAAAAAATTCTTCTTTTTAGCAGCATCTATCAGAAGGGGTCTGCTTGCATAGGACTGGAGTGACCCAATGATCGCCTTTTTTCTCTCCTGGATAGATACAGAAAGCAGTTTTGCGACGATCCTGTCTTCGTTTAAAAAATTGTTCAAGTTGTTTTTATAGTGTTGATAAGAGATATAAACGCCGGTAAGCAAAATGACAAAAAAGGCTGCAATCACAATGACCGAAATTGACCATCCCCTTACAAACCTGTGGGAACCATTGTAGGTATCTTCCTGCATACTACAAATTATAGTCTTTCTATTTTATTATGCAAGCGGTAACTCAGGTTACAGCAACACAGCTATCTGTATGCGCCCCTTAATAACGTAACCTGCCCTTATTTTGACCCAAGAAATTTTAATATCTTTTTGGTTTTGGTTATCGTCACATCTTCTGCAATGCCAGATTGCTCTTTTATCATTCTGTCGATCTTTTCCCAGTCAACACGGTCTGCTACCCCCCTATCCTGAATAACCATACGTGTATGCTCGATTTTGGATTTGATTTTCCTGTACATATCAGTTCTGACTTCCAGATATACCCTGCCATTGACAACAGCAATCTTAACCGGCTCATAAATGATTTCACCAGGGGTGCCAACCTCGACCATTTCGAATAATTTTTCCATATGTTCGGGCAAAACCCTTATGCAACCATGACTTAGATACCTGTAAACACTCCTCGGCTTGTTTGTTTCATGTATCAATATGCCTTGAATTGTAGTGTCAAGGGCATATCTGCCAAGGGGGTTTTCAGGTCCAGGCGGCACAGCCTTTTCAACGGGTTTTCCTTTGAGTTCCATCTCTTTCTGTATGGAGGTCGGCACATTCCATGTAGGATTTTTCTTTTTCCTTTTTATCTTGAATGTACCTATTTCTGTGTGCCATTTCATATTATTTTCCTCATAAGGTAAACCTACCCCGACGGGTATATCGGTTAGCTTACCATCACGGAAATAATAGAGTGTCCGGTCTGGGATATTGATAATGATACCGTCCTTCACAACCTTAGGGACAATCTTGAGATTATTTATCGTCAGTGTGGTTCCTTCAGGTATCGGCAATTTCGTATCAATATTGTTATCTTTCGCAATAATCTTCCAGAATACCCCATGTTTGGCGCCAATAAGCTCGATGCTGTCACCTTTTTGAACAACATACGTCTTAACACCGCCTATTAATATATCTGCGGCAAAGACATGGGTGCTTAATAAGGCAAGGATTAGAATCAGTGCAATTTGCATATCGTAAAAATGCCAGCATCAATATACATGAGATGGATTTAAAAAACAATACAGTACATGTTCAAAGCATTCTACTGTGTAAATATTTGATACTCGATATCCGTGATCTATCTATTTTTCGGAAATGTAATTGAAAACGTCGAGCCTTCACCGTATACACTGACAAACGAAAGCCTCCCGCCCTGGGCCTCAACAGCCTCTTTCACAAAGGTGAGCCCAAGACCAGAGCCCTTGATATTCTTTGTTTTGTCGGAACTCGAACGGTAAAATTTTTCAAAAACCTTTTTAATATCTTCCTGTTTGATGCCATAACCATGATCAATTATATCAACTACAATGGTGTCTTTTTCATCTTTCAGTCTTATTGTGACATCCATGTCTGGGGGGCTGTATTTTATCGCATTTTCAACGAGATTATATATGCACTGTTTGGTAAGGTCTATATCGATCTTTATATCATCTGTTTTTTCAGGTATATCGGTATTTATGGTGATGCTACTCTTGTCTCCAATCGGTTTTAAAGCCAATGCAACTTCACGAATGACGTTATTCAGGTTTACAGATGCCATTTTGATGGGTTGCCTACCCTCTTCAATCCTTGTAATATCGAGGAACATATTGAGAAAGCGCGCAAGTCTTTCTGATTCTCTATGAATGATCTCTGCAAAATTTTTCATTTTTCCTTCAAGCTTGTCTGCGAGTATTTCGCTGAAACCCTGTATTGAAGTCAGTGGTGTTTTAAGCTCATGAGAGACAACAGAAATAATATGTCCTTTCAGCATTTCAAGTTCTTTGATCCTTGTTACATCTGAAAGTATAAAAAGTCGGTAAGAACCATCATCGATTTCAAAACAGGAGGCATCTACCTTATAAAATGTCTTTGAAGGTCTTTCCAACGAAACGGTAAACGATAACCCATCTTTTGCCGAAGATAACCCTTCAAGCACAACTTCAGGGTCCATCTTATCCATCGTGAAGCCTGCCAAAGATTTTACGAATATTTCAGACGAGGCCATCTCAATATTATTCTCTCTCAATAAACCCTGAGCAAGATCGTTGATCAGCATATTCCTTTTGTCAGGACCAAAGATGAGCACACCGTGGATATCGCTTAAAAGCGCTCTATCAGTCAATTCCTTCTCGAAACCGAGTTGTGTGCTTACATCATTCAAAATCTGAGACTTCATCCGAACCCCCCTTTCGGTAAAAAAACCGAATATACCTTCTCTGATATGTTCGTTTCCGTTTTTTTCATAACCCCACCTCAAACGAGGCACCAACGCCGTATATGCCTTGTCGAGCAAGACAACAGCGTCGTTAAACCTGAATATATAGGCAAGAACAAACATCAGGAAAATTGTGACAAAAAAGGCAGAGGGTACAAGCCATATGTTAAAGAATGAAAAAAGCAGATAAGTCACAACGGCAATCGCTAAAAGCTCGAACAATGCGAGAAAGGCTGCGCGCTGTTCCGTCAATCTTAAAAAACAAAACATAGAAAAAGCTGCGACAGATATTACCATCAGCCATCTCAAAATTTTTGGAACAGTGTTGATGGCACTACCTGTAATCAGTGTATTGTATATGTTTGCCTGGCCTTCAACGCCTGCCATGCCTCTTCTATCTTTGGAGAACGGGGTCAAAATCCGGTCACCTGCGCCAAGAGCGGTTACACCGACGAAGACTATCTTGTCTTTAAAATAAGACGTGGGATATACGCCATTTATCACATCAGCAAAAGATGCGGTCGCGATTGAACCTGGATTTCCGCAGTAATTTATATACATATGGTCATACTGTAAGATATCATTTCCAACTGTATATCTTTTTTCTGTTGAATGGGGAAATATTCGATTTGTCGCAAGACCAAAAACAACAGACGATAAAGAATGCAACCGCCTGCCGCTTAGATGTAATGTATGATAGACCCCCCTTACAATACCGTCAATATCTTGCTCCACATGCACATGTCCGGTAAGTACCCCAGAAAACAACGGCAGAGGATGAAGAATGTCTCTATTTTCATCAATCAACACAGGGAGTACCGCATTTTTTCTTCTGATTGCACCGGCAATAAGCAGATCGTCATCGGTTGGTTCAGCCATGATAATATCGAAGGCTATGACCTTTGCATCTGCAATTTTATCAATGAGCGTTGCATAATAACGCCTGCTCAATGGCCACCTTCCAAGTCTTTCCAAGGACTTATCGTCTATGGCTATGATAACAACGTCTTTAGACGGCGGTATGGAACCCCTTATCCTGAATGACAAGTCATAAAAATAATTATTTGTTCCTATGAAAAAACCAGCATATTCAATCAACAAGACAAAACCGAGAGCCACCAGACATATGATGGCCTTTTTTACAGAAAATATCTTGGTATGTCCGGATTGCCCCGCTGCACCCATATAAATGTCAAACGCCTTGTGATAGTAATTTCTTAACCTTTTCAAGAAGGTCTGCCTTTGCGAATGGTTTGGGTATGAAATCATTCGGAGGGTGTACCATGCCTTCAATCGACACCCTCTCCTCCTCCTGTCCTGTGAGCAAAAGCACGGGGATTTTTGATGTCTCCGGATTATCTTTAAGGTTTTTAATCAGTTCATAACCATCCATAACAGGCATGGACAGATCCGTTACAACGAGGTTGACCTCACCTGTTTTGATAATATCAAGCGCTTCGGCACCATGAGTCGCCTCAAGGACTTCATAGCCTTCGCCCGACAGATTGAAATCCAACAATAGACGAATATCCTGATCATCATCAACAATAAGAATCTTCATTGGGTTGTCTGACATCTCTACACTCCTTACATTTCATCCTACATTGTCTTTTGCAAAGACACAATCACTCGACCCGACATGTCTTTAAAATAAAAGCATTAAAAGAACACCGAGCGTGCCAATTATACCTATTTGCATATATGGGAAACCTCGTTCAATTTCAAAACTCTGCGGAAAAGAAAAATCGCTTTCACGTCCTTTTTTATCGATACTACTTGTTCTGACATAATATGTCCCTATGTCTTTTGGCCTCTGAATGGTGGTCTCGGGTTTCTGTAGTCTCTCATCGATTAACACCGTCTTGAAGGTCTCATCGTCGGACATCTGAAAACGATAGGTTATCCCATCTCCAAGATCCCGCCATCTCATAGATATCGATGTCTTATCCATCTGTGGTTTTTCAAGTTGAGGGACAGGAGGCGGGGGTATAAGCCTAAAGGTGATTTTATGCGACCAACCCCCCTGATAGCCGTCTTCTGCTATGGAGCTTACCCTGAAATAATATGTGTTATAATCAAGAACCCCTGTTTTATACGACTGCGTTCCATGATCCTTTTGTTCTTCTACAAAACGTGTAAAATCTTCGTCAAGGGCAACCTGAACATGATATTTTACTGCATCTTTTACCTTGAGCCATCCAAATTCTGCTGATTTTCCAATAAATTCAACCTCTTTTTCCTTTGTCTGGATAATAGGAGGTAAGGGGTTTGCCCTCAGTTTAATGGGGGCAGGTCTTGCTGACAACCCTTCAAGCCCTTTCTCGTCAATACTGCTGCCCATCAGATAGTACAGTCCGTCCGCAATATCGCTGACCACAAAAGAACCTTTTGGTTTTATAGTGTCTTCGAGTATGATGTCTTTCCCCTGCGGGTCTTTTGACAGAATAGCCCTTATGCCTGCCGCTTTCTCAATCCAATCGAATTCAATACTGAGCGGCAGATCTTTATATATGGTTTTGTAATCCTTAATTTCCGGCGGTGCGAGGAGCTTAATCGGTTGAACAGGCATTCCGTCCTTCTCTACGAGTGTGCCTTCCCCTTGTTTTACCTCGACTACCTTATCCATTGCCTTTACCAATACATTGCCCTCAAGGACTTCAGTTCGGGTGGATGCCTTTTCATCAAAAGACAACCTGAATTGCGTTCCTCTCGCCGTTGCCACGGCTGAAGGGGTTTTTATTTGAAAACGAGAATCTATACCCGTTGCACTTTTTATACTCGTTATTGTTCTGCCCGCCCAGAGGTATAAGTCATGTATGATTGCAAACAGACCCTTTTTTTGCAGGGTGGTGATGCCTATTGTCGTGTTCGGTTTGAAAAAGATCGCACTACCATCTACAAATGTTATTTCGAGAAAACTATTACCTTCGGTCTTGATGGTACTGCCTTGAACTATTTTGTCTCCTAAACAAAGCGAAACCCAGTCATCGCTATCTTTCTTTTGAACCTTTGCATCATTTTTTAAAAAACTGACTTCTCCATCCAGTGGCGTCCCCTTAAGGAGTTCCATCGGGATCTTCAAAACCTGCTCTGGATGAATCATATCCGGATTTTTTAAACGGTTTATCTTTGCTATCTGACGCCATTTCGATGATGCAGGAGAGTTTGGTGTTGACTCAAGATATTTTTCGCATATGTTACTGAGTGTATCCCCCTTGGCAACCTTCAAATCTACCGTCTGTCCGCTTGAGGCAAAGACGTCCGATGAAAAAAACAAAATCGCTATTGATAATATTATAAAGCACGACAACTGCAATTGTTTGTGTATACCCTTTCTCATGGCTCAAACCCTCCCTTTTCTTATACAGAATCGTGCTATTTTCTCATTAATCAATCAGGAATTCAAATAAATTTGTCTTCTTTTCTGTTACTTAGCCGCCTTTTCAGCAAGGAATTTCCCAAACAACGCCGCACCAATGGCACCTGCAATCTGTGGATCAAAGGGAAATCCCATTTCTCTGTATTCTTTTTTGTACCACTTGGTTTCGCATGCCTCGATGTCAAGTAGTCTGCTTATCCTTTTTACGACACCCTGATTTTTTGTAATACCACCTGTAATTGCAAATTCCTTCTCAACTTCTATCTTGTCAAGGAGTGAAAACACCTTTTGCGCCATCGCAGAACAATAAGCTGCAAGTACCTTCTCTTTCGGCCAACCTCCACGGAGTAAGTTTATTGCCTCTGTTTTTGCAAAAACAACACAGTTTGAACTGACAGGTGGAGGCTCCTCAGAAACCATAAAGGATATCTCTCCTACATCCTGAATTGGGATCCCCAAAAGCTCTGCAAATGTCTCCATACCAAGACCCGTACCTGCTGAACATTTGTCGTTCATTAAAAAGGCCTTCACCTTTCCTTTTTCGTCAATCTTGATGACCTTGCAATCCTGACCACCTATATCAAGGACAGTCCTTACATCTGGACCATACATCCAGTTTGCACCCTTTGCATGGCATGCGATCTCCGTAATCGCCCTGTTTCCAAAAGGTACGTTTATACGGCCATAGCCTGTGCCTACCGTAAAATGTATGTCTTTTATCGTGATACCCGTACCATCAACCGCCATATTAAAGGCATTGACTGCGCTGGCAGGGCTACTTGAGCCTGTTCTCGTATTGCTGAAACAAAAAAGTTCACCGTTAACCATGATAACGGCCTGGGAACTGACAGAACCTATATCAATGCCAGCAGTTACCCATTCACCCCTTCTCCAGTCAATGTGAGGGTTTGTCCACCTTGACTCCGGCCATCTCCAGAATTCTTTGCCTGTGTTCACCATTTTGCTACACCTCCGGATTTTACTCCGCCGCTACAATTGCAGCTCCAATCGCACTTACAAACTGTGGATCTGTTGGTACGCTGATTTCAACGTTTAACTCATTTTCAATCGCCTTGATAAAACCTCTGTTAAGTGCAACGCCTCCAATTACGGCAACTTTATGTTCAACGCCGATCCTCTTGATTATTGGTACAACCCTATCCGCCATTGCCGTGATTATTGCCCTCACTATATCAGGTTTTGATATCTGTGAGTGTATAAGATGCACCAATTCAAATTCTGCGAACACAACACAGTGTGCACCTATGTTGATATCTCTGGTGGATCGATCATAAAGATCTGCAATATCTTCAATGCGTGTTTCGAGCATCCTCGCCATCGTCTCGACAAATATACCCGCACCGGCCGCGCATCTTTCATTTATTGCAAAATCAACCACATCGCCTTTGTTGTCAATCCTTATTGCCCTGCCCTCCTCGGCTCCGATATCAATAACTGTTCGCACGTCCGGCATTAAATATGAAATGCCCTTTGCAGCCGCACCAACCTCAGTGATCTCTTCATGGGCAAAGCCACAATTATGACGACCAACGCCTGTTGCAAACACCCTACTTATATCATCCCTTTTTAATGCTGCCGACCTTAAGGCCTCATCGAACACCTTATTAGCGGTATCTATTTCATCAATACCTGCTGTTAACACTGCCTTTGAAACAACATTGCCATCCTTGATGATTACGGCTTTTATGTTTTTGGCTCCAATATCAATGCCAGATGTTATCATCGCCGGTACCTCCCTATGAATTAAAGCTCGTCCAAACATCATAACCCATTTGCAATAACAGATAAGAAAATACAACAACAGACGACCAATTTACAACAACCAAAAACGTCGGCTCTTATGTACAAAACGATTTATAATTGCAATTTTAAGCATATAGCATGTCATATTTACATTTGAATCTGAGGGAAAAACTGCTATAATAACCTGAAATGAGAATACTTTGTCTTGACGTAGGTGATAAGAATATCGGGATTGCCCTTTCAGATCCAACGTTAAGTATTGCCCAGGCGTTCAAACTTCTCAAACGGAATTCTTATAAAAAAGATCTTTTGGAATTGAAACACATAATTGAGGAAAACGATGTGCAAAAAATCGTTATAGGTCTTCCCAAAGATCTAAACGGCGGCATAGGCAAGAGGGCAGAGATGGTCATGGAGTTTGCCGATGGGGTAAAACATTTTATCAATCTGCCTGTTGAATTTTGGGATGAAAGATTCAGTTCGAATGAGGCGCACAGAGTCTTTGAGATGGCACAGGTTAGTCACAAAAAGAGAAAACCTTTTATAGACATGATCGCATCACAGCTTATACTGCAGGGATACTTGGATGCTCAGAAAAAAGGGTAGGCATATTGTTTTAATAACAGCATTTCTGTTTCTTGTGATGCAAACACTTATTTTTGCGAGCATACCAAAGGATACGGATACCGAAACCATAAATGTTTTAGTAAAAAACGGAACAAGCACATACAGTATAGCCAATCTCTTGAAAGATGAAGGTATGATCTATTCGTCAAACCTCTTTCTGTTTATAGCCCTCCTGTCAAACAGCAAGTTGAAGGCCGGGGAATACAATTTAAGTAAAAATATGTCAACAGTCGACATATTGAGAAAGCTCGAACACGGTGAGCGCAATATATATGTCTTGAAGATTGTGGAGGGCTTCAATATATTTAATGTTGCAGACATGATGGAACAGGCAGGAATAATGAAAAGGGATCAATTCATCATGCTTGCAAAAAACAGGGAATATCTGAAGAGACTCGGGATCGAGGGTGATTCGCTTGAAGGATATCTTGTGCCTGACACTTATTATTATAGCAAGGAAATAGATATTGAAAGATTTATCGAAAAAATTGTACAAAGAACCTTTAAATTGTTTGAAAAACAGGATATAAAGAATATAATGAATGCCAAAGGATTTGATGTGTATAAAACCTTGACGCTTGCTTCGATGATTGAAAAAGAAGCAAAACTTAAGGAAGAAAAGCCTTTGATTTCCGCGGTGTTTCATAATAGGCTGAATAAAGTCATGACCCTCGACTGCGATCCGACAATTATATATGGAACGGGTTCGTTTCAAAGTCCGATCACAAGATCAGACATTGTAACCTACACGCCCTACAACACTTATACATTCAAGGGATTGCCAAAGGGACCCATATGTAATCCCGATAAACATTCCATTTTGGCAGCACTTTATCCGGCACCTGTTGATTACCTTTATTTCGTTTCGAGGAATGATGGTACGCATGTCTTTTCAAAAGATATGAAAACGCATAACCATTTTGTGACAATGTATCATAGATCAAAAAACTCAAAAAAACAGTGAGTGAAGGAGGAATGTATGGCGAAAGAAGTAGCAGTAATTGGTGTGGGCCAGAGCTCTTTTGTAAGGGGTTATGAAGGCTCCATCAGGGAATTGGCCTTTGAGGCATTCAGGGAGGCTATGCAGGATGCAGGCATAACAGCAAAAGACGTTGATGCCTCTGTGTTTTGTTCAGCACCTGAGTACGACAAACAAAGGTCGCCAGCGGGTGTTTTGGCTGAATATCTGGGATTGATCCCTCAGCCGACTTTCTACATTGAGACTGTATGCTCATCGAGCAGTTCAGGGGTAAAGGTAGGCTATAGCATGATTAAGGCCGGTCTTCATGATGTAGTGGTTGTCCTCGGTTTTCAAAAGATGTCAGAGATTACATCTGCTGAATCCCAGGAAAGGATGGGACGCGGTGCAGACATTCAATGGGAAGCGCCCTTCGGTACCATGATGCCGGCATATTATGCACTCTATGCGCAGGCATACATGGCAAAGAATGGACTGACCCATGATGACCTTATGAATGTAAGAATAAAGTCAGGCACTTACGGTCAAATCAACGAGAGGGCGGTATACCGCAAGGGTGTAAAGGCATCAGATTTCGATTCAAGCAACCCTGATGCAAGAATGGCAGGCGCAGTAGCATGGCCTCTTCGCGTTGGAGACGCCTGTGCAAATGCAGACGGAAGTTCCTGCATAATCCTGGCAAATGCAGAGAAGGCAAAGGCATTTTCAAAGAAACCTGTATGGATCCTTGGCATCGGAGCGGCATCCGAAGCAGTAAACATGGCAGCAAGGCCTGATTTTTCAAAGGGTCTCAGCGTTGGATACAACGCAGCCGAACAGGCATACAAGATGGCAGGCATAACAGCAAAAGACGTGAAGGTTGCCGAGGTACATGACTGCTTTACAATTGCTGAAATCATGGCATACGAAGGATTAGGGTTTGCCCCTATGGGTGAAGGCAAACAGTTGATCCGTGAAAAGGCAACATATAAGGAAGGCAGAATACCGGTCAATGTTGATGGCGGTCTTCTTTCAAAAGGACACCCAATCGGTGCAACAGGTGGTTCACAGATGCGTACAATCGTACTCCAGCTTCGTGGTGAAGCCGGTCCAATGCAGGTACCTGGTGAACCGGACATTGGTCTTGTACATAATGTTGGTGGCGTAGGACTTTACGGCAACGTTACTATATTCGGGAGGTAAAAAATGGGTTTTGATAAATTCGGAAGAAAAAGTTTCACCGGTATGACAAAGACGGCAAAATTTGTTGATTTCTTGAATGAAGGGAAGATCGAGGGGACAGTTTGTAAACAATGCGGCGCCAAATATTTTCCACCGAGGTCTGACTGTGCCGCTTGCCTGTCTAAAGATATGGATTGGTTTGATATGCCTAAAAAGGGAACGCTCGAGACATTTACAACAGCTTATTATGCCCCTTTCGGCTTTGAAAAGGATTGCCCTTACACGATGGGTGTAGTGGATTTCGGCAACAACCTGAAGCTGTTTGCAAGGGTCGCTGGAGATTTAAAGCCCGAAGATGTGAAGGTTGGCATGGATGTTTCAATAAAACCCCTCACATATGAAGACGGACAGGTTTCTTTTGAAATAATAAGGGCATAGCTTGAATAAGGTGCAATAGTCAGTGCATGATAGGTAAAATTGCAATAAAAGGCTGCCTCTTTGGGCAGCCTTTTAACTTTATTTAATATGGAGAAAAGATGATAGAAAGGTACACGCTCAAAAGAATGTCAAGGATATGGGAAGAAAACAATAAATTTCAAAAATGGCTCGATATCGAAGTGGCAATATGTGAAGCATATGCAGAACTATCCCTCATTCCAAAAGAAGATTTGCGGGTAATCCAGGAAAAGGCAAACTTTGATACAGACAGGATAAATGAGATTGAAAAACGTACCAGACATGATGTGGTCGCCTTTATCGAATCAGTTTCTGAGTTTGTAGGCCCCTCCTCAAAATACATACACATGGGCATAACATCCTCGGATATTCTTGATACATCTTTCTCTTGTTTACTAACTGAGGCATCTGACGTCCTTATACATGATATTATGGAATTAATGGCTGTTTTAAAAGAAAAGGCTTACCAGTACAAAAATACCCCTATGATTGGTAGAACCCACGGCATACACGCTGAGCCTATCACCTTTGGTCTTAAGATGGCACACCTTTATGATGAGATGCACAGAAATCTAGAGCGTATGAAGACGGCTAAAGGGCGTGTAAATCACGGTGCCATATCTGGTGCGGTAGGTACATTTGCACACGTACAACCAGCGATCGAAGCATATGTATGCAAAAAATTGGGTCTAAAACCAACGCCTATCTCAACTCAGATAATCCCACGTGATTACTATGCCGAATTTTTCACTACACTTGCCATAATCGGTTCGTCCATTGAGAAGATGGCCCTTGAGATACGGAACCTCCAGCGTACCGAGGTAGGAGAAGCAGAAGAATATTTTCAAAAGGGTCAAACAGGCTCTTCCGCCATGCCCCACAAAAGAAATCCGATAGCCTCAGAGAATCTCTGCGGGCTTGCGAGACTGCTACGTGGATATGCCATATCAGCACTCGAAAATATACCGCTGTGGCACGAAAGGGATATAAGCCACTCTTCTGTGGAAAGAGTCATCGCGCAGGATGCAACCATTCTCCTTGACTATATGCTCGAACGGGTAAAAAACATGTATAAAAACCTCATTGTCTATCCTGAAAAGATGCTCCAGAACATGGATATGTCAAGGGGGCTTTACCACTCTGAGGCTGTATTGTTAAGCTTAATAAGAAAGGGGCTTACACGTCAGGAGGCTTATAAAATCACACAAAGGGTTGCCATGAGGTGTTATGAAAACGGTCTTGATTTTAAGGAAGAGGTAAAAAAAGACGAAGAAATAAGATGTTATCTGAATGAAGCTGAAATAGAAAGCACCATGAGCAATGAGCACTACTTTAAATATGTAGACACGATATTCGATAGGGTGTTTTCAGAACAAACAACCGAAGTCTTTTAATCTTTTTTTACAGCCTCAATATATTTCATACGCAAATCGTAGAGCATCCCCTCTATCAGTCTGCCTTCATCCTCTGTCAGATTGCCCTTTGTCTTTTCCATAAGCATTTCGATAAGACCTATCGTCTGCTTGGCAAGAGGCAGATTTACATCCTTCTCATTATTGAGTGGATCAGGCAATTCTCCCAGATTGACGAGTACAGATGTGGATAAAGACAGAATGAATGTTGAAAAAGTTAGTTGACCTTCCATAGAACCCCCTGATTAGATTTTAATATCAATGTATTGTACTTAAAGCAAGGCATCTAGTTTCACAGGCAGATAAAAAAGGTTATCGTTTCTTTTCACCTGATAGAGAATATAGTTTCTTTTCAACCCCTCGAGCATGTAAGCATTAAAATCCCCTTTGTTTGCAATTTTATAGTTATTGATCTTTATAATGACATCTCCGTCTCGTAGACCACACTTCTCGCCAACCCCTCCTTTGTAAACCTTTGTCACAACAACCCCATTTTTATCCTTGAGCTTGAACTTCATTTTCGGGTAACCCTTAATGTCCGAAACCCTCATGTTGCACAGAAGTTCATCAACAGGTGAAAAATGGAAAGACTCAACGTCTTTGTCGTCAATATTTATAAAATATGCCTTGGTGCCTTTCAATACCTTAAGCTGCATGGTAACATCTTTTTTGATGCCCTTAAAAACACTATGCAGTTTTATGCTTTCTTTTATCCTTTTTTTGTTGATTTCGACAATTCTATCGCCAACCCTTAAACCATATTTCTCAGCAGGACTTTTAGGTATTATACTCTTCACATAAAGGTATGTGCCTTTTTCGTCCTTTTTCTTATCTACAAACAGGCCGAAAACCGGTCGTTTCGAACCTGTTTGTAAAAATTCAGACACCATGACCATAACGTCTTCTATGGGTATGGCAAATCCAATCCCCTTACCTTCGCCGTATATCGCAGTAACAATACCTATGGGATTTCCGTCACCGTCAAGAAGTGCACCCCCGCTGTTTCCCGGGTTTATCGATGCATCCGTTTGAATAAGGTTTACATAGGCCCGTTCATCTATCCTGAGGTTTCTACCTATAGCGCTTACCACACCCACTGTCACCGAACTCGAGAGTCCGTATGGATTCCCTATAACTATAGCCTTTTCACCGACCTTTATCTTTTTGTTCCTGTTTGCCTTTAAAAAAGGAAAATCATCTTCATCCGTAACCTTGAGAAGGGCAATATCATATTCAGGATCGCTCCCCAACACAAAGGCATCGTATTCTTTACCATTGATAAATTTAACCTTTATGCCTATCGCCCTGGAAATGAGATGTTCATTTGTTACTATTATGCCTTTGACGTCGAGCACCACCCCGGAGCCTATATTTTCAATTGATTCTTCCTCATCGTCTTCGCCTGCAATAATTTTTTTCATAAATGAGGTCTTCTTTTCTTCGCCGGAGACCTTTGTGAGTTCTTCTGTTTTTATATTTACTATCGCCTTGCTAACCCGTTCAACAACCTCTGCTATGCTGCTTTCTTTTGCATACACCGTTGACGAGGATATAAGCGCAAGCGTCAACAAAAACATAACGAGATCAATATATAAATTTTGAGTTTTGAGTTTTGAATTTTGAATTTCAGTATCCATTTTCTTTACTGCATTTGCCTTTATTATCCGCAAGCCACTATCCACTGCACTATCAATACCAATCGTCTTTTACAACTTTTCGCTTCTTTATGATCTTTTTGATAGAATCAAAAATGATATTCGCTATTTCCTCTTTAGACATTATCGGGACATGTCTTGTCTTTCCCGAAACCTCTATTATTATAACCTCGTTATTATCGGAACCGAAACCTATATCACTTTTGCTCACATCGTTCGCAATGATTAGATCAAGATTTTTCTTTTTTAGTTTTTCCGAGGCGTTTTCGAGCAGATTTTCTGTTTCAGCCGCAAACCCCACGAGAATCCTGTTTTCCTTTAGCATCCCCAGTTCTCCAATGATATCGGGATTTTTTGTGAGTTCTAACAGCATTGTGGATTCATCACCTTTTTTCTTTATTTTGTTGCAATTTTCAGTGGAACATTTGAAGTCTGCCACTGCAGCGGCCTTTATAATGACCGTGCATGCCCTGTAATGCTCCATAACGGCATCCCTCATTTCGCATGCTGTAACAACCTCAACAACCTCGATATCGTTTCTTGGTTGTGGCAGATGGGTCTGCCCAGTAATAAGGATCACCTCTGCACCTCTTCTGCGAGCTATTTTCGCTATCGCATAACCCATCTTGCCCGACGATCTGTTCGTAATACATCTGACAGGGTCAATAAACTCGGCCGTAGGTCCGGAAGTTACAAGGATTCTTTCATTTACAAGGTCTTTTATAGTAAAGATATCTTCCATCTTTTCAAGGATATCTCCGATAGTAGGAAGTCTTCCCTTCCCTGACGTCCCACAGGCAAGGTCACCAACCCCTGGTTCAAGAAAATCATACCCCGCATCCTTCAATTTCTCTATATTCATCTGTACCATCTTGCTTTCCCACATCTTTGTATTCATCGATGGAACAAAAAGGATCGGGACCGTTGTGGCCATTGCCATTGTCGTCAAGAAATCATCTGCTATACCGTTTGCTATTTTTCCTATGATATTGGCAGTTGCAGGCACTATCACCATTTGGTCTGCAATATCTGAAAGTGCAATATGCCCGATCTTTGAACCTCTGAAAAGTTCAAACATTTCATGGATAACAGGATTGCCGGAAATGGTCTGAAATGTAAGCGGAGTTACAAATTCCATAGCATTCTTTGTCATTACAACATGGGTATTTGCACCCTTTTTTGTAAGCTCCCTCACCAATTCTGCTGTTTTATAAGCTGCAATTCCACCCGTAATACCAACGATGATCTCTTTACCTTTTAACATCGTAAATTGTTTATCCATTTATACATAACCTCATCTTTATAGATTAAAGCCCATCTTCCTTATGAGTCTTGTAAAAAGGTTTGCCTTAGGTACATATGTAGGCGAAACAATATCAACCTTTCCTATCTGTTCATTTTCAAACTTTATCACAAGTTCACCCAATTTTTGACCCTCTTTTATCTCACCTGAGATTTTTTCGGGTATGGCGATCTCCTTCTTAACTGTCCCCTTTTTGTCGTTCATGACAGGGTAAACAAAATCTACATTGGCGACCCCTTTTATCTTTCTATATTTTCCATCCGCAAGGATAATGTCTCTATCTATGATCTCGCCCTTTTTCACCACGTTTAAAATTTTATATTGGGAAAATGCCCTTTTGAATTTTTCCATTGCTACATTGTCTCTTATTTTGGCGCTTGGGCTTCCCATCACCACAACTATAAACCGAAGATCCCCCTTTTTAGCGGTTGCTACAACATTAAAGCCTGTCTCTCTGTAATAACCCGTTTTCATCCCATCCGCAAGATTCGGCATCTTCATGAGAAGCTTATTGTGGTTGTTCATAATAAATTTGTTGTCCCTGAAGCCTTCGGATTTGATCGATGTCCATTCGAGGAGTTTCGGATACTTCAGCAGTTCCCTTGCCAGGATAACAAGGTCATTGCATGTTGAGATATCTTCCTCTTTGCCCGCTGAAGGCGGTAGCCCATGGGGAGAATGAAACTCCGAGTCGGTCATACCGAGGGATTTCGCCTTTTCATTCATCAACCTCACAAATTCATCCTTGCTGCCCGCTACGTGTTCAGCTACAGCATATGCAGCATCATTTCCTGATGCAACGAGTATAGCCTTCATCATCTCTTCCAGCGTAAAAACCTCGCCCTCTTTGAGATACACCTGGCTGCCACCTATTTTAGATGCATCTTTTGACGTGGTCACCTTGTCCGTTAAATTGATTTCACCTTTCGCAACCTTGTCTAACACAACATATGCAAGCATAAGTTTGGTGACACTTGCCGGCGGACGTTTTGCACGTATGTTTTCACCTTCGAGCACTTTGCCTGTTGAGCTTTCAACGACTATATATGATTTGTAAGGTTCCTCTTTTTCCGTATTGATTTTAGATGTTGAAACCTTTTTTTGGGCTGGCACCTTCTTTTTCTGAACCGTGCGCGCATCCGTTAATGTCGCCCAAAACAGTAGTATAAGTAAAACAACAAAAACCTTTTTCATTTTTTATCCTTCTCCATAAAGGATTTTATGAGGTCAATCGGTATCGGAAAAATTATGGTCGAGTTCTTTTCAGTAGAGATTTCAATCAAGGTTTGCAGATAACGGAGTTGTAATGCCATTGGGTTCTTTGAGAGTATATCAGATGCCTCGGATAGTTTCGTTGATGCTTGATATTCACCTTCTGCACCGATGATCTTTGCCCTCCTTTCTCGTTCTGCTTCCGCCTGTCTGGCTATTGCCCTCTGCATCTCCTGAGGCAAATCGACATTCTTTACCTCAACGTTGGACACCTTGATTCCCCACGATTCAGTGTGCATGTCGAGGATTTCCTGCAATCTATCGTTAATTTTTTCCCTGTGTGACAAAAGCTCATCAAGCTCCGCCTGCCCCAGCACACTCCTGAGCGTGGTCTGTGATAGCTGGGTTGTCGCATAAAGATAATTTTCAACATCAATAATTGCCTTCAATGCATCTATTACCCTGAAATATACAACTGCATTGACCTTTATCGACACGTTGTCCTTTGTAATTACGTCCTGCGGGGGAATATCAAGCACCACAGTCCTCAGACTCACCTTTACCATCTTGTCTATAATTGGTATAAGGATGATAAGGCCAGGACCCTTTGGATTGCCCAGTACCCTGCCGAGTCTGAATACAACCCCCCTTTCATATTCGTTTAGTATCTTTATTGCGCTTGCAAGAAAAAACACTATTATGACGATAACAAAAAGATAAATCGGTATCATAAATGCCCTCCTTTTTTAATTAAAAGCAAAAGACCATCCACACCTGTAACAATCACACGCTCTCCCTTATCGATGGGCTCATCACTTTTTGCATGCCATAATTCTCCATGCAAAAATACCTTTCCGTCTTCAAAAACATCCGTCACGGCTGTCCCTGTTTCACCGATAAGGCCTTCTTTGCCCGTTTTTACTTTAGTTAACTGCGCCTTTATTGCATACGATAACACACCAAAGAAAAATATACCAGAGAGAATGGCTACTGCTACAATGCTCTTCCAGGAAATGGCAAAGATACTCCTTGGAAGGTCGATGAGCATCACCGAACCAATTATTATCGAGATTATTCCTGCTATACCCAATACACCGTGACTGATTATCTTTAGCTCCAGTATAAAAAATACTATACCGAGAAGGATCAAGAAAACACCGGCAAATGTTATGGGTATAGTCTGAAATGCGTAAAGCGCAAGGATGATTGATATGCCACCAGCAACACCAGGAAAGATAGCGCCCGGACTGTATATCTCGAACAGTATACCATAAACCCCTATCATCATTAATATGTAAGCAACATTCGGGTCGCTTAAATAAGAAAGGAACTTATATTTAAAAGGCATATCCATCTCTACCTTGTTTTTGCCTTTTAGTTTCAATAAAACCTTGCCCTTCTTTGTTTCAACGGTTTTTCCGTCAATCTTTTGCAAAAGTTCATCCACATTATCCGCAATAACATCTATAACGTTTTTTTCAAGCGCATCCTTTGCAGGTATGGACGCGCTCTCAAGCACCGCCTTTGCAGCCCATTCGATATTCCTTTCTCTTTTTGCCGCAATACTCCTAACATATGCCTCGGCGTCCTTGACAACCTTATCCATCATTTCCTTGTCAACCTTATCCTTTCCAATGGACACGGGGTGCGCAGCACCGACATTTGTACCTGGCGTCATAGCGGCAATATGCGATGCAAGTAGAATAATGCTCCCCGCAGATGCAGCACGGGCACCTGAAGGATGCACATAAACTACAACAGGGATTTCAGACTCCATGATTGCCTTGACAATATCCCTCATCGACGTATCAAGGCCACCTGGGGTGTCAAGCATAATAACAAGGGCATCGCTTTTCAGTTGCTCCGCCTTTGTTATTGATTCTGATATAAACCCTGCAACAGGGGGTTGAATGGGACTTTGAATCTTTATTATGTGTATATCGCCTGCATGGACATAGGCAGGGGTTAAAAAAAATAATGTCACTAAAACAAGAAATACACAGAGAATATATCTCGTTTCAACATGTAATTTCATGTATTGAAAAACTTCTCCTTAAGGCATTTTGCGACGACAGGCGGCACAAGACCATCAACGTTTCCCCCAAAGCTGGCAACCTCCTTGATGGTTCTTGAACTTATAAAGAAATAATCTTTGCTTGTCATCATAAATATCGTGTCCATATCTTTGTTGAGATTCCTGTTCATGGATGCCATCTGAAATTCGTACTCAAAATCACTCATTGCGCGCAATCCCCTGACAACAAACCTTGAATTTACCTTCTTGACATAATCAACAAGTAACCCTTCGAAACTGTCTACAATTACATGCTCGTTGCCTTTCACTGCCTCTCTGATAATATCCTTACGTTCCTCTACAGTAAAAAGGCCTTTTTTTTCAATATTGTATGCAACCGCCATAATAACCTTGTCGAAAAGCTCAAGGCTTCTGAATAAAATATCCATATGACCGTATGTAATCGGATCGAAAGAACCAGGATAAACCGCAATCCTCTGTTTCATGTTACACCCCTCTCTGCTGTTGAATTTTCATCTTCATTTAGAATGCCCGACCTATAATCACCCATTCCTAACCCCTGGTACATCTCAAGCAATGTTCAAAAAACTTATTAACGTATCGCCGTATCGTCTGGTCGTCCTTTCATTCCAACCTTCTGCCATCAGAATGGAAAGGGACTCCCTCTTTGAATATTCCAGTATACATATAGAGCCTTTATTGTAAATTACATATTCATTTAACAACAACATCGTATCTGCAATAAGATCCTGTTCATATGGCGGATCCATAAAAATTATATCATAGTTCGACGCCCTTTTATAAAGAAAAGGGATTGCATATCTTACATCCATGTTCAAAACAAAACAATGTTTTTCCAAAGAAAGTGTGTTGAGATTTGTCTGAAGTGTATCGGCCATGTATTTATTCTTTTCAATACAGGTTGCCGACCTTGCGCCTCTACTTATCGCCTCGATGGCAAATATACCTGAGCCGGCAAATATATCGAGGATTTTTAGACCGTTTATATCACCAAGCATCGAAAATATCGCTTCTCTCGCCTTCGAGGATGTGTATCGCGCAACACTGTTCTGTCTGACATTTATGATTCTGCCTTTTAAACTGCCGCCCGTGACTCTGATCTTTGCCCCAATCCCTCTTTGCATGCATGTAACTCTATCTGCTATACTCTGCCTGTTCAAAAAGTTCTCTGGCAACGCCCTTTATCCTTTCCATGCCCTTAACCTCTTCCGGCGACAGATATAGTATGGTAATATTTGCATCAATGTATGTTTCCTTTATAAGCTCAATGTAATGATGTTGCATCTTTTGGCGTGACACATGGAAAACACAATCCGCATCCTTTACCACATGGTTTATGATGATGTTTTCGACCCTCAATCCATTTTCTTCCAACTCCTTTACTACCCTTTCGGTTAATTTAACACCGAGCGCTTCGGGAATCGTTACTATGATATACTTTGTAAGATTTTTGTCCCTTATAAAATCGACGATCCTCTCGGATAGCACCTCCCAGCTTCCGATTATTTCAAGAAGCGTCCTCTTCGAACTTTTTAACCCGGCCATGTCTTTGATCTTTTCAAGGTAACTGTACATATTCATGTAAAACTTTGTGGCAGCTTCAAGGTGTTTCAGGAATAGATGGGGCAGATGAAGCAGCCTGAGTGTATGTCCTGCCGGCGCTGTATCCCAGACCACCACATCGTATTTACCACTTTCAACGAGTTCAATTATAAAGCTCAGCATGTACTCTTCTTCTATACCTGGTGCAGTACCGATGTAATCAACAAAATCGTAATCCACATTAGCAAATGACGATATCACCTCATGGATCTCCTTGCCGAACCTCTCCTTCCATTTCATCAAAACAACGTCTGAAGAAATCTCAAGTCCATACAATTCAAGGACATCGTCGATCCTGGTCTCTTTACTTCCTATGTCAGTCTCGAAGATATCGGACAAAGATGGTGCGGGGTCACTCGAAATCAAAAGTACTTTTTTGTCGTTCTGTGCAATCTTCACTGCGATAGCCGATGCGCAGGTTGTTTTGCCAACACCGCCCTTTCCACCAACCATGATCAGCTTGATATTCGCATCTGTAATGTATTTCAAACCCATTGCTGGCCCTTTCCTGATTCACGATATTTCAACCAAGGGATTGTATATAATACCATTGAGCGTAGCTTGATAGTCAAGTCAATACGCACGAAAAGAAAAGGCATAGTTCGTATTATATAAACAACCGTTCGAAATATACTAACATTTAATCGAACGTTTATACTTTTTGAATTCGAACAGGATTTTCCTTCCGATGACGTTGATTTAGTGTTTGAACGTTGGTTATTACGTCTTTTTATGATATATATAACGCATGCTTGTTGATTCACACTGTCATCTCGAGATGGAGGACTTCGAAAAAGACCGGAAAAAGGTTATAGAAGATTGCATAAACGAGGGCATATCGTATATCCTCACTGTTGGCACAGAGGAGAGGTATTTTGAAAAGGTCATAGATATCATTCAGGAATATCCATTTGTTTATGGCGCTGTAGGCATTCATCCCCATAACAGTAAGGACTTAAAAGAGGGCCTCATACCAAAGATCAACCGGGTGCTTGCACACAAAAAGATTGTTGCATACGGCGAGATTGGACTCGATTTTTTCAAGAATTACTCCCCTAAAGAAATACAGATAGATGCATTCATAAAACAGTTGGCATTGGCAGGACAGGCAAAACTCCCTGTGATTATTCACTCGAGAAACGCAGAGGAGGAAACCGTAAAAATTCTTAGAGAAACCGATCGGAGTGATGCCGGAGGTGTAATTCACTGCTATTCCTATAGTCTCGACACTGCCCGAAAAATGCTCGACCTTGGATTTTATATATCCATCCCGGGAACAATCACATACAGCAACACACAGAGGCTTGCGGAGGTTGTACGATATATCCCGATGGGCAGTTTGCTCGCAGAAACAGATGCACCCTTTTTAACGCCACACCCTTTCAGAGGCAAGAGAAACAAACCTCATTATGTGAAATATACAATAGAAAGGATTGCACAAATAAAAAACAAAGATGTGATTGAAGTTTCGTCCTGTATACTGGAGAATTTTAAAAGACTTTTTTTATCAAATCTGAAGGAATAAAAGAGGGGGAAGGGCATCGAGGATTGTTGAATGTGGGTTGTGAAACGAAAATGGCTCATAGATAAAAAAAAGAGAAATAAAGAAGCTTGAAAAGGCGGTAACGAATACAAATGATTCAAGGGTTTAATAGACAAAGAGAATCACTCTCGCCCCAACCGCTTGAATCGTGAAATCCTTTTGCGGTGTAACGTGAAGAATTTAAAGATTCAAATCCATATGGAGGGAGAAAATTGAAACCAGCAGTTATTATAGTTGATATGCTTGAAGGAAACTATGACAAAGAAAGGACAGGGGAAAAAGAGGAGGAAAAGATTATTCCGCATGTTAGGGACTTTCTTCACACCTGCAGGGTCATGTTAATCCCTGTCATATTTGCATGCGACAGCTTTTTGATGGATGATTTCATTTTTAAAGGAAGGATGAAGCCTCATGCGATAAGGGGTACGACAGGCACAATGCCGCTTAAGGACATAGAACCTCAGGCGACTGATATCATTCTCGAAAAAAGACGGTTCAGTGCCTTTTTTAAGACAGATTTAGACCAAACACTCAGAACAATGGGTGTTGATACAGTCCTTGTCGGGGGAATCAATACACACTTTTGTGTCCTAGCAACTGCATTTGATGCGGTCTGTCATGATTTTTATACAATAATTCTTGAGGATTTAAGTGCTGCCTTTAAGAGAGAAATTCATGAAAATACGCTTAATGCTTACAGAAATTCCGCTATTTACCCGATATTCAAAGTAATGAAATCGTCGGAGCTATTGAAGGAAATACGTCCTCGTGATTTGTAGGGGTCTTAAGAATGAAGCTTAAGACATTGGTTAAGGATATTTTCTCTCTGGTATAACTGGATATGAATGATAGACTGCAGAACGAAAGATTATTGAAGCCGAAAAAACACAATAAGCGTCTCGTGGTATTAATTATTGTCGTTGCTATTCTTTTTATAATAATCATGTTAAGCAAAGACATACGTCTGTGGCAAAGAAAATCCATTATTGACATCATTCCATCTGAAAAGAGCGAAATCTTTTTGTGTTACGCCAAGGACACAGGCAAGTTTGAAAAAAGGACATTAGAAGTAAAGAAAAGCCTCAGCGACATTGAAATATCTCAAATTATTATAAGGGAATTAAAAAAAGAAGGCGCTATCCCTGAAAATACCACCCTTAGCGATTTTTTGACCAATACAGAAGCTACCATATACCTTAATCTTTCCAGGGATGTTCTTGGAGATAAGACAAGCCCTGCCAAAGAGATAACGAAGGTCTATTCAATGGTTAACTCATTTTTACTTAGCTTGAAAGATGCAAAGAAGGTACAAATCCTTGTTGAAGGACAGCCTGTTTACACCTTAAATGGTACGGTATATATTTATAAACCGATAGAATTCAACAAATACGTAATGGAGGATTAAATGATTGACCCAAGGATTATAAGGGAAAAAACAGAGATAGTGTATGAAAGCCTCGAAAAAAGAGGATTTTCATTTGACATGGAAACGCTTCTTAAGGTCGATGAAAACAGAAGGAGGCTTATTCAGGAATCGGAAAAGATGAAAAACATAAGGAACGAGCTATCCAATGAGATAGCACGATTGAAAAAGACAGGTTCACACCCACAGGACAAGATTGAACATTTAAGGGGCATCGGAAAACAGATTGAAGACATAGAGCAGCAGCTTAAGACAACAGAAAACGAATGGAATAACCTTGTTCTCATCATGCCCAACATCCCGCACGATTCTGTTCCAGTGGGGCACAACGAGGAAAATAATCAGATCGTAAAATTTTGGGGTGAAAAACCTGCTTTTGATTTTCAGCCTAAAGCGCACTGGGATATCGGAGAAAGTCTTGATATACTTGATTTTAAAAGGGCTGCTAAGATAACGGGCTCGAGATTTACCCTATATAAATCATTTGGGGCACTCCTCGAGAGGGCGTTGATCAATTTTATGCTCGACCTCCACACAAGGGAACATGGATACATTGAGGTACTCCCTCCTTTCATGGTAAACAGAGAAGCCATGACAGGTACAGGTCAATTGCCGAAATTCGAAGAAGAACTGTTTAAGATTGACGGATTGGATTATTTTCTCATTCCTACGGCTGAGGTGCCTGTTACGAACATTTACAACGATGAAATCTTGAAGGAAGAAGAACTCCCCATAAAGTTCGTTGCCTATACCCCGTGCTTCAGGAAGGAGGCAGGCGCCCATGGCAAAGATACACGAGGACTTACACGGCAGCACCAGTTTAATAAGGTCGAACTGGTAAAGTTTGCACACCCCGACAACTCATATAATGAACTCGAAGGGTTGTTGCTCGATGCAGAAGACGTACTGAAAAGACTTAACATCCACTACAGGGTTTCAGCGTTATGTACCGGAGATCTTGGATTCTCCTCTGCCAAAACCTATGATATTGAGGTATGGTTGCCAGGGCAGGATGTTTATAGGGAAATATCTTCATGCAGTAATTTTGAGAACTTTCAGGCAAGACGCGCAAAAATCAGGTACAGGAAAAAGAACGGAAAGACAGAATTTGTTCACACCTTAAACGGTTCAGGTCTTGCTATCGGCAGGACAGTAATGGCTGTTATGGAAAACTACCAAACAATAGATGGCAAAATAAACGTACCCGATGCGTTGAGACCATATATGCATGGAATTACCCGGTTTCCATGATCTGTGAAAGGATGGTGTCGATCTTCCTCAATACAATCTGGTCTTCTTCCTTTTCACGGATTTCTATCAGGATGTCTTTAAAATTTCCGTTCAAAAGGTCATAAAAGAAATCGATCGCCTTCAGCCTCAACTGATTGTCATTTATCTCTTTTAGGGTGTTCATTATTGCAAAAATCGCCTTTTTCTTTCCTGTAGTACCGATCCCCTTTATCAACAGGTCCTTAATTTCGAGCGCATGTTCGTTTTTGAGGTGTGAAAGCAAAGGATTGACCATATCTTTATCATTTATCTCGACAAGGAGTTTAATTGCCTCCCCTCTCTTTTTTAGGTCGTCGATATAAAGCAATTTCAAAATCGGCTGTATATCTATGCCTTTTCCGTCCCTTTTTGCCTTATCGAGAAACACCTGATAATCTTTTGACTGAAGAACAAGACTCGCAAGGATTAAACCCATCTCTTCCATAGAAAAAACAAGGTCATCCTTCCATTTGTCCAATAGATTCAACGCCTCTGGATCTGGAAACAGATCGTTTACAAGCGAATTCTTTAAAGTATTCCTAATCCTCTTACATTCTTCAAATTCATCAAGCTTAAGCAAATCATAGAGTGGCTCCTTCAGATATCTGCTCGACAGGTGATAATAAACCTGACCCATTGATTCTGTTTCCTTTACAATATCCTTTTCTTTAAGGAAATTTAAATAACCGATGATCCTCTTATGGGTGATGTTTGTTTCGAGAAAGATATCTTCCGTCACATATCTTTTAATATGTTTTGTGTTTTTATCATAAAGCGAAGAAACAATCTTTCTGAAGTCCCTATCTTCTTTAACCACTTTGAGGACATCTCCAAGAACCTTTTCCACGCTCAAATTCGCCAGAAAAAGCTCATACTCTATCGGTTTATATCTTTCTTTCAGGTTTATTGTAGTCTTTTCTGCTTTATATACATCCATTGCTGCTAAATCTGCAAGTGGTTTTATCTCGCAAAGAGACGACAGACTTATACCACTAAAGGGCGTATACCATTCAAAAAACGTTTCTTTTTCACCGGAAACTATTAAGAAAACATTATCATGTTCAATGCAGAACGATATAAAACGTTCAAATTTTTCCTTTTCCTGTGGTTCGATATATATCTGCCGTTCGCAGTTGTCTATGATAAAAAAGCACGGCCCGATGTTTAATTGCTTCTTGCAAAGCGATATTACATCGGTATCCGGACTATCTTTTGGTTCAAGCCTTTTAAATATGACGTCCTTAATTTCACTGACCGGTTTTTCCCATATTTCACAGTAAAAAACATTTTTGCTTATCGAAAGCAGTTGAGGCATAACAAACGACCTTAGAACTGTGGTTTTACCGATTGCCGCTTCCCCAATGGCAATGACGTATCCGTGGCGAAATAGCTTATCGAGAATAAGGGATGCCTTTTCCCACCTTTCAAAGGGCGGGCCCTGAAATTCATTGTACGGCGAAAATTTCGGTACCTCGAACACATCCCTTTCATATGTAAAATCACTTCCAATATCCCAAATGATTTCTTTGTACTGAAAGCCATGTTTACCGTTTACATTGTTTTTGAACATATTGAACATATTTTCAATATAACTTCTTGTGTTATCCAGTACATGCAGCTCATATGGAAACTTGGCGGTATATTTTATTCGGATTATGCCTTCTCTACTGTCTATATCTACAATTGCCTCATTGGGTCTTAAAACGAATTGACGGTTCAGATACCTTCTTAGTCTGGAATATCTTAGGTCTGAATAAAACATGTCCGAAAGAAGATGCGAAAAATTGAATACATGACTGATAACCTTTGTATTTCTGATAATAGCCTTACGGCTGTCCTCCGTTATGGTCCATTCGATAGGAATCTTTTTCATTACGTTTGACATGGTAAGATGATTTATGATTTCAATGGCCATCTCCGGAATATCGAGTTTTTCACCTATCCCGTAATTTAGATATACACCCTTTTTATTTTCATCAAATGTATTGATAATTTCACCGTTTGCATGCCAGTTATAGTTTTTTACAAGGCTGATGTCATGAAGATAGATGGTTCCAAGTAGCGTGAATATTTCCCCCGAAAACAGTTCTTCAGTTCTGTCTTTGGGTTCTGGTATGATTTTTTCGATCAGTTCTTTGAGTGTTTCAACATGTTGTTTTAGTGGAAGGTCGACAAGATTAAAAAACTGCTCATCGCAAAAGCTTTTCAAATCTATGAATCTCTGGTGAAGCTTTAGTTCTCTTTCTTTGTTTTTCAGTACATCCTCAAGTTTTGCCAGCATTGAGGACCCCCCTGACATTTATATGTTAATCAAAGCGTTTTAGCGGACCCTTTGCCTCCACATATAGATAAGCGGACTTGCCACAAAAACCGATGAGTATGTTCCGACGACAATCCCAATAAAAAGGGCTAACGAAAAATCAAACAACACCTTTCCGCCGAGAACGAGAATGGCCCCCACCGCAACCAGCGTAGTAATCGAAGTGACAAGCGTCCTGCTCAACACCTCATTAACACTGCGATTGATCACGGTTCCCAGTTCTGTTTTTGACTTCATCTTCGCCATGTTCTCCCTTATCCTGTCAAAAACCACAACAGTATCGGTAAGGGAGTATCCGGCAATCGTGAGAACGGCTGTGATGAACAGTATATTCATTTCCATATTGAGTATATAAAAAATACCGAGGATAGAAAGCACATCGTGAAACGTCGCAATTGTAGCTGCCAGACCAAAAATAAACGTAAATCTCCACGCTATATATATCACTATACAGACAAGCGATATAGCGATGGCTATAATTGCATTCCTTTTTAGTTGCTTTCCAACGGTTGAGCCAACCATGTTGCTTCCAAGTATTCGAGACCCTGTTTCTTTAAACTCATTATTCAAGATTGCATTAATCTTATCCTGCACCCTTTCTTTATCGCTATCAATCATCTTTGTCTTTATAAAAAATTCATTTTTACCGCTTATCTCCTGTATCTGCACATCATCAACGCCACCGCTTATCAGCGCCTTTCGTAAATCACCTATAGATACCTGTTTTGAAAAACCCAGTTGCAGTTGTGTGCCACCTGTAAAATCAACGCTAAGATTTGCCTTTCCTATAGATATCATTACAAATCCCACAATACCTAAAAGGACAAGGATGCATGACAGAACAAGCATCTTATATCTGAATCCTATGAAATCAATATTCGTCTTTTTTGTAATCTCAACAAATTTCATTAAATGCTTAAACTCCTCGGTTTATATTTCATCAATATCCAGTCGAAGATCGTCTTTGAGCCTACAACTGCGGTAAAGAGGTTGATTATGACACCAATACTTAATGTAACCGCAAAACCCTTTATAGATCCTGTCCCAAAAATAAAGAGGATGAACGTTGTAATCAGGGTGGTAACATGTGAATCAAAGATCGTTACCCATGCCTTTTCGTAGCCACCATCCACGGCTGCTCTAACTGTTTTGCCAATGCGCAGTTCTTCTCTTATCCTCTCGAAAATAAGCACATTTGAATCAACGCCCATACCCATTGTAAGGATAATCCCTGCAATGCCTGGGAGTGTCATAGTTGCCTTAAGCGCAGTAAATGCGCCGAGCAGATAAATGATATTAAGGAATAATGCAAGGTTTGCCAAAACACCGGATAACCGGTAATAGTATATCATGAAGGCCAAAACAAGCACGGCGCCCAGTATTGCCGCCTGAATACCTTTTTTTATAGAATCCTGTCCAAGGGTTGGACCGATTGTTATATTCTGGGTAACCTTGACGGGTGCGGGTAAAGCTCCTGCCCTTAACACAATAGCAAGGTCTTTTGCCTCGTCCATTTTGAAACCACCAGTAATTGATGCCTTGCCGCCGGTGATCCTTTCCCTGACTACTGGCGCAGAATAAACTGTATTGTCGAGTATGATGGCAATCCTCTTTCCAACGTTTTCAGCAGTAATCTTGTCGAATATTCTCGCACCTTCGCTGTTGAATTCAATTGCCACATAAGGTTCATTCCCAAACTCACCACCTATCTTGACCCTCGCATCGGTCAACAATTCGCCTGAGAGCAATGTCTGTTTTTTCAAAAGAATAGGGGTGGTTGTTGTAATGCCTGTTTCCTTGTTTCTTGATTTTAATGTTAAAACCTCATCACCCTCCGGGACAGACCCGCCTGTGTATCGTGCAGAACCTTCTTCGTCAACAAGCTTGAATTCGAGCTGTGCTGTTTTCCCTACCAACTCCAAAGCCCTTTGAGAGTCCTCTATACCTGGTAACTGCACAAGCACTTGATTTCCACCCTGTTTAACAATAACGGGTTCAGAAACCCCAAACTGGTCAATCCTGTTACGTATTGTTTCGAGAGCCTGATTAACGGCATTGTCTTTTATGTTTTCCAATTCCTTTGTAGACATTAAAAACTCTACGACGATATTTTCACCTTCTGTTCTTGTGGTTCCAGCCTTGAGGTCAGAAAACTCCTTTCCAACGATATTGTATAGCTTTTCCTTTTGCTCCGGCCTTATTGTCACCAAAAATGCATTTTCCTTCGCATCGAGCCCCAAAAACCTAACACCGTCACGAATCATGGCATCTTTAAAAGCATTGAACTTCCTGTCCGCTATATTTTGAACTAATTTCACTGTATCAAGCTCTAAAAGCAGGTGCATACCACCCTTTAAATCAAGACCAAGATGCATTTTATCGGAGGGGAGATATTTTTTCCATACCCCCTGTGGTTCGATCACATTCGGCAGACAGTATATCACTGATATGACAAGGAATATGAGTATAAGAATCGCTCTTAATTTTATTGACTTAAGCACCTGTTACCCCATTTTATCGCTGAATTGTTGATAAAGCATACCAAAGTTATAACCATATAAGGATTTTGTCAAGAGAAATTTATCACAATCACGCTAAAGTTTAAGCATAAATGATATTTTGCAAAGGCGTAAAAAAGATGTTAAGAATAATAACGATGATATTTTTGTTGCGAAAAGATCATGAATAACGTTTGGATTGCGTTTGGTATCACATTGTTTGCAGGAATGACAACGGGTATCGGAAGCATTATAGCATTTACCGCAAAAAGGACAAATTACCGCTTTCTTTCTATTTCAACAGGTTTTTCCGCTGGGGTTATGCTTTATGTTTCTTTTGCTGAGATTATTGTCGAAGGAGGGAAATCATTAGCATCGAGCTATGGAGATTACTTGGGCAGTTGGATAAGCACAGCCTCTTTTTTCAGCGGCATACTCCTGATCGGTTTAATTGACAACATTATTCCATCGGCAAAAAATCCACATGAAACACATCCGGAAAGTGAAACAGCACCCCTTCAAAACCCCTCTGCTCCGCTTCCTGATTTCAGTGAGATACCGCCTACAGGCAATATTGATGAAATACATAGCATGCACAACCACAGAATAAAACAGCGCAACCTCATGCGTACAGGACTTTTTACAGCCTTGGCAATCACCATCCACAATTTTCCGGAAGGGTTGGCAACCTTCTTTGCAGCGCTTGACAACCCTGAATTGGGTCTGGCAATTGCGGTTGCAATCGCACTGCATAACATCCCCGAGGGGATAAGCGTTTCTGTGCCAATATTTTATGCAACAGGCAACAGAAAGAAGGCTTTTATATACTCACTTTCCAGTGGACTGGCTGAGCCTTTAGGCGCTGCATTTGCATATATTCTACTTGTTATTTTTCTCGGTAATAATGTTTCGGCAATTCCACCACAAATCATGGGCATCCTCTTAAATTGTATTGCAGGCATAATGGTATATATAAGCCTTGATGAACTGTTACCCACAAGCAGGGCATACGGAAGAGGACATGATAGTATACTGGGGCTGATTGCTGGCATGGCAATAATGGCTATAAGCCTTCTTTTAATGAAAACATAATTGAACGGCAAGAAACTTCATCGTATATATGATTTAAGATTTTTGTGGATACTATTTTGATTGTGGAGCGAAAATGAACCCTGTGTTAAAATCTATTATGCTGTTGGTTTTTAGCAATGTTTTTATGACCTTTGCATGGTATGCACATTTAAAGGAGCTTAACGAAAAACCCTGGCTTTTGGCTGCGATAGCAAGTTGGGGGGTTGCACTTTTTGAATATCTGTTGCAAGTTCCTGCCAATAGAATCGGTTATCAGGCACTTAACATAGGACAATTAAAAATCTTACAGGAGGTTATAGCTTTGAGCGTTTTTGTTCCCTTTTTATGTGTTTTATATGAAAGAACCGTTGAAACTCGACTATTTATGGGCTACGCTTTGTATCATGGGTGCAGTCTTTTTCATATTCAGAAATAAATTGATAGGTGGATAAGAATTGATAATATCGTTCACGCTAAACAACAAGGTAATATCTATTGACGTAGAACCAGATAAAAGGGTTATCGATGTCCTCCGCGAAGACTTGCAACTAACAGGTACAAAGGAGGGTTGCGGCTCAGGCGAGTGTGGTGCCTGCACTATACACGTTAATGGAGAAAGCCGGCTTTCCTGTTTAATGCTTGCGGCACAACTTGAAGGAAAGGACATAACAACTATCGAAGGGATATCGATTGAAAACAAGATGCATTCAATTCAGGAGGCATTCATACAATACGGGGCAGTCCAATGCGGGTTCTGTACGCCTGGCATGGTTATGGCGGCATTAGATCTGATAAGGCGAAACAAAAGACCATCGCGGAAAGAAATAAGGGAAGGACTCAGCGGAAACCTGTGCAGGTGTACGGGTTATCAAAAAATAATCGATGCCTTAGAAGTCGCGACAGGGGCTACAGATGGTGGAGGTCCAAGGACTATGAAAAAAGGGGAAGAATAATATTGAGAAGCGTGTTTATGCCTCACACAATTGACGACCTATGGGAGATGATATATGGAAATCAGCAGGCGATGATTTACGCCGGCGGCACTGATGTGCTTGCCAGATATAGGTCGTTAACATCCAGAAATCTTACATGTATTGAAGACATCCACGAACTCAAAGAGATATATCAGCAGGACAATCTTATTTTCATAGGTAGTTGCGTAACCCATACAAGGTTACTTGAAAGCAAAATCATACAAAAACATCTCCCTGTTTTAATACATGCGCTGAAAGTCCTCGGTTCACCGCAGATCAGAAACATGGGTACAATTGGAGGTAATATCTGCACAGCCTCGCCAGCGGGGGATACGCTTCCGCCCCTTTATGTGCTTGGCGCTATACTGGAGATACGCTCTATAGATAGCAAAAGGTTCACCGCTTTGAAAAATTTCATCCATGGCCCCGGCAAGAATTCACTGCAGAAGGATGAAGTATTATACGGTATATGGATAAACACAAAACAGGACTTCAATATCCATCATTATGAAAAGGTCGGACAAAGAAAGATGCTTGCCATTGCCATTGCAAGCCTTGCAGCTTTGTTAAAGCTGTCCGAATCGGGTATTATAGAGGATGCGCGACTAGCCTGGGGAAGCGTTGGGCCGAAGACCATCGCCTCCGAAAAGATAAATAAAGCACTTATAGGAAAAACACTCACTGAAGCATCCCTGAAATTGATTGTTCCCCTCATTAGAGAGGCTGTTTCCCCTATTGATGATATACGCGCAAGTGCACATTATAGAAAAATGGTATCGGAAAATCTCATTTTTCGACTGCTCAAATATGGAGGCCACAACAACGACTGAAAGACTCCTTTCCAAAGAATTTATAATCCTTAACCTGATATTTTTGTCAGCATCTACTGTAACGGCAATATTCTTTCAATTTCATCGTTATCTAAGCTTTCTTGGAGTAAGGGATGATTGGTCAGGATTTATTATAGCTGCGGATGCGCTTCCAGCCCTTGTAATTCAACCAGTTCTTGGGGTTCTGCTTAGTGGCCGAAATGCACGGAAATGGTTATTCATTGGTATATTAGGTATGATTTTTGCGCTTTTAATGTATGGTCTCGCACATACTGTACCAGCGCTGATCGCGGTTCGTCTTTTGCAGGGTGCAGGTTTTGCGTGTCTTGTTGCAGCGATGATGGTACTGACTGTAAATTACATACCTCCAAAAAAGAGTGGCATGGCGTTCGGTATTATTTCTACCGTAAGGCTTATTCCATACGCATTTGTGCCTCCAATAATGGGCATCTATTTTCTTGCCCCTCGGGATTTTACAAAGGCACTCATTTACGGCGCTATACCTATGATATTCTCTTTGTTGTCTGCTGCATTGATTAGACCATATTATTCCGAGGCTTGTCAGACGGATTCTGGCCATCCATCCAAGGTAAAAGATTTATATGAAAATATAAAAAATCCGAGCGTCTTGGTTGTACTTTTGTTGAATCTTTTACTGTATAGCGGATATACAACAGTCTTTTTCTTTTTTGAAGGATACAGCAGAACGGTTAGTAGTAATAATCCGGGTATGTTTTTTACGGTTGCCACAGTGGCAATGATGACCATAAGGATCTTTGGAAGTGCGATGTTTGACAGATTCAGCAAGCCTCATATAACATTCATTTGTATGTCTGGACTAATTATCTGTTATGCGGCGCTTCCTTTTACATCATTTTCCAGCATCTTCTACATCTTAGCATTATTTACAGGACTTGGCTGGGGCATAGTGATGCCTGTTTTAAATGCACTGATGTTTGAGGTGTCTTATCCTCGATTCAGAGGGCTTAACCTAAACCTTTCACTCGTAATGATGCAAGGAGGATTCTTTGTGGGGCCATTTTTGGGCGGACTTGTATACGGATGGTTAGGTTACAGCATGCTATTTTATTTTTGTGCATTTCTAAGCCTTATCTCAGCAGTATTTACCCTTTTAATTATCGATAGTACTAACAAAAGTCCAAAAGACATTGATATGTCATCAAAGGAGAAAACTATATGAAAGATAAAGGTATTGATGTAAGCATCTTCAGACATGAAGATGCTCGAGGCGTAGCAGACCTTTTTTTTGAGATATACGGGAATGATTATCCAATAAAGACCGTGTATAATCCTGAAGAATTGATAGATGCCTTTGAAAAGATGGATAACATACCTGTAGTCGCCAGAACGCACGAGGGGCGCATCGTTGGATATGTTGCCATGTTTCGTTCAGCACCTCACCAAAGGCTCTATGAGGCAGGGCAGGGACTTGTTCTGCCCAGCTTTAGAAACATCGGTATCGCAGCGTTGATGAATAAATACCTATGTGATACCTTAGCAAAAAGGTTTCTCATTGATGCTGTTTTTGGCGAAGTCGTATGTCACCACACACACATGCAACGCGCATGGGCAGCATATGGGGCAATCGAGACAGCAGTGGAGGTTGATTTGATGCCAGCTTCAGCGTATAAAAAAGAAAAAAGCGCATCTGGCAGGGTATCCACGCTCGATATGTTCAGGACTTATATACCGAAACACCATAAAATATATATCCCGCCCATCTATAGTGACGTTATGCGGTTGATCTATGCCTCGTACGACGACACACGTGAATTTTCAACGTCCTCTGAAAAAATACCTTCTTCTGAACAGCAAACAATCCTGAACACGCAGGTATTCGAATTCGCAGGTGTCGCCCGAATCGCAGTACATCAAGCCGGTTTTGATTTTAATGAGGCTTTTTATAGGGAGGTTAGCAAGCTGGCAAATATGGGCACCGAAGTTATACAGGTGTGGTTGAGACTTTCGTGTCCATGGATCGATGACATTGTACATGTTTTGCGTAAAATGGGATTTTTTTTCGGTGGTGTCCTGCCCCGCTGGTTTGATGATGACGGACTTCTAATGCAAAAGGTTACTGGCATACCAAATTGGGACGGCATCAAACTCTATTCGGATCATGCAAAAAGGATACTGGATTACGTCAGATCAGACTGGCAAAATACATAAAATAGAAATCGGCCATATAACAGCCCAACCTCGTGGAAATTTATCTCAACTCTGTTCAAAAACAATGGCATATATGATATACTCAATTTTTGTATATGTTCACCACGACAATGACGATAATTGCGTAACCTCTTTTATAACGACAAGAAAATAAAGGGATAATCATGCAATTCATTGAGTTGTTTTCGTTTATTTTATAAGTGGAGATATAATTATGTGGAATTGGAAATACCTATATGAGGATAAGGAGTTCGTATGCTACTGTGATATTGACAACATTATAAATCCAGAGGCAGATGAGGATGGCATCTATCTATCTGTGGACTGTTACAGGTCAATACCTACAAAAACCGCGACATGGATGATGTATTTCATTAAAAACAAAGAGACAGCTAATCGCTACATCGATTATAGAAGGGGTGCGGGTCTGCCAATCAACGGTTACGAAGATTTTAATAATGTTATCTGTATTGTAGAGTTGGATGCCGAAAAACACAAATACAGGGTCATTCCTGCTGGGGACTTCAACAAAGACGGAGAGGAACTCGGCGTTTCAACCATTATAGCAGATGCAAAAACATCATTTTTGAAAGGCATGAAGGCTGATTGGTCGACCATCTCAAAGGGCAGAACCCATAAATCTATTTTTGCTCTATTCAGATTTATATATGGGTCGGGTAGTTCCGAACTAGAATAACAAACAAAACAAAAATTTGTATAAAAAAATAGGGGGCCGATTAGGCCCCCGTTATTGTTCAAGTGAGGCAGATATCTATTGCCTCATCCATCTTCTCAATGAATATAAACTGCATATTTTCCTTAATGCTTTCAGGCACTTCCTCGAGGTCTTTTTCATTAAGTTTTGGCAGTATTACATTTCTTATACCTGCCCTGCGTGCTGCTAAGACCTTCTGTTTTATGCCTCCCACGGGCAGCACAAGTCCTCTTAGCGTTATTTCACCTGTCATAGCTACGTCATTTCTGACAGGTTTATCTGTAAATAATGAGACAAGCGACACAAGCATCGTCACACCTGCAGAAGGTCCGTCCTTTGGTATCGCACCCTGGGGCACATGGACATGGATATCGTTTTTCTCGAAAAAATCCTCTGCGATCTGGTATTCTGTTGACTTGCTTCTTATATAACTCAATGCAGCCTGGGCTGATTCCTTCATAACATCGCCGAGCTGACCTGTAAGCGAAAGACCTCCTTTGCCCCTCATTTTTGTAGACTCAATAAAGAGTATATCGCCGCCTGTGGGCGTCCACGCAAGCCCGGTGGCAACACCGGAATATTTTGTCCTCTCGGCTATCTCGGAGAAAAATTTAATCGGTCCAAGATAACCATGTATGCTTTCCGCTGTTATTATCTTCTTTTCAGTATCACCTTCTGCCACATTTTTAGCCACTGCTCGGCATATCGTGGCAATTTCCCTTTCAAGATTTCTTACCCCAGATTCCCTCGTGTAAGAACGTATCACTATCTTTACCGCGTCATCTTCAAACTCAATCCAGTCTTGATTAAGGCCATGCTCAGCCATTTCTTTCGGGATAATAAACTGCTTTGAAATCATAAGCTTTTCTTCTTCAGTATAACCTGGCAGTTCAAGCACCTCCATCCTGTCTTTTAATGCAGGGGGTATTGGGTCAAGCTGGTTTGCCGTTGCAATGAACATGACCTTTGATAAGTCAAAAGGCACCTCAAGATAATGGTCACTGAAAGAAAAGTTCTGTTCCGGGTCTAATACTTCGAGCAGGGCGCTCGAGGGGTCACCCCTGAAATCCATACCTATTTTGTCAACTTCGTCAAGCATAAAAACAGGGTTATTTGAGCCTGATTTCTTGATACCCTGTATAATCCTTCCGGGCAGTGCACCAACATATGTTCTTCTGTGGCCCCTTATCTCTGCTTCATCCCTTATGCCGCCCAACGACATCCTCATGAACTTTCTGCCGAGTGCCCTTGCAATGGACTTGCCAAGTGACGTTTTACCAACTCCAGGCGGTCCCACAAAACACAGTATAGGGCCTTTCATATCAGATTTTAATTTTCTTACGGCAAGGTACTCGAGTATTCTCTTCTTAACCTTTTCAAGGTCGTAGTGGTCTTCGTTCAGTATGGTGTTTGCATCTTCAATGTTGAGGTTGTCATCTGTGCTTTTTGACCACGGTATTTCGGTAAGCCAGTCAAGGTATGTACGAGAAACAGTGTATTCCGCCGACATTGTGCTCATCTTTGAGAGCCTGTCGAGTTCCTTCTCTGCGACCTTTCGCGCATCAGACGGCATATTTGCCTCAACAATCTTCTTTTTTAACTCATCTATCTCTGTAAATTTATCATCTGTTTCGCCGAGTTCCTTCTGGATAGCCTTCATCTGCTCTCTCAGGTAATATTCTCTCTGGGTCTTGTCGATGCCTTCCTTTACATGGGTTTGAATCCTACTGCTTAGTTCAAGGGTTTCCACCTCCCTTGTAAGAAAAATGGTTACCTTCTTGAGCCTCTCCTTTAAATCTATCTTTTCGAGTATCTCCTGTTTTTCTGTTACACTTATATTTATGGTGGATGCGATCAGGTCTGCCAGATTACCCGGGTGGTCAACCTTTGCAGCAACCTGAGACAGTTCCGATGAAAGATATGGCGCCATCTCAACAGCCTTTTTGTAAAGATTCTTCAGATTTAGATACATCGCATCAATCTCAATATCCCTCTGGTAATCCTCAAAGATTGGTAGTATTCTTGCCTTGAGATGTGGTTCTTTCTGGCTAAATTCTATGAGCTTGAACCTTGACAGGCCCTGAACCACAATCCTTTGGCTTCCGTCAACCATCTTTACCATCTTCATAATGGTTGCAATCGTCCCCACGGTATGCAAATCCTCGATACTCGGGTCCTCAATATCTGGGTTTTTCTGCGTTATGATACCAATTATCTTATCCTTGCCCATCACCTCATCGATGAGTTTTATTGAACGTTCTCTGCCTACAATCAGCGGCATAACAAGATCCGGATATGCAACAGTTCCGCGCAACGGCAGGATTGGCAGTTCCGCAGGATAAAAGATTTTGTCTTTGTCTCCCTTGTCGTTTCTGAAACCAATTACCATTCAATGCCCCCTATTTCTTGACATCCTCAAATTCAGCATCTACAACATCGTCATCACCTTTTTTGCCTCCCTGTTGGGTTCTGTAGTCACCGGCTCCCTGTCCACCAGGCCCCTGTGGCCCAGTCTCAGATGTTTTTCTGTATAGGGTTTCGGCAAGTTTGTGTGAAGCCTTTGTGATATCGTCGATAGCCCTTTTCATCCTTTCTGAATCACCGCTTTTCAAGGCATCCTTTCCAGCCGATATGGCATCTTCAAGGGTCTTTGCATCGTCGCTCGACACCTTGTCCTTGTTCTCGTTAAAAGTCTTTTCGGTCGTGTATATCAAATTATCGAGGTTATTTTTTGTTTCAATTTCCTGTTTTCTCTTTATATCCTCTTCTGAGTGCAACTCTGCATCCTGCACCATTCGCTTTATCTCGTCTTCGCTGAGCCCTGTTGATGCGGTGATCCTTATCGTCTGCTCCTTTCCAGTCGCCTTATCCTTTGCCATAACATGCAATATACCGTTGGCATCTATATCGAATGTCACCTCTATCTGTGGAATACCCCTTGGAGCCGGCGGAAGTCCAACGAGCTGGAACCTTCCCAGTGTTCTGCTATCCCTTGCCATCTCCCTTTCGCCCTGCAAGACATGGATTTCAACGCTTGTCTGACTATCCTCAGCAGTAGTGAATATCTGGCTCTTCTTCGTAGGTATTGTGGTATTTCTCTCAATAACCTTTGTCATCACTCCACCTAAGGTTTCTATACCGAGTGAAAGTGGGGTCACATCGAGAAGCAGTACATCCTTCACTTCACCCGCCAAAACACCCGCCTGTACGGCTGCGCCGAGAGCTACAACCTCGTCAGGGTTCACGCCCCTGTGTAATTCTTTGCCAAAAAATTCCTTAACAATTTCCTGTACCTTAACTACCCTTGTAGAGCCACCAACAAGGACAACCTCGTCTATCTTGTCTTTGGTAAGCTTAGCATCTTCAAGCGCCCTTTTACATGGTTCCATGCTCCTCTGCATGATATCGTCCGCAAGCTTTTCAAGCTCGGCCCTTCTCAGTTTCATGTTGAGGTGTTTTGGACCGGAACTGTCCGCAGTAATGAAGGGAAGATTTATCTCTGTTTCAAGCGCCGTAGATAGCTCTATCTTTGCCCTTTCGCCCGCCTCTTTCAGCCTTTGAAGCGCCATCCTGTCCTTCGAGAGGTCGATGCCCTGGTCCTTTTTGAACTCTGAGACAATCCAATCGATAACCCTCTGGTCTATATCGTCTCCACCAAGATGCGTATCACCGTTTGTCGATTTGACCTCGACAACGTTGTCACCCACTTCGAGAATCGATATGTCAAACGTACCACCGCCAAAATCATATACCGCTATGGTTTCGTCCTTTTTCTTATCGAGTCCATAAGCAAGTGCGGATGCGGTAGGCTCATTAATAATGCGCAAAACATTAAGGCCTGCTATTCTGCCAGCATCCTTTGTTGCCTGTCTCTGCGAGTCGTTGAAATACGCTGGAACCGTAATAACCGCATCCTCAATGGATTGTCCGAGATATGCCTCAGCGGATTTTTTTAGTTTTTGAAGCACAAAGGCTGATATCTCCTGCGGCGTATATTGTTTACCTCTTATATCAACCCTTACGTTGCCTTCCTGATCCGGGACAACCTTATACGGGACGGTTTTAATCTCTTCCTGCACCTCATTGAATCTTCTTCCTACAAATCTCTTTATTGAAAATACTGTATTTTCAGGGTTTGTAATTGCCTGTCTTTTTGCGGTCTGGCCAACCAGTATCTCACCATCTTTAGTGAAGGCAACAACACTTGGGGTCAACCTGCTCCCTTCCTCATTTATGATAATCTTAGGTTCTCCGCCTTCCATTATTGCAACAACCGAGTTTGTGGTACCAAGATCTATCCCTATCACCTTTTTAGCCATTTTGTATCCTCCCGGAATAAATTGATATAAATTTTAACTAAATATAATGCGCCCATGTGGGGTTGTCAATATAGAGAAAGGATTTTTGGCACCCACTACAATGCGCTAATGGGACAACCCGGGTTAAACCGTGTATTTTTCCTAATTGAAATCTTAAATTAAGAATGGGATGTTAAAACCTCTCAATCCCTGTCTTTCCATATATCTCTTATCTTTGCCTTTGCCTCTTCAACCTGTCCTTTGCTTAACTGAAATCCGAGGACTGTGTGCTCCGACTCGCTTTCTAAAGCATAAATCCTCTCATCCAAGCGTGTCTGTCTTTTCATGCCTGGAGGCAGTTCTGGGATAATGCCGATCGCCTTTTCAACGTCTTCAGGAAATTTTCCAGGGTCAGCAGTTTCATAGATTACAGATGGCTGGTCATGGTGTCCATTTAAATATATCTCAAGCGATTTCCACCCAACAGCACCATGAGGATCAAGTATAATACCAAAACTCATATAAACATCCTTCATCGTCTCATAATGCAAAGGATTGCTTATGCCTACAGAAAACATATCTTCTTTCATTGCTGAGATATCAGGCATTCTGTCGATTACCCCAGGTTGAATCACCTCTTTTGTTTTTGGGTCTCGCCTATCATAGAGATGCCCCCCATAGAAATCTATAAGACGAGCAAGGTTACTCGGATGAGAGACAATCATTGCTGATGAAGGTGACTTGATAGATGGCCTTACAACGTACTCACCTGAATTGAGAAATTCTGGAAACTCAGTATTTTCATTTACCCCTATTACAAGCTTTTTAATCGGAAGACCCATCTGTTTGGCAATTACTGTACCCATCATATCACCAAAGTTACCGGAAGGCACGCTCGCAACAAATTCAGTTGCATCCTCAGAGATACGTGAGTACGCATAAAAAGGATAAACCGCCTGTGGCAACAATCTTCCAAGACTTATAGAATTTGCTGAGGTAAAGCGTTCGCTGTCTCCAAATGTTTCTGTCGCAAATTGTGTATCACCGAGAATGTTCTTTGCCAGCGCCTGGCATACATCGAAGTCACCGTTCACTTCGAATGCAAATACGTTCCCACCGAGGGTTGTCATCTGCCTTCTTTGCCCTTCGCTTATTGACCCTTTTGGAAAAAACACTATATTGTCAATACTGTCTAAGCCATATAGCGCATCGGCGACTGCACCGCCTGTGTCCCCGCTGGTAGCAACAACAACAATTCTACGTAATCCCCTTTTTTTAAGAAAATAATTCAGCATCCTGCCGAAGAACCTGGCAGCATAGTCCTTGAATGAATACGTAGGCCCTTTTGTGAGCCACATAATAGATGTACTGCCAACTACATGCTGAACATACGTGGGTATCTTGTCTTCCCTGTAAGCATCGTTTAGCAGCAATCGCAATTTTTCCTCCGGAACCTCTGACCAGAGGTATGGATACAATACCTCAAATGATATCTCAGCATAAGACATTGTCCTCATATGCCTTATCTTATCGATATTCAGCACGGGCACTTCATCCCTTGCAATCATATATAAACCATAATCTGAAGCCATGCCTCTTAGTAGGGCGGTCTCGAAGTCAATCCTTTCGTTGGTATTGTTTGTGCTGTAATATGTAGGTCTTTTCATAATATTCTCATCTGAAATGTTTAAAAATACACGATGCAGATAATCTTTTCAAGCGGAACTCCGTTGAAATAAGGCGTTTAAGTATTTATGCACCAGAAAATATAGGCGCATCAGTTCAGCGCAGAGGGTTTTGCCTTTGATGTCAAGGCCTTGATAGCATCTTTAAGACCGTCGAGCGTCAGCTCAAACATTGGGAATACCTTGCCGATTGTATCAACGGTGTAATGACCCCAGAAATTCTTGTGTGTCGGATTAAGCCATACTGAATGAGGAAAATGCTGTTTTATTTTTATAAGCCATTCTATGCCGGGCTTATCGTTTGACGAAAAATAGTCAATGCATCCGTTAACGTCAAAGAGTTCTGAATAGGCCATCCTTGCATCACCAACAAGCACCACTTTATATCCTTTGTGAAACTGAGAGAATAATTTTTCTGTAGGGACGCGTTTATAGTTTGCTATATCCTCATATACATCCTGATAGATACAATTGTGAAAGAAATAATATTTGAATTCCTTGAAATGTTCCATCTGTGAAGCTGCAGAAAAAAGCCTTTCACATAATTCAGTATACGGAAGCATCGAACCACCCGTGTCCATAAGCAGTATTATGCGCACGGTATTTTCTCTTGACCTGTTAAAGATAAGTTCTATCTCACCGCCTTCTTTTGCTGTCTTGTCTATGGTTTCATCAATATCAAGCTCTTCCTGTGCACCTTCTCTTTTGAGTTCTCTGAGCTTTTTCAAAGCCATCTTTGTCTGTCTGACATCGAGTATAATGTCGTTTCTGTAGTTTCTGAACCGCCTCTCTTCGGCAACTTTAGCAGCAGATTGCATCCAGGATTCACCACCGATCCTTATACCGCCTGGATGATAACCGTATGCACCAAAAGGTGATGTGCCACCTGTGCCTATCCATTTCGCCCCGCCATCATGTCTTTCTTTTTGCTCTTTCAGCCTCTCCATGAACTGCTTCATCAGTTCGTCCATATTGTGCTCTTTTTTGAATGCCTCAAGTTTCTGCTGAAATTCAGCTATCTCTTCGGGTGTCATTTTCGGAAGTCTGTGGAGGGGGTTTTCGAGCCATTCGAGCACTTTATCAAGCTCAGGGCCTTCGGTTTTTATACCACCAAAATACTCCTGAAATGCCTGGTCGAACATATCATAAAAGGCCTCACTTTTGACGAGAAACGCCCTTCCCACGTAATAAAGATGATTAAGACTCGACTGAAAGTATCCTTTATATAGCGCCTCTATAAATGATACCCACTCCGTTACGGTAACAGGAACGCCCTTTTTTCTTAACAAGTAAAAAAAATCAGTGAACATGGTTTAGCCCCAAAATATAGCGACTCGCCTAAGTGTCGCCCTATCAGAATCTCCTCTTGAATCCAAACCCTCCGCCCTGTGCCTGGGAGAGCCTTATGAACCTGCTTGTATCCTGCTCGTTCTTTAAAATCGCACCGAGAAAAGGTATTTCAGATGCAATCTTGTCAGTGCTTATTCCACCGATCATTAAAGCCTTTATCCAATCTATAAGTTCACTGGTAGAGGGTTTCTTTCTCAAACCATCTACGTCCCTTATCCAATAGAATCTTTTTATAGCCTCTCTCAATAATTTGTTCTCAATATCTGCATAGTGGACTCTTACTATTTTTTCCATCATCTCCTCATCGGGAAATTCGATATAATGGAAAACACATCTCCTCAAAAAGGCATCAGGCAGTTCTTTTTCAGAATTGCTCGTAATGATAACGACAGGCCTGTGTTTTGCCTTAACCTCCTCATCAAGTTCAGGTATGTGGAACGACATTTCGTCGAGCTCATTGAGGAGGTCGTTAGGGAATTCAACATCCGCCTTATCTATCTCGTCAATCAGCAATACAACCTGTTCATCACTTTTAAATGCCTGGCCTAATTTGCCCATTTTTATGTATTGTCGTATATCCGATATGTCTTTATCTTTAAAACGTGCGTCATTAAGCCTCTGGACCGTATCGTACACATAAAGCCCGTCTTTTGCCTTTGTTGTTGATTTGATATTCCAAATGAGTAGTTTCTTGTTGAGGGCATTAGAGATGCTGTGAGCGAGAAGGGTTTTACCTGTGCCTGGCTCTCCTTTTATTACGAGTGGTTTTCCCAGTGCAATCGAGACATTGACGATTTCCATTAAAGGTTTTGAAGCAATATAATCTTCGCTGCCCTTATATCCTTGACCTGTAACCATATATATTAGCCTCCTGTGGATAAGTGAAAAATATCACTTATATTATAAAGTTTTACTTCCTCCTTGTCAACTGAACAAAAATTAGGGTTTGCAAAAGCACAAAAGAATATTTTTGATATGTTGGATTTAACGATGTGACATAGAAGATTAATTGATCTACCTACCTAAAAGCTGTTTCAATTTCTCCATATCTTCCCAGACCTCGTTTATCCGATTCTGATTTCGCAAGAGAAAGGCAGGATGGTATGTCGGAAGAAGTCTTATGCCATCGTATGATGTTAATACCCCCCTGATCTTCGTTATCTTCTCGTCGACGCCGAATAACACATTATAGGCATGTCTGCCGAGCGTACAGATAATCTTTGGATTTATAAGGTCAAGCTGGGAAAGCAGATAGCCTTTACAGGCATCAACCTCCAATGGTTCAGGGTCTCTGTTGTTGGGCGGCTTACATTTGAGCACATTGCAGATATATACATCTTCCCTTTTAAGCCCCACTCTTTCTATCATCTGATCCAGAAACTTACCCGCCCTTCCAACAAATGGTCTTGCCTGGATATCTTCTTCCTCGCCCGGCGCTTCCCCGATAAACACCAGTCGCGCCCTTTCGTCGCCTTCGCCAAAAACAACGTTCCTTCGCGTTGCAGAAAGGGGGCATTTTGTACACGCTTTCACCTTTTTGCGCAAAAAAGAAAGGGTTAAAATTTCTTTTCTATTTGAAACGTATGATTCAATCCCCATACCCTTCAAGGAAATCAAAAACCGTCTCGGGTCTATCTCATCCACCCACATCACCCAATTTCAATGGATTCACACTCATTGTGGCATTTAGTCCTTATTCCTGTATTTATCTGGTATCTTTTTTACATTGTTTTGTGTCTCAAATGCATAAGCAATCTGGAGCATCCTTGCCTCATCAAGTGGTTGCCCTATAATCTGCAAGCCAATAGGCAGGCCTGCACCGTTAAATCCGCATGGTAGCGACATACCTGGTAGACCGGCAAGGTTTACCGGTATGGTAAATATATCTGAAAGATACATAGCCAGCGGGTCTTTCATCTTTTCGCCGACCTTGAACGCTGTCGTAGGTGAAACAGGTGTCATGATGATATCGCATCTTTTAAATGCCTCTTCGAAATCCCGCCTGATAAGGGTTCTCACCTGGCTGGCCTTTCTATAATAGGCATCATAATAACCTGAAGAAAGTACATAGGTGCCGAGTATAATCCTTCTTTTCACCTCTTTACCAAAACCTTCGCGCCTTGTTTTTTTGTACATATCGATTATGTCTTTTCCATTGATCCTCAATCCATATTTCACCCCATCAAAACGCGCAAGATTGGAAGAGGCCTCGGCCGTGCAAATAACATAGAATACTGCAACAGCATATTCCGTATGTGGGAGCGAAACCTCAACAATAGATGCACCGTTTTTTTCATAAAATGAGATGGCATTATCAACGGCCTTTTTTACATCAGGCTCGATACCATCGATATTGTACTCTTTTGGAATCCCTATTCTAACACCCTTTATGTCTCTTCCAAGATATGCGCTATAGCCTGGTACATTATGGTTAAAAGATGTTGAATCCATACTGTCGTAACCAGATATAATGCCCATCAATGTGGCACAATCCGATACATTTCGTGTTATTGGCCCTATCTGATCAAGCGAGGATGCGAGTGCGATAACACCATATCTTGATACCCTTCCATAGGTAGGCTTCATGCCAACAGCACCGCAAAGACTTGCCGGTTGTCTTATGGATCCGCCCGTATCTGTTCCAAGCGATGCCACACATAATCCTGAAGCAGTAGCAGCAGCAGAACCACCGCTTGAACCACCAGGAATGTATTCTGTATTCCAGGGGTTTTTTGTAATTTGAAATGATGAATTTTCCGTTGATGAACCCATTGCGAATTCATCCATGTTCAAACGACCGAGGTGTACAAACCCTTCATCCTTCAATCTCTTTATTATTGTTGCATCATATAGCGGAATAAAACCCCTTAAAATTTGGGATGCACAGGTTGTTTCTATCTCTTTAGCACAAAAATTGTCTTTTATGCCTAGCGGTACGCCAAGCAACCTTCCTTCCTCCCCTTTTGCAATTCTGGCATCCGCCCTTTTTGCCATATCCATTGCAGTGTTTTCTGTTATGTTAATGTAGCTTCCCAACTCATTGTCATACCTTTTTATCCTGTCAAGATAAAACCCGGTGAGTTCAACCGAAGAGATCTCCCCTTTTTTAAGGAGTTCCCTTAACTGCGAAATGTTCAAATCAAGCAATGTTTCCACGTTAACTCCTCTTATCTAATGATAATCGATAGCCCACAGATGACATTTTCAGGATTTCATGTCTGTAACAGACAAACCTTCCTAGCATTGATGTTCATTTTTGACTATCCATTGTTCACGTATTCAATCTGTCTCTATTACCGGTGGTACCTTGAAAAAAGAACCCTTCCTTTCAGGTGCGTTTTGCACAGATTCATCAACACCAAACGAATCCTGCTCTACATCTTCTCTTAAAGCACACTCAATTGGCATGGGGTGGCTTGTAGGCTCTATACCTTTAGTATCAACGGAATTAAGCTTATCCATATACTCAAGAATGCTGTCTATCTGTAACGTATATAGCCCCACTTCGTCAGGATCAAGCTCAAGCCTGACCAGATGCGCCACATATTCCACCACATCCTTCGTAATTTTCATCGTTCCTCCGAACCACAGTGTTTAGTTAATAACAAACCATTTAACGCCATAGACAATGAATACCGCCGCTTTATGCCACAAATCTTTTGTTCCACTGCAAAAAATTGCAATCCCATATCTGTCTCATACTACCCACACTCGGCCACAGCCTTGATTATATCGCCCCTTGTCACTATCCCAACGACAACGTCGTTTTCCACGATTGGTATCCTGTTGATCTGTTTTTCAACCATTGTATTGGCAATACGAAACACCGATTCAACCGGTGGGGCTGTTATAACGTTTTCCACCATAGCATCTCTAACCGTCAACTCATTGAGCGTCTTATCTCCCTCCTTGATCTTTCTCAGGATATCGCTCTGGCATATTATCCCTGCAAGTTTACCCTTTTCTACAACCGGCATCCCCGCGATATTGAAAAGTTCAAATTTGTTAACAATTACGGTTAGAGTTTCCGAAGGGTGGCACGTAACAACATTTTTATTCATCAACTCCACGACTTTCATAAATCCCTCCAAAATGCTATTTCTTGCATTCTTGTAAACTTTTTTCAGTCTACTGACCGAACAACAAAACCTCTTGTATATATTTTTGTAATGCCTCGACGGATTTCATTGCCTTGCGTATCCTCTCCTGCTCGTCAGGTCTTAACATCTCAGGATTAATATGATTTGCAGCGCCAGGAAGATTGTTGCCTTCAGTCCTGCTATTAACCTGATTCATTATTCTGAACCTCACAAATGTCAGATATGCATCTATTAGATCATTTTCCATTTCCTGCTTTATGATATTCATTTCACGTAACAATTTTATACGTTTAAGTGTGTTCACCTCAAAAATGCCGTTATTTATGGAAAGCATTCTTACAGATAAAATCAATGGTGCCCAACCTGTCAATTTGATATTAAAGGTATCTTTATATTCCCCATCCTTTTCCACCTTGAAGTTGTTGAAAAAAGACAGTGCAGTCGGCATCAGAACCGCTGTCTTGATGAAGTCTTTCATTACATTTTTATTATCCCTCAAAAATTCGAAAAAATACTTTAGAAGGCGGTCTATCAGTTGTCTTTCACCGTATATAAACCTTGCGTCGGTAAGGATAATAACATCGAGTGATTCAAAAATCCCTCTTTCATATGTAATCCTGTCCTCCAGACGCCTTTTCCAACCACCCATAGAGCCTCTCCATTTTTCATTGGATGGCATGACCCCGCCTTTGCATTTCTCGAAACCCACCCTGTGAAGAGCCTCTACCGCCCTATTGGAAAACTCAAGAAAATAAGCATCAATGGATTCTTTTGTTTTATCGATATGTTCCGGTTCTCCATAAATAATCATATTATCCTGGTCAGTAAGCATTGTCTGCTCGTCACGACCTTCACTGCCAAGCCCTACCCATGCATACGCCACTGGTGGGGCACCAAAGCCATCTCTTTCCATTTCTTTTTCGAGGAGTTTCATAGATCTTATTGTAATGGCGTCCCTTACGATACGAAAAAGGTCATGGACATCGATAACGGTATTCTCTTCAAGGAAAAAATTTTCTATGCCTATAACGGCCCGGACATGGCATTCGTTCAACTCTTCGTAAGTATCTGCCTTTTCTATCCTTTGCATTACAAGTGAGGTTAATTCAGATTCAAATTCTTCATAATCCTTCAAGGAAGATTGGAGCCTGTCTCTGAGGCCAGCAAGTATATGGTATCTATCGTGACGGAGAAGACTCTTGTCCATCATGATATCCCTGTTTTCTGTTACAAATTCTTCTATGATCCTATATGTCAGGGGCATTTAATCTCCGCAAAGGCTTTCAAAGATATTTCTGCTTGTCATAAGCTTAGCCCTTTTTTCCATGAACACGTTGTAGCTCAACTCATTTTTTTCAATTACTTCCTGAGGCGCCTTTTCACGAAAAGACGCATTATTAAGCTTTTTGTTGAGCCTCTCAATCTCATCATCGATTTTCAACAGTTCCTTTTCGACTCTTGCAAGTTCTTTGGGTATATCGATAAGGTCTTTTACAGGTACAAATACCTCTACGCCTTTGTACAATCCTATGGCTGATTTTTCAGGTGCCTGTTCACCGGCAAACGAAAGATGCTCAAGCCTTGCCAATTCCTTGATGTAAAACTCATATTTTTCAAGTAACGCACTATGGACTGTCGTCCTTAAGACAGCTTCAATCTTGACATTAGGGGCAATGCCTGTTTCACCCCTGATATTTCTTATTACATCAATAACACCCATAATAATATCCATATCTGATTCGGCACTTTCGTCCACCTCTTTTTCATCAAAAACAGGAAAGGGCGATATCATAATGCTTTCAGCCGAAATACCCGGCAATTTTTGGTAAATCTCTTCAGTAATGAACGGCATGATAGGGTGCAAAAGCTTTAATATATCGATCAATGTCCTATATAGTTCCATTTTTGTCAATGCAATGTCAAATGTCTTTACCTTTCCATAGAGGTTTGGTTTTATAAGCTCGAGATACCAGTCACAGAATTCGTGCCATATAAAGTTGTACAAGATTGTTGCAGCCTCGTTAAACCTGTATGTATTGATACCGTCAATCACATCTGCAATGACCTTATGAGTCCTTGAGCGTACCCATCTGTCAGGCAAAAACTGAGATCTTTCTGATATATCAGATTTCGAGGTATCGTAAGCCACATCCCCTGGACTATTCTCAAGCAGCGATATTGTGAGCCTTGATGCATTCCATATTTTGTTTACGAAATTCCTGACACCCTCTATCCTTTCTTCTGAAAGCAGGACATCCCTTCCCTGTGCCGCCAACATCACAAGTGAAAATCTGAACGCATCGGTACCGTATTGGTCTACCATCGTCAAAGGATCGATTACGTTCCCCTTTGATTTGCTCATCTTTTTCCCTTCTGCATCCCTCACAAGGGCATGGATGTATACCTCCCTGAAAGGCACATCATCCATGAACTTAAGCCCCATCATTATCATGCGCGCCACCCAGAAAAAGAGGATATCAAACCCTGTTATTAAAAGGGATGTGGGATAGTATGTTTTCAGGTCCTGGGTCTGTTCAGGCCAACCAAGCGTTGTAAACGGCCATAGCCCTGATGAAAACCACGTGTCAAGTACGTCGGACTCCTGTCTTAATTGACCTTTGCAAGCCTCACAGTTTTGCATATCCTCAACTGACACATATATCTTGTTACAAGCATCACAGTACCATACGGGTATCCTGTGACCCCACCAAATCTGTCTCGATATACACCAATCACGAATATTTTCCATCCATTCAAAATAAACCTTTTCCCACATTTCCGGAATTATTCTTACCCTGTGGTTTCTTACCGCCTCAATAGCGGGCTCTGCAAGAGGCTTCATTTTAAGAAACCATTGCAACGAAAGCGAGGGCTCAACAACCGTCTTGCACCTGTAACACTTACCAACACCAAGTGCGTATGGCTCTAATTTTTCGAGTAAACCATTCTGTTTAAGTTCCTCAACAACCTTATCCCTACATTCGAACCTGTCCATACCATCATAATGAACTGCATATTTGTTCATGCAACCTTCATCGTCCATGACCTTTATCATTTCGAGCCTATGCCTTTTGCCTATCTCAAAGTCATTCAGATCGTGAGCAGGCGTAACCTTTAGTACACCTGTTCCAAATGAAGCATCAACATATGCATCCCCGATGACTGGAATCTTTTTATTTACAATCGGCAGAATCACATGTTTACCGATATATTCTTTATAACGCTCATCATCCGGGTTAACAGCTACGGCAGTATCCCCAAACATAGTCTCAGGCCTTGTCGTTGCTACAGTTAGGTAGCCTTTGTTATCCTCCAGAGGGTAATGTATATGGTAAAGAAAACCGCCTGCTTCCTCGTGTTCTGCCTCAAGATCTGAAAGTGCTGTTTTACAGCGGGGACACCAGTTTATGATGTAATTGTCTCTATAGATCAAACCCTCATGATACAACCTTACAAAAACCTCTCTTACCGCCCTTGACAATCCTTCGTCCATTGTAAATCGTTCTCTTGTCCAGTCGCAGGAAGAACCAAGTCTTTTCAACTGCTCAATTATTGTGCCGCCGGATCGTTCTTTCCATTGCCATACCCTTTCTATAAACCTTTCCCTTCCCAGCATCTCACGGTTGATCCCTTCTTTGGCAATTTCTCTTTCGACGACATTTTGTGTGGCGATGCCTGCATGGTCCATTCCCGGCACCCATAGCGTATTAAAGCCTGACATCCTTTTGAATCTCGTTACAACATCCTGTAAAGTATTATTTAATGCATGTCCCATATGCAAAGACCCTGTTACATTGGGCGGTGGAATTACCATTGAAAAATGAGGGTTTTCAGATGTGTTATCTGCGATAAAATACCCTTTTTCAATCCATAATGTGTACCATTTTGCCTCTATCTCGCGTGGGCTATAAACCTTGTCCATCATACTATTAAACTCCTTTTTTATCAGACGTTCAGATTTCAGACCGTCCCTCTGTCCGCTGTCCTACACCTACATCTTCCATGGCAATGGAAGAAAAATCCTTTCAAAGAGTGTAAACGCATATCTGTCACTCATGCTGGAGACAAAATCACATACGCACACTTCTGGCTCATCGTAGTAATCATCTTTGCCTGTCTCTGCAAAAAACGCATCAGGTGTTTTCAGGAAATATGCATACAGATCTTCAATGATGCGCGAGCACTTGAAAAAATCCCTGTGGACTATATCGCTGTCATACACCCTTTCATATAAAAAATCCCTTAATTTTACAATGTGATATTCTAACTCTTCACCAAATGAAACAGGCAAATCGTTGTATTTCGTTGTCTCGCTAATAACACCGCGAACCATACTATCAATCCTCTTTGAAGTCGTCTGACCTAAAAACATCCTTGAACCATTCGGCAGATCCTTTTCTGCTATGACACCACCTCTTGTTGCATCGTCAATATCGTGGTTGATATATGCGATGATATCTGCGATCCTGACGATTTCTGCCTCTTTTGTAAGTGGTTTTTCGTGTTCATCTCTCAGGATTATCTCTCCTTTTCCCTTTGAATGCTTCAGTATGCCATCCCTTACCTCCGCAGTAAGGTTCAACCCTTGCCCATCCTTTTCAAGGGTATCTACAATCCTCAAACTCTGTTCATAGTGTCTGAAGCCACCTTTATGAATCCTGTTCAATACATCTTCGCCTGCATGACCAAATGGGGTGTGACCAAGGTCATGACCTAGAGCAATAGCCTCCACAAGGTCTTCATTGAGCAAAAGGGATCTTGCAATAGTTCGTGCAATCTGCGATACCTCAAGCGTATGGGTAAGCCTTGTCCTGTAATGGTCTCCCGCTGGAGATAAAAACACCTGTGTCTTGTGCTTGAGACGCCTAAAAGACTTGCAGTGGATTATCTTGTCACGGTCGTGCTGAAACGCCGGGCGGATATCACACTCTGTCTCTTCTTTGAGCCTACCCCTTGTCTTATTGCTTCTTTGAGCATAAGGAGATAATATTGATTCTTCTCTTTCCTCTAACCTATTTCTGATATCCACTTTAAATTCCACAAACGACAAATCTATCTTTTGTGATCAGATTCGTAATGTATCACAATAACTTAAGTAATTCAATAACAGGTTGAAAGCCACGCCTAAATGTTAATGTTGATTGGTACAATATAAAAAAGTTAAGATGTGTCGCAAAAATACCTCATGAACAAAAAGATATTTTCCTGGTGTTTATATGATTTTGCAAATTCGAGCTATTCGGCTGTCATAGCTGCCACAATTTTTCCAGTATACTATGCAAATTTTATTGTGGGAAATGACTCAGGCGCAGGGGATCTATGGTGGGGACGTGCAATTGCTGTAAGTATGGCCATTGTGGCCATCTCCTCCCCTATCCTCGGAGGTATTGCCGATTATTCTAACACACGCAAAAGGATGCTTCTGTGCTTCACGCTTCTTTGTATCTTTGCAGTCGCATCCTTTTCTTTTCTCCAGAAGGGAATGGTCATAGAGGGATTTGCGCTCATGGTGATTGCAAACATCGGCATGGAAAGTAGCATTATCTTTTATAATGCCTTTCTGCCTATTATTTCCAAGCAGACACATCAAGGCAGGGTATCAGCCTGGGGATTTGGTATCGGATATGCTGGCTCTATCTTTTCCCTAATCATTGCTTTGATACTGGTAAAACATAACATGATAAGCTACGCATGGTCGATGGTTGCGCTATTCTTCATGATGTTTTCCGTTCCTGCCTTTGTTTTTCTACCAGGCGACGAAAAAAAAGGTGTACCGCAAAAATCCTTTATGAAAAAACATCCCATGATTTACGCAAATTATGGTTTTAAGGAAACAGCCAAGCATATCAAAATGATATGGTCGAAAAAGGATCAACGGCGGTTTCTACTCGCGTACCTGATCTATGAGGACGGAGTCAATACGGTAATCGTGTTTTCAAGCATATTCGCAGCAACCACACTGGGATTTATGCCTGAAGAACTAATTTATATGTATCTGGTTGTTCAGGCAACAGCGCTTACAGGCGTCTTAACCATGGCAAGGGCAATAGACTATTGGGGACCCAAGAAGGTGGTATGTCTTTCCCTTTTGATATGGATCGCGATCACAATCGCTACCTATTTTGTCAACAATAAATTATATTTTGGGCTAATTGCTTCTGTGGCTGGCCTTAGCCTCGGCACAATTCAGGCGGCCACACGCGCATTTTATACACAATTCATATCAAAAGGTATGGAGTCAGAGTATTTCGGAGTTTATAACCTTGTTGGTAAGTCATCGGCCATTTTAGGACCCATTGTTTTCGGAGCAATGTCTTCCACATTTGGAAGTCAGAGACCTGCTGTCCTATCTGTTTCACTATTTTTTGTTATCGGGTATTTCATTTTGCGGACTGTTGATGGTGGCAAACCAAATGTTACTTGATATGTTTGTTCTGTTTCCTTATATTAATATCAAAACACAAAGGGCATTTAACCAATAGAAAAATAAACGCCCTATATTGAAAAAGGGGGAACATATGGCTATTATTGACGAATTGAAGAAAAAAACTGAAGAAGGTTTAAAAACCCTCAAGGAAACCGCACAAGATTTAGCATTCAATGTGGAAAAACAGGCAAAGATTGGCAAAAAGAAATATGTTGATATTCTAAAACTTAAGCGAAGCATTCATAATATATACGCAGAAATTGGTGAATATGTCTATGACCAGTACGTATCCGGCAAAACGCCTAAAACAGACAGCCCATTTCTAAAGGAAAGATTGAGTTCTATAACAAGGATGAAATTGGAGATAAACGATTTAGAAGAAGAGATCGACGAAATTCAAAAAACACAGCCGCCAAAACACGGCGAAACACCCATTAGCAAATAATTTAGATTTACTATCTGTTAACCCAAAGTGTCTTTAGCGCCTCTTCTCTTGAATCAAAAAGATGAAAGATCTTGTTCATTCTCGAAAGACGAAAGATAGTATTGCATAAAACCCCTTTTATTGCACATCTTACATGAGATGGCGGCGTGAAACGTTTAGTTGCTCAATCGTAATCTTGCACTAAATCGCTTCACGCTTAAAAAAAACAATCCAATATTTTTACAGATACTTTTTCGCAAGTACCTCTGCTATCTGTACTGCGTTCAATGCTGCACCCTTCCTTATGTTATCCGCCACAATCCACAGGTTTAACCCATGTGCAACAGACTCATCACGTCTTATGCGTCCCACAAATATATCATCTTTGCCTGCCGCATTTATTGCAAGAGGATAGAGATTCTTCGACGGATTATCCACAACTTTAACACCTGATGCCTTGCTTAAAATCTCTCTCGCCTCCTCAGGTGTCAAATCCTTTTCAAATTCAACATTAACAGACTCAGAGTGGCCATAAAAAACAGGCACCCTTACCGTTGTAGCAGTAACTTGGATATTCTGATCTTCCATGATCTTTTTTGTTTCGTTTACCATCTTCATCTCTTCTTTTGTATAACCGTTTTCAATAAAGGAATCGATATGCGGTAGACAATTAAAGGCTATCTGGTGAGGGTAAACCTTTTTCACAATCTCATTCTGACCATATATGGCAAGAACCTGTTGCTCAAGTTCATAGATTGCCTTTTTTCCTGTTCCTGAAACAGCTTGGTATGTGGAAACAACAACCCTTTTAATCCGCGCCGCATCGTGAAGATGTTTCAATATAACTACCATCTGAATCGTAGAGCAGTTTGGATTAGCTATGATACCCCTGTTTTTATAGTCCTTTATTGCATGTTTATTAACCTCAGGCACTACAAGGGGGATATCCGGCTCCATCCTGAAAGCGCTTGTATTGTCGATAACCACGCATCCGCTTGCTGCTGCTATTGGCGCAAATTTAAGGCTTACCGAACCGCCTGGAGAAAATAATCCTATATCAACACCCCTGAACGACTCCTCATTTAATTCTTCGACCTTCAGGTCCATTCCTTTAAATGAAATAGTATTGCCAACGCTTCTTGACGAGGCAAGAAGCTTAAGGTTTTTTACGGGAAACTTTCTCTGTTCAAGTGTTGCCACCATCTCGTTTCCTACAGCTCCGGTTGCACCGGCCACTGCCACATTAAACTCTTTCATGCTGTTCCTCCAGTTTATTTTTAAGATATTTTACAAGTCCGCCATGATTTATAAGTTCTTCCATAAATGGCGGAATAGGCTTGGCTTTGATCACTTTTTGATTGCATTTTATGGTTCCTGTGGATATATCTACCTCAATATCTTCGCCTTCATCAACCAAATCGATTATATCGGCTTCCAAAAGCGCAAGCCCCTTGTTAAAAGCATTTCTATAGAATATCCTCGCAAATGTCTTTGCTATTACAAGAGGTATACCTAAAGCTGATATGGCAATCGGTGCATGTTCCCTTGACGAGCCACATCCAAAATTAAGGCCTCCTATGATTATATCTCCTTGTCTCACTTCTTTGCTGAATCCAGGTCGCAATGGTTCCATGCAATGCTGGCCCAGCACCTTTGGATCTGTATGTGCAAGATATTGCGCAGGTATAATAATGTCCGTATCGATGTTATCCCCAAACTTCCAGACTCTTCCTTTAAGTTTCATTTCAACTCCTTTTTTTAATTCATGACTGATAGCTCATAGCGATATAGTTGACAGCTTATAAATAAGGGTTCAAGAGGAGAAAAACAGAGGGTTAGATCGCATTCAACTTTTCTCACCTTAACACAACAAACTCAAAAAACGCTTACAAACACTACAAACGCAATTAATTCTATCAATACCCTTATCTTCTAAGCTTGAGCTTATTCTATTTCATCCGGATGTGCTATTCTGCCCTTGACTGCACTTGCAGCAGCCACAGCCGCTCCTGAAAGATATACTTCACTTTCTGCATGCCCCATTCTCCCAATAAAGTTCCTGTTTGTCGTTGCTATGGCACGTTCGCCCTTTGCAAGTACGCCCATGTGCCCTCCTAAGCAAGGCCCACAGGTGGGTGGCGATATTATACAGCCGGCATCGAGAAAAACCTCAAAATATCCCCTTTTTAGTGCTTCCCTGTATATTGTGGGTGTGGCCGGAATAATAATACAACGAACATCCTTTGCCACCCTTTTCCCCTTCAATATTTGCGCTGCGACCTCCAAATCTTCCATTCTTCCGTTTGTGCAGGAACCAATTACCGCCTGATCAATTGCAATATTGCCAAGCTCGTTAGCATCCTTGACATTCGAAGGCAAAGACGGACAGGCAACCTTCAGTCCTAAGCCGGTCACATCTATTTCATATACCTCCTTATATCGGGCATTTTTGTCACTTTTGTAGATCGTGTGTGGTTTCTTTCCTCTTCCTTTTATAAATTCAAGTGTTTTTTCATCTGCCTCGAATATGCCATTCTTTCCGCCTGCCTCTATAGCCATATTGGCTATTGCAAATCGTGAATCCATGGAAAGCCTTGATATTGCCTCTCCGTCAAATTCCATCGCAGCATATAAGGCACCATCTACACCGATCATCCCTATGATATGCAATATAAGGTCCTTGCCAGTAACCCATTTCTTCCATTTTCCAAAACAATGAAATTTTACACTCTCCGGCACCTTGAACCATATACGACCCGTTACCATACCATAAGTGATGTCAGTACTGCCCATGCCCGTTGAAAATGCACCGAGAGCGCCGTATGTGCAGGTATGACTGTCCGCACCTATCACTACATCCCCTGGCATAACCAATCCCTGTTCCGGCAACAGCGCATGTTCAATTCCGCACTCACCACCCTCGTAAAAGTGGCTTATCCCGTATGCCTTTGAAAACTCTCTTATTTTTTTGCAGTTTCCTGCGGAGATAATATCCTTGTTCGGGGTAAAATGATCAAGTACAAAAACTACCTTTTCCGGGTCAAATACGTTTTTTGCCCCAACCTTCTCGAATTCTTCGAGTGAAAGTGGTGCGGTAATATCATTGGCAAGTGCAAGGTCAATCCTTGCATCGATAATTTCACCCGGTTCCACGAAGTCCATATCTGCATGGGTTGCGAGTATCTTTTCAGTGATCGTCATAGCCATCTATTTCACCTCTATCTTTTTACTCTTTACATATTCAAGACGGTTAAGCGCATTTACATACGCCTTGGCACTTGCCACTATTATATCGGTATCTGCACCCTTTCCTATCGCAATGAGCCCTTTTTCCTCAAGCTTCACAAAAACCTCGCCCTGTGCATCCATGTCTTTTGTAATTGAGTTCACAGAAAACTTAACAAGCTTGCTGTCCGTCTTCACAATCTTTTTGATAATCTTGAAGGTGGCATCTACAGGGCCAACACCCACTCCCACATCCTGATGCACATTCTCATCAGCCTCAAGCCTTACCGTTGAAGTTGGAATTATCATGTTTCCGCAGTTCACGTTTAGATACAAAAGTCTGTATCTTTCCGGTATTTTGTGAATCTCATCCATGATAATCATCTCTATATCTTCTTCATAGACATTTTTCTTCATATCAGAAAGCGATTTAAACCTTTTGAATGCAAGATTTATCTCTTTATCATCAAGGCTGTACCCAAGCTCTTCGATTCTTTCCCTAAAGGCATGCCTTCCAGAATGTTTGCCCAGAATAAGTGAACTTTTAGGTATTCCTACAGACTCAGGTGTCATAATCTCATATGTAAGTTTCTCTTTCAGAAGCCCGTCTTGATGAATACCTGATTCATGTGCAAAGGCATTAGCACCTACAATTGCCTTGTTCGGCTGAACCGAAACACCGGTGATTGCTGTTATCAGCCTGCTTGTAGGATAAATCTTTTCGCTCACAATCCTCGTATCAGCAGGAAAAACATCTTTACGGACCCTCAGAATCATGGCAATCTCCTCGAGAGATGCATTGCCTGCCCTTTCCCCAATGCCGTTTATAGTGCATTCTATCTGACGGGCACCGTTCTGGATGGCAGCTATAGAGTTTGCAACGGCAAGTCCGAGATCGTTGTGGCAATGCACGCTTATAACAGCCTTGGAGATATTCGGGACATTTTCCTTGATGTATCGAATAAGCCTCCCGAATTCTTCTGGTACCGTATAACCAACTGTGTCAGGCACATTTATGGTAATAGCGCCAGCATCGATCACCTCAGAAAAAACCTTGCAAAGATAATCCCAATCGCTTCTTGTAGCATCCATCGCCGAGAATTCTACGTTATCGGTGTATTTTTTCGCCCTTTTCACAGCACTCACTGCGATCTTCAATATCTCATCCCTGTTTTTACGGAATTGATGTTTCAGGTGTATGTCAGAGGTCGAAATAAATGTGTGGATACGTGGCTTTGCAGCAACCTTTATCGCTTCCCATGCGCGATCTATATCTTCCTCGTTTGCCCTTGCAAGACCGGCTACTTCGCTGTTTTTTATTGCCTCTGCTATAAGCCTTACTGCATCAAAGTCTCCATCAGAGGCTATAGGAAAGCCAGCTTCAATAATATCGACACCAAGAAGTTCAAGCTGTCTGGCCACCCTTAATTTTTCCTGTGTGTTCATGGTATTACCCGGTGATTGCTCCCCGTCTCTCAAAGTTGTGTCAAAAATATAAACTCGTTCAGACATATATACCTCTTTTATTTTGCATTTGGCTGTCAGTTATAAAATATTTCCCCGTCATATCTTTCTAAAACATCTTTTCTAACAACTGACAGTTTGTCCATTATCGTCTCAATCATCGCATCTTCGTTTTCTATCTCCACCTCTACCGTGAGATAGTAAAGGTTTTCAGGGGCACTGCTTTGGTTTATCTTGGTTGCATCTTTCTCGGTAGTAACAATGATATCTGCATCATGGTAACCCGAAAGCGTTTTGATGTCGCTGTTTTTATACAAATAGTGGTCAGGATAAGATACCTCGTGGACCACATTTGCGCCTAAGTCTTTTAATAAATCAAAAAACGACTTGTTGTTTCCAAGTCCTGAAAACGCAAGGACATTCTTTTCCTTTAAAAAATTGTAGTGTCCTGTCAGATCGTGTCTTAGATTACAGAGATACATCGGCCTATATCTAAAACTGAAAGCCGGGACACCTTCTGCATACTTACTGAATAAACCACTTATACTGCCGTTTCTTGTGAGTATTATGTCCGCATCTTTTATCCTTTTAGCACGCTCCCTGAAGGGTCCAAGGGGGAACAGACTGGTATTATTTTTTTCACTGCAATCGATCAGTAGGATTTCGATATCCTTGTAAAGGTTTCTCAATTGAAAACCATCATCCAGCAATGCAATATCGATCGGATACGCATCAATCCCCTTCATGATTGCCTGCGCCCTGTTGGCTCCAACAAACACGGGCAACCTTGTTTTTTTCGATAACATCAACGCTTCATCTCCGACATCAACGGCACTATCGTTATCCCTGTCCACAAGAAAAGTACCCTTTCTTTTTCTTTTATATCCCCTTGTTATAATTGCAGGGTTAAGCCCTGCCCGTCTAAGCCTTTCTGACACCCTCCCGACAACAGGTGTTTTTCCTGTTCCACCAAGGGTTATGTTACCTATGCTGATTACCGGAATGGGCACCTTGCATATTTCCACCAAACCAGACCTGTACACAATATTTCTCACATAAAGACAGATTTCATAAGCACAGGAAAGAGGAAATAGCAAAGGATACAAAAACCATTTAAGAGACTTTGATTCGCCTCTCCACACCTTAATTATTGCATTCCTCATTATATATTGACAAGTTATACCAAATAAACATTAAAAAATCAATCGCTGTTAATCATACACACTTTTGCCATGACTGATGTAAGTTAAAAAAAGAGGTGTAGAAAAAAACTTAACATCTTCAAATGCGTTAATCCGAAAACAGTAGTCCAATTTTGAGTGATTATTCTTGTCATTTTGTTTTCTTTCAGATATCATAAAAGTCAAGAGTATAAAGATGTTGTTAGATGTTCTGATTATCGATGATGAGGAAGGCATCAGGAGATCTCTTACAAGAATACTGCGTGAAGATGGTTATTTAGTTCATACAGCTCCAAGCGGCGAAGATGCACTGACAACTATCTCGAATGATGGTATCAACCTCGACATCGTGATATGTGACCTTATAATGCCTGGGATAGACGGCATCAGTACAATTGAAGAAATCAATAAAACACATCAGGGTATCACAAAAATCATACTGACTGGATACGGCACCCTTGAGTCTTCGATTAAGGCGATTGAGGCAGGGATTGACGGCTTTATTACAAAACCTTTCGAAAACAAGGAATTGAAATGGAAAATTAAGGAATACTATATCAAGAGAAGGATGAAACAGTTTGTTGCACCGGATATCTTTGACAAGCTGCTTGATGAACCTGTCCATCTTGAACCAAGGATGTCGGATGTATCGATTCTTTTTACAGATATCAGAGGTTTTACAAGGCTCGCCTCAACAATCCCCCCTGAAGAGCTTGCATCTCTTTTGAATAAATATTATTTTCAACCTATGAGCAACATAGTATCGAGACACAAAGGGATTGTAGATAAATATATAGGTGACAGCGTTATGGCACTTTTCGGTGCACCTGTTTACAACGATAATCATGCAACCTATGCTGTGGAATGTGGCATTGAAATGATAAAAAGCATGGAAGAATCCGGAAACATTCTTCAAATGGGTATCGGTATAAGTTCTGGGATGGTTGTTACAGGTATATTCGGCTCTATAAGTAAAAAGGAATATACCGCGCTCGGTATGCCTGTTAATATCGCAGCACGTCTTCAAAAATTTGCAGCGCCTGGCGAATTGGTCATATCAGAAGAAACCATGAAATCCTTGAATTCTGCCAGATCATTCAAAAAGGTTGGCTCTTTTAGCCTTTTTCCTTCTTCTTTGCCCGTAGAATATTATAAATGGGAAAAATAGCCTAAATGGTAAGGTTCAACGACATTGTCGACGAAATATTAAAATATAATCCACAGGCAGACTTATCGACGCTGGTGAAGGCCTATGTATTTTCTGCTCAGGCCCACAAGGGACAAACAAGACTTTCAGGCGAACCATACCTTGTCCATCCACTTGAAGTCGCATACACATTAACCAAAATGAATCTCGATATATCCAGTGTCGTATCAGGTCTTCTACATGACACAATAGAAGATTCATATGTCAGTAAAAGTGAAATAGAGGAGAATTTTGGAACAGAGGTTGCAGAACTCGTAGATGGAGTAACCAAGATAGGTCAGATACCCCTTAAGACATCTGAAGACTCGAAGGTTGAGACTTTCAGAAAAATGCTCCTCGCCATGAGCAAAGACATAAGGGTAATCCTCATAAAGCTTGCAGACAGATACCACAATATGAAAACCCTTAACTTCCTCAGTTCTAATAAACAGATCGACATTGCAAGAGAAACCATGGATATTTATGCACCTTTGGCACATAGGCTTGGCATAGAGTGGTTGAAGGGAGAACTCGAAGACGAGGCCTTTAAATATCTCTTGCCGCTCGAATACAAAAATGTGGTTTCAAAGATTGCTAAAAAGAGAAAAGAAAGAGACACATATATACAAGAGGTTATTGAGCTTCTTAAGGGTAAATTTCAACAGTTCAAACTTGATGCAGTGATATTCGGAAGGGCAAAAAAGTTGTACAGCATATACCGCAAGACGATTATAGAAAAGTTGGAATTGGATGATATTTATGATTTGACCGCCTTCAGGGTCATTGTAAACAATGTAAAAGATTGTTACCTCGCACTTGGTCTTATACACTCCTTTTTCAGACCAATTCCAGGAAAATTCAACGATTACATAGCCTTACCAAAGCCAAACATGTACCAGTCACTTCATACAAAAGTTGTGGGTCCATACGGTGAAAAGATCGAGATACAGATAAGAACACACGAAATGCACAAAATTGCCGAGGAAGGTATTGCTGCACATTGGAAATACAAAGAAGGAAGTGTTTTTGATCCTAAGGAAGATAAAATTTTCGGATGGCTGCGAAGACTTATAGAATCTCAGCAGGAGTTGAAAGACAACAAGGAATTTATGGAGATATTCAAGATTGACCTGTTTCCTGATGAAATCTATGTATTCACGCCAAGGGGCGATGTAAAAGAACTTTCAAAAGGCTCAACCCCTGTTGATTTCGCATATGCCATACACTCGCAACTCGGTCATACGTGTGTAGGCGCAAAGGTCAATGGAAGGCTCGTACCTCTGAAATACGAACTGAAAAGCGGAGATACAGTCGATATCCAGACAAATCAGGCACACAAGCCAAGTAAAGACTGGTTGAATTTTGTAAAAACATCAAGGGCAAAAACAAAAATAAGACAATGGATCAAGGCGGAGCAGAGAGAAAGAAGTATCGAGCTTGGCAAATCCCTCATTGAGAAAGAACTGTCGAAATATGATTTGAGTCTGACAAAGATGCTCAAAACAGGGGAACTGCTTGGCCTTGCAAAGGAATTTAGTTTCGAGACCGTTGACGACCTTTTTGCTGGCGTTGGATACGGATTGTATTCTCCAATGCAGGTACTTGGCAAGATAATACCGGAGGTGGAAAAGCCTGGCAAGTTACAACAAATTATAAGCAACATCAAAACCGGTAAGGACAATGCGATCAGAGTACAAGGTGTTGATGGTATGGTCGTAAGGTTTGCTAAATGTTGCAATCCTATACCAGGCGATATAATTTTCGGGTTTATAACACGAGGAAGAGGCTTAACGATTCATGCAGCGGATTGCCCTAACATCCACACATATGACGAACAACGCAAAATAGATGTCACATGGGAACCAAACAAAAACTACACATACCCGGTAAAACTCAAGATAATAGGTGATGACAGAAAGGGTCTTCTGTCCGATATAAGCTCTACAATGGCTTCAAACAAGGTTAATATAATAGGCGCCCAGGCGATGACAAACCAGGATAAAACAGCGTCTGGCATTTATGAGGTTGAAGTCGGAAACATGTCCAAACTTCAGAAGGTGATAAAATCCATCCAGAAAATAAAAGGTGTGAAGTCTGTTGAAAGAATAAGAGGAACTGTTTAAACTGCCTTTTGGAAGTTACCTTTCTTGATACATTTTGTACAAAGACGAGCCTTCTGTTTCTTTCCGTTTTCGAAAATATTCACCGTTTGTAAATTAGGAAGCCACTGCTTTTTTGTTTTGTTGTTTGCATGACTGACATTATATCCAACCTGCTTTCCCTTGCCGCACTTATCACAAACCCTTGCCATCTGTTCCTCCGTTCTTTTCGCTTAAGGATAAGGATTTTACTAATTTAGAACTCATATGTCAATACAAATTAAAACTCGGGCTTTTCGGGTTGACAATCAGGGTAATTTTTCAATATCTTAACCTTATGCCTTTTTACATACTGTATGTTTTGATTGCATATCTTACGGGTTCAATCCCAGTTGGTATTATGCTTGCAAAGTTAAGGGGCGCAGACCCAAGAAAAATTGGTAGCGGCAATATCGGCGCAACTAACGTCATGAGGGCTGCAGGAAAGGCTATCGGCATTCTGACACTGGCAGGAGATATATTAAAGGGTTTTATCCCGACAACTATCGCTCTTTATTGCGGGCAACCGGTGGCTATAGTTGCCTTGATAGGTTTTGCCGCTTTCATAGGACATCTTTTTCCTATATTTTTAAAATTCAAAGGCGGTAAGGGTGTGGCGACAGCAGTAGGGGTTTATCTTACCGTTAGCCCTTTTGCTATACTGATAAACGTTGTTTTCTTCATTTTTGTACTTTTTAAATGGCGTTATGTGTCGCTCGGTTCGCTCATTGGAACAGCCCTAATGCCTCTGACACTCATTGTACTCGGCAAATCAAACGAATACATATATCTTTCTTTGGTCATCGGGCTTCTCATATTCATAAAACACAAAAAAAATATAAGCAGACTAATGGATGGAAAAGAGAATAAGATTGACAAGCTTTTATAGGGTTTGTTGGTTTTCTCTGGTTTCTCTTGTTTCTCTGGTTTCTCTGGTTTGTTTTGTTTCTCTGGTTTATTGGGTTTTTCACTTGAATCCTTGAATCCTCGAATCCTTGAACCCTTCGCCTTTTGATTTTTTGCTACACCTCCAACCTTCTAACCTTCTAATCTTCTATCTTTTTTCACTTGACTCCTTGAATCCTTGAATCCTTGAATCCTTTCTTTTCCAAATCCTTGAATCCTTCGCTTCTTGAACCCTTCGCTCCTTATCATTCCCGAGTGCCTCTATCGGGGAACCAGCACAAGGTCACTTCAAAAAAATACGTGATAAGCCTTACTCAGCCTTAATCACTTAAACTTTTTTCTTAACTACTAAAGGCCTTTACTCTTCATTTCTATTTTGTTAACCTTTCATATGAGGAAAAACAGGAGGTGAAAAAAGTGAGCACAGCAACGGTGAAAAACCTGATTGATGAATTTATCCACTTATCCCTTGATGACAAAGAATATGTTGTAGAAATAATAAAGAAGCAGTTAATAGAGGCAAAAAGAGAGGCCATTGCCAAGAGAGAAAAAACAGCAATGGCCAGTTTCAGGAAGAAAATGACCAAGAGTGGTACAGTAAAAGAATTATACAAGGATCTGGAAAGTGATTGAGATATCTTGGGATCAAGGTTTTAAAAGGATTTACCGAAAAAAGGTAAAGAACGACGATGAACTCAAGAACAGGTTTTGGAGTGCTGTTGAAATATTCGTAAAAGATCCTTTTTCAGCCTAGTTTGAGGACGCATAAATTGACGGGAAAGCTTGAAGGACTCTGGGCGTTTAGCGTTAGTTATGATTGTCGGGTAATCTTTAAGTTTTTAAGCAAGACGGAAATTCTTCTGATTGATATTGGCGGACATGATGAAGTTTATTAATTCCGGTTATTTTATATGAAAACATTCCCCTCCACCCTGCCTTTGATACCATCTACCATTCGCCATCATAACCAGCTCGGATCGTAATTTTTATATCCGTACCCCCAATGCAAGGAGATTCATCAGATTGCGACCCGTTGCCCCGAAGAGGTCCGACAACACCGAATCGAGACCTTTGAAAAATGTCATTTCGAGGAGCGCAAGCGACGAGAAATCCTAATCATGGCAGTTTGTTAAAGATTTCTCCCTTCGGTCGAAATGACAAAAAGCGAAGGGTTCAAGGAGTCGAGGATTCAAGGGGTCAAGTGGTTCTCTTGGAATCTTTTTTTCAAAACCAAAAGAGGCAAGAAGTTAGAAAAGACAGGGTTCGCTACGCATCTAAACATCTAAACTTCTAAAAAGGCTGTCATTTGGGGATGACAAAAAGCGAAGGGTTCAAGGAGTCGAGGATTCAAGGGGTCAAGTGGTTCTCTTGGAATCTTTTTTTCAAAACCAAAAGAGGCAAGAAGTTAGAAAAGACAGGGTTCGCTACGCATCTAAACATCTAAACTTCTAAAAAGGCTGTCATTTGGGGATGACAAAAATGGCGGTTATTCAAAGTTCTCGAATCGATCTTGATGTTGGCCGATTCGAACAGCTTATGGGTGCGCTTCCGGTAACCTCCCACCGTATGAACATAATGAACATATTTCTTTCTCTACCGGGTGAGATCTCTCCATTCTCTCACCAGCTTTGGAGGAATGAAGCTTCCCCGGATAAGACCGTGCCGCAATAAAGCGGCAAGCCACTTACTGTCGCTGATATCCGTTTTCCTGCCGGGAACATTCTTGATGTCCCGGGCATTGACGAGAACAACCTGAACCGTATCTTCCAGAACGTTATGCACCGGACGCCAGTATATCCACGTGCTTTCCATGGCAACTACAGGGCATTTATGATCAATGAGCCATGTCCGTAATCGCATCGGATCGTCCGTGAATGCACCGAAGACTCCAATGTCGTGCTTTTCACGGCCATTGCCGTCCTGATGCCGCTATGCTCTCCTTTAGGATTTAGGATTGAAAACATATAACCCCTTTTTTTAGAAGTTTAGATGTTTGGATGTATAGATGGGTAGAAGGCTGGAGGGTTAGAAGGTTAGATGTGTATTTTTAGAGGGTTAGATGTGTAGAGGTGTAGATGTTTAGCGAAACCTCCAACCCTCTGTCTTCTGTCTTCTGACTCCTGCCTTCTGACCTCTGCCTTCTGACTTCTGCCTTCTGCTAACCCTCCAACCTTCTAACCCTCTAACCCTCTGCCTTTTCTAACCCTCCAACCCTCTAACCTTCCAACCCTCTGTTGTTATCTGGTATCCATCTTCCTTTATTACACGAAAAGCGATACGAGTCTTTTATTCCTGATATCAACTAATCCTTTGCTTGTTATACGTAAAAAAGGAAGGCCGGTAAAAGGGATTGTCTGTATTGTAAGAAACGGTCTTTCAAGTAGCGAACCAATTTCTTTCATCCTTGCATCAAGTTCCTTTGTCTTGTCCCTGATTTCTTCAAGACTGGCAAGTGGCACAATACCAAACACAGGCATTGAAAATTCATAAATTATTTTTTCACTGCGTACAATAACTGTACCCCCTTTTAAATCTATGAGTCTGTTTACAGCATGCGCCATATCTTTTTCGTCACTCCCTATAGTGAGTATATTTCCTGTATCCCATATTAGCGTTGTTGCAACAGCACCATCTTTGATGCCAGTGCCTTTTATGAAACCTCTGCTGATTTCATCACTGTTGTTTCTGTTTATAATTGCAACAGACACAATGTCATTGTCGATATCATTTTCTAAAAACCCGTTTTTTGTTTTTGCCTGATGGATAATCTCCCTTGTAATCGTCTGACCTACCTGTTCAATAACCCTTATCTTGGGTATTTGCTGAACCGATTTTATCATGAGTTTATCTGCTGTAATCTTTTCTGCTGCAATAGAATTTTGAACAACATCGGGATAGTTGTACGGTATGATATTGCTTATCAGTTTACCCCCAGTCCACACTATGTCACCATTTACCATGACCGTATCTATCGACATATTTTTTAAATCCTTCAAGATAAGGATATCTGCAAACCGAAGAGGTGCAATAGCTCCAAGATACCTTAGTTGGTAATAGTCTGCAGGGTTGATGGTCACCATTTTTATCGCTTCAATAGGGGAAAACCCAAGTTTTATCGCTTTTCTGACGATTGAATCCAGATATCCTTCTTCATAGAGCATTACAGCGTCAAATACATCAGAAACCAGCATAACCCTTCGTTTATCAATATCCATATCCTTTATTTTTGACAACTCATCCAGTTCTTTTCTGACCCAGCCATCTCTTATCATGATATACATGCCAAATCGTAATTTTTCCAAAACCTCATCGATACTAATTGATTCATGACAAGAGGTTATGCCCGTAAGAACATATTGAACAAGATTTCTCCCCCTTGCACCTGCTGAATGCCCATCGAGGGCTTTATTGAGGGTCTGTGCGTATGCCGCCTGTGAAAGTACCCTGTCATCTCCTTCCACGATCCTTGTCCAGTATGCCTCGCCCAGACCAACAAAGTCCTTTCTTCTAAGCAATGCCTTCACCTCTTTCAAGCTCAATCCCTCAGAACTTTCCATCCCAGGAAAAGGCGGTGTAAGAGGCGGCGCCAAGAAAAAACATCTCATCGGAGATCCTTTTGTGCTTTCTACAACCGTATTTACACCTGCTATGCCACATGCGCATGCCGCTGCGCTTGTTTCAGTTACAACCGTTGTCGTGCCTCCTTTTATAGCGTACCTGGTAAATTCGCCGAAAGGGATCATGCCGTCTATATGTGTATGTGCATCTATGAAACCAGGGCAAAGAAACATGCCGTCAACATCAATCTCCTTAACTTGATTGCAGAAGGCACCGTCTCCAATATATCTTTCAATGGAAACTACCCTCCCTCCTTTTATAACAACATCTAAGCCCTCTTCTATTGTGTTCGTAAATACGTTTATAATCCTACCGTTTTTTATTACACAGTCAGGCTGCAACAACCCCTTTGCAGTATCGAGCAGCATTCTTAATGTCTCTTTTTTCATGGCCTTTATTCTTCCCTCCTGATTAAAAGCTTTTTGTATAAAGTGAAACCATTGAATAATTGCTTCGAAAACCTTTCGTCATTCCTCCAGGGGCGGGAACCCAGTGTTTCCAAATATCGCAAAGTTCAAACAGCTTAAATCGAAATTGTATTATCTTACATAAAAGTTTTGATATTGTAAAACTGATTGATTGCAAATATTTTTGTCTTGTTTGTTTGCTGTGACTGTTTTATAAAAGTTAACTGGAGAACATAAAATAAATCCATATGCATGATAAATTAAAAATAACGATGCGCTACAGATGGTATATCTTTCTGATTCTTGCAATCCAGTATCTGCTCGTCTATTTTCACAGGGTCGCACCTGCTGTGACCGCCCCGGAAATGGAAGATGCATTCGCGATTTCCGGCACAGCCCTTGGGGTACTTGCCTCTGCATACTTTTATTCATATGGCATAATGCAGGTACCTGTCGGTATCCTGTCAGACAGGTGGGGACCACGAAAAGTTATTGTGCTGTCAGGTTTCATAGCCTCTTTTGGTGCGATATCATTCGGTTTATCTCCAAATTTCACAATAGCCATTACCTCAAGAATTATTGTGGGAATAGGGGTCTCTGCCTTGTTTATCGCGGCCATGAAGATTTTAGCCAATTGGTTTAAAGGTATCGAACTTGCGAGGATTTCCGGTGTGCTTATGGCAACCGGGGGACTTGGATGGCTGATGGCAACAACCCCTCTTGCAGTGATGTCGCAGACATTTGGTTGGAGAGAATCTTTCGTTGTTGTAGGTATTTTCTCGCTTGTGCCGGCTGTTTTATCGTGGTTCATCCTTGCCGATTCCCCTTCAAAAAAGGCACTCCCGGATGTGATAGAAGCATCGGACAACAGTAAAAAAACAAACATAAACATCATTAAAGACTTAAACATGATTCTCAGGGAAAGACACTTCTGGGCCATAGCTATCTGGTTTATCTTCAGAGGGGGCGCACTTTTTGGTTTTTTTGGTCTTTGGGCAGGTCCATACCTAACAGAAACGTACCACCTCTCAAAATACACCGCAGGAAATATTCTTTCTATGATTGCCTTTGCCATGATTCTGTTGAGTCCGGTGCTTGGTCATATCTCAGACAAAACACTTTCGAGCAGAAAGAAGGTGCTTTTTTATACCTCTGTACTTAACTCTTTGTGTTGGCTCACCATGTTGATATTTTTTGAACAAATGTCGACCTTATGGCTGTATATAATCTTCTTTATAATGGGCATCACTATCAGTTCTGTGGGAACAATCGCTATCGTGTCAACAAAAGAGCTTTTTCCGCCGGATATGGCAGGCACATCCATGGGCACAATGAACGTATTTCCGTTTATCGGGGGCATTATATTCCAGCCTTTATTAGGATATGTACTGGACAGAATAGGAAAGGTTCAAGGCACATACCCTGCTTACGCATACAAACACATGCTATGGATACTTTTTATTACGAGCGTTTTCGCTTTGATAAGCATATCCTTCTCGAAGGAAACGATTAAGAAGGATCCGATATAAGGGATATATTCATATCTAATACGTTTTTTATTTAAGGGTCAGTTATACACATCTTTCATAAATCTTCTACAAAACATTATGAATAGTCGAACCGATACCAAATGTGGTATATATTAAAAATATTAAACATGGAGGTGTCATGCTATGGATTTGATAAAGGCGATTATGGAAAGAAAAAGCATAAGGGCATTCAAACCTGACCCAGTTTCAAGAGAGAAGGTAAAAGAGGTGCTTGACATCGCAATAAACGCACCATCTGCAATAAACCTCCAACCGTGGGAATTCACGGTTGTAATGGGCGAAGAAAAGGCTCGTTTAAGCAGAAAACTGGTAAAACTCTATCGTGAAAAACAAATTTCATGCAGTCCAGGCAATGTAAAGCCGCTTGCGGACAGCTTCACACGCAGAGGGGTTGCGTCCTTTGAACTGATGAATCCAATACTTGAGCAATTAGGAACAGATTTCAACAGGTTTATTAACGAGGGGAGTTGTAATTTTTATGGTGCACCTACCGCAATCATTTTATGTCTTGACAATGCATTTTCAAAAGCCAGACTTGTTGATATCGGCATTGTACTTGGTTTCATCACACTAACGGCTTACAGCCTTGGCCTTGGCACATGCCCCATCGGGCTAATAAACGCATATGAAGATGACATGAAGGAGCTTTTAAATATCCCTGACAACAAGGACGTGGTTATAGGCATAGCGCTTGGATATCCAGATTGGGACAGCCCACTGAACAATTTTAAAACACCACGGGATAGTCTTGATAATTTCATAAAATGGATAGATTAGCGAGTCATCCTTTATTAATGCCATAGAACATGAATTTGGGTAACAACGCATTAATACAAACGATGTTCCCATATAAATCCATAATGTTTTATGCTATTGACAATCGGGGGTCTAACATATAGATTATTTTAATGTTTATACTCTCTGTAAAAGATGTGTTTTCGGCAGCACATAAGCTTGAAAACTATAACGGAAAGTGCGAAGAACTGCACGGCCATAATTTTGTTGTTGAAGCGGTCTTTGAAGGTGAAACACTCGGTAGCGATGGAATGCTTGTCGATTTTAAGATACTTAAACAATACCTAAAAAATGCGCTTGACACTCTGGATCACAAGTATTTAAATGAAATCTCCTTTTTTGCAGAGCGGGCAAGTTCGTCCGAATGTATTGCAATGTTCATTTTCAATACAATAAAGCTCGCCATCAAAGAGAAAAATATATTTTTGAAAACAGTTAAGGTCTGGGAATCAGAAAAGGCCTGTGCTGCGTATAGGGAATAAAGGGCTATGATCGATGTGCAGAGCATGCACGATTCAAGACAGATCGAAATAGACAAGGTCGGTGTAAAAAATGTCAAATATCCTATAATGGTTTTTGATAAGGTGAACGGCCATCAACACACCGTGGCTACAATAGATATGTATGTTAATCTTCAACATAATTTTAAGGGCACCCATATGAGCAGGTTTGTCGAAATTCTCCATGAGAATAAAAGCATGATCAATATGAAGAATTTTCCGAACATTCTAAGGGAAATGAAAAACAAACTAAATGCACAGACCGCCCATCTGGAGGTCAGGTTCCCATATTTTATAAAAAAAGAAGCACCAATAACAAAAACACCCAGTTTTCTCGAATACCAATGCAGTGTTCTGGGACATATGGACAACACAAACGAGATGAAAGACTTTGTCGTATCGGTGGCAGTTCCCATTAATACCTTATGTCCGTGTTCAAAGGAAATAAGCGAACAGGGCGCCCACAACCAAAGAGGAATAGTGAAAATTGATGTCAAATTTAAAAAATTCTTCTGGATAGAAGACTTGATTGCAATGGTTGAAGGATGTGCAAGCAGCGATATATACTCGATACTGAAAAGAGAAGATGAAAAATATGTAACAGAGAGGGCATTTGCAAACCCCAAATTTGTTGAGGATGTGGTAAGGGACATTGCAAAGGTACTTGAGCAAGATTCCAATTTTACATGGTTTGCAATAGAAGCTGAGAATTTTGAAAGTATACATAATCATAGTGCATATGCTTACCTCGAAAAAAATAAAGGAGGCTTTTTATGAAAAAGTTTATTGTTTTGCTTATTGTGGTGTCTTTTGTTGTATCTGGTTGTGCCTATTTCAATAAAGGTGGTACGAAGGATGAGTCTGCATCAGCGCCAAAATACGAGCAGTTGAATCAGACATATTACGGATTTCCAGACATACCTGTACCGAAAGAATTGAGGCTGATAAACGAAAAGAGCTTTGTTTATGAAACAACAAACCTGAGGGCAGGGGTGCTTGTGCTAAGAGGAAATGTTGATCTACAGTCCCTTGAAAATTATTTCAAGATCAATATGATAAAAAATGGGTGGAAATTTATAAATAGCTTCAAATTCAAAGAAGTAGCCTTAAACTTTGCGAAAGAAGACAAAACTTGCAATATAAAGATGTCAAGGGATTCGTTCGACGCAGAGATTGAAATATGGGTAGGTCCATCAGCTTCAATGGCTACTCAGCCCTCGTCCTCTTCACAATCTATAGAAAAAAAGACATACCAAAAATGAAATGCATAACGATCATTGGGTCAAGGTACACACTTTCGAGAGCATCTTTGAGACGGATATCATAAGGGATGCTCTCGAAAAAGACGGGATTGCGTATAGTATCAAAGAATATAAGGACACTGCATACGATGGCCTTTTCATTCTTCAGAAAGGGTACGCAGCACTCTTTGTGAAGGAAAAGGACAAAGAGGCTGCAATGATAATTGTAAATCGTTTAAAATCATTACCCTATGTGGCATATTCAAAGGATTGATTCCCCTTTACTGTCAAGCTATAAACTTATAGCTTTTGTTGGCTCTGGCGGCAAAACGACGTTGATGGAGTTTTGCGCGCGTTCATTGGTAAAAAAGGGGAAAAGTGTGGCAATTACAACAACAACCAAGATATTCGCAACAAAACCGTTCTTTCTGTTCGAAAACGTATATGAAAAGCATTGCCATAGGGATTTTGTAAGGATTGGTAAAAACTTATCTGAAAAAAAGCTTACAGGGCTTAGCTTTGATGAAATAGAAAAATTATGTGAGGTGTATGATGTAGTTCTCGTTGAGGCAGATGGCGCAAAAGGCAAACCACTTAAATTTCCTTCGCAACACGAACCGGTCATACCACCGTTTTCTGAAATGACTTATGTTTTATGCGGGCTTGATGGCATCTCGGGTCGTGTCGATAAAATGGTTTTTCGCTGGGAGCTCTTGAAAAATGCGACAGGGATCGATGGCTCTGCAAACATAAATAAACAGGAATTTTTGCGTTTTTTTTCATATGACATCCTTTTAAAGGGTGTCGACATTAAGCGAAGCACAATAATCCTGAATAAATATGATGTGTTACACAACAGGGCCTCCGCAGTTGAACTAGCCAAGATGATCATACAAAAAACAGGTATAGGGGGTGTTGTTGTTGCAAGTACCCTTTTTAATATCTTTTATCTGGTAAGAAGAACATAGCGAGAATAGCAAATATCAGATATAGGCAAGATATTATGCAAGAGGCAAAAGACAGGAAATAAAAAAATAGTTTATAGCTTTCAGCAAAGACATCTTCGATTTCCGATTGCCTCAACAAGCCATGAGCTAACATAATGGATATCGATCAAAAGATGTAAATAAATTTTATTAGGCAGCGGGATTAAAATGATGCTATACTTTATATTATTTTGGATTTTGATTTAGCCTAAAAAGGTACAATCTTTTAATTAGCCCCCATGGAACTGGAAAAAAGTAAAATATTATCTAAAACACTTGCCGATATATACCTCGAACAGGGGCATATTGAAGAGGCTATAGAGATATATGAAAAACTATCAAAAAGGTTTCCAAAGGATGAATTTTACAGGCAAAGATTGTCGTCTTTGAAGGTTGAACTAAAGGAAAAAAATAAATCGCAAGGTTTCAGAAAATTATTACAGAAAAGGTTATGGTAACGACATAAAGTGAAACAGGGCAGGCTCGATAAAGTTTTTAACTTGATTGAAAACAAAGGACTAGATGCATTTTTGATAAAGGGTGCCGATAATATTTTTTATCTGTCAGGGTTTAGGGGTTCTGAGGCAACCCTTATTGTAACTCGCGGCGATGTGATCCTTCTGACAGACTTCAGGTATATTACATATGCAAGAGATATTGCACAAGGTATAATAATAGAGGAAGTGAGCTGGAAAAAAAATCTGTTAGAAGAGATCTGCGGTAGATACAGCATCAAAAAAATAGGCTTTGACTGTATCAACACAACATATTTTATGTATAGCAGGTGGAGAGAAACCGTTAAAAACGTCGATTTCATACCGATAGAAGATGAAATTGAGAGGATAAGGACACACAAGGAACCTGACGAGATAGATACTATCTTAAAGGCAGTAGACATAGCAACAAAGGCGTTTATAGATGTCCTTGAGCGCATATGTCCTGGAAAAACAGAAAAACAAATAGCCAATGAGATCGATTACGCTATGCAAACCCTTGGCGCCGAAGGTCCATCCTTTGACACGATTGTTGCTTCAGGCACAAGGGCAGCACTCCCACACGCGGTCCCAACAGATAAGGAAATCAACGATGGAGATGCGGTAATCATTGATTTCGGGGCAATGTTTGAAGGTTATTGTAGCGACGAGACCTGTACTGTTTTGATTGGGGAGACCAACAGCAAGTTAAAAGATATTTATAAAATTGTTAATGACGCAAGGATACTTGGTTTGGAAAGGGTTATGCCCGGCGCATCTATTAAAGAATTGGATTCGGTTGTAAGAAGTTTTATTAATGATGCAGGGTACGGGGAATATTTCAGGCATGGGGTCGGACACGGTGTCGGTATAGCGGTACACGAACCACCTGCAATTAATGGTTCCAGCGAAGGTATCCTCGAAGAAAACATGATAATCACCATCGAACCAGGCATATACTTGCCGAACGTTGGCGGGGTGAGGCTCGAGGATATGTTGCTTGTGACTAAAAACGGTTCTAAAGTGCTTACAAGCATAAGGAAAGATATACTTAACATTAAATAAATAACTTATCTTAAGGAGACTAGGTGATCCATAACTGATTATAAAAAGTTTGGTCAATATTGGGGATGGACAACCAGTGATTTGTCTATGATCGTATATGATCTATGGATAATCGGGTGTGGATCAACAAGAGGAGGATGTCATGATTGTTGCTACTTCAGAGTTCAGAAAAGGGCTCAGACTGCTGTGGGAGAATGAGCCTTTTGTTATTGTCGAGTTTCAGCACGTGAAGCCAGGGAAAGGGGCTGCCTTTGTTAAGACACGTATAAAAAGCCTTGTTTCAGGCAATGTGCTTGACATGACTTTCCGATCGGGTGACAAATTTGAAGTACCAGAACTCGAAGAGAAGGAAATGCAGTTCCTTTACAAGGAGGGTGATAAATATCATTTTATGGATACCACGACATACGACCAACTATTCATTGACGAGGAACAACTGGGAACTACCAAGAACTATCTAAAAGAAGGTCTGGTTATCAATGTCCTTTTCTATAAGGACAGAACAATAGGTGTTGATATGCAGAACTTCGTTGAACTTGTAATAGAAAAAACAGAACCAGGCGCAAGGGGAGACACCGCACAGAATGCAACAAAACCGGCTCTTTTGGAAACAGGTTACACAATCCAGGTTCCGCTTTTTGTTGTTGAAGGCGACAAAGTGAAGATAGATACGCGAACCGGTCAATATATCGAACGTGTGAAATAACGAGATGCTGATAACTTTTGAAGGCATAGAAGGCAGCGGTAAATCCACTCAGATAAAGCTTTTATACGAATATCTGAAGCTGAAAGGGCACGACGTGATACAAACACGGGAACCTGGTGGCACAATATTCGGAGAGAGATTAAGAGACATCTTTCTGAAACAGGATGCCAATATCTTTCCTTTGACAGAGCTTCTCGTGATTATGGCAATGCGGGCTCAACTCGTTGAGGAACTTATCATACCTGCGCTTAATGCTGGCAAAACGGTTCTGTGCGACAGGTTTGCCGATGCCTCATATGTGTATCAAGGTTATGGCAGAGGTATCGACCTCGGTGTTATAGAAAACTTAAACAGACTTGCAACAAAGGGTATAAGACCTGATCTTACGATATTGATAGATTGTACAGTAGAAGAAGGATTTAGAAGAAAGATAGCTAACGGGTTTTCGATTGACAGATTTGAGAAGGAGAACAGGGATTTTCACATGAAGATCAGGAGGATGTATATCAAGGTTTCAAAGGATGACCCTAAAAGGTTTTTTGTTGTCGACGGTCAAAAAGGGGTTGAAGATATACACATGCTCATAAGAAAAAAGGTTGAAGGGCTTTTGGAAGGTTATGGGATTTGAGGGCATAACCGGCCACGAAAAGCAAAAAGGCATACTTCTCACATTACTTAAAAGAGAACGTATGCCACATGCATTTCTCTTCTCAGGGCCCGAAGGAATAGGCAAAAAAAGGGTTGTGATGGAATTTGCAAAATATATCTTCTGCGAACATGGCACTGCCTGTGGTATATGCCGCCCTTGTTTGAAGGTCGATCGAGGAAGCCATCCTGATATTTTTTCGACGACAAGCGAAGAATCGATCGGCATTGAGCATTCAAGGGACATAAACAAGGAGGTATATGAATATCCTTATGAAAGTGCCAGACGTATAATCATTATTGATAATGCAGAGAGAATGACCAATGAGGCAAGAAACGCACTGCTGAAGACACTTGAAGAACCTCCTTCATTCAACACCTTTTTTCTTATAACCTCATCGGAAAGAGATATACCGCTTACCATAAAATCCAGGTGCATGAGACTTATCTTTAGCCCTCTTTACAAAGAACAACTCAAGTCATACTTCAAGAACAATTTAGGCTTAAACGATGAAAAGGCAGAACTACTCTCCTGCATCTCGCATGGAAGCATTGGTATCGGATTATTTTGGACAGTAGAAGACAATTTTCTTTTAAGAAAACAGATAGCCGAGTTGTTGTTTGGTAGGAACAAAAGCTTTTTAAAGGCAAGTGTAATTTTTGAAAAGATTTCTAAAAGTCAGAAAGATACAACAATTTATCTCTCGTTCATGCTTTCATTATACAGAGATGTATACCTTTTGAATGAGTGTGGTAATGACTCAATAGTTATTAACAGAGATATAAAGGGGTTACTCGCAATGGAAAAAATCAATACGGCGACGATCAATAAATCGATTGAAAGAATAGAACAAACGATAAACCTTGTCAGGTATAATATAAACAAGTGGCTTGTTTTGGAGAACCTGATGTTACATTTGATGGAGAGACAATGAAGGCTTGCAGTGTTAGGTTTGATAGATTAACAGCGGTTGTTGAAATGGAGGCTACGGATGATATAAAGGCAGGTGATTATATCATTGGAGAACTTGAGAAGGGCACTTGCCTTGGAGTTGTGATAACAGATCCGACAGAAACAGAAAAAACAGGCTTAAAGAAGATAACAAGAAAGGCTTTGGATGAAGAGATTAACGAACATGCCTCACTGAAAGAAAAAGAATATCAAGCCTTTGATTTTTGCAGAAAAAAGATTTTTGAAATGAACCTGCCTATGAAATTGCTTTGGGCTGAATATTTTTTCAAAGGTACAAAACTCCTTTTCTATTTTGTTTCTGAAAGCAGGGTAGATTTCAGGGAACTTGTCAAAGAACTTGCAAAAGAATTTAAATTGAGGATCGAACTGAGGCAGGTTGGGGTAAGGGACGAGGCAAAAATCATAGGTGGATTGGGAAATTGTGGAAATGTGTGTTGCTGCCAGAGGTTCCTGAACAATTTCTCCATAGTTTCCATCAAGATGGTTAAGGAACAGGGACTTGCACTGAACCCATCAAAGATCTCCGGAATTTGTGGAAGACTTATGTGTTGCCTTTCGTATGAATACGATATGTACGCAGAATATAGAAAACAATTTCCAAAAATCGGTAAACGAATAGCAACCCCGCAAGGTGAAGGCAAGGTATTAAAGCACAGTATATTAAACTCGATGATCAGCGTTGAACTCGATGACGGCAAGGAAGTTGTAGTGGGACTCAAGGATATAAAAATCTTATAGAAAAGGGGCTTAAAAACACTGAGTGGTATTATTATTTAACCAATTGGATGAAAAAAACCGGTAGTGTATTTTTTGTAAAAATACTAAAGACATTGAATTAAGAAACTTTTCCAAAATATATATGGAGTTGATCTATGAATAAACATTACTATATAACCACCCCCATCTATTACATCAATGATGTACCGCATATAGGTCATGCATATACAACCATTGCAGCCGATATAATGGCGAGGTTCAAAAGGATCTGCGAATATGATGTCTTTTTTCTAACCGGTACGGACGAACACGGCCAAAAGGTTGAAAAGGCAGCACAAATGCAGGGTATCCATCCACGTGAACTAGCCGATAGGACGGTTCACAGATTTATTGACCTATGGAATACATTGAATATTTCTAATACTGGCTTCATAAGAACTACAGAGGAAAGACACAGAAAGGTTGTCCAATACATCTTTGAAAAGGCCTTTGAAAGAGGCGACATTTACCTTGGATCATACGAGGACTGGTATTGTGTGCCATGTGAAAGCTATTTTACGGAACTTCAGCTAAAAAATGGTGTACATTGTCCTGACTGTCACAGGCCTACTGAAAAACTTAAAGAAGAGAGCTACTTTTTCAAGTTGTCTAATTATGAAGATAGGTTGCTTAAACTTTTAGAGAGGCAAAACGATTTTATTCTGCCTGAAATACGTTTCAACGAGGTGGCAAGTTTTATCAAAGGGGGTTTGAGGGATCTAAGCGTAAGCAGGACAAGTTTTACATGGGGCATTCCCGTATCAATGAACACAAATCATGTAGTTTATGTCTGGTTCGATGCGCTTGCAAATTATATTAGTGGAATCGGTTTTCTCGAAGACGATGATTTGTTCAACACCTTCTGGCCATGCGATGCTCATCTGATCGGCAAGGATATTCTTAGATTTCATGCGGTTTATTGGCCAAGCTTTTTGATCTCGGTAGGCATACCTGTGCCAAAACATATCTTTGCACACGGTTGGTGGACAATAGAGGGACAAAAAATGTCCAAATCACTTGGAAATGTCATCGATCCTAATGAGATTGTTGAACAATACGGCGTTGACGAGTTCCGTTTTTTTCTTTTCAGGGAGGTGCCTTTCGGTCTTGATGGAGATTTTTCAAAAAATGCTATACTACATCGTGTCAACGGGGATCTTGCCAATGACTTTGGAAATCTCGTGAGCAGAAGCGCAACCATGATTGGAAAATTCCAGAAAGGTAAGATAGGTAAGCCCGAAAAAAAAGGCGGGACAGATGAATATGTTGAAGCACAAATCAGGTCTTCGACGGATCGATATTGCAAGGACATGGAGGTCTTCTCCTATTATAAAGCGTTGCAACACATTTTTGAGATAACATCCACACTAAACAAATACATAGACACCGAAGCACCTTGGAAACTCGCCAAAGAAAATGATCCGAGGGTTAAGACAGTGCTTTACAACCTATGGAACGGCATAAGGATCGCCGCCATGCTCATTTATCCATTCATGCCAAAGAAATCACAATCTATCTGGAATGCCATCGGTGTTCGCAAACCAATTGAAAATATACACTTTGATGAAGAGAGGGTGTTTTATCATACCGATAATATTGCGGAAATAGGAAAGGTGGCCCCTATTTTTCCGAGAATAGAAGGTTAACATGTCGTTTGTCTCAATAAAAAAGGCCCTCGAAAACGTTCTGACAGAATACAATATTACGGTCGATATAGATGCGTACAAGATATTCTACATGTGGGAAGACATTGTGGGAAATAAAACTGCATGCCATACAAAACCGATTAGAATAAACAAAAAAATTCTATATGTCGAGGTTGATGATCCGCTGTGGTTGAGCCAGTTACGTTACATGAAACTGGATATCCTTGGCAAAATCGACAGAACAATAAAAGAAGGGGCACTAAAAGACCTAAAATTTTATCTAAAGTTAAATAACTTATAATAACATTATGTTACAAACATAGCCAAAACAGAAACTGTCCATCTAAAAAATCTAAACATATCAGTATACAAAAGAATAAAGTTTTTTTGAAATTAAGCAAATAATTCCTTGACATTATTGATAGTTATGTTAATAATTCACACAGATGTCTATTTCTACAGGGGTTTACACAACAGGCAATCTTTATTTGCCTGATAATCATATATATCTAAATATATTCAAGGAGGTAGTCGGAAATGACTAAGGCAGAAATTGTAGCAAAAGTAGCAGAAGAACTTCAGATTTCAAAGGTGGCTGCGGGAAAGGCTTTCGGTGTTATGACGGGCTGCATAGAAGATGCACTCAAAAATGGAGAAAAGGTAACTTTCGTCGGTTTTGGTACATTTTCCGTTGCTGAAAGAAAGGCAAGAAAAGGAAGAAACCCACAGACAGGCAAAGAGATTAAGATTGCAGCTAAAAAGGTGCCTAAATTCAGTGCCGGCTCAGCTCTGAAGGCTGCAGTCAGCGGTAAACCAGCAGCAGCAGCAGCAAAACCAAAAGCAAAAAAGACAGCAGCAAAACCAAAAAAGAAATAGATCGCTTAAAACAAAAAAAGCGGGCGTTCATGCCCGCTTTTTTATTGACAGAAAACCAATATTCTATATATAAGTCGAAAAACAATCACAAGAGGCAGCCAAAAATGAAAATGTATAGGACGACTGTATTGTCAATTTTATTATTGATTTTGCCTGTCGGTGTTTTTTGTCAAGGCAGTCCGTTTTATCCGAACGACCCTTACTTTTTTTATAATGCCACTTTCCTTCCTTATTTTCCTGGCCAATGGCATCTCGAAAACAATGCACCGAAAGAAATAACATGGGCTTTCCCCTATCAGCCTGATGGGCCCGACTGGTATAAAAACGAATATCACGGAAAAATGGTTGTCATGAAAAACTCTGGTGTAGATACAAATATCGTTGACGCATGGAATGCCGGTTTCACAGGCAAAGGAGTGGTAATTGGTATTATAGATAATGGAGTGGACGGGGCAAACGAAGATATTTCACCAAATTATAGTTCATTGCTCAGTCGTAAATTTCTTGGGGGCAAGATACTTGCTGACGAAGGTCCCGTGCTGCAAAAGGATAATCATGGTACTGCCGTAGCGGGTGTTGCTGCTGCAAGAGGAGGAAACGGTATTGGAGGTACCGGCGCTGCCCCTTTTGCAACAATCGCCGGGCTGCGTATACTCGATCCGGCCTATAATGAAGGGGATCAATTCAATTCATACATGTGGAAAAGCGGGGTAGAGTATACGGTCGATGATGTAAAAAAGACAGTAACATTTAAAGCCAAAGAAAGACCACAGATACAGATAAAGAATCACAGCTACGGACCTAACTCACCTTTTGAAAATTATGAGGTATATACTTACCAGGCCTTACATGAGACAGCTCTAAACGGCACGATACACGTCTTTGCCGCCGGCAACAACAGGGGGTTGTCAAACGAAGATGCGAACAAGCTTGGCCCCAACGGTTATCGAGATGTGATTAATGTGGCTGCACTCGGAAGTGACGAAAAGTATAGCAATTACAGTTGTTATGGATCGAGTATTTTTGTTACCGCTCCTTCAAGCAGGACGGACTTCTACGAAAGCACGACGGTACCTACAGGTTTTGGTATCACAACTACAGACCGAACAGGCAAGGACTTTGGCTATAATGCATATTCGAGTAACAATAGGTGCGGAGATAACTGGTCGGATTGTGGAGACGTTTTCGAGTCTTTCCCAGATTACAGCTATACAAGCAAATTCGGCGGTACATCTTCCTCTGCCCCGCTTGTTTCGGGCATTATCGCCCTTGGTATGGAAGCCAACCCAAAGATGGATGTACGTATGGCAAAGCACGTGCTCGTAAAAACAAGCGATAGAGTCGATATCGGCGATACAAGCACAACAGGAAAATGGCTGAAAAATGGTGCAGGAAACTGGTTCAACCCGAATTACGGTTTCGGCAACATCAACGCAGGTAGGTTTGTGCAGACGGTAAAGGATGTTGCGTATGTGACTGATCAGACCTTGTATTCAACAGGAACGAAAACGGTTAACGAATCCATTAAACATATAGACGGAGATGGAGTCGGAGGTACGAGCAAATCCATTAACCTTACAAAGACCGAACTGGCTGACTCCATTCGCCAACCTCTCGAAGGCGTTGAGATACTGCTCAATTTCACACACACAAAACGTGGGGATGTAACGGCAAGCATACTTTCGCCATCGGGCATGACGAGTCGATTCCTGAATTCTACTTCACACCTCCCGGATAGCAAACAGGATAAGTTATCGGTTACAAATTTTGAGTGGACATTTCTGTCGAATGCCTTCTGGGGAGAGAGCGGTCTCGGTACATGGACGATCAACGTTGGAGACACCGTTAATAATGGAGTTGGGACATGGAACAGCTACAATCTGACGCTTCTAATGGGCAATATCGTTATGAAAGATGACCTCCCAAGCACACAAGAATATGACATAAAGGCAAGATCGCTTATTCTGTCAAACCCAAGCAAAAGTTATACAATACCTGCTGGTCTGATATTTCAGGCAAGGGATGGAATAAGTATTACCGGCGGCTCCCTCATAGTCAATGGCAGTATTACTGAAGATGCAGGCGGCTATGGCAGTCTTGTAAGTCTTACAAACGGCATCATATCGGGCACAGGTTCGATAACGGCAACGAAGGGAGTATTAAATGAAGGGGGCACTGTGTCTCCTGGCAACTCTATCGGCACCATCAACATCATAGGTAACTATTCCCAGTCATCCCAGGGAAAGCTCTTAATAGAAATTGCATCCACAACAAGCAACGACCTTCTTGCAATAACCGGCAGTGCAGATCTAAACGGCATCATCCAGACATCATGGACAGGCGGCTATATTCCTGTCGTCAAGACAAAATTTGGAACCATACTGACGGCCTCATCAGGGATTACTGGACAGTTCTCATCACTTCTTACCAATATTACGCCAACTGTGCTTTTAAAACCCAAATACAACGTCCCCAATCAGGTCTATCTTATGGTGGAAAGAGACTATACAAATCAGAACCTCTTTGGTTACATGACATCCAATCAAAAGGCAATAGCCACCATGTTGAACTCCGTGGGGAATGATGCTACAGGCGATCTAAACACAGTCCTTACCGCCCTCGATGCATTGACGTCATACGGATTATCGTCATACGCAATAGAACAGTTAGCCCCCAAAGGCATGGAAGCACAATCAACTGCTGGTATAAATTCCACCACATTTCAGACAGGCAACATATCCGAGCGCTTAAGTGACTTAAGACAAGGTATAAAAGGTATCAGCTTAAACGGTCTTTATTTCAAGGACGGTATAGGAAAGCCCATAATGCTTGCCAGCATAAACCCTGACTTAACCAGTATGATACAAAAAGATGCAGATCAGAGATGGGGTTTCTTTGTAAAAGGCAACGCCTCCTACGGTAATCAACGAGACAAACCAGACACTACAGGCTATGATTTCACCAATATCGGTATCACCATAGGTTCTGACTACCGATTTACAAAAAACTTTATTGCAGGTTTCATGGTGGGCCTTAACAGTTCTCGTGTAAATGTAGATAACGTAGGCAGCAAGGTAAAATCAGATAGCTATACAATTGGTACTTACGGCACATATTATAATAAAAACTTCTACATGGACGGCAGTATAAGCTATGGCATAGCAAACTATGACAACACAAGGCGTATAGTTTTCCCCGGTGTTGACAGGACCGCAGCCTCATCACCGGATGGGAACCAGCATACAGCCTATTGGGCTGCGGGATATGACATGAAAAAGAACAACTGGATTATCACCCCCAATATATCCATGCAATACACAAATCTTAATACAGACAGCTACGCTGAGTCAGGGGCAGGAGCATTAAACCTTAATGTGGACAAACAGAATACTGAATCCCTACAGGGAAATATAGGGGGAAGACTATCCTATATCTTAACTACCGATAACACTGCCCTTATGCCCAACATCCGCATCTCTTACGGTTATGAGTTTCTTAGAGACAGTCAAAACATTGTTTCTCGTTTAGCCCAGGGAAGTTCTCCTTTCAGCATCCAAACTGTATCACCTGACAGGAATTCTTTGAACTTCGGTGCAGGGGTATCGACATTCAGTAAAAATAATATGTCATTCTATATCAGGAGTTTCAGGGATAACCAGAAAATAAAGCCTTAATGCTTATCATAACGAGGGTTTAGCGTGTTTTTTGCTGTAAGACCCCACGGGCGTCTACGAAGCGCCCGAATGCCGACAGGACTTCCGCTT
>Ga0209719_1000144_pt1 | contig 105536 bp, 88 predicted proteins | sample AD_JPNAS2_MetaG_FD_184421 | JGI IMG/M metagenome (GOLD analysis project Ga0209719, IMG submission 184421) | Active sludge microbial communities of municipal wastewater-treating anaerobic digesters from Japan - AD_JPNAS2_MetaG (SPAdes) (version 2) | ecosystem: Engineered > Bioreactor > Anaerobic...
GTTTCCAATATTCCGTGGAGTGTTAATATGACCGGTCAAGGTTCTGCATCGTTTAACGGCACATATTCCGGATCGCTTGCTCCTGGCGCTGATGTTGAGATTTCCGTTGGTACTGTAAATCTTTCAGTACATGGTACATACAATTTTGAAGCATGTACAAGCCTTAGTGGCGATCAAAATCCGAGTAACGACTGCAAGACAAAACCTGTTACTAACAGTGAACCTTCGTTGTGTATTGATAACCTTTATTCAACAGGGTGCTACTCTTTTGGCGATGGTTTGTTAAGCTGGCAGTTATCTAATATAAATATAGATATTCCTTGCTTGAATGCAAATGATTGGTATCATGATTACAGGGATATGGTACATGAGGTTGAGGCCGGACAGACTTACGTTCTTACTGTAACAGCCGGTTATACCGACACATATTTCGACGTTTGGATTGATTTTAATGACGATCTTGTTTTGAACAATGCCGATGAGTTGATTCTTAACGATGCGGTATGTGCAGCAGCCAATACTCCATATACCTTTAATATTACTATTCCTAATAATGCGCCAGGCGGGTCGCACGTAATACGTTACAGAACCAACTGGAGTCAGCCAGTAACTGATCCATGTAATACATATAGTTATGGCAACTGCTGTGATTTCACAGTACAGATTGGTGGTGTTCCACCACAATCATGGCTGACCGCAGAACCAATGAGCGGTACTCTTAGTCCTGGCCAATCCGGGACAGTTAAGGTTAAATTCAATTCTGCAGGTTTGGATTTCGGTACATATACCGGTTCAGTTATCTTTAACAATAACTCATCAACACCTGTTGTTACTGTACCTGTAACCTTAATTGTTGAACAGGGCTGTCCGCTTCCTCCACCTACGGATCTCACATTGCAACAAACTGGATACAATCCAAATGTTGTACAGCTCACGTGGGTTGCACCTGAAGAGCCGGGAGGGGTAATACGTTGGGACAATGGAATAAATAACGATGGTATTGGATTAGTTAACGGTGGAACATTTGCTGTCGCTGCTAAATGGAATCCTGATCAGCTAACTCAACATGTTGGCCTTTACCTGAAGCAGGTTGATATTTTCCCAAGGTCAGCTACTGCTACATACATTATTAAAGTGTGGACAAGCGCTACTGTATCTCAACCTGTCGTTAGCCAATCAGCTACCGTTGTATCCGAGCAATGGAATACCATTACTCTTACTAATCCTGTTCAGATTGAAGCTGGCAAACCGCTCTATATTGGTTATGAGACGACTCATGCCGTAAGCGAGTATCCTGCTGGTTGTGATTCAGGTCCTGCAATTGCCAACTTTGGTGATTTAATCAGTACTGGTGGTGGTGCATGGGTTTCGATGTCAACACAATATGGTCTGGATTATAATTGGAATATTGCCGGTATAATTGGTATTGGTACTGATGGCGCAGCGCCTGCTGTTCCGATAGTTATCACACCAAATCCTGGCGTTTCTTATGGTTCACCGGTAGCAGGTAATTTAGGCAAGCCTAATAATGCAAAGTGGGTTAATACCTCAAGAGCTTTAGTGGGCTATGATATTAAGAGAGACGGTCAGGTGATCGGTTCTGTTGGACCTACTGTTACTACCTATACCGATAGTAATGTACAAGGAGGTACGCGTATCTACAATGTTGGAGCTCATTATACTGAATGTACTGCATGGTCTGATCCAGCTACCATTAACGTATTTGTTACCGAGCTTTCGCCAGATGCAACTACCTTACGTATTTATCCAAATCCTGCTTCTGAAACGGTTAACATCGAGTCAACCACTATTAAGCAAATTATAATAGTCAATAATCTCGGTCAAGTGGTTTACGATAGTCCATTCAACAATGATTATGTACAAATAAATACCTCTAACTTACGTAAAGGTATGTACGTCATCTTCATCCGGACTGCCGGAACGACATTTACTGAGAAACTGATTATCAAATAATCCTTAATTGGAATAATCCTAAAAAGGCCGGGCCATTTGGTTCGGCCTTTTTTTTATAATTTGGCTATTTTTGTTTCAAATTTTGTATAGTGCTTTCAATAAACAACATTTCGGTTCATTTTACAGGAGAATATATTTTTGATAGTATCACTTTTCTTATTAATGATCGTGATAGGATTGGGCTTGTAGGCCGAAATGGCGCAGGGAAAACAACATTGTTAAGGGTTATTGCCGGAGAGCTTGAACCTGAAACCGGCTCAGTAGCATCTCCAGCCGGCCAAAGCATTGGCTTTTTGCGACAGGAGATGACCCCGGATAGTAAACTCACTGTAATTCAAGAAGCACGGCAGGCATTCAAAGAAGTACTTGCCATTGAATCAAAAATAAAAAGACTTACAAATGAAATTTCCAACCGTACTGATTATCACTCCGAAAGCTATCTTAACCTTGTAGAACGGCTAAACGACCTCAATGATCGGTTTAATTTGACAGATGGTCATAAAATTGATGAAAATACCGAAAAAGTCTTGATAGGACTTGGGTTTGAACGTGAGGATTTTTCGCGGCCGTTGCGCGAATTTAGTAGTGGATGGCAGATGCGTGTAGAGCTTGCCAAAATATTGCTTACAATGCCTGATGTATTGCTACTTGACGAGCCAACAAACCATCTCGACATAGAGGCGATACAGTGGCTTGAGGATTTTTTGATCAGTTACCCCGGAGCTATCGTGTTAGTTTCGCACGATCGTGTTTTTTTGGATAATATAACAAACCGTACCATTGAAATTACAATGGGAAAGATTTTTGATTATAAAGCCTCTTTTTCTCAATATGAACAGATGCAGGCTGAACGCCGCGAGCGCGAAATGGCGAGCTACAATAATCAGCAACAACAAATTGCACAAATTGAACGCTTCATTGAACGGTTTCGATATAAAAACACCAAAGCACGTCAAGTGCAATCGAGGATAAAAATGCTCGATAAGATGGATAAAATTGAGATTGAAGAAACCGATAATTCAGCCATACGATTACGCTTCCCACCCTCGCCTCATTCAGGAAGAGTAACATTGAGGCTCGAAAATCTTTCAAAAGCCTATGGTGAACACTTGGTATTGCAAAATCTTAACTTTTCTATCTCACGAGGAGAAAAGATCGCATTTGTAGGGCGAAATGGAGAAGGAAAATCTACCCTCGCAAAGGTGATTGTTGGAGAATTGCCATATAGCGGGACTTTAATATATGGACACCTTGTGAAAATTGGATACTATGCCCAAAATCAGCATGAAATGCTTGATATGGAGCGAACTGTTTTTGAAACTATTGATGATGTTGCAACAGGAGAATGGAGAACGAAAGTGAAGGGTTTGTTGGGTAGTTTTTTGTTTAGAGGGGATGACTTAGATAAGAAGGTTAAGGTGTTGTCGGGTGGGGAGAAATCAAGGCTTTCGCTTGCTCGTATGTTACTTACACCGGTTAACTTTCTGATTCTTGACGAGCCTACTAACCATCTTGATATGCGTTCGAAAGACATTTTAAAGAGCGCGCTTTTGCAATTTGACGGAACATTGATCATCGTTTCGCACGATCGTGATTTTTTGTCGGGATTGACAGAAAAAGTATTTGAGTTTCACAATAAAGGAGTTAAGGAGTATATCGGAGATGTGCATGATTTTTTGCAATCGCGAAAGATGGAGCATCTCAATCAGTTAAACCAAAAGGCTAAAACGCAATCTCTTGTTGAAGAAACAAATACGCCTTCGGCAAGTAAGCTCGATTTTGAACGAAGGAAAGCGATAGACCGGGAGTTGCGAAAACTTCAAAATAGATTAGAGAAATCAGAAAAAATTATCATCCGACTTGAATCTGATTTGGCTGAATTTGATGCTCTGCTTGCTAAACCCGACTCTTCTCATCCTCTTATAAAATCCGGTGAAATATACCATAAGTATAAAATTCTTAAAAATGAACTGGCAAAAGAGATGGAGAGGTGGGAAACGTTAGTGCATCAGCTTGAAAATTTTCAACAATAGCATTCCATTAAAAATCATTTTGTTGTAAAATACAATAATTGATCGTTCTTCAAATGATAAAATAAGACTAATCTTTACCTTTTTATAAAATCTATCCAAGTAATAGGGGGTTAAAGTAATAAAGGTAAGCTACTCACCGAAAGAGAAACTGCCCGATTCGTTTAGATAGATAAAGTACGACTTGCCCGGCGATAGTTTTTCGAGCGTTTGAATATTGATTTCAGGCCAATAGATCGCTGTACCCGCCACCTCTTTAATCAATTTTAATTTACTACCAAGCTCAATATCAATAAGCGAGACAGGAATGTCATCAAAGCTCATAACTGGTATAATGTTCCATCCCGAGTTGAGCTGCACGGTTTTACTGCTTGGACTATAGCCGACAATATTTTTTGAAAATTCCGAATTGGCTTTTATGTAGTATCCCACGCCTTCCTGCCATTCGACTATCTGGTTGATGTTTTGTTCAGGATAAAATATATGTTCATTATCGCTCATCACTACTACATTGTTTATTTCAAGTCCGAAAATATCCTCTAATAGTGGCCATGTGGCATTAATAGGAAGCGAAACCCCTGACCAGCCTTCGGATACGTACAATGAAAAGTTGGTTATCTCTTTACCATTCAGTGATATAATTTCTGAAATACCATTAGGCGTGAAAAGCCCGTTATTCTGAGGCCAGAATGATGAGTAGGTAGCCGCAGCGTCAAATTCTTTCATAAGAGAAGGAACTAAAATTTTCCACGTTATTTTTTCATTTATTTCGAAACCATCTTTTTCGGGCGTTAAAAAATCATCTCCATATACAATAATTGCAATATTCTGATCGCCGAACCATTGTACATTGCCGGCACAATGTATAGAATCCCCATTTTTGAAAAATGCCCCGATAAAAAGTCCGGGCGTAGCAGGTTGATCTTCCAAATTTATGTTTGTATTAATGGTTATTGTGAAGATATGAGAACTCATTGTTGTTACGTATTCCCATGATGGCGGCAGTTCGAATTGGGTTAAGCAATGGTGGAGTCCCAGGCTGTCGAAAGTGTTATTGGGCAGTGAATCCCATTGTTGTGTAACATCGAAAAAAGGAGGATTAGTTTTGATTCCGCTTGTAACATTAAATTTTCGTACTAACGTATGGTTTGTTGTCCATGCTTTGGCGCCACAAAGTGAAGTATAAGGTCCAGGATAACATAATGAATCGTCAGTCCAGCCTGTTCCTGGGTCTTCACCAATTTTTCCGATCAGGTCAATCAACTCTCCCGATTGTGTTCGAAGCGCGATAGCATCGTTGCCGTTAAAGTACATCATTTGGTTGATCGTAGGATCGGGGCAAAGGAAGGTGTCTGCAACAGCTATCAGATCAGGGTGTGCCGGTGTGTTGGCTCCTGACCCGTTTGGGTCTCTTTTGTCAATAACAACCACGTATGTTTTTCCGGAAGGTAGTGTTCCTGCCAGGCTTACGGTGTCGGCATAAACAGAGCCATTAACATATCTTTCTAACCGGTAATTAGATAGATCTTTAGGATAGGGCGTGGGATTAAAAAGTTCAAGCGCTTTATTGTTGCCGCTACCTTCAACATATTCGGAGAAAAACAGATCGGGAACATAATTAGGCTGTGGCGTTCTGACTATCAGCTTCAGAGTAACCGGAAGATGGTCGGATATGTTGTACAGGGCATCAATCAGTTCGGCGGGCAGACTTGTGTTTGGCGGATCAATGAGTGAACCTTTAAAACGTAGGCCGTCTTGCCCTGGTGATTGGTAAGTGTCGGGGATGATGTTTACAGGATAGCTTTCGGTGGTAAGTGATGAATTTGTAAGTACGAAGTCGAAACGGTCGTCCATACCCCCTCCGGCGCCACATCCCGAGGTAGTTTGGGTAGATTGAGTATGTGTATCGGCAAACTCCGGATTTGAGCTCCAATTACCAACTCTGTTAAGCGGATCGTTGAAATAGTAGTTTTTATTAGTATCGGTCAAAATTGTCCAGGCCGACTCGCTGCTTGAGTATAAATTAAGGTCGCCACCAAGCATAACCGGCTCTGAAATGTTATTTTCCTCCAAATAGCTTATAACTGCTTCGGCCATTTCTGCTCTAAGTTGTTGGTTGGCGGCATTAGCGCCAGATTTAAAATGAGCTGTAATGTAATAAAAGAAAGTAGTATCCGAGCCGGAAACCAAATAAGCGCTTTTATGAAATAACTTATAAACGTTGATGTCTCGTAGAGTGGTAAAAATTACTTCCTGTTCCGCTAATCCTATTTTTAAAGAGTTATAATAAAGCATATTGATAATAGTAGAACCGGCAAAATTGGTGGATTCAGCCTTTTGGTAATAATCTCTACCCGAAGCATTTAAAGCCTCATTGAGTATTTTAAAATGATAGATTGTGTTAGGGCTTATTTCATTTACAGAGAGTAGATCAGGTAAATAATGATCTACGATACTCTTTAGCCAGAGGGTTTTGCTGTCAGGATTGTTGTTGTTAACAGTACAAAAACTCGTAAAGTACCCGAAATTCAATAAGTTATATTGCATCACGGTAATTGTATCCTGACAATAGATTATGGTATTAGTTAACAGTAAAAAAATAAAAAGCAGTTTTTTCATCGAATGAAGTGTTTGAGTTAGCGAAGTTAAACCAATTTTGTGGAAGTCGGTTCAAAGTATTGATAAACAAAAAAAGCTCTTTCTTTTAATGCAAAGTGAATTTAGGGTTATTTTTGCCCGGAAATTTTAGTGATTATGTCTTTGATAAAATCTATATCAGGAATACGTGGCATAATAGGGGGGAGGCCTGGCGAAAATCTTACTCCCGTTGATGTGGTAAAGTTCACGGCAGCCTATGCCATGTTTCTCAAGAAAAATATTAAAAATTCAAAGTTAAAAGTTGTCGTAGGGCGTGATGCTCGTGTTTCAGGCGACATGCTAAATAGCCTTGTTACCTCAACATTAAACGCCATGGGCATTGACGTCATTGATGCCGGGCTTTCTACTACTCCTACGGTGGAAATAGCTGTTGTAGAGTCAGGTGCTAACGGCGGCATCATTTTAACGGCAAGCCACAATCCCGGTCAATGGAATGCTCTGAAGCTGCTTGATGAACATGGAGAGTTCCTATCGCAAATTGCAGGTGAAGAGATACTTGTTATTGCAGAAAATGAGCAGTTTCATTTTTCGCCTTATAATGAATTGGGCAAAACAGTGCTTGAGCATGGTTTTATTGATCTTCACATACAAAAAATTATTAGCCTTCCAATGGTTGATGCTGCTGCTATTCGTAATGCAGGTTTTGTTGTTGCAGTAGATGCGGTAAACTCTACCGGAGGTCTGGCAGTTCCTAAATTGCTCGAAGAGCTTGGTGTGGAAAGAATCGAAAAATTATATTGCGAACCCACTGGTTTATTTCCTCATAACCCCGAGCCTTTGCCTGAGAATCTTACGGAGCTTGCCAAGTTTGTTGTAAAGAAAAGGTGTAATATTGGTTTTGCTGTTGACCCTGATGTGGATCGTCTTGCAATTATTAATGAGGATGGTACTGCCTTTGGCGAGGAATACACTTTGGTTGCTGTGGCTGATTATATATTGAGGACAAAGCCCGGTAACACCGTATCAAATCTTTCGTCAACGAGAGCTTTGATGGAAGTTACACATAAAGCGGGTGGAAATTATATGGCTTCAGCAGTAGGTGAGGTGAATGTGGTTAAGATGATGAAGGAAACTAATGCTGTTATTGGCGGAGAAGGTAACGGTGGAGTTATATATCCGGAGATTCATTATGGACGCGATGCATTAGTGGGGATTGCTCTTTTTTTAACATTTATGGCTAAAACAGGCAAAAAGCCCTCTCAGATAAGGCAGTTTTATCCTAACTACTTCATTTCAAAAAATAAAATCACCCTCGAACCTGATATGAATGTAGATCAGATATTGGAAAGGATGGCGCTCAAATATTCAAAATACAAAGTCAATAGAATTGATGGCGTTCGTATTGATTTCGAAAATGATTGGGTGCATCTTCGCAAATCCAATACCGAGCCGATAGTCAGGATTTATGCAGAAAGTAACTCGGAAGCAAAAGCTAATCATTTAGCGCAAAAGATGATAACAGATATTGGAGAGATCGTAAACTCGCCGGAAGTGGAAGATTAGAACTTCAAACCTGAATCAATAGAAAGTTCTCTTTGGATGATTATTAATAGATAATTATTTAAGTATTAGTTAGATACTTAACCTGGATTTATTTAAAACCACTAATAATTATTTGACAAGACGTTGATATAATGAAAAGTTAGTATTTTTATACAAATTTTTACATTTCATTATGTTGGCAAAAACAAAGAAAAAAAGAAAGATTACAAAATTTAAATCCATCACTTTTAAATTATCTACAAGGCAGAAGAAGTCGTTGGATAAAAACTGCCGTGTACGAAAGACAACTCCGATCAAATTGATAAAAAAATCAATTGATGCTTATTTATCCCTTAGGATTAATGAGGATCCTGTGGCGTATGTTTCACCTAACCAGCTTAATCTTTTTTCTGATGCTGATTTTGAGGTTGAAGAAAATGATGATGTGGATGAATAAATAAATCTATCTTTGTTTAAAAATAACTAATGCCATGGATCTTTCAAGTTTATACACAGCAGGTTTTTTAGGGCCTACCGAAATTATCCTTATCGTTTTAGTAGTCTTGTTGCTTTTTGGCGGCAAAAAGATACCTGAATTGATGAGGGGTTTAGGGAAGGGTATAAAAGAGTTCAAGGATGGGATGAATGAGGGCGATAAGTCAGAAAAAAAAGAGTGAGCCCTACTTTTCTTCATCGGGATAATATATCAGTGGCTGTAGTTTTTTTAATGCTATTTCCACCGATTCAACCTTCGTAAATTTTAGGCTCAGCTTCTGTTTGCCTTCCCTCATACTGCATGTTTTTGGGTTGTTTTTCAAAAAATCTATAACATGTGTAAAAGCCATTGAGTTATAATATGCAGAATCCTCTGTTCCAGTAAAATACCCAGTCATATCACCACCTCGAAGCACAATTTTTTCAAAACCTATCCTACTGGCAATCCACCGCAGTTTAATAGCGCTAAACAAACCCTCTACTTGTTCGGGGATGGGGCCAAAGCGGTCAATAAGTTGATTTTTAATTTTGTGTAAACCATCTTCAGTTTTTATATTATCCAATTCTTTGTAAATGCTTAGCCGTTCTGTTGTTATTGAGATGTAAGAATCGGGTATCATAAGTTCAAAGTCAGTTTCAAGCAAGCAATCCTTAACATAACTTTTGTTTATTAACTTTTCGGAATCATTGGCAAATGTCTCCTCTTCAAGTTCTTCCATAGCTTCGTCGAGGATTTTATTGTACATCTCAAAGCCTATTTCAGAGATGAACCCGCTTTGTTCGGCGCCAAGAATATTTCCTGCTCCGCGTATGTCGAGATCGCGCATTGCAACGCTAAATCCGCTACCGAGGCTCGAAAATTCTTCAATAGCTTTAAGGCGTTTACGAGCTTTCTGGTTAAGGGTTGAAAGTGGAGGTGAAAGTAGGTAGCAGAAGGCTTGCCTGTTAGCTCTGCCAACACGACCTTTCAACTGATATAGATCGCTAAGACCATAATTTTGAGCATTGTTGATGATAATGGTATTTGCGTTTGGGATATCCAATCCGTTTTCAACAATGGTAGTGGCTACCAGTACATCGTAATCGCCCTCAATAAAGTCGAGCATCACTTGTTCGAGCTTAGCGCCTTGCAATTGTCCATGACCAATACCAACTTTTACTCTCGGACAAAATATTCTTACCATTTCGGCAACTTCGTTGATGTTTTGTACTTTATTATGAACGAAAAATACTTGTCCGCCTCTTGCTACTTCAAAGTTTATTGCGCTTTTTATAACCTCACTGCTAAAGCTGTGTAATTCGGTTATTACGGGGATGCGGTTTGCCGGTGGAGTATTGATCACAGATAGGTCTCTGGCGCCCATCAACGAAAACTGTAATGTTCGTGGAATAGGTGTGGCAGTTAGGGTGAGTGTGTCAACATTTACTTTTAACTTTTTAAGCTTCTCTTTGATTGACACGCCAAACTTTTGCTCTTCATCTATGATAAGCAGGCCAAGATCTTTAAATTTTACATCATTACTTACAAGCCTATGCGTTCCGATCAGGATATCAATCCTACCTGCTTCCAACTCTTGGATAATTTGCTTTTGCTCTCTCGTAGATTTAAAACGGTTGATGTACTCAACATTTACCGGGAAGTCGTTTAGTCTGTTTGAAAATGTTTTGAAGTGCTGCAGCGCCAATATTGTCGTTGGCACTAATACAGCCACTTGTTTGCTATCGGTAACCGCTTTAAAAGCAGCTCGTATTGCTACTTCTGTTTTTCCAAATCCTACATCTCCACATATAAGTCTATCCATTGGAAAATTTTTCTCAAGATCAGCCTTAACATCTATTGTTGCTTTTAATTGGTCAGGAGTGTCCTCGTAAATGAACGAAGCCTCCAACTCGTGCTGCAGGTAGCTGTCGGGAGAAAAGGAAAAACCGTTTGATGCTCGTCGTGCCGAATAAAGTTTGATCAGGTCTCGGGCAATATCTTTAACCTTTTTCTTGGTTCTTTCTTTTAATCTGTTCCAGTTGTTGGTTCCTAATTTATTAAGACTTGGAGCTATACCTTCTTTTCCGATAAATTTAGCTATACGGTGTAGGGAGTGAATGCTTAAATAGAGTAAATCGCCGTCCTGATATACCAATCTTATCGCCTCTTGTTGTCTGCCGTTATTTTCGATAGTTTCTAATCCGTCGAAGCGGCCAACGCCATGATCAATATGTGTAACAAAATCGCCGGGTTGGAGGTTGTAAAGCTCCTTTACGGATAGAGCTTCACGTCCGTATGTAGCCTTACGAATATGAAAAAGATGGTATCGGTCAAAAATCTGATGATCGGTAAAGCAGGCAACTCTGCAGGTGAAATCGGTAAAGCCCTCATGGATAGGTCGAGCTATGGTATAATATTGTGTACGCCTTGATGTTTCATTTTTTGATTGGATGTCGTCCAAAATAGTATGTAAACGTTCAGCTTGTTTTAGATCTACAGTAAAAATGAAGTTATCTATATTGTTAACTGAATTTTCGTTCAGCTTTGTGATAAGCATATCAAAATTTTTGTTGAACGAAAGTTGCGGTTGGGCTTGAAATTCAATTGTTTTATCAGGTTGCATCAGGCAACGGGCTCCAAACTCAATGACATGGAAATCGTTTAGATTAGCTAAAAGCTCTTGTCCTCCAAAACATATCTCCGAAACTCTTCCCTTATTATCGTTGAATAAATATGTTTCATTTAGTTTTTTACATTCCGATTCTATTTTTTCGACAGTATAATTAAGATTTTCAAACCAGAAGATTGAGTTTTGATCTATATATTTAATAAATGGGATTTTGCTGATTTTATCTGTTGTTTTGTGTAGATCAGGCATTATTGTTATCTCGGACAGGAAAGCGAGGGTCAATTGGTTAGCTGTATCGAAGGTACGCATGGATTCTATTTCGTTGCCAAAAAACTCAATTCTAAAAGGGTGATCATCGGAAAAAGAGAATACATCTATGATGCCGCCCCTCACAGCGAATTGACCAGGCTCTACCACAAAATTCACTCTTTCAAAATTCATCTCTATTAGAAAATCTGTCATGAAATCAAAGCTAATCTCATCTCCTTTTTTTACTTTTAATGAATTTTGGCCGGTTGTGATGCGGTCGGGAACTTTTTCGGCCAAAGCCTCCGGGTAGGTTATTATTGCCAGAGGATTCCTTGTGTCAATTATTTTGTTTAACGTTTCACTGCGTAATAGTATGTTAGAGCTATCAGGTTCATCCAATTTAAAAGGTCGTTTGTAAGATGTAGGCAAAAACAAAATTTTCCTTTCAGCATATTTTTTTTCTTTTTCTTCGAAAATAGTTTCAAGATCATTATGAAAATAAGCTGCGCTCTCTTTTTCCGGTAAAACGAAAATATGAGTTTTGTTTAATAGTTTTAATATCGCTGCCGCGACAAACGATGGTTGGGAAGCTTTAAGACCGCTGATATACAAGCGTGTAGGTAATTCGTTGTTGAGTGAGGCGTGAATCGCCGCTATTTCCGCGCTTCTCTGATAACGGGTGATTATCTCTTCTACTGTCACAACAATCTTTTTTTTGAATGATCTGCAAAGGTACTTGAGTTGTGAAATATGAACTAATAGTTCGAAACATTTAGAATTTCTGAAACATTACCTGTACCTTTGCCATACAAGTTTGAAAAATATAAACTGGTCAGATCAACTAATTTATGGTCAATATATTAGAAGTAAATCATGAAGTGGTTTTACATCAGGTAAGTTATTCGGATGCGCCGGCGCTCTTTCGGCTGATTGACAATAATCGTACAAGTTTGCGCGCCTGGTTGCCATTTGTTGATTTTACGAAAGTTGTTGAAGATACTGAGGCGTTTATTGGGAGTCTTTTTGTTCCGGGGTCGCGCAATTTGGTTTTTACCATTCGTTACAGAGGCGAAGTTGCGGGGCTGATTGGATACAAAGATATTGACAGAAATAATAAGAAATTAGAAATTGGCTATTGGATAGCTCCGGTTTTTGAAGGTAATGGTATTGTTACACAATCTCTTGAAGCTTTAATTGGGGCTGCATTTAGTTATTTAGAGATGAATCGGATTCAAATAAAGTGCGCCGTAGGAAACCAACGTAGCATTAATATACCTAAGCGGTTAGCTTTTCGCTTCGAGGGAATAGAGCGCGCCGGCGAATGGCTTAATGACAGATTTGTTGACCTCGAGGTTTATAGTATGCTAAGGAGTGATTGGATAAAATAGTCGTTATTATTTTGTGTGGGCTTTTAGCTTAACGCTTAATATTCTAAGAGTCTGTTAACCATTAGCTTAGCTGCCTGTTTTGATGCGCCCTCGCTTCCCAAAACTTTATGAAGTTGAGAATAGTCGTTTAAAATTCGCTGCCGGATTTCGGGATTAAGTATGTTTTTAAGTTCTGTATGGAGGTTACTGCTGTTCATTTCTTTTTGGATCAATTCAGTAACGACAGGCTTGTTCAATATCAGATTCACGAGCGAGATGTACTTGGTTTTTATTACTCTTTTAGCAATTTGATATGAGAACCAATTACCTTTATAACATACTATTTGCGGAACGTTCATCAAAGCTGTTTCGAGCGTAGCAGTGCCGGATGTAACTATGGCCGCTTCGGCATGACGTAAAAGTTGATGAGTTTGTTGGTAAATGACTTTTACTGCCTTTTCGTTTAAAGACCTTTTATAAAAATCATTTTCAACAGCATTAGTGCCGGCAATTACAAACTGGTATTCAGGAAAATGATCGGGAATAGTTAACATTGTGGGGAGCATTTTTGCGATTTCCTGTTTTCTGCTTCCGGGTAGCAATGCTATTATCGGTTTGTTCTCAAGATTATTTTTGTCTTTAAATGAGATAAGATCATGGTAATTTGCTTTTTCATTTTCAATTACATCAAGCAATGGATGCCCTACATAATCTACTTCTATGTTGTGTTTTAAGTAAAAGTCTTTTTCGAACGGCAGGATCACATACATCCTGTTTACATATTTTTTGATTTTTTTTACCCTCGATTGTCTCCATGCCCATATTTGTGGTGATATATAGTAAAAAACTCTTACTCCATGTTTGCGGGCAAACTTTGCAATTCTAAGGTTAAAGCCCGGATAATCTATCAAGATTAAAACATCCGGTTTAAAACGGATGATATCCTGTTTGCAGAATTTAATATTTTGTAAAATGGTTTTTAGGTTGACAATTACTTCATAAAACCCCATGAATGCTAGTTCGTGATAGTGTTTTACCAACTCCACACCCTGGTCATACATTCTATCTCCACCCCATGCCCTGAAGTGTGCCTGTTTGTCCAAAAATTTAATCTCTTTTATAAGATTTGCTGCATGGATATCGCCCGATGCTTCGCCGGCAATGATGTAATACTTCATCTATTTATAAAATATGAAATAGGAGATGATGAGAATAAATGTAATGGCAAGTACGGCAAATCCGGTTTTATCCGATTTTTTGACAACAAAATAATATCTTATCCAGATGAGGTTACCGGCTGTCGCAAGGAGTTTCAGCTTGTTAGGCGAATTGATGGTAAAATGGAAATGAATTATCAATTCAACTATTCCTAAAATAAAAACATATAACACAACCGGCGTGCATATCCCTAAAATAATACCAAAAAGATATGAGTCTTTATTTAAGAAATGCCAGAATTGTTTCACCTTACTAATTTATTTGTTATACGTAGTGGCTGATTTCGTTTCCAACAAAGTTTTGTTGTTATGCCCAAAATCAAAGTTGTACTCACTTAGCAGCTTTATAGATTCATGGTTGGTCAGGTCGAATTTCATCGGCACTACCGAAACCCAATTTTTTTCCATTGCCCATGTGTCAGTACCTTCTTTATGGTCGGCATTGCTAAATATTCCTGTTATCCAGTAATAATTACCTCCATACGGATCGGTTCGTTCATCGAATGCCTCTTTCCATGAACCGAGTGATTGCCTGCACACTTTAACTCCCTTAATAGGTTCATCCTGAAGTTTAGGGAAATTCACATTCAAGCAAGTGTTAAAGGGAAGGCCTTTACGAAGAACTTCACTACTTATTTTTTCGACATACTTTTCAATATGTGAGAAGTTTGCGTTGGAGTCGTAGTCGTCGAGTGAGAAGCCTATAGCTGGAATTTTGTCAATAGCAGCTTCGATTACGGCAGCCATTGTTCCGGAATAAAATACGTTAACAGAGGCGTTGGAGCCGTGGTTGATGCCAGAAACAACCAGGTCGGGCTGACGGCGTAAAATGATTTGAACGCCAAATTTTACACAGTCAACAGGTGTTCCATTACAACTATATTCACTATAACCCTCTTCTTGGTGAATTTGGGTAACTCTTAGGGGCATAGTGACTGTAATTGCATGCCCTTGGCCGGAACGTGGCCTGTCGGGTGCAACTACAACTACATCGCCAAGATTTCGCATTATTTTGATCAGGGTGCGTAGCCCGTACGCATTTATCCCGTCATCGTTGGTAACTAAAATAGTAGGTTTTGTATTAGCCATTTTAAAACTTTAATCAAACTTTTGTAACTCCTGCAGAGATAATATATTTCATCACATCGGTGGCTGAGGCATTAATCCGTGTTACATTTTTTGCCGGAACAATGAATAGATTACCCGACCATGCATAAGAGTGAGGCAGGTAAACAGCTATCTTTTCTTCCGAGACACCTATTGAGCTCAAATCTTCATCAGTAACAAATCCAAATTTTTCTATTGTACCCTCAGCATTTACTTTTACAAGTACCGGCTGGTTGAAACGCTTTTTTTGCCCAACAAATGCTGCAATAAGGTCTTTTACCGAGGTGTAGATAATCTTGACAAGCGGCGTTTTGGAGAGAAGCCCATCAAAATAGATTGCCAATGGCTTAAACAGAAATGAGGAACCAAGAAAACCAACAAGGGTGATAACCGCCAAAACGAGTATTAATCCAAGGCCAGGTATTGGCCGGCCAATAAAGTTTTCGATATACTTGTATAGAATGCCATCAATCCAGTTAAAGACCAACCATATCGAATAAATGGTGATTGCTATGGGGCCGGTAAAGAGCAGGCCTTGCAAAAAAAATCGTATCAAACGTGAAATGATTGTTTTGGATTTCATTAGGATTTTACAATAATTATTAATTCAATATTTTAAACAACGGAAAGGACTGAATGTTATTGGGTGTTTGAAAATAAAGCATGTTCGGAGTAGAGGTGTATTATTAGATGGTTTGAGGTGGTTGAAAAAGTATTTTATTTTATAATGGCTCATTAAAAGAACTTTAAAAAGACTTCAACTCTCTCCATAGTCGTGCTGTAGGTAGCCCCATAACATTGAAATATGAGCCTTTTATACTTTTTATCCCTATCATCCCGATCCACTCCTGAATACCATAAGCGCCTGCCTTGTCGAAAGGTTTAAACCGGTCAGTGTAATATTCGATCTCTTTAAGGGTGAGTTTTTCGAAAACCACTTCCGTTGTTTCGGTGAAGGTAATCATTTTTTCTTTTGTACGTAACGCTACGCCAGTGATAACTAAATGAGTCTTGCCTGATAGTTCTCCGAGAATTTCTATCGTATGCTCCCGCGATTTAGGCTTGCTCAGGATTCTATTATCAAGGCAAACAATGGTATCAGCGGCAATAATCAAGTTGTCTTTACCGATATCTTCAAGGTTGAATGCGCACGCTTTTTTACTGCAAAGATACAGTGCAACCTCTTCAGGCGTCAGGCTCGTATCAAAATTTTCATCCACCGGTTTTATTCTGATTTCAAAATCCAGCCCCATACTTTCGATCAATTGCTGGCGTCTTGGAGAGTTGGATGCAAGGATAATATGAAATTTAGTTTTTAGCATAGCACAGGAAGAATTTTTTATTGAACCTATAATAATCTTTTTACCGCTCTTTTGTGGTTGGTTCCCGATTTACTAAATACTTTTTGGATTTTTTTTGTTAACAATCAGTGCTTTGGAGTATAATATTAACGATTAAGCATGTTGATGACTTTTTCAAGATCGCCATCATTAGGCGCTGGTTCTAAACCAAGTATTTCAGCCATTAATACGTAGAGGTTCACATTGTCGAAAGCCGGATGAAGATAGCCTTTTTTAAACGAAGGGCCAACGGCATAAAAGACTGCGTGCATTTCGGGGTAATCGGGATCGTAACCGTGAGTGCCTTGCGCATATAAATAATTGTTGGATTTTCTCCAGTTGATTGTCCACCCTAAGTCAGCCTCCACTGTAATATCGAGGGTTCTTGGATTAGTTCCATAGTGGTATCTTTCCAACATGTCGCTATTTTTCCATGATTTTACATGTTCTGTTTTTTGGAGACGATTGAATACTGAGTCAAGATATCCTTGTTTAGCGCCGACATTGAATACCGGGTTTTCTCCCATGGTAGTTTCTAACCACTCATCAGGGATGATTTCTCTCATATTAATAACTCTATCTTCTGAGAGTTGTGCCATACCATGATCGGAGGTAATAATGAGATCAATTTTCTTTGCATAAGGTAGCATGTTGATCTTACGGCAAAGGTCTCCAATTAATTTGTCAATATATTCGACCATTAATATAGTTTCGTTGCTTTCAGGCCCTAATTTATGTCCAATGGCATCGGGTTCGTGAAAGTAGCACATTATAAGTTGGGGGCGATTTTTTTTGGGAAGTTTAAGCCAATAGATAAGTGTGTCAATCCGATCTTCAAATGAGACACTCTCGTCATATTTTTTCCAGTAATCGGGTTGGATATCTTTTATCGGCAGTTCGCTACCCACCCAATAGAATGATGCAGTTTTTAATCCTGCTTTTGATGCCGTTACCCAAATTGGTTCTCCGCCATAAAAATATGGGTTTAAACGCGCTGCGCTGTCTTTCATTTTATATGCCAACCCAGTTGCAGGGTCCATAAAGCTGTTGTTTACAATCCCGTGATGGTCGGGATAAAGGCCAGTGGCCATGGTGTAATGGTTAGGGAATGTCTTTGATGGAAAAGCCGGAAGTATGCCTTCTGCCCTTACGCCTATCAGCGCGATCGAATCAAGGTTTGGAGTATTCGATTTTTCTGTGTAATCTTTCCTGAAGCCATCCATTGATAGCACAATAAGATATCTTGCGTCATTGGTCGTCCTTGATTGTTTGCAAGAGGTTTGGAGTAATAATAGGGCTGCGAGGAAGAAAATAACTTTATTTGTCATAACTATGTTTTTGGTAAAAATAAACTAAAACATACTACCTTTTAAAAAACTGAATTTTAATTTTTCAAATAAAAGACGATTCGATTTTTGATTTAATTAGATTGTAAGCTATTGATCGGGATTTGTATGCTGTTTTATTAAAAGAAAAAGAGATTGTCTGAAAAGCCGGACAATCTCTTTTTTTTATTAAACCAAAACGATTAGAAGATATATCTTATCCCAAACTGAAGTTGCCATGCCTGGGTATAGTTATAATTGTAGTCATAGGTTTCTGTTGGATATTCACCTTTAACTTTTACGAATGAGAATTCGGGGACATTGTTAGCGTCTTTTCCTTCATATTTTAGGATACGTCCGTTATTGGAAACTGTATTCGATTTATAAACGCCCCATTTGCTGTTTATCAGGTTGCCGAAGTTCAGGCAGTCGAGGCTAAACTGTAGGGTGTTTCTTTTTCCGGCAACATTAAAGTAGTACTCGCGTGCAAGGCGTAGGTCGAAGCGGTTGACCCATGGAGCACGGGCAGCAAAGGCCTGGGCATATTCGCCCTTGTGTTTGCTTAGATATTTGTCCTGATCCATAAATTTGAAGAATGCATCTTCATCTTCAGGAGTAATAAATTTAATGTCGCCTTTATTTTTCGGTATGTAAATCAAATCGTTTCCTATGCCGTCACCATTCATGTCGTTGGTGTAAGCAAATGTATTACCATAAGGTGTAAATCCGGTGTAGAATAGGTTAACTGTTGTAGCTGATTTCAAGGAGTTGTTTCCCCATGGTATTTTCCAGAAAGCTGATCCGATTAGTTTTGATGGAACAACGTACTGTGAACGCTGTAATATGGGGAGATGTGGCCCGTCAATTTCCATTAAGCCTGTATAGGCAGATGCGGCGTTACTGCCTGGCATCCCTGAAATCTCTTTTGACTCAGTATAAGTGTAGGCCAACATGAGGCTTAAGTCTTTTACTGGTTCTGCGAAGATTGAGATATTACCAATTGCGCCCCATCCTTCGTTTGTATTTGTCAGAACGTATGAATTCTTTTTATTGTAGGCTAAATCAGCATAGGCTGGATAGATGTACCTGTCGTCCGGTCCGCTGAAACGTTGCCATGTGTCGTCAGGTTCTTTTAAGTCCCAGTTTTGGAGCATTACACCATTGATTGTTTTTGTGAAAATACCTTCAATAGTTACCGACAATGGGAAAGAGGCTGGTAGGTCGTAATCCAGAGCTAATGAAGTTTTCCAAACCTGTGGCATTTTAAAGTCAGGATCAACGCTATTTACATCGCGAGGAAGTACTCCCTGTTCTGGGGTGATCTCATTTGGTAATCCTAAAATGCTAATCATTTCATTTACATCGGTAATCATTTTCCCTGCAAGCATAGCTAGTTTGGGGTCGGCGCTGATAACGTTTCCATTAGCGTCAAATTTGGTTACAGCAGCGTAACTACCCTGTACCATGCCGGAGTTGGTAGGCATATTGGTGAAAAATACTAACGGTAGTCGGCCAGCAAATAATCCGGTTCCGCCACGCAGTTTCATTTTTTGATCACCCTTTACGTCCCATGTAAAACCTACTCTTGGTGATATTTGTAGTTTTGCGTCAGGCCATTTGCCGGTATCAATTTTTTTGCCTCCAAAATCTAATTCACTGATTGCGTTGTTGCTCATGATGTTATCTTCATAAGCAAGAAAATCGCCACGTACGCCATAGGTTAATGTAAAGTCAGGATTAACATTCCATTCATCCTGAGCGTAGATGCCAATTTGATTGAAAGCTACTTCAGCGGCAGGATTTTTCTCACCGCCATAGCCATAAGTAACGGCAAAGTCGGTTGGAGTAGCTTGATTAAGAAAATCGTCAAGGCTTGAATAGCGGTAATAACCGGTTCCGTTACGCATGTATGAGTTGTTTGCCATCTGATGCTCAAAGCTGGCTCCTATAGTTACCTTATGGTTGTTCAAATAGACGTTTACGTTGTCAATAATATTAAAGATATTGTTGTTGACTCCGTTGTTCCAGGTAAATAATTCGTAACCGGCAGAAATATAGGGTTCAAGAATTTGGGTGCCGTCATCATTACGCCCATACATAATATCAATAAATGGGAATGGAGAAGAATTCGATCCCCTCATATCTTTTATCTTGGTGTATGTGGTGAGGAATTGGTTTGAAACTTTATTTGAAAAACGGCTGTTTAAGTCGAGGGCGAGGGAGTTTACAGTATTTTCCTGCGAATAAATTGAGTTGGAGAAAGCCATTGAATACTGCGAAATACGGTTTAATCCGCTTAAACGATAACCGGCGTCGGTTGAGTTGCCGTTTGTTTGGTACCAAGCTTGATTTTTAGTAAAGTTATACCTGAGGCTAAGTTTGTTTGAGTTGTTAATATTCCAGTCAATACGAGCCATAAGCTTTTTGTTACTCTCGTCTGCGGGGTAATCGGTGTATGAGCCTGGATCGTAGCCATAATTTGTAAGCAAGTGTTGTTTCACTTTTTCCATATCTGATTTGCTGGTACGCGACAGCATTAGGTCAGTGTTTGCAACGCCATCTTCCGAAGGTCTCCAATTAACGACTTGTCCGGGTTTTAACTCATATTCACCATTTACGAAAAAGAAAAGTTTATTTTTAATTATAGGGCCTCCCAACGAGATTCCGTAAGTTTTTGTGGATTCGATATTTCTAATTCCAAAATCAATCTCATCAATCCTATTACCTCTCATCTCCTGATTTTTGTAATAAGTGTATGCAGTACCTTTGAATTCATTGGTTCCCGATTTTGTAATCGCATTGATTCCACCTCCTATAAAGTTTGTTTGACGCACATCAAAAGGGGCGACTACCACTTGAACTTCTTCAATAGCATCTAACGAAATTGGATTTCCACCTCCAGGTAAGTTGGAGCTAAGTCCGAAGTTGTTGTTAAAGTTGGCACCATCTACAGTAAAGTTTGTAGATCTACCATCGCTGCCGGCGAAACTCATGCCATTGGCAAAAGGTGAAAGCCGGGCAATGTCTTGTACGCTGCGAGTAATGGTTGGCATTGAGTTCATTTGTTGATTTGAGATATTGGTGGTTGCGCCGGTTCTCTCTGTTGTAAATCTTGTTTTTTCTGCCGAAACCACAAATTCCTTCAATTCAATCATCTCCTCTTGCATCTTTACATTAAGAACATAAGTCTCTCCAAGGCTAAGAATAATATCGTCTATGATATTTTTTCCGTAACCTACAAACGAAATTTCAACTTTGTACGGGCCTCCAACACGCATACCGTTAAGGATAAAACGCCCGTCCACGTTGGTAATGGTTCCATACGTTGTACCGGAAGGGATGTGTGTGGCAACAATTGTTGCCCCAACAATAGTACCCTGCGTGTCAGTAACACGTCCAGTCATACTGGAGGTCGTTATCTGAGCATGTAACGCTGTAGTGAACAGCAATAGCAATGAAACTGCCAGAAAGTTTAATTTTTTCGACATAAATAATTTGTTAAGGGTGAATAAATATAATCTTTAAGTAAATAATTGGTTTCAAAGAAAAGGAATTTTTACCATCGCTAAAATTCTTTTTATTAAAACTTTTCAACAAAAGTTAATATGGATAAGCAACAAATAGATTTTGAGCTGAATAACATGTAAATATGCTTTAACAAATAAAATTTAAGAGAACAAATTTATTGAACATAACATTTTGCCCTTTACAAAAGGAAAAAAGATATTTTTGCAGCGGTTAATATTCAAATTATTATGCACGACGAGCGTGATTCTATTGATGGTGAACTTGATGAATTAATTGGTCGTTTTGATGAGATGGTCAGGCACGACAAATTGTATTTTTTTGATGTTGACGAGTTTGAAGAAATAATTGATTTTTATTTTGAACATCATAACAACCGGCGTGTACAGGTGGCTATTGACCATGCGCTCAGGCAGCATCCCTCTTCACATATCTTTTTGCTTCGCAAAGCACAATATCTGGCTGATATCAACAAGTTGGGAAAGGCGCTTGAAATATTGCAAAAACTTGAACTGCTCGAACCGCAAAATCCTGACGTCTATCTTACGTTAGGGACGGTGTACAGTAAATTGAAAAAGATAAAGCAAGCAATTGATGCCTATTATAAGGCTATTGAATACTCTGACGAAAAAGACGACATATACATTAGGATAGCTTTCGAATACGAAGAATTGAACGATTATGACAAAGCGATCAAATACCTGATTAAGGCTTTGGACTTTAATCCAAATAATCAATCAGTGATTTATGAGTTGTCGTTTTGTTTTGAACTCGCCGGCAGAGTTGAAGACGCTATAGTCTTTTTTAATGAGTTCCTTGATAAAAACCCATACTCAGATTTCGGATGGTTTAATCTTGGTATTGCATACTCCACCATTGGGCTGTTTGAAAAAGCTGTGGATGCTTATGACTTTGTAATTGCTATCACACCCGATTTTTCATCGGCATATTTCAATAAAGCCAACGCATTAGTTAATCTCGATAAATATGCTGAAGCTGTGGAGACTTACAAAGAGGTCTTGAAGTATGAAGAACCTGAAGCGGTTACATATTTTTATATAGGCGAATGCTACGAAAAACTTGAACACTATTCGGAAGCCTTTGATTACTACCGGCGTTCGTCGAAACTCAATCCTGAATATGCTGAAGCATGGATGGGAATGGGTTCGATACATGATAAAATGGGTAATGAGTCAGCAGCTATCAGGTATTATAAAAAAGCAGTGGAGCTTGACGAATATGATACCGAAAACTGGCTTACCTTAGGCGATGCATACTATCGTTACGATAAATTTGATAAAGCAAAGGATGCTTTTCGTAAAGCCTGCGAAGTTGAACCTTTGCATCCTGATGTTTGGCTTGATTATTCTGCTATGTTTGCTGAAGAGGAGGATTTTTCCAATGCAATCACTATCATGATCAAAGGAATAGAACATCAGCCTCAAAATGCAGAATTTTATTATAGGCTTGCCGGATATCTGATGATGAAAGGAAGAGAAAAAGAGGCAATTCTGAATTTTGAAATAGCTGTTCAAATAAATTATGACGATTATTATCTCCTGTTTGACTTCTATCCGGAGTTGGCTGATAACGCGAGATTTAATGAACTCCTCAATATTTACAAACCTTTGAAATAATTTGGATAATTGTCCATTTCTGAGTTTAAAAAAAATACCTGATGCAAAAATATTTTTACTTTGTCCTGAAGGGATTAGGAATGGGAGCTGCTAACGTAATACCTGGTGTTTCCGGCGGTACAATAGCATTGATAACCGGAATTTTTGAGCGGTTAATAAATGCTATAAAATCATTTGATATTACTGCACTAAAACTTTTTTTCACCGGACGCTTCAAAGATTTTGCCCGTCATGTTGATCTTGCCTTTCTTGTAGCTGTTTTCTTTGGTGTTGTGCTGGCAATAATTAGTGTCGCAAGACTTTTCGAATATCTTTTTGCTAACTATCCCATATATATCTGGTCATTTTTCTTTGGGTTAATTGTAGCGTCTGTCTATTTTGTAGGGCGTACTATTAGTAAATGGAGCCTGACGGTAATAATAGTTTTTGTTGCAGGAACTTCGTTGGCAGTATTGCTTACATTTTTAAAGCCAGCCGCTGAAAACGATAATTTGCTCTACCTTTTTATTTATGGCATTGTAGGAGCCTGTAGCATGATCCTGCCAGGCATTTCAGGATCTTTTGTTCTTATACTAATGGGTAATTACCAGTTGATCATGATTAATGCGGTAAACCAGATGAACGTTAGCATCCTTGCACCAGTTGTGCTTGGCGCAATTTTCGGCCTTATAGCATTTTCAAACTTTTTGTCATGGGTTTTTAAAAAATTTCCTGATTATACTATAGCATCACTTACAGGATTTATCTTAGGATCATTAGGAATTATCTGGCCATGGAAAAATAACGTTTACCAGATAGATGTTAATGGCGCTTTTGCCCTTAACCGAAAAGGAGAAAAAATAGTTACGGGCTACGAATGGTTTTTACCTGATAGTTTTACAACTGAAGTGGTAATTGCCTTGGGATTCATTGTTTTGGGGTTCTTAACAATTTGGATTATCGAATATTTGGCCGGCAAGAGGGTAAATAAATGAAACGTTTCGGCATTATTGGAAAAAAACTGTCCCATTCGTTCTCAGAAGATTATTTTAACAAAAAATTTGAAAAAGAGGGATTTGGCGATTGTTCGTATGAGATGTTTGAGCTTAATGAGCCTAATGAAATATCCAAGCTTGTTGAAACCAATAACGACCTTATTGGAGTAAATGTAACTATTCCATTTAAAACTAATATTATCCCTTTTTTAGATGCATTGGATCCGGTTGCCAAACAGGTTGGCGCTGTAAATACAATCACCGTAAACCGAATAGGAGATAGGGTAAAATTAGTTGGATACAACACCGATATTTATGGTTTCGAACTCTCTACCAACGCTTTTGAAACCTATAAAAATGCTGTTATACTTGGTACAGGTGGAGCAGCTAAGGCTGTTAGCCATGTTTTGAAGAAAAAAAACATTAACCATTTGTTTGTTTCGAGAAAACCTACTTCGGAAAATGAAATAGGATATAAAGATATTGATGAAAACGTGTTGAGGCGCTTTCTCTGGATCATTAACGCCACACCTTTAGGCATGTTTCCCGACATTGACAGCTTCCCGCCAATACCTTATCATCACTTAACCTCCCGACATTTTCTTTACGATTTGATTTATAATCCTTCGGATACTCTTTTTTTGAAAAAGGGCTTTGAAGCTGGGGCAAAAACTAAGAATGGGCTTGATATGCTACACCTTCAAGCTGAAATTACATGGGTTATTTGGAAAAAGATGATTTGAAGATTTGTTCTCTTAAAATTATGTGTATCAAAATGTTAATCAATAAACTTTGAACTTGCCGTAAAAAATATTTTGGATAATGTTATTTTGAATAAAAAATTAATGACTACTTTTGCAGCCAGTTTAAAAAAACTCGAATAATAGATTTAGCAATGAGTAAGAATCAAATATTAAGCTACGTTGAAGGTCTTACACCGGTTACTGTAATGCCTGACTTTAAGGCAGGGGATACCATAACGGTTAAATATAAAATCAGAGAAGGTAATAAAGAACGTATTCAGAATTTTGCCGGTGTAGTGTTACAGCGCAAAGGTCAAGGACCAACAGCCACTTTTACCGTTCGTAAGATATCGAATAATATTGGGGTTGAGCGTATTTTTCCAGTGTCGTCGCCCTTTATTGAAGAAATTGTTGTGAATAAACGAGGCGTTGTTCGTAGGGCACGAATATTCTATCTAAGAGGTTTGCGCGGTAAGAAAGCAAGAATCAGAGAAAAGAGAGTTTAAGATAAATAATCAAAGTGTTTTTAGTTTTTTTAGCCTGGTGTGTTTTGACATCAGGCTTTTTTTTCTTTTAGTCAATCCTTAAAAGCATATTTAAATCCTGTTTATAAAAAATAAACTGTTGATAAAAAATTGATTCTGAGTGTTCCGCATTGCAAACTTGGGGCTGTATCAAAATAAATATGTGGCTAAAAAACCGTAAGGTGTCTTAGAAGCGTCCAATTGCAAGGCGCTGAGATTGAGAGCAAAGGAGCGTGCTTGAAGTACGTTACTTAACCAGTACTCCGACAAGTTCGGCAACCATCGAAAGTAACATGGTTGCTGGGCGAAGTCGAAACACAGCAGTTTGGCGCTTGTTAAATACTGCCATTGTTATGAATTTTCCTTATCCCACATCCGCTTTGGCTTTTAAACTTACACTGATGACTTATACTCCTTCGTGGAATGTGAGTTGTTAAGGGTTGGCTATTTTAATGGGATGGTAATGGTTAAGCCATCCTCGGCTAATACTGTGTTAGGAAATACTTTGGATGCCTCTTTCATAAACCCATTTAAATCTTTATAACGAGCAGAAAAATGACCAAGAAGCAATTGATCAGCTTTTGCTTTTGCAGCTATTGTTGCTGCTTGACTTGCTGTTGAATGAAATTTTTCTTTGGCGGTGTCCAATTCATCATCCAAAAAAGATGCTTCATGGTAAACTAAGTTTACATTTTTGATATAATCAGCAATCTTTTCGTCGAACCGTGTGTCGGAACAGTAGGCAAACTGGCGTGGCGGCGGAGCAGCAATGGTAATATCGCGATTGAGATAAACCCTCCCTTGCGGCGAAACATAATCTTCACCGGCTTTTATTCTTTTAATATCCTTTATACTAACCTCTTCATGCTGTATAAAATCCTTCTTTATTTTTCTTGGTTTCTGTTTTTCTGAAAACAGAAATCCTGTAGAGGTGATCTTGTGTACTAAAGGAAATGATTTAACAGTTACCTGTTCATTTTCGAAAAGTGTTTCGTGCGGTTGGCTAAATGGATGAAATTCGAGTGGATAGACCAATTGGGTTTGAGTATGTTTCAATTGCAGCGCAATAATTTCCTGTAACTGTGGATCGCTATGAATGTGTAGTGTCTCTTTTCGACCTGTTAAATGAAATGTTGAGATAAGCCCTACCAGACCAAAAAAGTGATCGCCATGTAGGTGGCTGATGAATACATGATTGATTCTTTGCGCTTTAAGATTAAATCGGCGAAGCTGCATTTGAGTTCCTTCACCACAATCAATCAGGAAATAATTGTTGCCGATATTTACAAATATTCCTGAGGGGTTACGGCCAATAGTTGGGGTTGCTGCTCCACTTCCTAAAACTGTAATTGAAAATGACATATTAAATCATTGAAGCTATTAAATATCTTTTCGCAACAGGGCTTCATTATTATAAATCCGCCTTATAGTTTTGCAATAACCGTTTGGCAGCCTTTTACTTTTTGATTTTGTGTTACAAGTATTTCAGTTCCCAGAGGTAGGAAAAGGTCAACTCTTGATCCAAATTTGATGAAACCCAGTTCGTCACCTTGATTGACGGTTTTGGTGTTTTCTGCGTAACATTTTATTCTTTGTGCAACTGCGCCAGCAATCTGCCTTACAAGGATTTTAGCTTCTCTGTTATTTTCTAAAACAATAGTTGTTCTTTCGTTCAGATCCGAAGACTTGGGATGCCAAGCAACCAAAAATTTGCCGGGATGATGCTTGAAAAACCGAACAGTACCACTAATGGGATACCAGTTTTTATGAACATTGTTTGGCGACATAAAAATGGAGATTTTTAAACGCTTGTCTCCAAAAAACTCAGGTTCATCAGTCTCTGCGATCTCCACAATCTTACCGTCAGCCGGCGAGATTACTGTGGATTGGTCAATAGTAAGCGGGCGGTTTGGGTTGCGAAAAAACCTAATAATAAAAACGAGTAATGAGGTAAGTGCCAGATAACAAACATAATGTATGGCTCCTTGGGTGGGATGGTAATAGTTGATGATTAACACAATCCCTGTAATCATTAATATAGTAATGATAATGATCGGTATTCCTTCTCTATGTATTTTCATAATTTACCGAGCAAAGTTATAAAAACATATACAACCGGTGTGGCAAACAAAAGTGAATCGAACCTGTCGAGCAAGCCACCATGACCTGGCAAAAGATTTCCACTATCTTTTATGTTTAAACTACGCTTTATCACTGATTCGGAAAGATCGCCAATGAGCGCCGATATAGATATTAACCCTGATAGTATGATCCATAAAATCATTGAATACCCGCTACTGACTTTGTACATGACAAATCCACCGGCAAGTGAAGATAGAAATCCGCCAATAGTTCCTTCCCATGTCTTTTTTGGTGAAATACGTTTAAATAATAAGTTTCGCCCGAAAGTTATTCCGGTTAAATATGAAAATGTATCGTTAATCCATACAATGACAAAGAGCGCCAAAATATTCCATGGAAATGGATCGGATGATTGTGGGGTAGGGTAAAGTGTAACTAAAAGTGCAAAAGGAATAGTGATGTAAATTAAACCTAAAGTAGAAATGGCGATATTTGTGATTGGCGACTGGTTTTTGGCGAATAATTCTCTGGCAAATAGCGACAAAGGGATTACTAATGCAATAGATAACAATGTTGGTGGTAAATACCCTAACCCTGTTAAAGTGATTAGAAGGTAAAGAACTGCACCGGATGCTATTCCAAAATACAAATTAAGCGAGGGTAACCGAATCCTTTTGATATTTGTCAGAAACTCATTAAGAGTCAGTAGGTTAATGATAAAAAATAGGGATGCAAATACCTTGGCTCCCAATAACAAGGAACCGATAATAACAACTACATATACTAAACCGGTAATAGTGCGCAACAGAAAATTATTCAATGTCTTTACGTTCAGAGATTATTCTTTGTGCTTTTTTAAAATCGTTGGGATGAACATAAAGTTCAATTTCACCAGTTAAAAATACACTATCCTTTTTATTCATTATCTCACTTTTAATACCGTTTTCGAGCAGTAGTCCTTTTACTAAGTCAACTTTATACATATTATTAGATGTATAGGCCACTATCCATTCATTATTCATAGTCATTTGTTTTATAGTTACTTATCGTTTGCTTCAACAAGAAATACAAATAATTCTTTTGGGCCATGTGCCCCCAATACTAATGTTTTTTCGATATCGGCAGTACGGCTTGGGCCGGTAATGAAGGTAATTGATGAGGGCAGTTTTTTTTGATATTTTTCTTTTAAAAAAGCTAAGGCGTCTTTTAAATCTTCGACAAGCTGCCAAGTGAAAGCCACAATAATATGGGTTTCGGGTAATGCTATTAGACGTCTTCCGGATATTTGTTTCGAAGAAACAACTACGCTTCCAAGTCGGGCTACTAGGCATTCGCAATAACTAATACTTGTGTTCACCTCAAGTATCTTGGTCTTGTCATCACAAACTGCAATTTCATATTCATCGAGCAGTTGTTTTAAATCATCTTCAAAACAGAAAATATTTTGAAGTTTATTTTCAAAACAGATATACTTTAGTTTTTTTCCAAGGTCATCAACGCTTTCGCAATAGACAAATTTACCGGAAACCTTTGTAAACTCCTGTGCAAAAGTTACGTCATTACTCTCCTTGAGCAAATTGTAAACCGAAGCATCCTGATCAACTCCGTAAAAAGGATTATCCATCTTGTCAATTAGGGCATTGCGAATATTCTTATAAACATTCTCTTTTGCAGTTATTTCTTTTGCAGTGGCCATTGCCAAATAAATTATTTTTTAAACAACGTTCTTTTATTCATTTGACTGATCTTCCGATTTGGTATCTACATCATTCTTTTCCACCGTTTTTTTTATCTCTTCCTGTTTTGAGTTTTCGTTTTTGATATGATGTAGCTTTTCTCTAAGTCTTCTTTTCTCTTCTTCGTATTCAATTCTCTTTTCTACGTCTCTTGCAAATTCTCTTTTTCCAAAGATTTTTTCAAGGTCTTCACTAAATATTACCTCTTTATCTAATAGTAGTTGTGCTAATTTGTCCACCTTGCTTTTATTTTCGGTAAGAAGGTTGACTGCTTTATTATATGCTTGTTCAATAAGTTTATGTACCTCTTCGTCAATAAGTTGGGCTGTTTTTTCGCTATATGGTTTTGTGAATGAGTACTCTTGTTGTCCGCTAGAGTCGTAGAAGCTGATGTTTCCGAGTTTTTTATTTAGCCCATAATACATAACCATTGCGTAAGCTTGTTTTGTAACTCTTTCCAGGTCGTTCAGTGCGCCTGTTGAAATTACTCCGAAGTTTACCTCTTCGGAGGCTCTTCCGCCGAGGGTTGCAATCATTTCGTCGAACATTTGTTCAAATGTAGTTATTTGTCGCTCTTCTGGCAGATACCATGCTGCTCCAAGGGCTTTGCCACGAGGGACGATAGTTACTTTAACCAACGGCGATGCGTGTTCAAGTAGCCAGCTTATTGCTGCATGGCCTGCCTCGTGGTAGGCAACGGTTCTTTTTTCTTGTTGAGAGATGATCTTGTTTCGCTTTTCAAGTCCGCCAATAATCCTGTCAATAGCATCCATGAAGTCGGTTTTATCTACTACCTTTTTTCCTTTTCTTGCACAGATTAGAGCAGCCTCATTGCATACGTTGGCAATGTCGGCGCCGGAGAATCCCGGAGTTTGTTTTGATAGAAAATCAACATCAACACTATCATCAATCTTTACAGGCTTAAGATGCACAAGGAAAATTGCTTTGCGCTCATCCAGATCGGGTAGCTCAACATGTATCTGACGGTCGAAACGGCCAGCGCGTAACAGGGCACGATCAAGAATGTCGGCCCTATTGGTAGCAGCAAGGATTATTACCCCGGCGTTGGTGCTAAAACCATCCATCTCAGTAAGCAACTGATTTAATGTATTCTCGCGCTCGTCGTTAGCGCCTGTAATGGCGCTCCTCCCTCTGGCTCGACCGATTGCATCAATTTCATCTATAAAAATAATGCAGGGAGCTTTTTCTTTTGCCTGCCTGAAAAGATCGCGCACCCTTGATGCTCCAACACCGACGAACATCTCTACGAAGTCGCTTCCTGAGATTGAGAAAAAGGGTACGTTGGCTTCGCCGGCTACCGATTTAGCCAGAAGAGTCTTTCCGGTACCCGGCGGTCCGATCAACAAAGCGCCCTTAGGTATTTTTCCTCCTAATTTGGTATATTTGGTTGGGTTTTTTAAAAAATCTACAACCTCCATCACTTCTATTTTTGCCTCTTCAAGTCCGGCGACATCTTTAAAAGTAACAGTTACATGCGTATCTTTATCAAACAGTTGCGCTTTGGATTTACCGATATTAAATATCTGTCCGCCTCCGGGCCCGCCTCGGCTCATCATTCGCATAATAAATATCCATAAACCGATGATTAGGAGAAACGGGATAACCCAACTCATGATATCGCCACTCCAGTTTCGCCTTCTGGCATATTCAATATAAACAGGATTATTGATACCCTCCTGAGCCTCTTCAATCTTTTTGTCAAAAGTTTCTACTGAGCCGATTACGATTTTATAATGAGGATTTTGAGCAAGGAAGTTATTTGAAACACTTTCACGTAGCTTATCATAACGCTGCTTGCCAATTTTATCCTGTTTAATAAAGATTTCAGCAATTTCGTTGTTTACTACGACAATCTTTTCAATATCCTCTTCTATCAGCATTTGTCGAAGGTCGTTCCAGGTAGTTTCTTTGGTCTCACCATTGCGATTGAAAAAAAATAGCGCAAAAAAAACGGCTGCAATCAACATATATATCCAATAGAAATTGAATTTCCCTTTGTTTGAGTCGCCTGGTTTGCCTCCCTTGTTCAGGTTCTTCAACAAATCATCCTTTCTTTCTTTTTGAGTATCTTTCTTTTTGTTTTCGTTCACGGTTATTATTTTGATTCGGTTAAAGGGTCAAAATGATTAATATTAGCATCAGCCCAAAGCCCCTCTAAATTATAAAATTTACGGTTAGCATCATTAAAAATATGAACTACAACGTCAACATAGTCAAGCAAAACCCATTCGGCATTCTGAAAACCCTCTTTATGCCAAGGTTTCTCTCCGGTTTTTTTCCAAACCATTTGTTCTACAGAATCTGCTATAGCATCAACATGCTTCCGTGATGTACCATGGCAGATAATGAAATTATCGCAAATGGCGTTTTTTATTGAACTGATGTTGACATCAACAATATCAAGACCTTTAATCTCGCGAATGCCGGCTACGATGTAATTTATAAGTACGTTTTTATCGTGTGGTTTAGTCTCTGATATCTTATTTTTAATCATTAAAATAAATTTTCAGCAAAAGTAACTAATTTTGCTCTCCATCGTGTTAGAACCATTTCATTCAAAATTCTGAATTTTAAATTCAGAATTGTGGTAACGATTTCTGTACTATGTTGTTTCATCTATTTAATAACCTTATTTCGAATCATATGTTCAAATAATATCCATGTCTCAGGATTACAAAATATTGCATAGTTATTCTGTTGGCTCAACCAACGATTTGGCCGAAGCTACGTTAAGTCGAGAGGCTGTGGATGAGTTTACCGTTTTTTTCGCTGATTATCAAACAAATGGAAAGGGTATAGGACACAATATTTGGGAAAGTAATATGGGTGAAAACCTGCTCATTAGTATTGTTTTGCATCCTGTGTTTCTTAATCCGGCAGATCAGTTTATGATAAATAAAATTGTTTCGCTTGGCGTTTGTAAATGTCTTGACAAATATATTACCGGGCAACGTATCACTATTAAATGGCCAAATGATGTGTGGGTAGGATTTGGAAAAATTGCGGGAATTTTATCCCGTAATCTCATTATGGGTAATAGGTTCGAAACGTGTATAGTGGGTATTGGTCTTAACATAAACCAACAAAATTTTAGTCCGGAAATACCAAATCCTGTCTCGATGTATCAGATTGCTCATCGGGCTTTTGATAGAAATGAAGTGTTGAAGCAGTTGATTGACGATGTGAAACATTTCTACAGTTTATTGAAAAAAAATTTGATAGATACTATTAATCAATACTATTTGGAAAGATTACTTTTTTATAATACTTCAGCTACTTTTATCGCTGATGATCAAGAGTTTACCGGAATAATAAAAGGCGTTGATGAATTTGGTCTTTTATTGGTTGAAGTCGAAGAAAATGTACGGCGGTATAACATCAAAGATATCTACTTAAAAGTGCACTAATAAACTAAAACCATGAAAATTGCTGATATCATAAAAGTTTTTGATGAGGCTGCGCCTGCCGAGCTGCAGGAATCTTATGATAATGCCGGCCTGATTATAGGCTCTCCCGACGATGAAGTGAAAGCTGCTTTAATAACCCTCGATGTTACTGAAGAGGTAATAGAGGAGGCTATTAATTTAAAATGCGATTTGATTATTGCTCATCATCCGCTAATCTTCAAAGGATTGAAGAGTCTTGGCAGGAAAAATCCTGTGGAGAGGATGGCAATCACCTGCATAAGAAATAACATTGCTGTCTTTGCAATCCATACTAATCTTGATAATGTTCTTACCGGGGTTAATCTCAGGATTTGTGATAAACTTAAAGTAAAAAATCCTGTTGTTTTAGAACCAAAGAGGCAACAAATGCGAAAGTTAGTTACATTTTGCCCGGCTGACTATACCGACAAAGTCCGTATTGCTATTTTTGAAGCAGGGGCAGGGCATATAGGGGATTACGATTATTGTAGTTTTAATGTATCGGGGCAAGGCACTTTTAGAGGGTTGGAAGGCGCAACTCCCTTTGTTGGCAAGGTTAACGAATTGCATTTTGAAAATGAAGTGAGAATTGAGACTATTTTTCCTGTTTACAGGCAAAGGCAGATAGTAGAAGCGCTGCTTTCAGCTCATCCTTATGAGGAAGTGGCTTACGATATTTACCCAGTTACAAATGAATATAATATTGTTGGTGCTGGCATGATAGGCAGCTTAGATTCGCCCGTTGAAACTGAAGTTTTTTTTGAACGCATAAAAAATGTTTTTAATGCCAAATCTATTAGGCATACTAAATTGATTTTTGATAAAATACAACGAGTTGCCGTTTGTGGGGGTAGTGGCAGCTTTTTACTTGGAAGCGCCTTAGCCCGAAAAGCCGATATTTTTGTAACAGCAGATGTGAAGTACCATGACTTTTTTGAGGCTGATGGAAAGATTATCATCGCCGATATCGGGCATTTCGAAAGCGAACAATTTACACCGGAACTAATTAAGGATATTTTGTTGGAAAAAATACCTACTTTTGCAACCCGACTTTCACAGGTAAATACCAATCCGGTTTTTTATTATTTGTAATTAATTGTAAATAACTATTTTAACAGAAAATTAAATAAAAACTTCAATGAGTAGCAACATTGATCAAACCAAGTTAGACGCTTCAGCAGCAGAGGAGGAAAACTCCGAAATCCTGGAACTTACTATTGAAAAGAAATTAAAAGCTCTTTACAGTCTGCAACAAATTGATTCGCAGATTGATAAAATCCGAATTATTAGAGGTGAATTGCCGCTTGAAGTACAGGATCTTGAAGATGAAATTGCAGGGCTTCAGATACGTATTGCGAAGTACAAAGATGATGCTAAGACGCTCGAAAAGCAGATATCCGATAAAACGAATACGATCAAGGATATTAAGCTATTGATAAAAAAGTACGAAGAGCAGCAGATGAATGTACGAAATAACCGTGAATACGATGCTTTGACAAAGGAGATTGAATTTCAGAATCTTGAAATTGAGCTTGAGGAAAAAAGAATTCGCGAATTTACGCATGAGCTTGATACGAAAAATCAGCTTGCTAAGGAGTCAAGAACCGTATTGAAAGAGCGTGAGGCGGATTTAAAAAGCAAAAAAGTTGAATTGAAGGATATAGTTGCTGAAACAGAAAAAGAGGAAAATACCCTATTGAAGAAATCGGAAATGTATAGTAAGATGATTGAAGATCGTCTGCTTATTGCTTATCAAAGGATAAGAAAGAATGCGCGGAATGGTCTTGCCGTAGTTCAGATTGAGAGAGATGCGTGTAATGGGTGTTTCAATAAAATTCCACCTCAACACCAACTTGATATTAAAATGCATAAAAAGATCATCGTATGCGAATATTGCGGTAGAATACTTGTGGATGATAATATAGCCAATCAGGTAAAATTGGAATTGTAAAGAAACTAGTAAAAGGAGATAGTAAAACCTTATAAAGGTTTGTTTTTTCTGGTTTTTATCCTGATAGTTTTCTTAGTCAGGATATTGTTTAATTGAACCTATATCCGTAAGTAAAACCAAAATTAATAGTTTCGTATCGGTTATCTACAGGGTTGGTTCTTATGTAATCAGCATTGTAAAGATAGTAATCCATGTTGCCGAAAGAATAAGCAACGCCTAAATCAATATAATAAGTTTTTGTACGATATCCTAATCCTGCCGAAACTGATTGTATCATACCATCGTTTACATCCAAATGAAACGGGCTTCCATAATTGGCATACCCACCCCTTATTTGATACGGTCCGGCATTCCATTCCGTTCCTAATCGTAAAGTATTGGTAGGACCAAAATTATTTTTTATAATTTCATTGATGTCGCTATATGTGAAGTTGGGTTTGACAGAAGAGTTTCGATAATCGGTAAACTCGTAATCAGCGCTAATAAATCCTTTGTTACTTACTATGATGGCAGCGCTTGCAATTATTTTCCATGGCGTTTCAATGTCGTAGAAAAATTCTCCTGTTGGTGATTTCGAAGTAAAAATGTCGCCATTAGTGTACATGGCTTTCATGGATGTTTTCCAATTATCATGAAGATCGTTGTACCAAGTAGGCGAGTGATAGGCAAGTCCAACACGCAGCCAATCTGCCGGACGGACAATAACACCGGTTTTGACGTTAAATCCGGTTCCGGTGGTTTTAAGCTCTTCGGCATAATTAAACTGATCAAGGTCTTTATTGGGTTCGGTAAGGTTAAATTCACTATATACCGACTCCTGATAATATTTTAGTCGCGGGAATCCTAATGTGAGGCCAAAATATAGTACATCGTTAAAGTTCATCCCCCCCGAAAGCGCCCACTCGTAGATAGAGCCGCTTGTTTCGATCGTTTTACGTTGTATTGCGCCGTTGAAGCCGCCGATATAGCTGTATGCATTAACGTAAGTAGGAACAGATGCGCCAATTATTGTGTCGAGCAGGTAAGTGTCGAAAGCTAAGCGGGTATCAAATACATCTAAATTCTCGGGATTCATGTTGCCGGCATAAATAAGATAAGTATCTAATAGTGAGTTAACTTTATTAATGCCTTTGATATTGATACGATTGCTGAAGTCTTTAATTCTGTTTATACCGGCGCCAAACTGGAAGTTCCTGATCGGATTTTGATCTAACTTTTTTTTAGTTTCGAAAGTCAATACAAAACCGAGATTACCTAAGCCGAAGTTCGATTTGTTATCATCGTGTCGTTCGTTATTATATGTGCTGGTAGTTTTTGCAATGTGCAAAAGGGGTGTTATAGAGAACTCTGATCGTCTGTACAGGCCTATACCTGCAGGATTGGAGCTAAGTGTTGAAAAATCTGCGCCAATAGCTCCGTATGCTCCGCTTAAACCCATATAACGTGCAGTTCCTAATAAATGGACATTGGAGTATCTGAGTGCGTCTTCCTCGTTTTGAGCATAGGCAAGATTAGCGAATAGATATACCAAAAGCGTTATTAAACCTATTTTTTTCATTTGTCTGAGTGATTTAATTAATAAGATAAATAATGTCAGTTCTTCTATCTCCTACCTCTGCTACTTGATGAGCTCCCTGAAGAGGAAGACCCTTGTGATGATCTGCCTGAACTGGAAGGAGCGCTATAACTACCGGATGATCGTGATTGTGAGGGCGCCGAATAGTTTTGTGATGATCTGGATGGTGTTGACATTCTATGTGTCGGTTCCGAAGGTGTGCTTATCCTTGATGGTTGTGAGAATGGCGAACTTGTAGATCGGTTCGGCTGCGAAAATTTATTTTGAGAACGCGATGGTGTGGAGAAATTCCTTTGATTGGAAGGCGTTGTTACAGTACCTTGACGGCTTTCTGATGATCTGTTTATATTTTGTTTATTCCTCGAATTTGGTACAACGTATTCGTTACTCGAGCGAGGACGATTGGCATTAGGCGCTGAATAAGTTTTAGGTATTGTCATTGATCTTTCAAGATCATTAGATTGTGGCTTGGCATAAATTCTCTCACGGGAAAAAACGTTGTCCTTATTAGCCTGTTGTGGTTTAGAATATTTCTCATTATTAACTGCATTTCCTTGCTGTCTTCCTGAAATTGGAACTACCGAACGTGTAGTTGTCCCCTCTTTTGGCTCTTGTGGTTTGATGTTCTCGGCATTGCGTGAAACCTCCGGTGTTGTAGGCTTAGGCTCGGATGTCGAAAAGATATTCGTCCTCTCTTCATTTCCTTTGTTTGAAATAATTTCTGTGCCGCTAACCTGAGCGTCTTGTGGTCTGATTATTCTGTTATTTGAGGTGCCATTAGGGTCGCCGGTAATCGTAGAGCTTCCCTCAGTACGTGATGCACGCCCGGAGATATAAGTGTTTTTTATTTCATCGTCAGATGAAATCCTTGATGCACGTGGTTCGGGATTTCCAATGATACTGCTGCCTCTTGGATTTCTTGGGCCATAATAATGATTTTGATGTTCGGGATAATAACCTGTTGAACCGCCGATGTAACCATCCCAATATCCATTCCAGTAACCATATCCATAGGAGCCGTACCAATAGGGCGAATACCAATAAGGACGGTAATAGGGGTAATATCCCCACGAGTACCATGGATCCCAACACCAGGGATTATAATAATAGTAAGGATATCGTGGCCCCCAGCTATAGCCGAAGGAAAAATAAGTTGATGGCCAGCCCCAGCCATAAGAAAACGAGAATCCTGGTCCGTAATAAGGGGAATAAAATCCAGTGTAATAAGGATCGTAATAACCGAATCCGATATTAGCTCTGTAAAACCGTTTTAGTCTTGCTTCATAGTCATAATCAGAATAGTAATTACTTTGATCGTCATCGTAATAATATTCCTGGTCTGTTGATTCGGGATAGTAGTTATCCAGATATTCAGACGATTTATAGCTGGATGTTGCATTTGTTTCAACAGGTTGGCTTTGTGGCGATGAAGATTGTTGGTATTCTTCAGACGTTCTTTCAGGGCTGTATGTAACCTGATAATCAGGGATTGTCTTTTGTGTTGTAACAACTTGATTTTTGGGAGAGTAATAGACATCGTCATAAACGGTCATGGCATCTTTGCTGGTTGTGCAGGAGATCATTATGATCATTGCGCCGAGTAGATAAATTAAACGTTTCATTGCAGTTCCTCCTTTAAATATTTTTGTTTCGTTATGTAAAACTATGTTCAAAATCAACTGGGTTAATAATTTTCTATTTTTGCATCATAAAAATTTCGATAAAAAAGTTCCAAAAATTATACCAAAAAGTATTATGGCAAAAGATTTTTCAACACGTGCTGAGAATTACGCACAATGGTACAACGATTTGGTGATAAAAGCTGACCTTGCTGAGAACTCCGCAGTGAGGGGTTGTATGGTCATAAAGCCTTATGGTTATGCGATTTGGGAAAAGATGCAGGCAGCGCTTGATAAGATGTTTAAAGATACAGGACATTCAAATGCTTATTTTCCTCTTTTTATTCCTAAATCATTTTTAAGCAAAGAGGCTGATCACGTCGAAGGCTTTGCCAAAGAGTGTGCCGTAGTTACACATTATCGGTTAAAAAATGCCGATGACGGAAAGGGGATTGTTGTAGATGAGGATGCCAAGCTTGAAGAGGAGTTGATCATTCGTCCGACTTCTGAGACTATTATCTGGGATACATATCGTAATTGGATACAGTCCTATCGTGATTTGCCTCTCCTTATCAACCAGTGGGCTAACGTGGTGAGGTGGGAGATGCGGACGCGTCTTTTCCTTCGCACTGCTGAATTTTTATGGCAAGAGGGTCATACTGCCCACTCTACCAAAGAAGAAGCCATAGAAGAGACTTTAAAAATTTTAGATATATATGCTGATTTTGCTGAGAAATGGATGGCTGTTCCGGTTTTAAAGGGCTTGAAGTCGGCAAATGAGCGGTTTGCCGGCGCAGTTGACACCTATTGTATTGAGGCGCTTATGCAGGATGGAAAAGCATTGCAGGCAGGTACATCGCATTTTTTAGGTCAGAATTTTGCAAAGGCCTTTGATGTTAAGTTTCTTTCCAAAGATAATCAGTTGGAGTATGTTTGGGCTACCTCGTGGGGCGTATCCACCCGATTGATGGGAGCGCTTATTATGGCACATTCTGATGATAATGGACTTGTGCTTCCCCCAAAGCTTGCGCCAATACAGGTTGTTATTGTGCCCATTTATAAAAACTATGATCAGCTAAATGAGATCAGCATAAAAGCCAATGAGATAAAAAATTCGTTGATTGCAAAGGGAATATCGGTGAAATATGATGACCGTGATACACAGAAGCCCGGATGGAAATTTTCCGAATATGAGTTCAAGGGCGTTCCTGTGAGGCTCGCAATTGGCCCCAGAGATCTTGAAAATGGAACTGTAGAGGTGGCAAGGCGCGACACACTTGAAAAAGAGATATATCAAATTACAGATATTGAAAATAAAGTCATACATCTACTCGATCAAATACAGGTGAATCTTTATCATAAAGCTTATGCGTTCCGTGAAGAAAATACTTATCGTGTTGATACATGGGACGACTTTAAAGTTCAGATAGAAAAGGGTGGTTTTATTTTGGCTCATTGGGATGGCACTAGCGAGACCGAATTAAAAATCAAAGATGAAACGAAAGCCACCATACGCACAATACCATTGGATAATAAACAGGAAGTTGGATTCTGTGTATATAGCGGACGGCCAAGTAAAGAGAGAGTGGTATTTGCTAAAGCTTACTAATTGATTAACAACAGTTTTCCACTACCGGCGGAGTAATAAATAATTTCTTCAGGATTGTCCGAGTAAAAAACATTTCCCATATAGGTTATCTTTACATCAAGGATTTTTTTGCCGGATTTTACCCAGGTATCGTTCATGCTGCCGGTGTTAACAACCATCACATCTGATGTTATTGTAGTAGCGTTTACTCTACCAGCGCCAATATTGTAAATAAAAACCGTATCGCTATGTCCATAGAGGTACATGTCAGCAGTTCCTTTTTTATTGTCGAACCTGAAAAAACGGGTGGCCAGATCGAGGTGGATATCGGCGGAAGTCTCGTAGGCGCTTACGTATAGATTATCTTGTTTGATAGGAATTGAGTTTGAAATTTTTCCTTGCGATCTGATAAATAGTGAATCAAGTTTTGGAGTCTTTACAATAACTTCCACTGGTTCCCACGGGTCTTTCAGCAAATTGCAGCGGCTTTGGTTTCTCAATTCAAGCGTATTGTTAATGATTAAGTTTGTGATTAAAGGGAGGAGTCTATCTCCACCGTAAAGGGTGATGGAATATTCGTTTGCCTGTACGACGGTAAGGTTAATATTATCGTAAACGGCAATATTACCAAAGGGATACAATCCTCGACGCTCTGTTGTATCTTTACCTCTGCCCGAAAGACACTCGTTAAACAGATCGTTCTTGCAAGATAACAAGGTAAATAGAAGTAAAAGACAATAATATTTTAAAATTGTAAAAAAGAGGCGTTGCATCATTTAAAGGCTTATTCCCAAATTAGCAGATAAAAAATCAGCTTTCGCATAATGCGATTTTAATGTAATACCGCCGAAAATATTGTTATGAAAAAAATAAATAACACCTATTTTATTGTAAACAAGGGCGTTTGATTTGTTTAAATTGTAAATGTATGTTCCTACCGAAAAGTTTATTGCAAACCTTGAAATAACCCATTCATGCCCAACAATAGCTCCAAATTTTGATTCATCAACCCATGTATCGGTCGTATCTCCCTGCGATTCGATTATTATTTTGTTCGATTGATCATAAGCGCCGTCAAAGCCAATGATATAGCGATTTACATTATTGTAAAAGTGAGTGAAGACAATATCGCCGGTAAACACCTGGAACTTTTCCTGCCAGCGTTCAATAATCTCTTTATAGGCCATTCCGAAAGATGCTCGTAAATTATTTTTCCCTTTTCGTAGGATTAACGTTTCCGGGATCTTGTAACGAACATCGGCTCTATTTAATTTAAAGCTTAAGCCTGCTTCCAAAGCCGGTATGTTTAAACCATAGTTTGGAGTTTTTATGGTGCCGTTGGAGAGATGAAGCATCGTGATACCTGTGGAAAGTTCGGCAATCTTCGATAATTTCCATGCTGAGCTTAGTTCAAATCCAATAGATGCATTCCAGTTGGTACTGATTGCCCTGTTTTTGTAATTGTATTTATAGTCAAAAGTTTTTGTAAGGTATGCTATGCCAAGTGATGTTCTGAAATTTAATTCAACGATATTGCATTTTGCAACCTTCAAACTGACAAATGCCATGGCTGAATGGGCCTCGCCAAGATATGGAGAGCCGTTAAAATTTGTGTAACGGTATGTCAAGCCGTAACGAGGATATTTTCTGAAATAGACCTCCGAGTTTTTACCAACGGTTTGACGCGCTAATCCTATTTCGTAAGAAGGGAAATAGCCATCAGTAAGCGCCCACATTTCAGGATGATGATTGATGACTAAACCCTGATGAATCTTAGTTTCGATATGTATGGTCGAAAGAAAAGGCTGTTTTATATTTTGACAAATAAGCTCTTTGTAAAAAAAACTAGTAACTGCTATTATGCTCAAAAGCATAATTTTAGGGAGTTTCTTTTTTATGCCAAAGGTTTTCATTATGCCAGCCTACTCGTTTTATGCTGTATTGTTTTTTACATTGTAATTTCCTATGTTATCATTTCTGCCTGTTTTTAAAACAGTTTTCGTTGTCGGCATTTGCATATCGGGCCGAACGCCCTGTTTCTTTAATAATCTTTTTATAGGCGCTTCAAAAGCTTTTTGACTTTATTTAATATCGAAATAGATGATACTAATATATCAAGGCGTAGTTTGCAAACTTGGATTTTATTTTAAATGTTCGATCATTTAAGAATCAGCTTAGCCGTTAATACTTTTCTGTCGTTTACGGTTTTTAAAAGGTATATGCCTTTTGGTAGATTATGCAAGTCTAATTTCAGTTCGGTTACTATGTTTTCATCCTTCTGTCTGAAAACTTCAATGCCGGTTGAGTTATAAATCACTATTTCATTTTCGGACATCTCTCCTGGTATAGTTAAATAAATAATTCGATCGGTCGGATTGGGATAAATTACAAGTTCCTCTTTTGTTTTCTCTTCAATGGCGTCGCAGATGAAGGCTTCTATATTGAGGCTATCTGAGAAGATGCTTTCGCCGCATGGGTTTACACCTTTTACTTTTAAGCTGATGTTACCGATAAAGTCGGGCGTCCACACAATATCTATAATGTTTTCGTTCCCGAGCCATGAGCCTGCCTCTTCGGGGTTAAGTTCCCAAATGTAAGCCCTTATTTCGGGAAACTCCTGAGTAGAGTATTGATAACTCTTTCCAAAATTGGTGCACACTTGTATCTCTCCAACGGGTTTTAAAGGTATAGGAGGCTCGTCAATTATTTCGAGAGTCATACTGTCGGAGAGCGGTTGGTTATTAGCTCCAATGGCTGATACTGATAGTATTACTTCGCCGTTTAAAATATCTTCTTCGCTTGGTGTATAAATAGGTTGTAAAGTGTTCGGGTTGTTAAATGTGCCTGAACCGCTGGTTTCCCATTGTATTGACATAATATAGATACCACTCGATTTTACTTGGTGATCATCGCCGATACACACCATATCATCACCACCCGCTTCAAGTTTACTTTCAAGTAATTTTGGAAATTTGATGTAATCAATCCGTGCACAGTCATCATAGTGGCTATTCTCATTATTTTTTTCATAAACCCAACGGAATTCATGATAACCCGGATAGACAATAAAAAATGCTTCTTCCCAATCGTTATTTCCTGACCACTCTTTTTTTAATAGTGGTCCGTCGTAAAAACGGAGGAAGTCTTTATTAGTTTCGCTTGATACTTTTTGATAAAAAGAGACAGTGTCAATTTGAGCGACGAAAACACTTATTTTTAATTCGCTTTTTTGTTCGTGGGTTATATCTCCCGATTGAGCGCAGAAAAGCCCTTCCCATGGGTCTGTTTCACTGATAAACCAAGGCTTGTCGCCGTCGAACTCCCAATTTAACAACGAGAAGTCGGAAGATTCAAAATCTTCGGTTATCATTCCAATTTTAAATAAGTAGTTATCTGTTGTGATATATTCTCCAGCAATTATTTTTGCTTGCAGGCTGGCGACATCCCCCATCACAGCTTCTGTATCTACTATGGCTGTAAACTCGACCTGATATTCTTCATCAGGTTCTAACCCTTGCTGGTTTATTGGCTCGGAGGTAATGACAACCTTTGAATTGTTGGAGGTTAGTTGTATCGAAATATCGGGTGATAGCGCATGTCCGTTGTTTTTTACGTCAAATCTGAAAATTACATTCTCTCCGGGGTCAAGCTTTGAATTGCCATTGCCGCCTTCTTCGTCATCAATCGTCATATTTATGGTTTTAATTGACGGAGCGTTAACTGTAAAATAAATGTTAGATATCCATGTATCGTCGCTTTCTGCTTTAACATAGATTTGTACTTCGTGCTGATCGGGAATTTTTTCGGAGATGATTACAGGGAAAGCATCGTCAATAAATACCGTTTCGCCCGGCCCAATATCTCCAAATTCTACAGCCAAATATGAGAGTGTAATATAGCTATCAAAGGAGGATATTTTAACAGTAACATCATTTGCCGGAAGATTCCCCAGGTTTTTCATGCCTAACCCCAATAGGATTTTCTCTCCGTAGTCGGCTTGCCCGTTGGCATTACCAATATCATCGTTTATAGTGAAATAGTCGGCTACTACGTAAGGTATATCCGCAATCACATTTATAGTTCCGAGGTGTAATTCTTTGTTGTGTGCAGTGATTGAGATGGTTATTTGACTACTTGAGGATATTATTTCTGAAAGCCCGATGTTGGCATTGCCATTATCATCAGCAAATGCACGGCCAATTAGCGTATTATCTTGCGTTAGAGCAATTCTGGCTCCTGGTGTATCTGTCTCGACTAAAATATTGCTGATACCGATAGGTACTAATTCGGGATAGGTTGCAGCTATTGGGGTTGGCTCTTCGGTCCATATAGGCATTGACGGATCGCCAAAAAGGGTGATTTCGTAAGCACACCATCTGATCACCGAAGTGTTGAGTATCCACGAAGCGCTGCTCTCTTTGGAATCGCCATTTACCAAACCTATTTCATAAAGCCCTTTACTAAAGAGTGCGTCAAAAAATCTACGATCGAATATTTGTGATGCCCCGTTTGTGCTGTTTGGGCTGTACCATCCGTATCGTGAATTTGCAATAGCAGCTACCATGCCGGTTTGCAACGTAGTTATCTGTTCGGCAAAACAATCGCCGTTTGAGTAGTACCCACTGGAGCCACGGTTGTCAAATGAGCCATTATAACACCCTTGCGAATATCCGATTACATACCCTCTGGTTACCCCGTTGTTTTTGAAATTTGTTGTGTTAACATCGCTGGTGTACATTTTCATGTTGTAATCCACGTAAGAGTGGCCAAGGTGGTTTAGTAAATTAACCCCAACGTTGTTAAATTGGTTGAAGATATGCTGTTTTGACCAGTTGATATTTTTTTCGTAAAGCCTGTTGATAAAGAAGTTTGTAGGAAAACCTACCGTCGTGTATCCGTGGCTGGAACTGCCTGTAATGATCTCTTCCTTATAATCACCGCCCCAAGTGCTTGAATCAAGCTTTTCGCCTACCATCAAGCCTTTTTGTATATCGTCAATCACAGGGGTGTCCTGATATTTCTTCAGTTTCATGCTCATATTTTGAATTTCGTTGTTGCTATCCACACACATACGTCCTATTATCACCTCTGCAAAAACATCTTCTTCGCCCGATTCGCCGTATTTCCCGTTTCCGTTGGCGTCCCATGTGCCATCCAGACAGGCGTAATACATATCCGATGGTATGTCGTTGTCTATTGTGCCAAAGCCGGTGTCAACACAAAACCCGCGATGTGGTATTATATAATGATTCTGATTTTGTGGATCGCTGTCGCCGCCAAGTATTACATAGATCAACCCATGATTTTCGAAATAATATTTTATACAGTTCCTGATTTTGTCCTGTTTATCAAACCCCGAAAAGGTTGAATAGATATCCTGAGTAGTAATAATTTCGGTAATAAAACCTCTTTCACTCTTATAATCTGCATAGGTCTGAAATGCTGCGGAGAGATTTTGATTTGTAATGATGAGCAAATCAATCTGCTCCTCTTCGGAAATATTCCTAAATGAGTACGAATCTGCCATTTTGGGATTTTTAACTAATTTTTCAAGACGTTGTAAAGTGGTTTTACTCAAATAGGCCGGTTTTACAGGTTCAACATCAACTTGCTTGGTTTTTACGACAATTTCAATGTCAGAAATTGTAATGATGCTCTTTTCAATAGGGTTGAACTGCATTGGCCAGAGATTCAACACACCGATGGAGAAGCCTGCAAGATATTGCGTTGAGATATCGGTGAGGATCTGATTTGGGAAAGCCATATCCGATTGGTAAATATCCTGATTTGCTTTGGGTTTGTAATCCTTTGGCGCTGGTTGTGATATAGGAAAATAGCGAGGGGCCGGTACGATAGTAACCCCACGGATTTTTTCGAAGTAGGAGATTGATGTTATTTCGATGTTTTCAATCTCAGTGTTCTGTGGCAGTAACACTTGGATACTATACGCCGGTAACAGCGGATAGCCCTCTGCGCCAAGGTTAAGACACCCTTGCATGATAGGCTCCACGAAATCATCATGACGCTCAATGAATGAGGGTTTCGAAAAATGATAGCTAAAATGTAAATCTTGGCTATGTAAAACATTGACTGAAAACAAAATAAAGCATAGTACAAAGAGGCGAAATAAGACTTTCATGATTTTTAAATTATGTTCAGAAGATGAATATTAAAGGCCGTAAAGGTAAAATTTTTTTTACTGAGCTTATATTTTGGGTTGTTTCAACTTTTAGTTGATAGATTTTAAAGAGTAAGTTCGCATCGAAAAGTAATTTTAACCGCAAATACTTCAACTTTGATCAGTAACCATACACGAATGTCTGAAAATTTCGTTTTTAGAGCGAACTCAAAATTCATTTCATTTTCCAAAAAATACTCAACTTTGGGGCTGTGTTTTAAAAAATATTGGGATGTTGCAAAATAAAAAGATTTTGGTTACCGGCGGCGCCGGTTTTATTGGGTCAAACCTTGTCGAGTACTTGCTTGGACAGAAGAACATAGTCATCTGCTTCGATAATTTTTCTACCGGTAAGTATGAAAATATTGAGTCTTTTCGCAGTTTTGATAATTTTAAGTTAATCACTGCCGATATTCGTGATATTGAATCCTGCCGTAGTGCAATGGATGATGTAGAAATCGTTTTGCATCAGGCGGCAATGGGGTCGGTGCCACGTTCTATCAAGGATCCGAAAACAACTAACGACGTCAATATTGGAGGTTTTGTAAATGTTTTAATAGCTGCAAAGGAAGCTGGCGTCAAAAGATTTGTTTATGCCGCAAGCAGTTCTACCTATGGTGACTCAAAAGCTTTACCTAAAGTCGAAGATAAGATAGGTAAGCCTTTATCCCCTTATGCTATTACAAAATATGTGAATGAGCTGTACGCTGATATTTTTTCCGATCTATACGGTATGGAAACTATTGGTTTACGCTATTTTAATGTCTTTGGTCGCCGGCAAGATCCAGAGGGCGCCTATGCGGCTGCAATTCCCAAGTTTATCCGTTTGTTAATCAAACACCAATCCCCTGTGATTTATGGCGATGGCAGTCAGTCGCGCGATTTTACTTATATTGATAACGTGATACATGCTAATGTGCTGGCAGCCGAAACAACTACCCCTAAGGCAATCAATACGGTATATAATGTTGCTTTTGGCGAAGCGACCACCGTTAATGACCTTGTCGTTACATTAAAAAAGAATCTGATGCAGTTTGATGAGAAAATTGCAGAGATTATGCCTATTTATGCTGAAATAAGAAAAGGGGATATTTTACACTCACAAGCTTCTATTGAAAAGGCACGAGATTTATTGGGTTATAGGCCTCAATTTAGCCTTGAGAATGGGCTGAAAGAGGCAATCCGTTGGTATTGGGAAAATTTGAAATGATAGAAAAAAAACAAATAAAAAAGGAGAGCTAATTGAAATAACATTAACCCTCCTATTTACTTTGTTGCCCGACCAGGGTTCGAACCTGGACTTTTCTGATCCAGAGTCAGACGTGTTGCCAATTACACCATCGGGCAAAATGAGATTGCAAAAATAAAACAATAATCGCAATCGCTGCCAAAGTCTAAAATAATTTCATCAACAAACACAATCTGACATATTGTTTGATTGTTATAATAAAAAGTAAACCTATTAATACTCAATACTATGAAAGCAATGACCTTACCCTTATTTGTTTTTTTGATCGGAATGAGTATTTGTTCATTTGCTCAAAAACAACCCGATGCAGGCGCTGTAATAAAAGATTTTACTGATACTTCCTTAAGCGATTCAATTTACTATGAGTTAATAGTTTTTGATGTTGCCTTTGACAATTGGATGACAACCAATAGTAGGCCGGTATGGTATTACGAAAAGGAATATTATGAAGCAAAAAACCGCAATTACATTATTTCGTGGAATAATTTGGTGAAGCAAAATATGTTCAGACCTCCTTTTGAGTATGAGATTGATTACGAGCCTACCATTGACTACGGAATTGATCTGAACTGGAAGCTGTTTTGGTACTTTAAATACCTTGAGCAGAAGCTTGGTATCAAGTTGATATAAAGTTTATTGAGTCCCTGAGGCTTATAGGTTTATTAAACAAGTTTCATTTGCAGTTTACAATCTACCATTGATTAATATCGGCCGTCTAATAAAATTTGTACCTTTTCCCTTGTTTTCTTTTTTTTGTTCCATAATTCAAAAGTTGAAATATCGGGTTGGATATTCAAAATCTGATCCGGCTCTTTTTTTACCGGACAACATTGATCGTTATTTCATTTAATTTGTAATTTGGAAAAGTTTCAAATAAATACTTCTCTATATTTTAATATCTCAATTATTATACTTTTGTAGGCTAAAAGGATTTTGAATAAACAAAATAATAGAAATGAAGAGTGTTATTGTTAGGTTTTGCTTTAGGGTATGTACCTGTTAAATTTAACATTGTTAGGCCAATGAATAAGTGTATGAGTTTATTGCGACGTGTTTTTACTTTTTATCTTGATGGATTCAGGGATATGCCACGTTGGGGTAAACAGTTGTGGGTTATTATAATCCTGAAGATTTTCATTCTGTTTTTTGTCTTCAGATTATTTTTCTTTCCTAATTATTTGAAATCCAATTTTGATTCAGATGCTGATCGTAGTATGCATGTCATACAACGATTAACAGAAATTATTAACTAAATACAAACTCTTATGGACTTTTTTGATTTATCAGTGGTCAATTGGTCTCGAGGTCAGTTTGCCATGTCGGCAATGTTTCACTGGGTATTTGTACCTCTAACGCTTGGCTTGAGTATTTTGGTGGCTATTATGGAAACCATTTATCTGCGCACTGGTGATGAGAGTTGGAAGAAAATGACAAAGTTCTGGGCAAAGCTTTTTGGGATCAACTTTGCCATTGGCGTTGCGACAGGTATCATACTCGAGTTTCAGTTTGGTACCAATTGGTCGAACTACTCATGGTTTGTTGGCGATATTTTTGGCGCTCCGCTTGCTATCGAAGGCATTATGGCCTTCTTTCTCGAGGCTACTTTTGTAGCGGTTATGTTTTTTGGTTGGAACAAAGTGAGTAAGCGTTTTCACTTGTTATCAACATGGTTGGTAGCTATCGGTGCAAACCTTTCAGCGCTTTGGATTCTGGTTGCCAATGCCTGGATGCAATATCCTGTGGGTACAACCTTTAACCCAATGACCGCCCGTAACGAAATGATAGATTTCTGGGCTGTGTTATTCTCCCCGGTAGCTGTCAACAAGTTTATTCATACAGTGGCATCAGGCTTTGTATTGGCGTCAGTGTTTGTTGTTGGAGTCTCCTCTTGGTTTTTATTAAAAAAAAGAGATACACTGTTTGCCAAAAGAAGTATCGTGATTGCCTCCGTTTTTGGAATAACTACATCGCTATTTTTGATCTGGTCGGGCGATGAATCAGCACGTCAGATGGCAGACAAGCAGCCGATGAAATTTGCTGCTATGGAAGCACTTTGGGATGGGCAGGCCAATGCTCCGCTAGTAGTTATAGGGTTATTACAAAAGCCTACGCCTCCTAAAACGGAGGGGCAACTTAAGGAGATGGAATTTGCGGTTAAGATCGAAATTCCTAGCCTACTTTCTTATATGACATACTTAGACCCCAACGCATACATCCCAGGAATAAAAGACCTTGTGCATGGTTATACTAACCCATATACCGAAAAGGTCGAGATCTCCTATTTTGAAAAGATGGAACGCGGGAAGGAGGCTATCGCCACATTACGAAATTACAAGGATGCTTTATTGCGGGAGGATTATGAGGCGCTTCAGGAGCATAAGTTAAAGTTTGAAGACCCTGAGTGGATGGAAAGCACCTTTAGATACTTTGGCTACGGATATTATTCTGAATCTACGGTAGGAGGTCTTATACCTAACATCCCCATTGCCTTTTATTCGTTCCATATTATGGTAGCTCTGTCGGGACATTTTCTTGCGCTTTTTATTGTTATGCTTGTGTTTACACTTAAAAACAGAATTGAAAAACTGCGGTGGCTACTCTATGTGGCTATTTGGACCATTCCTCTGGCTTATCTGGCAAGTCAGTTAGGCTGGGTATTAGCCGAAATGGGGCGTCAACCCTGGGTGATTCAGGATTTGATGCCGTCAATTGCAGCAGTATCCCGTGTTGATGCTGGTAGTGTTCAATTGACATTCTGGCTGTTTGCCATTACATTCACTATTCTACTGATAGCAGAAGTTAAGATTTTAGTTGCACAAATTAAAAAAGGGATAACAGGAGGCCATTAATATGTTTGAAACTCTATCACATTTTGCATTGCAGCAATACTGGTGGGTCATAATTTCGTTGCTTGCCAGTCTGCTTGTTTTTCTATTCTTTGTTCAGGGTGGACAAACGTTGATATTTACCTTAGGCAAAAATGAACTTGAGCGAGCGATGCTCATTGGTTCGTTAGGACATAAGTGGGGATTAACCTTTACTACATTAGTAACTTTTGGCGGAGCTTTTTTTGCATCATTTCCATTGTTTTACAGCACTAGCTTTGGTGGAGCATATTGGGTATGGATGATCATTTTATTTGCATTTATTATACAGGCCGTGGCTTATGAGTTTCGTACAAAACCAAACAACTTCCTTGGACAACGCACTTATGAAGCTTTCTTGATAATAAATGGCGCAGTAGGAACAATTTTGATTGGAACAGCAGTAGGAACATTTTTTACAGGTTCAGCGTTTACCGTTGAAAAAATAAACCTTACAAATGTTTTATTGGGAGGTCCAACCACCATATCAGTGTGGAAAGGCCCAGCATACGGATTGGAAGCTGCCTTGAATGTCCAAAATCTTTCGTTAGGATTAGCAGTTTTTTTTCTTGCACGTGTTTTGGGCATTTTGTATTTTATGACTAGTGTTGACGATGAAAATATCTTTATGAGATCAAGGAAACAACTCCTTATCAATTCAGCGCCATTCCTTGTCTTCTTCCTGCTTTTCTTAGTACTGTTGTTAACAAGTTCCGGTTTTGCTGTAATACCCGATTCGGTTCAAAATCCTATGTATTGGAGAATAGAAATGGAGCCTTACAAATATCTTTACAATTTTTTGCAAATGCCTGTGGTATTTGTTTTATTTCTGGCAGGAGTTGTTTTAGTGTTGTTTGGTATAGTTATTTCGCTTGTTAAAGTCGGCAATACCAAAGGTATCTGGCCATCCGGCATAGGAACCGTACTAACGGTATTTTCCTTGTTTATGGTTGCAGGGTTGAACAATACCTCATATTACCCTTCCACTTACGATCTGCAAAGTTCACTTACCATCATGAATAGCTCATCAAGTAAATTTACTCTTACTGCTATGAGCTATGTTTCGTTGATGGTGCCTTTTGTTGCTGCTTACATCGCTTATGCTTGGCGCGCCCTTAACAGACAAAAAGTAACTGAAGCCGAAATAAAATCAGGTGATCATGCTTATTAAATAATTAAATACTATCATAAATTATGTACTGGAAAGAGATTTTGCATTTTCTGAGCCTTCCGCTGTTAGTTGTTGTAACCTACAGGATCATTCTGTTCTATTTGAAAAAGCTAGATCGAAGAATAGGTGAAATTAATAACGAAAAATCCTGAAATTCAATAGATCAATCTTAACACTTTATCAATCGTACTGGTGAAAAAGGATTGAGATAGGTATTTAGGAAAATAGTGTATTTTTGTTCGGTTTTATAAAATCTATAAATATGAAAAATGTTCTACTTCTTTTTGTGGTTGCCATTATGTTCATGGCGAAAACTGGCTATTGTCAGGATTACAAATCACTCAGTGATGAGGATTTTGCCAATACTCCTTACTGGGTTGAAATGATGAATGATGAATCGGTAAATTTCTTTGATGTTCAACGTGCTTTTGAGCTTTACTGGAAAGATCGTGAAGTTACAAGATCTTCGGGCTGGAAGCCATTTAAAAGATGGGAATATTTGATGATGTCAAGAGTGAATGCTGATGGCACACGCTTGCCCGAAGACCATAATCTGAAAGCATTTGAGGCTTATAAAGCGGCCAATCCGCCACATCGCTTTTATTCAGGTAACTGGTCTAACCTTGGTCCTTTTTTGATACCAGGAAGTAAAGGTTACAACGGCCTTGGCCGAATCAATGCAATAGAGTTTCATCCTACCGACCCAAACACAATATATATTGGCGCTCCTTCAGGTGGATTATGGGTTTCGCATGATAGCGGTGAAACTTGGTACACCGAAACAGACGTTTTGCCTACCTTAGGAGTTTCAGCAATTTTGGTTGATCATCAGGAGCCTTCGGTGATGTATATTGGAACCGGCGACCGTGACGCTGGAGATGCGCCAGGTGTAGGTGTTATGAAAAGTTTTGATGAAGGCCATACATGGCAAATTTATAATAATGGAATGGGAAACGTTAAAGTTGGCCGAATGATAATGCACCCGCAGAATAATCAGATAATATTAGCGGCAGCAAATTCAGGAATTTATAAAAGTATAAATGGCGGAAATAATTGGCAACTGAAGAAAAATGGTGATTTCAGAGAGATAGTCTATAAAACCGACGATCCTAATATAGTATATGCATCTGCATCAGGAAGGTTTTATCGCTCAATTGATGGAGGGGAGAGTTTTGATATGATTTCATCCGGACTGCCTGGTGGAGCGAGAGCTGTAATTGGAGTTACTCCGGCAAATCCTCAATTAGTCTATTTCGTTTTAACAAATAGCGATACTTTCAAAGGCCTCTATGTTTCGGTAGATGCCGGCGCCAATTTTACCGTACGCGCTACTTCACCCAACTTAATGGGCTATGATTGTAATGGTGGTAGTGGTGGGCAGGCATGGTACAATCTTGATGTTGCCGTAGATCCTTTCGACGATAAAGTGATTTTTGTTGGTGGGGTAAATAGTTATAAATCAAGTGATGGCGGCTATACATGGCAGATCAGTTCGCACTGGTGGGGCGATTGTAATGTTCCGGCTGTACATGCTGATTTGCATGTGTTTGAATATAGTCCACATGATGGAAAGTTATATGCAGGTAATGATGGAGGCTTATACTGGACGGCAGATGGAGGAACTAACTGGACTGAGATTTCTGATGGCCTGGCAATTAGTCAGGCATACAAGATAGGACAGAGCCCCACAGTGAAAGATAAGGTAATTAATGGATATCAGGACAACGGAACAGCAACCTACCTTGGAACATCAAACTGGATACCTATAATAGGCGGAGATGGAATGGAATGCGAAGTGGATCACGAAAATCATATCTATAGCTACGGAACACTTTATTATGGCTCTATCTACAGGATTTTAAATAATACAAATGCATATAAAATTGCTGGAAATGGATCATACGGTATAAACGAATCAGGTGGTTGGGTAACACCTTTCTTGTTACACAAAGGCGATGCAAAAAAGATGTTTGTAGGTTATAAAAATATTTGGCGAGGAAGTAACATCAGAACCAATAATCCTACTTGGGAGAAAATATCAAATAGTTTAGCGGGAAGTAATAGCTCCAATATGCGTGAATTAGAACAGTCGCCCGCTAACTATGATATACTTTATGCTGCACGTGCAGACAGGAAATTGTTCAGATGCGATAATGTAAACGGATCAAATCCTGTGTGGACTGACCTGACACAGTTTTTGCCCGATAATATTTTGATCAATGATCTGGAAGCTCACCCTACAGATGAAAATATTGTTTATATGGCTATGGGTAGCAGGGCATACAAATCATCCGATAAGGGAAAATCATGGACAGACATAACCGGCTCTCTTCCAACAGTATCGTTAAATAGCCTGGCATATTATAAAATCAGCCATGAAGGATTATATGCAGGCACTGATCTGGGAATTTTTTATCGCGATAATTTTCTTGACGACTGGATTTTGTATAGCGATGGCTTCCCTTTTAGTGGGCGTGTTACCGAGGTTGAGATTTTTCACGATCCGGCAAATCCTGAAAATGATGTTATTAGAGCCGGCACTTACGGGCGGGGATTATGGGAATCCGATATGTTTTATGATACTCCGGTAGCCGATTTCACAGCCGATCAAACATTGATCCCGCCATTCTGCGAGTTGAATTTTACTGATCTATCAGCAGGAGTACCTACCGGATGGAACTGGACGTTCGAGGGAGCTAATCCTTCAAATTCAAACCAGAAAAATCCTACTGGTATAACTTATGCTGAACCAGGAACATTTAAAGTTACATTGGTAGTTACAAACAAAGCCGGAACTTCTGAAATGGTAAAAGAGGATTACATTACTGTAAGCGACCAGCTTATGCCTGTACCAGACTTTTCAGTTGATAATACTACCGCATGTTCAAATTCTGTTATCCATTTTAATAACCTCTCTCAATACTGCCCAACATCCTTTGTTTGGAGCTTTTCGCCTGATAATGTTATCTATCTGAATGGGACAAATTGGAATAGCCCCGAACCTGTAGTTCGTTTTACCGAATCTGGCCAATATTCCGTTTCGTTAACAGTACAAAACAGTAATGGTACTGCAACTGTTAATCGTGAAAACTACATACTTGTTGGTGGATATACCATGCCGTTTTACGAGTCATTTGAAGAGGGTTTTACACGTGGTTGGACATTAGAAAACCCCGATCTCCGTAAAACCTGGCAAATTATTGAACCGGATTACACTCCAAGCGGCCTCAATGCAGCATTTATGAATCATTTTGATTATTATTTTATGTTCGAAAGGGATCGTTTGATATCGCCTCCACTAAATCTCAGCGGTGTTACCGAAGCTTTACTCAACTTCAAACATGCTTATGCACAAAGATTCTCTCAAGTAGATTCATTGTTGGTAAAGATCTCTACTGATTGCGGTAACACATGGCAAACAATTTATGCCAACGGGCCCGATGGTAATGGCGGATTTGAAACTTCCCTGCCAACCTCTCTCTACTTCAATCCAGCTACCGAAGATGATTGGTGTGGGGGCGGTTATGGCGCAGATTGTATCAGCCTCAATATCTCGCAATATTGTAATATGCCGGACGTGAAAATTATGTTCGAAGCATTTAACCGTATTGGTAATAATCTTTATATTGATGATGTTTCTGTGGAAGTATTGACTTCCATTAATGAGAAATCCAGTCGGCCCGAGAGCTTTAATATTTATCCAAACCCTGCAAAGGATGAAATAAACGTACGATTTTTTACTGCTGAATCCGAATTGGATATTTCAATTTATTCTATTAGTGGAACAGAAATGATCGCAGAAAAAGTGAAAAACATTAAGTCCGGGGAATCCGTCATTTTAAAAACAGATAAATTGGCGCCGGGAGCCTATTTTGTAAAAGTTAAAGGAATAACAATATCAGATTCTAAATTGTTAATAATCAAGTAAATATTTAAATTAAGCTTGTTTAGTAGAATAGTATTGGCTAATGAATTTTTAATTAATAGGAGGACTTTTTTATTTCATTTTCAAAATTTCTTTGCACATGAACCTGCTCGGAAAATACTCTTTTAGCAGCTTGGGCATTTATGTTTTGATTTAGTAAATTGTAGAGAATCAACTTACTAAGCTGGATAAAATTGGATTAATATGTTAAATATTTAAAAAAAAATCAAATTTTCTTTATTCAAAACAAAATTATATTTATTATTGCAATTAATTTCAGTTTTTTATTAATTAATCATCTTGTTTAAAATAGAAATATTATTTTTGCAGTCAAAATAATTTAGAACCTTATTAATCACATTAATTTGAAATAATTTAACAAACTACTAATTTAAATCATAAATCATGAAAACTTTTACAAAAATGCTTTTTATGGCGTTGATTCTTACCATTTCAACAACTCTTTTTGCACAAAAAAGTATTCACAGTTTTGTTGGTAATTCAGCGCCTGATAAAATGGAAATGACCCGTCAGGTATTAGGCTATAATAATGTAACCGTACCGCTTACCCCCGAAGGAATGACAAGGGCTGTAGGCGATGATTGCACCAATCCTATCGTGATAAGTACGCTTCCTTTCTACGATGAAAACACCACTATTGGTAGAGGAAATACTTATGATGAGACTTGTCTTAATGATTATGATAGTGGTGAAGATATCATTTATCGTTTGGAGATTGCATCATCAGTTACAATTAATGTGCACCTTGATCCACTAGGTACAGGCTATACCGGCATGGCGCTCTCCGATGGTTGCCCGCTCTCTTCCCTTTGTCTTGCCATGAGTTATGACCTTTCTGGTAACCAAGAGCCACATAGTTTTACAGTATCTCTTGACCCTGGTGTCTATTATATAATGGTGGATACTTGGGCATATCCGGATAATATTGAGGCTTTTAATCTCTTAATCACCGAGGTGGAAACTGTACCGAACGATTTTTGCGAAAGTGCAATAGAAATTGGCGAAGTTATTAATTATCCTTTTTCAACTATTTACGCAACCGATGATCCATCTGGGGAAACCGATGGTCCGGAAATATGGTTTAATTATAAAGCCGGTTTTACAGGCTATGCGGTAATTGACCTTTGCGGAAGTGATTACGATACTCATCTTATTGTTTGGGATGGCGTTGATTGCCCACCTGCTACCATGATTAAAGATGTAGATGATGGTTGTGGTTATTCTGGATTACAATCAAAAGGGATAATAGAAGTAGTCGAAGGCAACATTTATAAATTAGAAATAGGTGGCTTTTCAGGTGATACTGGCGATGGTTTGCTTTCAATTTATGAATATGAGGAGTGCAATTTAGAATGCCCACCACTTGGTATTGATGAAAATGAACCTTGCGGAGAGGATATCAACGGTGGCTGTAACATGGTTACACCTGCATTCACTAACGTTAGCAATGGTAACATAATTTGCGGTAATCTTTGGAGTGAATTCGGAATACGTGATACCGATTGGTTTGAGGTTAAACTTAATGGACCAGGAAGCATTAAAATGATAGTAACTGCTGAAGAGACTTTAATATTTGGCCTCGCAGGTCAGAATGTTTTAGGTGTCCCTGGCTGTGAAAATAACACTGGTTTTCTCTCCAATTATAAGGTATTGTCTCCTTGCCAAGAAGATTCTATTTGGGTAATTAATTTACCAAAGGGTACTTATTACCTGTTTGCTGCTCCGATAGATTATGACCTCCATTGCCCAGGATTCAGCTATCAAGCCGAATTTGAAATTATAGAGTTGCCCAGCGGATTTATTAAAGGAGATGTGATCGCAAGTGATTCAGGTCTTCCGTTAGAAGGAGTAAAGATTACTGCTGGAGAAGCTGTTACTTACACACAATCACTTGGTAATTACATCCTTGAGCTGCCTGTTGGAACATATACCGTAGAAGCTAATGGATTCGCAATAGCATATAGCGCTGTAACAAAGTCGGATATTAATGTTGTGTTGGATGATTTTACAACAGTAAATTTTATACTTGACCCACTGGATGCCCCCGAGCTTTTGACCGCAGTTCCAGGAATCGAACAGGTTGAGCTGACATGGGCTGAAATAGGAGCAAAAACCGATGGAAGTAAAACAGTGATGGGCGACATCTTTTCGAAGAATGATTATATACCCGGGATCACAATGAACCTCGATTTTGTATTGTCAATTTACTCGCCAGATTTTGAGTGGGGAGAATATGCAGAGTTGGTATTTCCTGAAGAATTCGAAATTGAATCTGTTGGCGATCTTAATGGAGTTTCTGGTGTAATTGATGGGCAAAAGGTTTCATGGAACGGTGTCTTTTATGATTCAGACACGCCACAGGAGATTGATTTTTATGTTCAGGTTAATGTGTCTGGAGATGCAACAGGTCCGTTGGTATTGTTATACCGAGTTGAAGGTGATGGTTACGGTTTAGATCCTCATTTCTTCGAAGGCCCTGTAACGGTATATGAAAAGAATGGCGATTATGTTCCTACTTTTAATGTTTACCGTCGCAAGATTATCCCTGGAACCCCCACTTATTTTATACCGATTTGTTATGGAGTAATAGGTAACTATTATTTTGACGAAATATTCCTTGGTGGCGATGAGTGGTGCTATTATGTAACGCAAATTATGCCTGATAAATCAGAATCTCCGGCATCAAATGTTCTATGTGCTACTCCTTTGATTAGGCCTGGTTCAATGTGTGAACATGCTATTGATTACGGTGAAGTAAACAGCCCTGCTGTGAATGAGTCTCTTGTTCGTGAAACTGATGTGCGCTGGTTTGAGTTTGATGTACCTTATACTATGGATATCGCCGTTAGACTTTACAATACAAATTTTGATGCTGATGTTATATTATATTCCGATTGCGATGGTACATTATTAGAAGACTCAGATTTTTGTGGTGGAGCTGAATACGATATTGAAAAAATATACTCATTATTGCCCGGAGGCACATATTACGCAATGGTTTTTGGTAACGAGGAAGAGTTTGGCGATTTTGAGATTTTCATAACACAAGTTCAGGTGTTTACAATTAGAGAAGGATGGAGTGGAATATCCACATACATGAATCCTTCCGGCGACCTGAATATAGCTAGTCAATTAGCCTGTTTCGAAGAAAATATGATAATTACTATCCGTCCGACTCCGTATGGTATTTGGTGGCCTTCACAGAATATTAACACATTAGGCGATTTTTCCAGCATGATTGGTTATAAATCAAAAATGGAAATTGAAATGACTACAGTAATTTACGGAACAGAAAATCCTGACAAAACTGTTGTCCTTCCTGCCAATGCAAGCTATTTGCCAGTGAGAGTAACGGCGCCAACCTCTACTGATGATCTGAAAAATCAACTCGAAGGAAAGTTATTGATCCTTTTTGATATGTACGATCCTACCGCAGTGATATGGCCTGATGGAGGTCTCGATAATCTTGAGTATCTTGTGCCTGACCATGCATACATGATTAATATGTTTGTGCCTGCTGAATATACCTATCCAATGCCATCCACAGCGCCAGCTCCTAACTTCGTTCAGCCGCCGGCGAGAGTGAAATTAGAAGTTTGGAATGAGGTAATAAATACCGGACAACCACATTTCCTTTCACTTCACGTAGATGCCCTTGCCTCTCTGGAATTGGGAGATTACATCGGTGTGTTTAACAGCGAAGGTTTGTGTGTAGGAATGGTAGAGTATACATCAAATGAGAACAATCACTTTATTGCTGCTTTCGGCAACGATGAATATACTGAGGAAAAAGATGGATTAGATGATGGAGAACTAATGATTTTCAAGGTTTACAGACCATCCAATGGACTTGTCTATGCACTTGAGGTAACTTATAGCGATAAAATGCCCGATGTTGATGGGTTGTATAAATTATATGGAATGTCGATGATTACAGGAATGAAATTAGGCCCAACCGCTATTGGCGAAGAGCAATTTAACTCTTTGAGGATTTATCCGAATCCTACCACAGGGTTGTTTAACATTTCTGGATTAGAAGGCGATTTTGAGGTGATAATTACCAATGCTCAAGGCCAACAGATCATGAGTTTAGAGTTGAATGGTCAAACTACTCTTGATTTAACAACACAGCCAAAAGGTGTTTACTTTATTAGATTTACAAACGAAAATATTTCAAAAATTACAAAAATTGTAATTAAATAATATCTGTTGTCTTTTGGTATTTGAAAGCCCGTTCTATGTTTTAGAGCGGGCTTTTTCATAAAATATCATATTGTTAAATGAATGATGAACTTATTCTTTTCTAAAGAAATTTCACCGCCACTTTTTACTTTTAATCCCGAAGAGTCCCGACATATCGTTAAAGTATTGAGGTTAACCAAACACCATCGGATTTCTATTACTGATGGCGCCGGTAGGCTATATTCAGGAAAAATTATTGATGACAACATTAAAAAATGTACCGTTGAATTAGACGATACGGTAGTTTTAGAACAGAAAAAAGATTATAAGTTGCATATAGCAATAGCCTTGACCAAGAACCTTTCACGTATCGAATGGTTTGTTGAAAAGGCTGTTGAAGTTGGGATTGACGAAATTACGCCAATGTTGTGCCGCCACTCCGAAAGGATTCATTTTAAAGCTGACAGACTTGAAAAGATCGCTATTGCTGCTGTTAAACAGTCGCAGCAATTATGGCTTCCTACTATCAACGAATTGACCTCATTTGATGAAATAGTAACTAAGACCCCATCGGGCGAAGGTTATATAGCTTTTGTTGATAGCGCTTCAAGCGGCTCCTTTTTAAAGTCAGTCTATTCACCAGGCCGAAATGCGACAATACTGATAGGACCGGAGGGGGATTTTTCTGAGGAAGAGATCTCTTTAGCTTTAAAGAAAGGCTTTACTTCAATAAGCCTTGGAAAAAATCGTTTAAGAACCGAAACAGCAGCGCTCTTTGCCTGTTTTTCATTTAATCTTTTAAATCAGTAAACAAAATATGATTTTAAAAAAGAATCTTTTAATTTTTGTTTTGTCAATAAGTTTTCTTGCTGCCAACAGTCAGGTCGCTTCGGTTCAGATTGCTCTTTTAAAATATCGTGGCGGGGGCGACTGGTATGCCAACCCCACTTCATTGCCTAACTTGATTGAGTTTTGTAACCGAAACCTTAGAACCAACATCAATCCAATACCGGCAACAGTTGAGGTTGGAAGCCCCGATATTTTTAATTATCCATTTTTACATATGACCGGACATGGAAATGTTGTGTTCTCTCCGCAGGAAGCTAAGAACCTTCGTGATTATCTTCTGGCCGGCGGATTTTTACATATAGATGATAACTATGGAATGGATAAATACATAAGGCCGCAATTGCTAAAGGTGTTTCCTGAACTGGAACTTATTGAGCTGCCATTTTCGCATCCTATTTATCATCAAAGATATAAATTCAACGACGGCGTTCCTAAAATCCATGAACACGATGGTAAACCTCCACAAGGATTCGGATTGTTTTGGGAGGGTAGGATGATATTATATTACACTTACGAAACAGACCTTGGCGATGGTTGGGAAGATCAGCGTGTTCATGGCGATTCGGAAGAAGTAAGACTCAAAGCGCTGCAAATGGGAGCCAATATCATTCAATATGTTTTTGATAGGTAGCCTATGGCTGGCAATTTATGAATTAACCTCCTTATTGGTACTAAACTTTGCTTTGTTTTAAAGTATTAATCTACCAACTGCCAAATTTCTTGGATAACTCTTCGCGAGTTATCGTTTCGTAACCTTCAGGGGGAGTAAAAGCCGAATCCTTGATTTTCATGCTGAAAACTTCAATGGCAGTAAATTTCATGTTCATATTATTGCCGGCATCCATTTCATATTCCATTAATAGGCCATGAAGATTTTTATAAATGGGATTATTAAAATTGAAGTTTTCGTGTAGTTTTAATTCATCAGTAAACCATGCAAAACCGACTTCTTTTTGCTCACCATCGGCATCTGTCTCTTTAAGTATAACCTTCTTGCATTTGTAACCTGCAATAACTTTTGAATCATCGGTTATTTCTATGTAGTAGTCATCTTCAGGCCATTGATCAGTAAGTTCTTCGTATGATTCTTTTACAGCCAATTTCTGACCCATAACGTCGAACAGCGTAGTGTGGCTTTTCTCATTCAGATCAAGAATGGTGCTTTGATTGCTCATGGCGGTAATAATTTCTGTTTTCACCTTACTTTCGCCAATATACATTGCCATACTTTTAGGCATCATCCCTTTTACCTCTTCAGGAAGTCCGGCCATGTTAAGATCAATTTTGTAGGTTACCTTTCCAGTAAATGGCTTTTTCTGTGCAACTGCCGGAAAATGAAAAAGCAATAGCGCTGCTATTAATGTTAAAAAGAGATTTTTTTTACCCATAATATTTATCATACTAAATGGTACGCAAACATTTTTTCCATCTTATTTTTCCTGAAAACCAGCCTTTATTTTTATCTAAAGAGAGCCAAACAAAAACTGCTTTTCCAACTACATGGTCATTTGGCACAAACCCCCAGAATCTTGAATCGGCCGAGTTGTCGCGATTATCGCCCATGAGCCAGTAATAATCCTGTTTAAATGTGTATGTAGAAGCGACTTGCCCATTAATCAAAATCTTTCCATCTTTTTCTTCAAGGGTATTGTTATCATAAATTTTTATAAGCTTACGATACAGGGCTATGTTTTTCGAATTTATCTCAACGGTAGCTCCTGCCCTGGGAATAACCAATGGTCCGAAGTTATCTTCATTCCACGCAAAATTTTCAGGATCATGTGGAAAGATAGGTGAGTAGTGTTCTCCTTTTGGTCGTATTTCTAACTCTACGTTTCTGATTCTTGGGTTGGTTCTTAGCTTTTCTGCCATTTTTGAGGTGAGTGGTAAGATCACCCTGCTTGGCGATATGGCTCTTCCTTCAGTTATGCCAAGCTCGTCCATTATTTTTTGTAGTTCGAATTGCGTAAAGCCCTGCTCAGTAGCGGTTACCAGATAGTTGTACTGGAGGTTTTCGGGTAGGTAAGCCTCTTTTCCATTTATATAAACAATTTTATCAATTATCTCGATAGTGTCGCCCGGCATTGCCATACAACGTTTTATATAATTTTCCCTTTTGTCGGGAGGGCGGGCTGTTACGTTATACTTCGACCATACCCAACTACGTCCCATACCGGGTTTATATCTCTCGCCATACTGACGTTGATAACTGACCTCAACATCCCGAACAATTTGATAATAATCTTCATTTTGCCGCTCAAGCACTACAGTATCGCCGCTTGGGTAATTAAAAACGACAGCATCGTAAAGTTTTACCTTACCAAATCCCGGAAAACGGTAATAGGGCAGTTTAGGCCATTCCACATAGGATTTAGTGCCAAAAATAGGCATCGTGTGATGAACAAAAGGAAAAGCAATTGGAGTATTAGGAACTTTTGGCCCGTAAGCCATTTTGCTGACAAACAGGAAATCGCCAACCAATAAGGATTTTTCCATCGAGGAGGTCGGTATGGTATAGGCTTCTAACAGGAAAGTGCGAATGATAGTAGCAGCTACAACAGCAAAGATAATCGCATCAACCCATTCGCGAACAGCGGACTTCTTGTATTTAGGACGATTGGCTTGTTTAACATACTTCTCCTTACTGTCAATTCCAAGCATAGGAAGGTAAACGTATGGAAATAATACCGCGAGCGCCTGCTGACCAAGTGTGTTTTTATCAAATGCTTTTGCAGTTTCCACAATCATGAGGAAAACCATAAAAATATTGATGAAAGGTACTAAGAGAAAGATAAACCACCATATAGGCTTCTCGTTCAGCTTGTTCCATTCCCAGTAATTCAACATTGGAACAAACACTTTCCACGATTTAATACCGGCTTTTGGAAATATTTTGAATAGTAAAATTGGAAAGAAAAGAAAGATTAAAATCAAAATAAGTAATGTAACCATCGGTTAAAATGTTAATTTAAGTATGATCAACTCTATTTATCATTTTTTATTATTTCAAACAAGTCCTCCATAAGATCGGTAAATGTAAAAAATCCTTTTTTGTCTTTTATCCATTCGGCGGCCATCAATGCGCCACGAGCAAATCCAAGGCGGTTGACAGCAGTATGTTTGATTTCTATTTCATCAAAATCCGAAAAGTAACGAATCAGGTGAGTACCCGGAACTTCGCCAAGTCTGGTAGAGATCACCTGCAAAACTTTGGTATCATTACTTTTACTGTTAATCCATGATTCTTTTCTTTCAATTAAGCTGATAAGGTCGTCGGCTAAAAGTTTTGCCGTACCGCTGGGTGAGTCGAGCTTGTGTTGATGATGAACCTCCTCAAGGAGCAAATCATATTGATACATTCGATTCATAATTTTGGCTAAATAGCGGTTCAAGTAGAAAAAGATGTTTACTCCAATACTGAAATTAGGAGCGGTCAAGAGGGTATTATTTGTAGCAAGACACTCTTTTTTGATTATCTCTGTTTGGTCGTGCCAACCTGTAGTGCCACTAACAACCGGAATATTGAGGTTAAAACACCGGCGTATGTTTGATGGGGCAGCCGAAGGCATTGTGAACTCAATAATAACATCAGCTTGGCCAATTTCTTTGTTTTTTGTCTCCCAATCTTTTTCAGTATCAACAACTGCCACGATTTTATGTCCAAAATCCTTAGCTATTGATTCAATTGTTTTTCCCATTTTCCCATATCCGGCAATAGCAATTTTCATAAGTGTTAAAGTTTTAGTTTTATTGATATCCCTGCTACAGGCTTTATTGCATATAGAGGTTGATCCGGAAAATAAGGCTCTATGCTTAAGCTCAGATCATCGCTGATGTCGAAATCGTGTAGATGTGCATCCACATTGGCATCAATGATTTGCAGGATGTAGAGCGCGCCGGTAATGATATAACTGAGTTCCAGGTTTCGGCGGTAATAGTTGCGCCCGGCCCGCAACTGATCAAGGTTTGCATTGTAACGTATGATATAGCTGTTGGTTGGGAAATTTAATGTATCACCACTTGCTACTATATTAAAAGCATCTCTGAACTGGCGGTACTCTTTGCCGTTGGTGTGTATGAAATAGTATAAAGTGCCAAAGCCGGCATATACGATCGGTATCTTCCAGTATTTCTGATTGTAAGCCTGACCAAGGCCGGGAAGCACAGCAGAGTATATGGTAGCCCTTTTGGGCGAATGTTCTTTTTTTGTGTCCGTTACCTGCGCGTTAATTTGTGGAAACACACAATAGCATGACAAGCTTAACAGGAGCGCTATTGCCACTCTTGAAATTTTGAATGTATCAGTTTGTCGTTTCAAGAGGCTCAGTAATTAATTTAGACAATAATTGGTTTTACTTTAATAACGATGCTGTGATTCTGTTGAACTCTTCCTCCGAGGAAAAACTAATAATTATTGAGCCCTTTCCTTTGCTGCTCTTTTTTAATACAACAGGTGTATTAAGTTCTTCCGAGAGTTTTTTGCTAAAGAGGTCAAACTTTTCGGGCAAAGGTTTGGCGCTGGTTTTTAGTTTCCCTTTTTTTGCCTGTTTTACCTTTTGTTCTATTTCGCGTACTGTAAGTTCGTTTTGAAGGATCTCTTTCAATAGTTTAATTTGATCGCTTCTATTTTCCAAGTTAATGATAGAACGTGCATGGCTCATGCTTATCAAATTTTCGCGAAGGGCAATCTGCACTTCTGCCGGTAGTTTCAAGAGACGGATATAGTTGGCAATAGTGGAACGCTGTTTGCCAACTTTTTTGCTAAGTTCTTCCTGTGTTAGGTTGCACTCCTCCATTAACCGTTGATAGCTTATTCCTATCTCAATAGCATTCAAATCCTGACGGTGGATATTTTCGACTAACGCCAGTTCCAACATCTCCTCATCATTTGCCACACGTATGTAACATGGCACATCGGCGAGGCCGGCAATTTTAGCGGCACGTAGTCGCCGCTCACCCGAAATGATCTGATATTTGTCATATCCAAGCTTACGAACCGTCAGAGGTTGAATAATACCCTGCTCGCGTATGGAATCGGCTAATTCGTTGAGCGACTCTTCTTCAAACTTGTTTCGAGGCTGAAAGGGGTTGGCTTCTATCTTTCCTAATGCGATGTTAGCAATAGCTCCCACAACGTAGTTGCCTGAAATATCTTTTGAAGTGATATCAGTTTCAGGACTTTGTAAAATAGCTTTAAGCCCCCTGCCTAACGAGCTTTTTTTGGATTTACTCATGTTAATTTAAAAAATCTGTGCTTATTTCGTTGTGAGCAGTTTTTGTTAAGTGATTTTTTTGAAGTATCTCCCTTGCCAGATTCAGATAATTAATTGCGCCGGTAGAATCGGCATCATGCATAATGATTGTCTCACCGAAACTTGGAGCTTCACCCAACCTTGTATTGCGGTGGATTATAGTGTTAAACACCATTTGCTGAAAATGAGTCCTTACCTCTTCAACAACCTGTTTGGCTAATCTTAGCCTTGAATCGTACATAGTAAGCAAAATTCCTTCGATATCCAAATCAGGATTTATCCTCGTCTGTACTATTTTGATAGTGTTGAGCAACTTGCCTAATCCTTCCAAAGCAAAATATTCGCATTGCACGGGGATGATTACTGAATCTGCTGCTGCAAGAGCGTTAACAGTTATCAGTCCTAATGAGGGTGAACAGTCAATAATTATAAATTCGTAATCGTCCTTTATTTTATTGATAACCCTCCTCATCATCTTTTCGCGGTTAGGCATGTTGATCATTTCTATTTCGGCGCCAACAAGATCAATATGTGCGGGTATGATATCTAAATTTGGAGTTGAAGTATGTAGTATTGATCTCGATGGGTCCAAGTCGTCAATGATACATTCGTAAATGCTATTTTGGATGTTACGGGGATCATGCCCCAGACCTGATGTAGAGTTGGCCTGAGGGTCAGCGTCAACAAGAAGGGTTTTGTACTCAAGAACGGCCAAACCAGCGCTTAAATTAATAGCTGTTGTCGTTTTACCTACGCCCCCTTTTTGATTGGCTATAGCGATTACTTTTCCCATAAATTCCACACATTTTTATTGTGTGCAAAATTAAGATAATAAACGCACGCAAAAGTGGAAGTTTTAAAAAGTAATCAACACAATGCCTTAGACATGCATTTTCAAAACTTTTTATGTGAATGGATAAGATGCCGTGATTGTGAGACCTGAGCTTACTCTCATAAACTCATATAATCATCTTTTACAGCTCCTCCGACTCGGGTTCATCTTGATTATCTAATGCGATTTCAGGCTTTTTGCCCGTCTCAATGAATTCGATGACGCCCTGTAACCCATTCAAAAACTTTTCAAAATCTTCTTTGTAAAGGAAAATCTTATGCTTTTCAAAAAAGAACTTTCCTGAATCGCTATTAAATTTTCGCTTACTCTCAGTAATGGTGAAAAACTTTTCGCCACCTCTGGTTTCCTTTACATCAAAAAAGTAAGTCCTTTTGCCTGCTCTGATTGCGAGAGAAAAAATATCCTCCCTGTTGTCCTTGTTAAAAGATTCTTCCATTTTATACAATTTTGAGATTTAGTGTGAACCAAAAATTTCCAGTACAACGCCAGTGCGATACACCGTTTGACTATTCTTATTGATTTATTATTAAAAGTATCAAACCGACATCATCCTTTAGTTTTTGGCTTTTATATTGCAAAAGTATGTATAAATCCTTACCGTCAAAAAATTAAATAATAAAATTTTAAAAAAAAGTAGTCGTAAAATATTTAATTTTGCACCTTTAAAACACTTCTTTAGAAACTGTTCTTACATTTTATGCTTACCAGAAGGCATTTAAGAATAAAAGTCTTACAGGCTCTCTATGCTTACTTTATCAATAATGATATCAAGTTAAGCATTGCCGAGAAAAATATGACTCAAAGCGCTGAGCGTATCTACGAGCTTGCCATTTATCAGCTTTCATTCATTGTTGAAATAGTGAAGTTTGCCGCTAAAAGAATCGAAGAGAACAAAAAAAAGTTTTACCCGACCGAAGACGACCTCAATCCCAATACCAAGTTTGTTGATAATCTTTTCATTGCAAAACTTACCGAAAACAGGGATTATAAAAAACGCAAAAATGAATACAAGATAGACTGGATTGATCACGAAGAGATTATCAGACGCTGCTATAATGACTTACGTGCAAACGACCTTTACATCAATTACATGACTGCCGGGAAACAAAACTTTGAAGATGATAAACAGTTGATATTAAAGGTTTTTACTAACTTACTCGTTGATAATGAATCACTTGAATATATTTACGAGGAAAAAAGTGTTTATTGGGCCAACGATATTGATCTGGCCAACTATTGTGTTGTTAGGATCATCAGTTCGATAAATGCGCAAGATGATAGTCTGGCAAAGCTACCTACACTCTACAACACTGAAGGCAAGGACGATCCCGATGAGGATAAGAATTATATGATCAGGCTTTTTCATAAAGCTATTTTACATAGCAAAAGCTACGAAAAACTGATTGAGGAGAAAGCAAGCAATTGGGATTTCAACCGTATCACGCTGATGGATGTCATATTGCTTAAAATGGGATTAGCCGAGCTTATTGAGTTTCCAACCATTCCGGTTAAAGTAACCTTAAATGAAATTATTGAATTGGCAAAGCTTTATAGCACACCTAAAAGCCGTGTTTTCATCAATGGAATATTGGATAAGATGAGCGCCGACCTGAAAGCCGAAGGGCGAATAGTGAAAAAGGGTAGGGGACTGATTGAATAATTCTTTAGGCCATTCTTGCTTTTCTTTACCTTAAAACAAGTTAATAGAGGATTGTGTCAAGGAGACGAAAAAATAAAAAAGACTTACCTGTTTTTGAAAGGGTTCAAATTTACGATGCAGGCGCTGAAGGTAAAGCCATTGCACGGGTAGATAATATGGTGATCTTCGTGCCTTTTGGCGCACCGGGGGATATCGTGGATATTAAAGTGATAGGTAAAAGAAAATCGTTTTATGAAGGAGAAATAATTGGTTTTCACCACTACTCCGATGTAAGGAGAAGTCCAAAGTGCGAGCATTTTGGATTGTGCGGAGGATGCAAATGGCAACATATTGAATATGGCAAACAGCTCTATTTTAAACAAAAACAGGTTGTGGATAGCTTCGAACGTATTGGAAAGATCAAGATACCTGCTTTTCAATCAATTATACCATCCGAATCGGAGTATTTTTACCGTAATAAGCTTGAGTTCTCATTTTCAAATCGGAAATGGCTGACCGATATTTCAAGTGAAAATATCAATGATACCACTACTAATGGGCTTGGAATGCACTTGCCCAGAATGTTTGATCGGATCGTTGACTTAGAAAATTGCTATTTGCAAAAGGAACCATCTAATTCTATCCGTCTATTTTTACGTGATTATGGCATCAAAAGAAATCTGACCTTTTATGATTCGCGAAATCATCATGGTTTTTTGCGAAATGTTACCATTCGCACTGCTTCAACAGGGCAAACAATGGTTATCATCTCTTTTGGTTATGATGACAACAACGAGATTGCTGAGCTTGTTAACCAACTTTCCACGGCTTTCCCCCAGATCACTTCACTTTTTACCGTGATAAACCAAAAGCGTAACGACACCATTTATGATCTTGCTCTTAATCCGGCTCATGGAAAACCATACATAACTGAGATGTTGGAAAACCTTGAATTTAAGGTTGGGCCGCTCTCTTTTTTTCAAACTAATACCGAACAGGCTCTCGTGCTCTATAAAATTGTACGGCAGTTCGGATCATTTAAAGGTAATGAATTAGTTTATGATCTTTATTGCGGAACAGGAACAATAACCTGTTTCGTTGCCAAAGGCGTGAAGAGTATTGTTGGAATAGATAATGTGCCTGAAGCTATTGATGATGCAAGAGAAAACTCGAATCTAAATGGCATTTTCAATACCGCTTTTGTTGTCGGAGACCTTGCTACTACCCTTAATTCTGACTTCGTCATAAAGTATGGCGCCCCTGATGTTATCATTACCGATCCGCCACGTTCAGGAATGCACCCTAAGGTTATTAAGCAAATTTTGGAAATATTACCTGAAAAGATAATATATGTCAGCTGCAATCCAGCCACGCAGGCCAGAGATATTTCGTTACTTGCCGAACGATATCTGCTTGCTGAAATTCAGCCTGTGGATATGTTCCCACAGACACATCACGTTGAAAATGTCAGTCTTTTAATAAAGAAATCCCTAATTTCGGAGCAATTAGTTTAGCCAAAGCATTGAAATTCAAATCCTCTCCTTTGATTTGAAGATGTGCCATCTGATAAAACGAATCTCTTTGTTCCAGGTCTTTTTCAATAAAGCGTTTCAGCTCCGCATCTTTAAGGTTGATGATACGCGGGCGCGGCCGTTTTGAATTTCGAAGACGATGAAAAAGAGAATCAGGATGCATACGTATGTAAACCGATATCCCGTGCTCGTTTATTTGTCGGATGTTATCACCATTGCATACGGTGCCGCCACCGGTTGAAATAACATGACTTTTCAACGAAAAGGTGTTCTCCAACATCTTCCGCTCAATCAATCTAAAAGTATCTTCATCATATTTATCAAAAAAATCTACGATGCTGATTTTATAGGTCTCCTCAAATGCCCTGTCAAGATCTAAAAAATCATATTCTAATAATCTTGCGAGCTGCCTACCCGCTGTGGATTTGCCAGCGCCCATATAACCAATCAAGTACACATTCTTCATCTGACCTTTTTAGGGCAAAAATACTTTTTCCTTTAAAAAGGTGGTTTTTGTTTGGAATAACAATTTGATTTTCGCAATTAATATTTAACTTATAATGATTTGAATTTGAATGAGAAATGCGCTTTTTAACCATAAAGAAATTGGTTGGTTAAATATCTGCCTTATCCAATTTCAATACTGTTGTTAACCAAAAGTTGATTTAATTCTTTGGGCGCTTTTCGAGGAGATGCTTAGTAAAACCGACTTTCATTAAAAGCAAGAAATTTTGTGGGTTTTCATTTCAAAAAAAAACATATCAACAATTTGGTTTTGTCAAGGTTAATTATCTATCTTTGGACAAATTGTTAGGAATTTTTTAAACAAAATATTATGGTATTACCAAAAGATGTTAAACCAGTTGAAGTTTTTTCTGGAACTGCCTGGCAAGCTGAGATTATCCGTGATATGTTGTTGGATAATGAAATAGAATCTTATCTTGGCGATGAAATCTGGGGGATGGATGCTCCAATGAAGAGCGCACCGGACGTTGTGGGTAGTATTAGCGTATTTGTTGATCGGGAGGACCTTCAGGATGCTAAAATAGTGGTTGAAAGATATTATGAAGAGGATTTTATTTCGGAGGAGGAGTTGTAGCAACCATAAAAAACGTAATAAACTGATTATAAGTCCTTTCCTTTACATAAAAAGCCCGAAAACGATTTATTTTCAGGCTTAAAGGTGAAAAATGTGGGCATTACTGGACTCGAACCAGTGACTTCCACCCTGTCAAGGTGACACTCTGAACCAACTGAGTTAAATGCCCAATAATAAAATAGAAACTTGATGCAAAAATAGATTTTTTTTCAAGCCAAAATACTTTTGCCCCTATTTCAAAAACAGAATGAACCGAAATGCTTATTAAAGCGAGTGAAAATTTGTAGTGTGTAACCAACAACCTCTCCTAACTGACCGTTTATTTTCCTTTTTCCTTAGGAACCGGATAACAGTCTCTTTGTTCTTCAAGTTAAATAATTTTGAAAAGCATATTGTAACTGCGAAATTCACAAAAAATGGCTTTCAGCCATTATTGGTATTACAAAAGCCATTGCGGAAATCGGCAATTGTGGTCTTGTTGTTTTAAATGCTTTTAAAATCCTGATCTTGTAAAAAAATACTCATTTATGAAAGTTCGCCAGCCGTTACCTTCAATTCCAACAATTTTCCTTTCCTGATTATTTTTAGATTTAACTCCTTATTGATGCATTTTTCAGTAAGAAGCTTGTGCAGATCATCAATTGAGCCTACTACTTGGTCATTCAGTTGAATTAAGATATCGCCTTTTTGCAATGCGCTGTTCTCTACCCCGCTTTTGTTATCAACGCCGCCAATGTACACGGCTGTTTTCTTCACAAGTCCCCATTGGTTTATAAGGTCGTTTGGCAGATTGACGTTTTGTCCGATAATACCAAGGTATGCCCTTTTTATTTTTCCTTTTGTAAGCAGTTCGGTAGCTATGTATTTAGCGATATTTGCCGATACCGAAAAACAAATACCTTGCGCTCCTTTTATAATAGCAGTGTTAACACCTATCACGTGTCCTTTTGAATTAAGCAATGGGCCGCCAGAGCTGCCCGGATTAATTGCTGCATCAGTCTGTATGACATCATCAATTAGCCTGCCCGACTGCGTTCTGAGAGTTCTACCCAAAGCGCTTACAATACCTGAAGTAACAGTATGCTGAAATCCTAATGGATTTCCGATGGCTATTGCTATCTGGCCAGGCTCAAGCCGATCCGAATCGGTGAAAGTAAGTGGATTTAAGCCGGATGCCTCAATTTTTAGAAGCGCAATATCTGTGGCAGCATCAGCGCCAATGATCTTAGCCGGATACTCTTTTCCGTCAGGCGTTGTTACGATAATCTCTCCAATATTATTTACTACATGATGATTGGTAAGTATGATGCCATTAGAAGAAATTACAAACCCTGAACCCATAGCAAAAGTTGGATAGATATTTTGTACAGGACGACCGGCGGGCGGTTTTCTTGTTTTTATGTTAACTATTGATTTCGAAGTAGCTTTCACCACATCTGTTACAGTCCGTGAGTACTCGTCAAGATAATTTTTGTCTTGTAATTCATCAGTGTCGGCAGTATGAAGCAGAAACTCATTATTCATAATGTGGAATTTCCCTATCCTTGCCAAACATCAGGCCAAATATCCTATGACGACAAAGTGGCTTAGGAATGAAATATTGATTGTAATTTTAAATTGATAGGAGTAACACAACTTGAGAGTTGATATTTTTTATAATATATAACTATCTGAAGGTTAAAAAGATAGTTTGAAAGGGGAGAGGTTTTGTTGACTTTTAATGATAAAATATTTTGTCATTTCAAATAATGAGTACTTTTGTTGCTCAATTTCTATATCATTTTGTTACAAACACTGATTACATCTAAGACACGCCTTCGCTTACTGCTTAAGTTTTTTTTAAACAGTAACAATATCTCTTGGTTGCGCGACCTTGAGTCGGAATTTGGCGAATCTACCAATGCAATCCGTGTTGAGCTGAATAGTTTGGAGAAGGCAGGTATGCTGAAATCAAGGATGGTTGGGAACAAAAGGATATACCGTGCCAACTCTGAGCATCCTCTTTTTGATGATATTCATAATTTGTTGTTAAAACACACCGGGATTGATCAGGTGGTTGAACGTATTGTGAATAAGATAGGTGGGATGACCGAAGCATGGTTAGTCGGATCATTTGCTAAAGGAATGGATAGCCCTGTTATTGATATTTTGATGATTGGAGATGATATAGACCAAACGTATCTGACCGGATTGATAGAAAAGGTTGAGGAGATAATAAATCGTAGGATCAGGTACCTGATTGTCAGTTGTGATGAAAAAGATATACACCTGACACAATGTCCTGAAGCTTTTCAGCTTTGGGAAAAAATAGATTAAGGGAAAAGGATTTGATAGCCTGAAACCCTTATTAATTAAGGACTGCGTTAGTTCAAGTTGTGTAACTGACGAGGCTGTGCTGTGTTAAGACTTGATGTATCAATACGAAAAATGACGATAGGTTTAAAGAAAACTCTGTGAAATAAAAAGAAACTACACAGAGCTGCATAGAGTACGCGAAGAGTAACACGTAGGGATTAAAAACTCTGTGCAACATTCTTCCTGGCCTCAGAAAATCTTTTTCTTTTATCTTAACCCCTTAATAATCAATAAACTCAAAGATTTCCACCTATGTCGAAAAATAATACGTTATTAATTACCGGTGGTACAGGCTCTTTTGGAAATGCTGTATTGCGGCGGTTTTTAAACGACGACTTTTTTAAAGAGATACGCATATTGTCCCGTGATGAAAAGAAGCAGGATGATATGCGACAGCATTACAAAAACGATAAAATCAAATATTATATAGGCGACACCCGTAACAAAAGTGCAGTTACGGCCGCCATGCGAGGAGCCGATTTTGTCTTTCAGGCCGCCGCCTTGAAACAAGTTCCTTCTTGCGAATTTTTTCCTATCGAGGCTGTAAAGACTAATGTAATGGGCGCCGAAAACGTGTTGGAGAGCGCTATTGAACTTGGTGTGAAAAGCGTTGTAATACTAAGTACGGATAAGGCAGTATATCCAATAAACGCAATGGGCATGAGCAAGGCTTTGAGCGAGAAACTCATGATAGCTAAAAGCAGAGGTTTGAATGGAACAGGGCAAACTTTTTCCGGTACCCGGTATGGCAATGTGATGGCTTCAAGGGGCTCTGTCATTCCGTTGTTTATTGAACAGATCAAGGCTGGGAACCCACTCACCATTACAGATCCGGAGATGACCCGCTTTATGATGACCTTGGATGAAGCCGTTGAACTAGTATGGTTTGCATTTAAAAATGCTGAAAACGGTGATATGTTTGTTCAGAAAGCTCCTGCAGCTACAATTCATGTTTTGGCACAAGCTCTATTGGAATTATATAAAGCCGATAACGAAATTAAGATTATTGGAACCAGACACGGAGAAAAACTGTTTGAAACATTAGTGAACCGGGAAGAAATGGCAAAAGCTGTTGACTTGGGAAATTATTACAGAATTCCTGCAGATAACCGCGATCTCAATTATGGGAAATTTTTTACTGAAGGACAAGCAAAAGTCTCAGAAGTTGAAGATTATACCTCGCACAATACACAACGACTTGATGTAGAAGGCATGAAAAAACTTCTCCTTAAACTGCCACAAATTAGAAAAGATATATTGGGTGAGGATATCTCGAATATTTATGAACCATAATAAACCGAGGTACAGGTTTAGGGATGTTTGTTTTAAGGCGTAAAGAACTAAGCTTTTGTTGAAACGGAAAATTATTAAAAGAAAACATTTATTGCTTCTAGAGAATAGTTAAAAGTTTAGTTTCACAGAGTGCCACAGAGTACTCACAGAGTAACACAGAGGAAACAATAACACTCTGCGATGGTCTGTGTAACAAAAAATTATCACAAAGTAACACGACGGAAAGTAAACTCTGTGTAACTCCGTGCAAAACTCCGTGAAACTCTGTGTGACAAAAAAGTAACACAAAGTAACACGAAGGAGAAAAAAAAACTCTGTGTAACTCCGTGCAAAACTCTGTGAAACTCTGTGCAACAAAAAATTATCACAAAGTAACACGGAGGAAAAAAACTCTGTGTAACTCCGTGCAAAACTCCGTGAAACTCTGTGTGACAAAAAATTATCACAAAGTAACACGGAGGAAAAAAACTCTGTGTAACTCCGTGCAAAACTCTGTGAAACTCTGTGTAACAAAAAATAATCACAAAGTAATACGGAGGAAAAAAACTCTGTGTAACAAAAAAAAATTAAATGCTTAAAATAGGAATCACCGGTCAATCCGGTTTTGTTGGCACTCATCTTTATAATACTCTCGGGCTTCAACCTGATAAATTTGAGCGCATCCCATTTGAGGATGCTTATTTTCAGGATGATGCTAAGTTGAAGGAATTTGTTCGCTCCTGTGAGGCCATTGTACACCTTGCCGCAATGAACCGCCATCACGATCCCGAGGTCATTTATAATACCAATATCAAACTCGTTAAGCAACTCATTGAAGCCTGCGTAGCCACCAACTCAACTCCACATATACTCTTTTCATCCTCCACCCAGGAAGAACTAGATAACCTCTATGGAAAATCGAAAAAAGAGGGGCGCGAGCTGTTCGAAAAATGGGCGTTAGAGAATAAAGCGGCTTTCACGGGCTTTATAATCCCAAATGTATTTGGTCCTTTTGGAAATCCTTATTATAACTCCGTAGTGGCTACTTTCTGCCATCAACTTACACACAACGAGGCGCCCAAAATAATGATAGATAGTGAGATAAAGCTGATTTATGTGGGCGAATTGGTAAATGAGATTGTTGACCATATCGAAATGATGGAGCAGGAAATAGGATACGGAATAGTTGATACCGTATTTGTTGATCATACAGCTTCGATCAAAGTATCCGATCTACTGAAGAAACTGCAACGATTTAAAAAAGACTATTTTGAAAAAGGGATGATCCCTGATCTTAGCAATACTTTTGAACGAAACCTTTACAATACCTTCCTGTGTTATGTTGATCACGAAAGCTTTTTCCCTTTTCATTTGAAACTTAATACCGATAACAGAGGGAGCTTTGTGGAAACCGTGAAGCTAAACAGCGGCGGACAAGTAAGTTTTTCTACTACTGTGCCGGGCATTACGCGCGGCAATCATTTTCATATCCGAAAAGCCGAACGTTTTGCGGTTATTAAAGGAAAAGCACGCATCGAAATCCGGCGGGTAGGTACAAACAATAAACTATCTTTTGAGCTGGACGGTGCGCGACCCTCCTTTGTAGATATGCCCATCTGGCATACGCATAACATCACCAATATCGGTGAAGAAGAGCTTTATACGATCTTTTGGGTTAGCGAACATTATGATGCCAATGATCCGGATACATATTTTTTGAATGTTTAAAATGAGTTATAGAGAGTAATATAAAGTTAAACAGAGTACTAACAGAGTGGCACAGAGGAAAAAAGCGCTCTGAGAGACTATGTGCAATAAAAAAAAGTTTCACAGAGTACCACAGAGTACTCACAGAGTGGCACAGAGGAAAAAAGCGCTCTGAGAGACTGTGTGTAATAAAAAAAAAGTTTCACAGAGTACCACAGAGTACTCACAGAGTAGCACAGAGGGAAAAAGCGCTCTGAGAGACTATGTGTAATAAAAAAAAAGTTTCACAGAGTACCACAGAGTACTCACAGAGTAGCACAGAGGAAACAATAACACTCTGCGAGAGTCTGTGCAACAAAAAATTATCATAAAGTAATACGGAGGAAAAAAACTCTGTGTAACTCCGTGCAAAACTCCGTGCAACTCTGTGTAACAAAAAAGTAATATAAAGTAACACGAAGGAGAAAAAAAAACTCTGTGTAACTCCGTGCAAAACTCCGTGCAACTCTGTGTAACAAAAAATTATCACAAAGGAACACGGAGGAAAAAAAACTCTGTGTAACTCCGTGCAAAACTCTGTGAAACTCTGTGTAACAAAAATTATCACAAAGTAACACGAATGAAAAAAAAACTTTGTGTAACTCCGTGCAAAACTCCGTGTAACTCTGTGTAACAAAAAATTATCACAAAGTAACACGAATGAAAAAAAACTTTGTGTAACCCAAAATAGACGTATAAATCAATAATTATATTTCATTGAAAAAAAATAATTTTCATTTGGAAGCAAATCAATTAACACAAGAAATTCTGAATTGTGCATTTAAAGTCCATTCAGCTCTTGGCCCAGGCTTGTTGGAGTCTGCTTATCGTGCCTGCTTAGTTTATGAGTTAAGAAAAAGTGGTTTAGAAGTTGAAGAGGAGAAGCAGCTTCCTCTTATTTATGAGGATGTTAAGCTTGATTGTGGCTACCGGATAGACATTTTAGTAAATGATGAAGTGGTAATTGAATTAAAAACAGTAGAAGCTTTTACGGAGGTACATGCTGCACAAGTGTTAACCTATCTCCGTTTGTCCAATAAACATTTAGGACTTCTTTTGAATTTCTATACCAAAAGCCTTAAAGACGGAATTAAAAGATTTGTTTTATAAATTTTCTGTAAAAGAGGTTTCACATAGGGACAAGGGGAGAATCATTGAGATTTTAAAGAGTGAAAAAAAGTTTCACAGAGTACCACAGAGTACTCACAGAGTAGCACAGAGGAAACAATAACACTCTGCGATGGTCTGTGCAACAAAAAATTATCACAAAGTAACACGTAGGAAATAATAACTCTGTGAAACTCCGTGCAAAACTCCGTGCAACTCTGTGTAACAAAAAATTACCACAAAGTAACACGAAGGAAAAAAAACTCTGTGAAACTCCGTGCAAAACTCCGTGTAACTCTGTGTAACAAAAAATTATCACAAAGTAATACGGAGGAAAAAAAACTCTGTGTAACAAAAAAAAATTAAATGCTTAAAATAGGAATCACCGGTCAATCCGGTTTTGTTGGCACTCATCTTTATAATACTCTCGGGCTTCAACCTGATAAATTTGAGCGCATCCCATTTGAGGATGCTTATTTTCAGGATGATGCTAAGTTGAAGGAATTTGTTCGCTCCTGTGAGGCCATTGTACACCTTGCCGCAATGAACCGCCATCACGATCCCGAGGTCATTTATAATACCAATATCAAACTCGTTAAGCAACTCATTGAAGCCTGCGTAGCCACCAACTCAACTCCACATATACTCTTTTCATCCTCCACCCAGGAAGAACTAGATAACCTCTATGGAAAATCGAAAAAAGAGGGGCGCGAGCTGTTCGAAAAATGGGCGTTAGAGAATAAAGCGGCTTTCACGGGCTTTATAATCCCAAATGTATTTGGTCCTTTTGGAAATCCTTATTATAACTCCGTAGTGGCTACTTTCTGCCATCAACTTACACACAACGAGGCGCCCAAAATAATGATAGATAGTGAGATAAAGCTGATTTATGTGGGCGAATTGGTAAATGAGATTGTTGACCATATCGAAATGATGGAGCAGGAAATAGGATACGGAATAGTTGATACCGTATTTGTTGATCATACAGCTTCGATCAAAGTATCCGATCTACTGAAGAAACTGCAACGATTTAAAAAAGACTATTTTGAAAAAGGGATGATCCCTGATCTTAGCAATACTTTTGAACGAAACCTTTACAATACCTTCCTGTGTTATGTTGATCACGAAAGCTTTTTCCCTTTTCATTTGAAACTTAATACCGATAACAGAGGGAGCTTTGTGGAAACCGTGAAGCTAAACAGCGGCGGACAAGTAAGTTTTTCTACTACTGTGCCGGGCATTACGCGCGGCAATCATTTTCATATCCGAAAAGCCGAACGTTTTGCGGTTATTAAAGGAAAAGCACGCATCGAAATCCGGCGGGTAGGTACAAACAATAAACTATCTTTTGAGCTGGACGGTGCGCGACCCTCCTTTGTAGATATGCCCATCTGGCATACGCATAACATCACCAATATCGGTGAAGAAGAGCTTTATACGATCTTTTGGGTCAGCGAACATTATGATGCCAATGATCCGGATACATATTTTTTGAATGTTTAAAATGAGTTATAGAGAGTAATATAAAGTTACACAGAGTACTAACAGAGTAGCACAGAGGAAAAAAGCGCTCTGAGAGACTGTGTGCAATAAAAAAAAAGTTTCACAGAGTACCACAGAGTACTCACAGAGTAGCACAGAGGAAAAAAGCGCTCTGAGAGACTGTGTGTAATAAAAAAAAAGTTTCACAGAGTACCACAGAGTACTCACAGAGTGGCACAGAGGAGAAAAAACACTCTGAGAGACTGTGTGTAATAAAAAAAAGTTTCACAGAGTACCACAGAGTACTCACAGAGTAGCACAGAGGAAAAAAGCGCTCTGAGAGACTGTGTGCAATAAAAAAAAAGTTTCACAGAGTGCCACAGAGTACTAACAGAGTGGCACAGAGGAAAAAAGCGCTCTGAGAGACTATGTGCAATAAAAAAAAGTTTCACAGAGTACCACAGAGTATTCACAGAGTAGCACAGAGGAAAAAAGCGCTCTGAGAGACTGTGTGCAATAAAAAAAAGTTTCACAGAGTGCCACAGAGTACTCACAGAGTACCACAGAGGAGAAAAAATACTCTGAGAGACTATGTGTAACAAAAAAGTAACACAAAGTAACACGAAGGGGAAAAAAAACTCTGTGTAACTCCGTGCAAAACTCTGTGAAACTCTGTGCAACAAAAAATTATCACAAAGTAACACGAAGGAGAAAAAAAAACTCTGTGTAACTCCGTGCAAAACTCTGTGAAACTCTGTGCAACAAAAAATTATCATAAAGTAATACGAAAGAGAAAAAAAACTCTGTGTAACTCCGTGCAAAACTCTGTGAAACACCGTGCCTAACTCCGTTAAACTCTATGTAACCACCAAACTAATCACACCAGAAATTAAATGAAGAAACTCAAAGTCCTTACCGTTGTTGGTACCCGCCCTGAAATTATCAGGCTCTCCCGCGTTATGGCAGCCTTAGATGCATCAGAGGCTATTGAACACATAACAGTACACACCGGCCAGAACTACGACTACGAACTAAACGAGATATTTTACGAAGACCTTGGTATCCGCAAGCCAGATTACTTTCTGAATGCTGCCGGGGCCAATGCGTCAGCTACTATCGGGCAGATTCTGATAAATATTGATCCGGTCCTGGAAAAGGAGAATCCCGATGCTTTTTTGGTATTGGGCGATACTAACAGCTGCCTCTGCGCCATTCCAGCCAAAAAGAGACATATACCTATCTTTCACATGGAAGCCGGCAACCGTTGTTTCGATCAAAGGGTGCCTGAAGAGACAAACCGTAAGATCGTAGATCATGTTGCAGATATCAATCTCACTTATAGTAGCATTGCCCGTGAATATCTGCTACGCGAAGGCCTCCCCGCCGACCGTGTTATAAAGACCGGCAGCCCGATGTTCGAGGTGCTTAACTACTATATGCCTAAAATCATATCTTCCGACGTACTCTCAAGGCTTGGGATAGAAAAAGAAAAGTATTTTGTGGTTTCTGCGCATAGAGAAGAAAATATAAACAGTGAAAAGAATTTCAATGGATTGATTACTTCGCTCAATATGATCGCTGAAAAGTATGGCTATCCCATCATTGTTTCCACGCATCCGCGTACACGAAAGAGATTAGAATCTTTAGTTAAAAAGAGTAGGACAGAGGGAATAACAGAGTTACACGGAGAGAAAAATAGTGCGTTGAGCAACTCTGTGGAGTTTAGTGAAACAAAACTAAACGAAACTTTCATACATCCCCTCATCCAATGGATGAAGCCTCTTGGCTTTTCCGATTACAATGCTTTACAGCTTAATGCTTTTGCTGTTCTGTCCGACAGCGGCACTATTTCCGAAGAGTCATCCATTATGAACTTCCGTGCACTCAACATCCGCGAAGCCCACGAACGCCCCGAAGCTATGGAAGAAGCCTCCGTGATGATGGTGGGGTTAAACCCGGAGAGAATATTGCAAGGGTTGACACAACTACAATATCAAAAAACAGGCAAAGAGCGGAACTTTAGGGAGGTGGCGGATTACAGAATGCCAAATGTAAGTGAAAAGGTGGTAAGGATAATCTTGAGCTATACGGATTATGTGAAAAGGACAGTGTGGGGTATGGGGTGATAAGGTGTGAGTTATAAGTGGGCTGGGTTGAAGATACATAAAGATTTAGAGGTTTGGAATAGAGCAATAAGTTTTGTAACTTTGATCTATAAATATACGAAGTCTTTTCCACAATCGGAGGATATAAGGTTTTACGAATCAGATTAGACGTATCCCTGTTTCAATACCTTCCAACATCGCAGAAGGTGCAGCCAGAAATACTTTAAAGGACTTTAATAATTTTCTTGCGATCTCCTTATGTTCTATTTCTAAGTTGGCAACTCAAATGATGATTTCTTTTAACCTTGGATTCTTAAATAAGCCCCAATTCGAAGAATTGTTTGAGCAATTAGTGGCAATACGTAAATGATTAAAGGTCTAAAGAAATTTGGCTCAAGAATAGGGGTAAAACCCATATTAACTTGAAATCTAAAAATTTTTAAAAACTATTATTATGAAAGTAATTATTCTATGTGGAGGCATGGGTACTCGTTTACGGGAAGAAACGGAGTATAAGCCAAAACCAATGGTTGAGATTGGTGGTAAACCAATTTTGTGGCATATTATGAAACATTATTCACATTACGGATTCAAAGAATTTGTGTTGGCGCTGGGATACAAAGGTGATGTAATTCGTAACTACTTCCTGAATTTTTATAAATATAACAGTGATTTTGCTGTTGATTTGGCAAATCATGGTAATGTAGAGATATATAGCGATTGTATTAATGAAGATTGGAAAGTAACTTTGGTGGAGACTGGAGATGAAAGCATGACGGGTTATCGCACTAAGATATGCGGAAAATATATAACTGAAGATCGGTTTATGCTTACTTATGGTGATGCTGTAAGTAATGTAGATATTGCAAAATTAGTGAAGTTTAACGAAAAGATAAATACTATTGGTACTGTTACCGGGGTTTATCCTCCATCCCGTTTTGGCGATCTTGTTATAGATGGAAATAAGGTTGCAAAATTTAAGCAACAACTAAAAGATGTTGATAACCAAGCTCCAATAAATGGTGGCTATTTTGTTTTTAAGAGAGAATTTCTCGATCTTATACCCGATGATCCAAAGGTTAACCTTGAAAACGAACCTATAGATGCTCTTGTTGAACAAGGAGAATTGGCTGTTTATCACCATAAGGGTTTTTGGCAGTGCATGGATACTTATCGGGATAATCAATTGCTGGAAAAAATGTGGAAAGAAAATCCAGTCTGGAAAATTTGGTAAAAATGGGATTTTTAAATACATATAAAGGTAGAAAAGTGCTTGTTACAGGGCACACTGGTTTTAAAGGCGGATGGTTATCGCTATGGCTTCATCATATAGGCGCTGATGTTACGGGGTACTCACTTGATCCTGAGCACCCTGAGGGTATCTTTGTACTGTCGGATATAGGAAAAAAAATAAAGGATTACAGAGGAGATATTCGGGATTTAAACAGATTAGCCGAAGTTTTTACTAATGAGAAACCTGAAATCGTTTTTCATTTGGCTGCACAGCCCTTGGTTCTCGATAGTTATAATAATCCTATAGAGACTTTTGAAACAAATATAATGGGTACTGCAAATGTTTTAAAAGCTATCACAGACTCCTCAACAGTGAAGGCTGCAATTATGATTACAACTGATAAGTGCTATGAAAACAGAGAACAGATATGGGGTTATAGAGAAAATGATGCAATGGGGGGACACGATCCATATAGTGCCAGTAAAGGGGCTGCTGAATTAATTATCAGTTCATGGAGAAGATCCTTTTGTAATAAGAAAAACAGTCCATTAATTGCCTCAGCAAGAGCTGGAAATGTTATTGGTGGTGGAGATTGGTGTAAGAATAGACTCGTGCCTGATATTATGAGAGCGATTTTAAATAATAAAGATATTGAAATACGGAATCCTTCGGCTACGCGACCATGGCAGCATGTACTTGAACCTTTGGGGGGGTATTTGATTTTGGGTGCAGCTTTATATGAAGGTCATAGTGAGTTTGCATCAGGGTGGAATTTCGGGCCTTATCCGAATGAAATTTATTCTGTTAGGCGGTTATTAGAAAAGATACTTGAAGTTTCCGGAAGAGGAGCCTGGATTGATAAATCTGACGTTGAAAAAAAGCATGAAGCCAATATATTAACTTTGGATATTACAAAAGCAAACATAAAATTAAAATGGAAACCCATTCTTACCATAAATGAAACAATTGAGATGACCCTGGAATGGTATTTAAAATTTAAAGATGAGAGTGTGGAAGCCCTTTCACTCAAACAAATAGAATTTTATAAGGAAGTATGGAAATTAAGGAACGGAAATTAAAAGGTGTCTTTGAAATTAGCTTAAAGCCAATAGAAGATACAAGAGGTTTTTTTATGAGAACCTATGATTTGAACCTTTTTGAGGCTTTAGGAATTCATAAGCTGTGGGTACAGGAAAATCATTCCAAAACCGTTAATAAAGGAACTATTCGGGGGTTGCATTTTCAATTACCACCTAATGCAGAAACTAAACTTGTCAGGTGTATTCAGGGAGCGATCCTTGATGTTTTTGTTGACTTAAGGAAAGATTCATCAACATTTGGCAAATGGGATATGGTTGAGCTGTCAGAAGCTAATTTAAAAATGGTATTTATTCCAAGAGGGTTTGCACATGGATTCTGCACATTAACAGAGAATGCTCATGTGCTTTATAAAGTAGATAATTATTATTCAAAAGAAAACGAAAGAGGGATAATTTGGGATGATTCTGAACTGAAGATAGTTTGGCCTGTTAAAAATCCGGTGCTTTCAGATAAAGACCTAAAGAATTTGACTTTTAAACAATTTAAAGAACAAATAAAAGCAATTTAATTATGAATATAAGGCTTTTTAAACCTTCTCTTGGAAGCGAGGAACTTTCTGCAGTAAAGGATGCATTTGATCGTTCATGGGTTGGGCTTGGCCCCAGAGTTAATGAATTTGAAGAAAAATGGGCTGAATTTGTCGGCGCTAAACTTGCAATAGGGGTAAACTCTGCAACAGCGGCATTGCATTTAGCATTGGCTACTTTCAGATTTCCGGAAGGTAAAAAAGTGCTTGTTCCTTCATTAACTTTTTCAGCTACTGCCTCAGCCGTACTTTATAACCGGCTAATACCAGTTTTTGTAGATTCGGATCCAATTACTCTTGGAATGGATTTAGAAGATATGAAACGCAAGTTTAATAAAGACGTTGTAGCTGTAATGCCGGTACATTATGCCGGACATCCGGTCCCAATGGAGTTGTTAATGCCATGGGCCAGGGAATATGGGCTAAAGGTAGTGGAGGATTGTGCCCATACTTCCGGAGCCATATATAAGGGGAAAGCATTAGGTACCTGGGGAGATATTGGATGTTACTCCTTTGAAGAGAAGAAACTCATGACAACCGGTGACGGAGGTATGATGGTGACCAATGAACCTGAACTGTTTAAGGATGTAAAGGCCATGCGTTGGGTAGGTATTGATAAGGATAACTGGAAAACTGCTCAGACCTACACACACAAAAACCATGATGCATTACATTGGTTTTATGAGTTAAATGTATTGGGTTACAAATACAATATGAACGATCTGGCAGCTTCCATCGGATTGCAACAGCTTCAGAAACTTCCTACGATGAATACCAGACGATCTGAAATTATACATCAGTATGTAGATGGTTTAAAAGATGTTGAAGGTGTTAAGCCATTATTGCCTTACGAACCTTATAATTATGTCTATCAGATGTTTGGAATTAGAGCCCAAAAGCGAGATGAACTGATGATCTATTTGAAATCCCATGGGATTGCTACAGGCTGTCATTATACCCCATTATCTCTTCAACCTTTGTTTAAAGAGTGGGGAGGTAACTGTCCGTATATTGAGCAAGAAGCAAACAGATTTATTACACTTCCCTTACATGCGGATTTAACTGATGAAGAAGTAAATTATATCATTGAAAAAATTGTACAATTTAAATCATGAAAACAGGCTTGGGTTTGAGGCGTAAAATCCGGTTTATTTATGCTAAATATAATTGTTTTCGTTTTTGGTGGCGTAAGAAATTATTAGGTTTTGATGTCGCTAACCATTTTATTCGACAGGTAGATAAAGTTTCATTAAAAAGAATTCTGAGTATTAATGGTGCAAAGATTGGAATAAATTGCGATATAGAATCTGGCCTGATTTTTCACAATTGTAATGATTATTCCAATCTTATTATAGGAGATAATTGTCATATCGGTAAAAATTGTTTTTTCGACTTACGCGATAAAGTCACCATTGGCGATAATGTGGTTATTTCAATGAATAATACAATTATTACACATATTGATATGACAAAATCAGGTTTGAATAACATATATCCAGCTAATTCTGCTCCGGTTTTAATTGGTAACGATACTTATATTGGGGCAAATAGTGTTGTACTAAATGGAGTTAGTATAGGTAAATATGTAATTGTAGCATCAGGTTCTGTTGTAAATAAGAAAGTTGAAGACAGATGTGTAGTTGCCGGCGTGCCAGCAAAACTTATTAAAACCATAGCTTCCGGTTACAATGAAAAAGTTTGTAAATAGACGAATTCCCATTACATTTTTCAATCGTATAAGGGGAAATGCATCAAACATAGGCATATATATGTTAGCATCCATTATACCAATGTTCATTCATTTGGTTACCAATCCGTTGATTGCCTTAAACATGACCCCTGTTGATTATGCAATCGTTGGATACTTTACCTCTTTTAATAGTTTACTTACACCTTTAATTACATTTTATGCATTTGCCTATTATACTAAACGATATTTTGAATTGGCTGATAATGAACGATTAGTTCTAAAAGCTACTATTTTTAAATCATTGATATTTTTTTCATTCATACTGGCAACAATTTCCTTCATAGTATTGTTCCTATACATGAAACTACTAAATAAAGATTCAACGATGCCTTTTTTTCCTTATGCCTTTCTTTCAATATTTACTATACCTTTGGGTGGCATAATCACATTACAGTTAACTGATTATAAAATGGAAAGAAAAAGTAAATCGTATTTTAAACTATCAGTTAGTCAGGGATTAACTGGTGTGGGATTAAGTCTATTATTGGTAGTAGGCATTAAATTGGGCGCTTTTGGTAAATTGAGTGCAACTTTTATCAGTACAGGTTTGATTTTTTTATACGTTCTTATTAGCAAAAGGTCTTTAATGAGAATAAAATTTGAAAAAACTGTTTTTAAAGCTATGCTTCTTTTTGTTTGGCCTCTTATAATTGGAGTTATGTTGCATTTTTTTACATCAGGTTATGACAGGGTTTATTTGGAGCGGCTTGGTAACTCTAATGAGCTTGGATATTATGTTGTTGCAGCACAAATGGCCGGTTTAATTGGCGTTTTTAGAAGTGCAGTTTCCAGCACCTTTCAACCTGATATATACAAAGCCATTGTAAAAAGGAAATGGAAAAGCGCTTTTAAATATTTTAGTCTCATACTGGGAAGTGTGTCTTTTTTTGTAACGATTTTTGTTTTCTTTGCACCAATTGTTATTGATTTATTAACAGCAGGTAGATATACATACTCAGCAAAATATGCACGGATTTTAGCTTTTTCGCAACTGACAACTACAATGTATTATCTAACAACTGAATCAATTGTTGTCTTAGGGTTTACCTTTATTTCCTTGATCTCTAAAATTATTGGAGTGTTAATAACAATACTTTTGTATTGGGTTTTAATTTCCAAATGGCAATTTACTGGCGCTGCTATAGGACAGGTTCTATCTTATTTACTTATGATGTCAATTAACCTGGTTTTTATATTTTTTTTGACGAGAAAATTAAAAAAGAATGAAGCATAAAACACATACTGTTCAATTATGTTAGCAAAAATTATCAACCTTCCGAAATTTGAAGACCCCCGAGGTAACCTCTCATTTATTGAAGAGAACAATCATATTCCGTTTAAAATAGAGCGCACCTACTGGATTTATGATGTGCCGGGTGGTGAAGTAAGAGGGGGACATGCGTTCAAAAAACAACAAGAATTTATTGTTGCTTTATCGGGTAGCTTTGATGTGGTAATAGATAATGGGAAGGAAAAGCAAACATATTCGTTGAATCGCTCTTATTACGGCTTGTATGTTCCAGCTGGTCTGTGGCGACAAATGCAAAATTTTTCAACCAATAGCTTAGCTTTGGTGTTGAGTTCAACGCACTATAACTCCAATGATTATATATATGAATATCAGAAATTTTTAAAATACAAAGCTGCATTATGAAAAATTCAAGTGTGTATGATTGTGGTATATTGCCTCTAAATAAAATTCATAATCGGGCAGGGAATATTACCATAGTTGAAGGAGGTGTAAATCTACCTTTTGAAATTCAACGTATATATTACTTGTATGATATCCCCGGAGGAGAGGATAGGGGTGGGCATGCGCACAAAGAATTAAGACAATTGATTGTTGCTGCGAGTGGTAGTTTTGATGTAATACTTGATGATGGAAAAGTTAAAAGGACTGTTTCGTTGAATCGTCCTTATCAGGGATTATTAATTGTTCCGGGAATTTGGAGGGAGTTGACGAATTTTTCATCAGGTTCTGTTTGTTTGGTGTTGGCATCAATGGAATACGATGAACTTGATTATATAAGAGATTATAATAATTATTTAAATTATAAAGGTAATGGAAGCAAGTAAACTTGGGATGTTTTTTGAGGAATTCGAAATTGGAAAAGTCATAGAACATACATTGTCAAAAACAATTTTTGAAAGTGACAATAATTTTTTCAGTTTAATGACAATGAATCACCACCCACTGCATACAAATTTTGATTATGCACAAAAAGAACAACATGGGAAAATTCTAGTAGTAGGCACATTAGTATTTAGTCTAGCTGTGGGTATTACTGTTCCGGATATAAGTGGGAAAGCCATTGCCAATTTGGATTACGAAAATATTAAACATCTTGCTCCAGTTTATGTTGGAGATACAATTTATGTAAAAACAAAGATACTTGATAAAAGAAGTTCAAGGTCGAAAGCTGACAGAGGAATCGTTTATGTTGAGTCAGTTGCTTCAAACCAAAGAGGCGAGGAAGTATTGAGTTTTAAAAGACATGTACTAATTAAAAAACATTAAACAAATGAAAGTTGATTATCTGACTAGAAGTCTTATGTTTGTACCCGCGCACAATGAGCGGTTAATGGATAGTGCTACTAGGGTGAACGCTGATGTTTTATTACTTGATATTGAAGATTCTGTGCAACCTGTCCAAAACAAACAGATTGCCCGGGATAATATTCTCAGGTATATTGATGAAGGTAAATTAAAAAATCGAGTACTTTTTCCAAGGGTAAATGATCGTGAAAGCGGAGAACTTTTGAAAGATGTGTACCAGTTAACAGTCGATGGAATTGAGGGGTTTATGTATCCCAAAGCAAAAAAAGGGGAAGATATATATTTCTTTAGTAAGTTGCTCGAAACTATTGAATATGAAAAAGGGTTTCCATTAGGGACTTTTAAGATAATTGCATTGATTGAAACAGCAAGTGCAGTAATGAATATTCAGGACATATGTGGTACTTCCACTAATAGGTTAATTGCGGTAGCTTTTGGTTGTGAAGATTTTATGACTAATTTGGGAGGAAAACATGACGGAGACGGACAGAGTATTTTTACTCCACGTGCCATGATAGCAATGAGTGCAAAAGCAAATGGAATAATTCCAATTGACACTGTTCATGTAAAAGTACATGATTTGGAGGATCTTGAAAAAAACTTAATTTTGGCAAGGAAGCTTGGTTTTGAAGGTATGTTAGTGTTAAATCCAAAGGAATTACCTTTAGTTCATCAATATTTTTCTCCATCACAAGAAGAAATAGCTTGGGCAAAGGAAATGCTCAAATTATCAGACGAGGCAATAGCTTCCGGAAAAGGTGTTGCTGTTAAAGATAATAAGTTTATTGGCCCACCAATGGTTAAGATGGCAAAGGATATCCTAAGTAAAGCGAAAAAAATTGAACAGCAAATCTGAAATATGTAATGTTTCCTTGATTAACTAAGGAGTACTGTTGTTGTTGTATTTCTTCACCCGAAGTTTATTTCAAAATGTATTTGTGTGATTCAGGACAAATATAATTCTGAAGTAACATTTGTTAACTTCAAGGATAAGTTAAAAGGGTGGAGGGGTAAAGGAATTTCCATTCTATTTGAAAATAAAGAAAATTAATTTTATAATGAATAAAAAAGTAGTTATTGTTGGAGGCGAAGGAAACGGTGGGGTGATTGTATCCTGCATTGAAGACAACAAAAGACGTTTCGGAAACCATGAATGGGAGGTTGTTGGTTTTATTAATGATTATGAAAAAGAAGTAGCCGGATATCCTGTGATTGGTGGTTTGGGTACTATTCCTGACTTATTGTTAAATACAGATTATTATTTTTTCTGGGCAATTCATTTGGTTGGTCGTAATGTGTTAACTGAGCAACTTTTTAGAAAAGCTAATATCCCGAAAGACCGGTTAGCTACAATTATACATCAATCTGCCTTTGTTGCAGCCAATGCCATTATTGAACCCGGTGTGTTTATTATGGCAAATTGTTATGTAGGACCAATGGCACAAATTGGGGTTTGTTCAATGATTATGGCAAACTCAATGATTGGGCATAATATAAAAATGGGACCTTTATGCCATTGTTCGGTGGGGTCAATTATGACCGGTTATTCTGAACTTGGTTTGTGTGCCGATTTGGCTGTAGGCTCAACATTACTTGCATATGTCAAAGTTGGTAATTTTGCTACAGCCGGAGCAGCAAGCCTGGTAACAAAAGATATCCCTGATTACGAAATTCATGTTGGTATTCCAGCGAAGTTTTTAAAACGTGTTAGAGAAGATTAAGATGATCAAATTTTTAGATTTACAAAAAATCACACAAAAATATGCTGTTGAAATTCATGAAGCAGTAAGTCGTGTAGTGGATTCCGGCTGGTATCTTCAGGGGCAGGAAAATGAGCATTTTGAGAAAAATTACGCTGAATACATTGGTTCAGAATTTTGTATCGGGGTTGCGAATGGATTGGATGCACTAAGACTGATACTGAAAGCGTATATTGAGCTTAGGGTGATAAAAGAAGGAGATGAGATTATCGTACCTGCTAATACCTTTATTGCTTCAATCCTTGCTATAACTGATAACCGGCTGGTTCCGGTATTAGTAGAACCCAGGCTTGATAATTATCAAATTGATGATGAACTGATCGAAGCAAGCATTACAGAAAGAACGAGAGGAATAATGATTGTTCACTTGTATGGGCAGTGTGCTTTTACAGATAAGATTGGCGACATCTGTTCGAAATACAACCTGAAATTAATTGAAGACAATGCGCAGGCACATGGGTGTAAATACAAAGGTAGAAAAACAGGTTCAATAGGTGATGCCGCAGGTCATAGTTTTTATCCCGGAAAAAATCTGGGTGCTTTTGGTGATGCAGGCGCAGTTACCACAAACGACAAGGAACTGGCAGAAACAATCCGTTCTTTGGCAAATTACGGATCAGCACGGAAATATGTTTTTCAATATCAGGGATTAAATAGCAGATTGGATGAAATTCAAGCGGCTATTCTGAATGTGAAACTGAAATATTTAGATGAAGATACCCAAAAAAGAAAAGATGTTGCTACGTACTATATTGAAAATATTAAGCATCCGGATATCATACTCCCCATTGTTGAAGATTGGGATGCGCATGTGTTTCATCTATTCCCTATTTTAACCCCCAAACGGGATAAATTACAAGAATACTTAAAAGAGAACGGTGTGCAAACGCTGATCCACTATCCCATTCCGCCACATAAGCAACAAGCCTATCAGGACTGGAATGGATTGTCGTTTCCTATTACGGAAAAAATTCATGCGCAAGAGTTGAGTTTACCTATGAGCCCGATAATAAATCCATTTGATATTGCTGAAGTTTGCCAATTAATTAATAATTACCAAGTTTTATAATTTCAATGAAAAAAGAAAATCCAAGGATTTCAGTAATTATTATCTGCTACAATCAGGAAGAAATTATAAGTAGGGCAATTAATTCGGTAATCTGTCAAAAAGATTATTTATATGAATTAATTATTTCCGACGATTGTTCAACAGATGGAACTTGGAATGTTATTCGGGGATATCTCAATAAATATCCTGATAAAATAAAAGCGTACCGGCAAGAGCATAATTTAGGTGTTTATGAGAATCTGCATAGCACTTATGATAAAGTAACAGGCGATATAGTATTTTTTTTATCAGGAGACGACGAATTTGGCTGTGAGTTGTTTAAAAAAACCTGCGAAACTGTTATTAGTGCCGATGTTGATTTTTCAAAAGACAAATACTGTGTGATTACTGATTTTAAGGCAATTTATCCGGATGGCAAAGAGGTTATTCGTAATGAAAATAATTTAGTAGAAAAGCATAACCCCTTTTCTTTGAAGTTTCGAGGACTTGTCTATGGCAGAGGACGTGGGGAAAGCTATGAAATTTTTAAAGAGAGAAAAAATGTAATAATTAAAAGAAAAAAGGGATCAATAATTTCATCAAGCCTACAGGAAGGCTTTACTGATAATTTTCCATTTTATGCGACAGATGCCGTTTATTATATACCCTATATAGGAAATATTTATTATGCAGGAATAGGCATATCCACAAAGTTCAAAAAAAATAGAAAAGAATATCTTGAGGGATTAATTGAATACTGTAACAATATTCCGAATTACTTTCATAAATTGAATAAATACGATTTAAATTGGTTGCAATTTCATAAAATTAAATCACAATTCCTGTTAACACCAAATATTATAAATTATTTTAAATATGTGTGGATGTTTATTTACCTATGTAGAGATCCACTAAGTAAATTTTTCTTGTTTAGGGAATTTAAATCAATTGTCAAATCTTTCTTGCTGTTATTTATGAAAAATAGAAAATGAGTAACTTACTTACGTGAACTAAGAATGTAAAAGCAAAAATAAAAGTACATACAATAACAATCCTATTATTTTCTTCTTTATGATGCCAGTTAAACAAGATTTAGTTGTCTGTATCCTGATCAACTATAATCATTCTAAGGATACATTGGATTGCGTTGAATCATTATTGAATTCAAGTTATGACAATTTTAAGATTTATTTAGTTGACAATGGTTCGGAAACAGATGATTACAGGATTTTGGAAAATTCTCTAAGCAACAACGATAATATCAATTTATTACGAATTGGAAAAAACATCGGATATGTTGGAGGCGTAAATTATGGCCTGCTTAAAGCTTCGGAAGCTATTCCCCGATATTTTGTAATAATGAACAATGATACAATAGTTGATAAAGATGCAATAAATGAACTGGTAATTACTGCCCAAAAATATGGCGATAATGTAATTGTAACAGGTAAGGTCTATAATATGGATGAGCCGGAAACACTTCAGTATGTTGGTCAGTGGTGCAGAAATAAAAAAAAGTTGGATTTTCCGCCTTATGTAAAAAATGGCCGTGAATTAGATACAGGTCAGTATGATAAGGAGATAGAATTAGATATGACAGATGATATGTTCTGGTTATTGCCAAGACAAGTATTTGAAAGGGTTGGTTATTATTCCACTAATTTCTTTTTATATGGCGAACAAAACGATTATGTGCTAAGAGCCAAAAAGGAAGGAGTTAAATTGATATATACACCTAAATCAAGGATTTGGCATCACCATCATTTAACAACTGGCGGAAGTTCGCAAAAAATATTGGCAATAAGGTACTGGTCAGCCTATGCGGTTCTTATGTTATATTATCTGCACTATCCAAAAAGAAGGCTTTTTACACATTATTTTAAATTAGTTATCAGATCATTAGCAAAAACAATATTTGGAAAAATCAGCAAAAGAGAGTTTAAGCCTGTCAAACCTGAACTATATGCTTGTTGGTATTTCATGCTTTGGCTCTTTAATAAAAGGCCAAACGATGGATTTAATCCATTTCTGGTTAAGTAATATTTTGCATTGATTTTAGTTTGTTACTTTTGGTTCGGACCTTAAAATAAGTTTATATCAAGGCAGGCCTAAATCGCAGATATTTAAAAAAACAGCTAAAAACTTTAAATTGAAAAAAATTCTCTTTGTTCATCATGGTACCGGTTGGGGGGGGGCGCCAATTAGTATGATTAATTTAATTAAGAGCCTTGATGAGAATAAATATTCTGTACATGTTCTTTTGTTAAAGGATTCCATAGTGTCTAAAAAATTAGCTGATAATAACATCTCATACTCCATAGCCCAATCGCGATTTTATAAAAAATATTATAAGTACATTGTTCACAGTGAGGTCGGTTATATTAAATCATATCAGATATTTAGACTTTTATATCGGTTAATATTGTGGTTACTTTCAAGACAGTTCTTTGCTGCCAAAGAATTAGCACAGTTTACCCCTGATGTGATACACCTGAATTCATCGGTGTTGACTGATTGGCTTAAGCCTTCATCAAAAAAAGGAAAGGTTCTGATTCATATACGTGAACCTTTCAGAAAAGGCATGATTGACCCAATGCATTATTTTTTAAGATGGCAAATTAAAAAATATGCTGATTCTATTGTTGCAATAAGCTGCGATAATGCTCAAAGGGTTGGCCTGATGAATAAAACTAAAGTAATATATAATACGGTTGATTATCATGAGCTTGAAATTAGCCTCTCAAGTTATAATTCAGGTAACTTTCTTTATTTGGGTGGAGCAGCAAAGGTTAAGGGGTTCTATACGATGGTAAAAGCGCTTGATTTTTTAGATGAAAATGTTGCGGTTTATTTTGGCGGTTCTTATAATGAGCCTCGAAAGCAAATGAGTATTCTAAAAAAAATAGCAATGTTTATACTTTTATATGGAAGAAAGAGAAAAAAAGCTATTGAAAAGGTGAATAGTCATCCAAAAGCAAGGGTTATTGGAATGACCTATAAAGTAAATGAGTATTTACAAAATATTTGTTGTTTGGTCTCTCCATTTTCAACACCTCATTTCGCTCGCCCTGTAATTGAATCTTATCTGTATAAAAAACCGGCTATAGGCACAGATGTTAAAGGAATGGAAGAAATAATAGAGCATAAAAAGACAGGACTAATCGTGAAAAAGGAAAATGCCAAAGAACTGGCTGAAGCTATTAATTGGATGGCCTCTCATCCTAATGAGGCGAAAAAAATGGGAGAGTATGCTTATCATATTGCAAAAACCAAGTTTACCCAGAATAATATTCAAAAGTTTGAAGCAATCTATCAATCTCTTAATTCATAAATATAAAGAATTAATTATAAACCATCATGTACTTTTTACGTAACCTTACAATAGTCGGTATAATTTCCGTCATGTTATTAGCGAGTGATTTACTATATGTGTTTAATAAAAATTTTATTGTATTAGGGAATTTTCGATATTTGTGGGCGCCAATATTTATTGTTTTTGTAGTACTATATCATAATAAAGCGCTAACTTTAAATAGTGTTAAATACGCATTAATTTTTGGATTACTCTATGGACTCATTTTGCAAAATACGCTGTGGCGATTTTCCGATGATTGGTATAGTAGAAAGATATATTATGATATTTATGACATGATTGTAATTGTTTTGTTTTTTTCTATGCTTTTTCAAAAAAATAATCCAGTTTTCTGGAATCATTTATCAAGATTAGGACTTTTATTTATAGTAATAAGTGGGATAACGACGATTATTGCTACTCATATTTATCCGGGTGCTGTTAGAGCATCGTATTCATCCTTGAGAATTGATGATGAATTGTACTATTCTAGTGTAAAACACTTAGGTATTGGGTCGTACGGTTATATGACAGCTATAGTGGCATTGTTTCCAACATTAATCTATTTTTATAAGAAGGGTAATATTGACTGGTTAAATAGACGTAGGGCAATTGTACTTACTGTTTTTCTTTTTATTGTTTTATTATATGCACAAATTTTTGCTAATATTATTGTAGCCTTAATAATTCTTCTCATGGCTTATTTTGGAGAAGCGAATTTTAAACGAAATATATTTGTAATAGGTTTAATAATTATCATTTCATTAATAATCCCAAAATATTTCTGGACAAATTCTCTTTTAAATATAAGCGATTATTTCCCTTCTGATTCAAATATACACTATAAATTTGTTGAATTAGCAGATTACACCTTTACTGGTGAAAGGTTTGATAGAGCAAATCCTATTGGAGGAAGAGCGGAAAGATACCCGATGCTTTTTGAAGCATTTAAAGCTAGTCCATTTTTCGGAGATGCCAGTTATTACAGTAAATATGACACTGAAATGGGGCACGGCGGTCATTTATACTGGATGAGTCGTTTAGCTCTTTGGGGTGTTTTTGGGTTTTTAGGATATCTGTTAATTCTATATAAGATTTTTACTCCCGTTTTTAATCTTTTTGATAAAGAATTTAGATTCTACTACTTGTTATCTACTCTTGCTATAATCATGTTGGGTTTTATGAAGGCTCTTAATACTACTGAAATTTATTTTATACTATTGATTATTATTCCCGGTTTGTATATGGGAGTGAGAAATAAAGATTTACTGTTAAAAACTAATAAAGAGAAATTGCCGATATTGACAACTGCTAAACCGTAATGTTCTTAATTTTATAATATTTATTGAGGGCTTTTTAATGAGTGAACTGTTTGTTATTTTTTACTTTTTGTGTTTAGTTCTTTGATTTGTTTGATTATAAGAAAAGAAGGCTTTTACGTGTGAAAAAAAATTAAAGAATGCAATAAGATACTGATAGCTTTGTATTTCTATTTTCCCTACTAAATTACGACATTTTACAAGAACTTTAATTACGATAAGATACAAAACTGACTTAAGTTCATAATTCGCTAGTAAATTGCAATGACATTTAGTTCCATTATAATTGAATGAAACTAAAACTATTTGCTAAAATGAGGTTAAATTCAATTCGCTCTGAGGTGGGTTCCCAACTAAGTTAGATGATCCTTAAAACATATTTAAGTCCTGTTTATCAACAATATACTGTTGATCAAAAATTGATTTTAGGTGTTTCATATTGCGAGGTTTTGCTTATTTTTGATCAAAAGTTTGAAAATTATGCTCGGAAAATCACCCAATCAATCACAGAAGAATTTGTTTTCACCAGCGCTCAAAGAGATCATCAACCCACAAGAACCATAGACCCAGCTTGCAGATCGAATTACTTGGCAGGATTTGGAGAATGATCTCTCAAAATTTTATTCCCATACCGGAACCTCCTTCCATGCCTATTCGCCTGAAGGCAGGATTGCTTATCCTTAAAAGGCTTAACAATTTTGGAGACGAAAGCATTGTAGATCAATGGATTCAAAATCATTATTATCAATATTTCTGTGGAGAGTCTGAGTTTCAGTGGCACTTTCCTTGTGATTCGAGCGATTTAGTACACTTTTGCAAAAGAATCGGCGAAGAAGGTGTTGAGTTGATTTTCAAAATGTCAATTGATGTTAAAAAGGTAGGAGCGAATTTGAAGAACGAAGGCGACGAGCCAAATGCCGATGCAGAGCTGCCATCGAACCGATTATCGGACATGTAAAAACATGATTGCCGAATGGTAAGAAACTATCTCAAAGGTCAAATTAGAGACAAAATCAATGCATTGATGGCTGTAGCCGGGTTCAATTTCCATAGATTACTCCGCAAAATGAAGGCGGAGGTTATTTTTTTCTTTTTTCAGATTCAGAAAATTCTCACCCCCTAACCTTCTTTGGCTCCTAAACTTATACTGATGTCTTATATTCCCTCACTGAAAGTGAGTTGTTAAGGATTGACTAAGTTAGGAAAATATCTCGCAACTGGATGATATGTATTGGTCACTGCAGTTGGAGATATGCCAAATTATATTAAAGAAAGATGGTGAGAATTGTTTTTTATTAAAGTCAAATTTACTTTAAGACTTCGCGTCAAAGATAGAAATAATACTTAATGATTACGAACAAGCTTTAAATGTAGATAGAAAGGGCAAGGAGTTGCAGAATATTGATTTTATTATGATTATCAAGCGCAGAGATTAAATGGTTATTTAGATAGTATTATGTTATAGAATATCATGAAAATTCTTTTCTCACATTACGGTATTATATATAAAGGTGGATTTAATCGAACTTTTAATTTGGCTAGAGGTATTGCAGCACTCGGACATGAAGTTGTTTTTTATACATGTCAAAATGGTTGGGAAAAGTTTCCTTTTAAAGAAGAAACCATTAATAATGTAAAAGTGTTTTCATTTCCTGATTTCTTACCATATAAGTTAGTTTCAAAAGGATTTGGTTTATTAAGTATTTTTTTAAAAATTTATAAATTACGAAAATTAAAAATAGATATTGCTCATTCAGATTCAGGTCATAGGCCTTCTGCTGGTTTACCGTGTTATTACGCAAAAAGAAAAAATAATGCTTTATATGTGTCTGAGTGGTGGGATTATTTTGGTAAAGGAGGTCAGCTAAAAACAAAACCATTTCTCTTTAGGTTATTATTAGGATGGTTCGAAAGCCGCTCAGAAATTAAAAATAAGAGAAAAGCTGATGCTATTATAGTATTATCAGAATTAATGAGAAAAAGAGCATTGGAATTTGGGATTGTTCCTCAAAAAATATATAAGCTCCATGGCGGCGCTAATATTATTAATCTAAAGAATGACAAAAGATATATATTTGAAAGAAATAATTATAAACTTTTACTTGGTTACATCGGATTAAGCGAAGGTGATATAGATGATATCATTGAGTTGTTAAAGATATTTAGGGATCCTCTTTTTTCTTCTGAGGTCTTATTTATTACGTATGGGTTTAAGTTTTCAGATAGTCAACTTGATAATTTTTTTCCATATAAAAATATATTTGAATTTGGTTGGATTGATTTTTTTAAAGAATCTGAAAAACTATTAATTCCAGATGTTTATATTTTAATAAAGGAAAATAATTTAGTTAATTGTTCTGGCTGGCCAAACAGGTTTGGGGATTACTTAGCATGTGGCAAGCCAATAATAGCTAATTTATATGGCGAATTGATTGAGTTCAATTCCAAATATCCTAATAGCATAATTCAAGTGGATAATAATGAAGAAAAAATAAAGTTAAAAATTTTAGAAATATTAAATGGTAATTTCGATCTGGAAAAAATAGGTATAAATAATTTAAATATTGCCAAGACCGATTATAGTTGGGATAAAAAGTCTCAAGATTTATTTGCAATTTATCAAGATTTGTTACAAAATAAAAAATAACTATAGACAGTGTATAAAGAAAAGGAAATAGGAGCTATAAAGAAGCTTGTAAATTACATCGAAAAACAAAATTTCAAAGGTTACGATCCTTATGACACATTAAACTCCTGGTTCCCATTTTATAAGTTGGGGAAATGGCCAGCTTTAATTGCTATTCAAATTCAAAAGCGAAACCCTATAAATATTCGCCCTATTTTAGGAATTAAAAAAGGTTGGAATCCTAAAGGCATGGGGTTATTTCTGAAAGCCTATTGTCTTTTGTATAGAAAGACAGGTAAAAGAGATTATTTGAATCATGCTGATTGGTTATTTGAATGGTTATTAAAAAATTACTCCGATGGTTATTCTGGAATGTGTTGGGGATATAATTTTAATTGGGTGAATCCGGATGGATCATTGCCTGCTTTCGTACCTTCTGTAGTTGTTACTTCTTTTGTGATAGATGGTATTTATGAATATTTCAAAATTACAGGTAACCCTACGGCGGCAGAAGCTATTCACAGTGCAGCTAATTACATTAACAACGATATCCCAATTACCAAACTTTCAGAAGGTATTTCTTATGCCTATACGAATCAATCAAAGGGATGTTGTTATAATGCAAGTCTCCTTGCCGCTGAGATATTAGCAAAATCCGATTTTATAGGCAACAAGGCTGAATTTGGTGAACTAATAAAATTGACCGTAGATTTTGTCCTCTCGAAGCAAAAACCAGACGGAGAGTGGTGGTATAGTTATAATCCTGAAACGAATTCAGAAAGAAAACAAATTGATTTTCATCAGGGATTCGTATTGGTTTCTCTTAATAATTTGTTGGAACTAAGTATAGGTGAAGATGGATCAGTCAAACAAGCAATAGAGAAAGGTTTGCGGTATTATAAGAATAATCAATTTTATGAAAGTGGCAGATCATTATGGCGTATCCCTAAAAAGTGGCCAGTTGAAATACATAACCAGTCACAGGGTATAATCACATTCTCGAAATTAAGCAAGTTTGATACAAGTTATAGTGATTTTGCTAGTAAAATTGCAAACTGGACCATTGATAATATGCAGTCTCCCAAAGGTTATTTTTATTATCGAAAGAATCCATTTTTCATGAATAAAATATCGTATATACGTTGGTCGCAAGCGTGGATGATGTTGGCTTTGGCAGAAATTATCGGAAATCATTAAAACTAATTAAAGAAAAAAAACCAAGCATTGAATTTTTTCGACAAATAAAGAAGAACCAATCATAAATCACACTTAACCAATCACAAATCACACTTCACACTTCATCAATCACACTTCACCAATCACCAATCACACTTCACCAATCACCAATCACAACCTACATCTTGATAATGAATGCCAATGAATTAAAAAGGCGGACCAAAGATTTTGCCCATATGTGCGTAAAATTCGCGTTATCATTACCAAAAACACAGTTGGGTAATCACATTAGAGGCCAACTTATAAGATCTGCAACTTCTGTTGCTGCTAATTATAGAGCTGCTTGCAACGCTCAATCTAAATTATCATTTATAAGTAAAATTAGCATTGTTGTAGAAGAAGCTGATGAGTCAGAATTTTGGTTAGAATTTGCGCTTGAAGAGGGAATTGTTAATAAAGTTGATGCAGAAAAATTATTATATGAAGCCCATCAAATCGCTTCAATTTTCATTACAGCAAGACGAACATCACAACAAAAACTAAAAAGCCAAAGCAAAAAACCATAAATCTCAAATCACACTTCACACTTCACCAATCATCAATCGCATTTCACACTTCACCAATCGTCAATCACACTTCACACTTCACAAATCCCAAATCCCAAATGTCTTCTCACATTCCTGGAGCTATAATCATCGAAGGCCATGTACAAGGGTTATCCAATGCGCGAGCCTTGGGAGAGGTAGGAATTCCTGTATATGTTGTGGATAAAGTGAAATGCATTGCAAGTCATTCAAAATATTGCAAAAAATTCTTTTTATGTCCCGATTTTCAAACCGATGAATTTGCAGATTTTTTAATTACACTTGCTAAACACGAAAATATCAGAGATTGGGTGCTTATACCCTCCAATGATCATGCTGTTTACACCCTATCGCGAAACAAGAAAAAATTACAGGGTTTTTATAAGGTTATTTCGCCAGACCTAAATATTGTTGAAAGAATTTATGATAAAAAACAATTGTTATTTCTGGCAGAGGAATGCGGTGTCCCTATTCCCAAAACAGTGTATTTTCAATCCAAGGATGACAGCATTCCCCATACGTTGACCTTTCCTGTTCTGACCAAGGGTAGGCACGGATTATCGTTTTATAAAAAATTGCATAAAAAGGCATTTTTAGCAAAAGATAAGGGAGAGCTTCAAGAGCAGCTATACCTTATTGCAGAAAGGTATGAGGTACATAAAACTTTTACCCAAGAGTTGATCCCTTTTGATGGATACAATAAAACTATTTCGTTTACTGCATTTAGTGTAAATGGCGAGATTAAAACTTATTGGATTGGCGAGAAAGTGCGTGAGCATCCATTGCGGTTTGGCACGGCCACTTTTGCACGAAGCATAAATAAAGCAGAGTTGGTAGAACCGAGTCATAAATTATTGAGTGCCTTAAACTACACCGGAGTTTGCGAGATTGAGTACCTGCTCGATCCGCGCGATGGCCTGTATAGGTTAATTGAGATTAATGCACGTACATGGCTCTGGGTAGGACTGGCAAAAGCATGTGGAGTGGATTATGCAAAATTGATTTATGATTTTGTTAATGGAAGAGAAATGGAATATCCAACGAATTACAAGGTAGGTTTGAACTGGATAAATCCAGTAAGTGATTTTGTGTTTTCCATTTATGCAATATTAAAGTTTAAACTCAATATCAAGGCCTACTTGAAGACTTTATTCAGTAATAATATTAATGCATTGAAATATAAGGATGATAACAAGCCATTTTACATTTATATTTTTAAAACTTTTCTCTTTTTGAAAAATCGTTGATTATGAAGATTTGGTTGGATATAACAAATACTCCTCAGGTTCATTTTTTACTTGCAATAAAAAATGGATTGGAAGAAACAGGGTTTAAATATTTTTTAATTTCAGCCAGAGATTTTTCTGAGACAGTAAATTTATTGAAAAAAAATGCAGAAATTCCTTTTCAGATTATCGGGGGCTACCGAGGAAAAAAGATGTCTAAAAAAGCAGCAGGATTGATAAAACGTTTTTATGAAATTAAGAATGAGATTAAGGACTTTGACGCTTGTCTTTCATGTGGTAGCGAGGCGGCGATTTGGTCAGCCGCGTTGAAACGTAAACCTACTTTGGCTTATGGTGATAATGATCTTGCACGTCAATGGACATATGGCTTTTTTGTTGATTTTGCAATGTTTCCTAAAAGTATTCCGCCAAGAATTTTACATAGACAAGGGTTAAGAAAAAGTAAATTATATCAATATAACGGATTCAAGGAACATATTTATATTGCAGATTACGAACCAGATATCAACTTTGTTAATACATTGCCTTTTGATCATTATGTTGTTGTTAGACCTGAAAATATCCAGGCAAATTATGTTCAAGATGAAAGTTCAAAGTCAATTACACCTGAACTCTTAAGGTTGCTCAATGAACAATCAGTAAATGTGTTGTATTTACCCAGATATCAATCTGATAAAGATTACGCAAGAAACCTGAAAAATATCTTTATTCCGGATAAAGCTATTAATGGTTTGGATGCTTGCTATTATTCGGATGGTGTTTTTACTGGAGCTGGCACTTTTGCACGGGAAGCTGCATGTCTTGGTGTTCCTTCCTTTTCTTTTTTTCTTGGTCGTCAATTATTAGCTGTTGATAGGGATTTGGTAAAACAGGAGAAAATGTTCTTTTCGAGAAATCCAATGGAGTTATTGATTAGATTTAAAGAATCCAATAAAACTGTCCCGAATTTAGATAAGGCGAAGGAAGTTAAAGAAGAAGTTATGGAAAAAACTATAGAATTTTTACGCAAATATTCCTAAAGTGTGATTTAAAAAAGTTTTCTTAGCACGCATGATTAGGACTCAGATGTTTACAAAAATGAAATAAATATTTTGAATATTCTTATTGATATAGGCCATCCGGCTCATGTGCACTATTACAGGAATCTGGCAAAAGAATTAAGTTTAAAAGGTCATAACATAGTTTGGTCGGTGAAATACCTGCCAATAGCTATGCAATTATTGGATTACTATGGTTTCTCATACCATGTTTTACCAAAAAAATCGGATTCAGTTACCGGCAAGTTTTTTAAACAATTGCAATATTCTTATAAAATCCTGCGAATCTGTCGAAAATATGATATTGATATAGCCATTGGTACATCAGCAACCATCGCACATATTTCAAAATTATCAAGAGTAAAATCTATCATTTTTGATGATGACGACGACAAGGTTCAACCCATAGCAACAATATTTATTAACCCGTTTGCTGATGCCTTGTTATCACCGGATGTATTAAAAGGTAAACGCAAAAGAAAGGATGCTGTTTATTACTCCGGTTATCACGAGTTGGCTTACTTACATCCCCGGCGCTTTACACCTGATCCTAATGTTCTAAAAGAGCTTGGACTATCGGAAAATGAGCCTTTCTTTATATTGCGGTTCAATGTCTTTAAAGCTCATCATGATATTGGAGCACAAGGGCTTTCGTTGGATCAAAAATTGCAAATTGTTGAAATACTCAAGCCTCATGGGAAAGTTTTTGTTACGACAGAGAGAAATACTGAACCAGAACTGTTGGAATATAAATTAAAAGTTAGCCCAGAAAAAGCACATTCGCTCATGGCTTATGCAACTTTATTCTTGGGAGATAGTCAAACCATGTCATCTGAAGCGGCTATATTAGGTGTTCCTTCCCTGCGTTGTAATTCTTTTGCAGGGCGCATTTCTTATTTAGAAGAGGAAGAAAAGAAATATGGGTTAACTTATGCCTTTTTACCTGAGGATTTTAATAAAATGTTGATCAAAGTGAAAGAATTATTAAACATGCCAGATTTAAAGAAAGAATGGCAGGAGCGTCGTCATGTCATGCTAAGCGATAAGATAGATGTTACTGCGTTTTGGGTATGGTTTGTTGAAAATTATCCTGAAAGTAAAAAAATTATGAAAGAGACCCCTGAGTATCAATACAGGTTTAGGTGAAATGGAAAGGTAATTGATCGTTTTATACTAAAAAATATTTTATATTGTTTTTAGATTATAATGAAGATAATTTCCGTTGTTGGCGCTCGGCCAAACTTTATGAAAGTAGCGCCCTTTATCCGGGCAATTCAAAAGAAAAATGTAGGAAAACAGGTTGTACAGCACCTATTATTGCATACGGGCCAGCACTATGACGACCGTATGTCGAAGCAATTCTTTGAAGATTTAAAAATACCCGAAGCTGATATTAACCTTGGCATAGGATCAGGCTCTCATGCTGAGCAAGTGGGGTATTCGATGATTGCATTAGAACAAGTATTTGAAAAGGAAAAACCGGATTGGGTAGTTGTTTATGGCGATGTAAATGCAACAATAGCAGCTTCTGTAGCAGCTAAAAAATTAAATATTAAAGTATGCCATGTAGAGGCGGGTTTGCGCAGTGGCGATATTACCATGCCCGAAGAGGTTAATAGGTTGGTAACCGACAGGCTGTCGGATTTGCTCTTAACGCCGGATCGGATTTCGGTTAATAATTTAAAAAAAGAGGGCGTTCCTGAATCTGCAATTCATTTCGTAGGGAACATTATGATTGATACGCTTGAGGCGAATAGGGAGAGGGCTGTGAAATTAAATTTAAATCAAATCGTCTCTTCTAATTCAGTTTTAGAAAAAGGGGAGACGGATATCAAAGAGAATGATTTTGTATTGATGACGCTTCACAGGCCATCCAATGTTGATGAAAAACGGATTCTTTCTTCTTTAGTTGATTTTGTGTTAAAGGAAGTCGCTCCGGTTCTTACAGTTATCTGGTCGGTTCATCCACGAACGGAAAAACAATTAAAGAAATTTGATCTTTGGGATAGACTGATTCAATCGGATGAAGTTTATTTAGTGAATCCACTCGGTTACCATGAAATGCTAAGGTTGAATATGCTTGCACGAATCATGCTTACAGATAGTGGCGGATTACAGGAAGAGTGTACGGTGCTTGGCACTCCTTGTCTTACGATGCGATGGAATACCGAGCGCCCCACAACACTCCGTGAACATGGCGGAGCCAGCGTTTTAGTTGGAAACAACGTAGCAAGAATAAGGGAGGAGTTTTTTAATACCCTTAATAATCCACGGCAACCCGAGCGCCCTGAATTATGGGATGGACATACATCAGAACGCTGCCTCAAAGCTATTCTTGAGTGGAAAGGATAAGCCGAAGCTAGGATTTATGAAAGACGAGATACCGATAACTTACTTTTAATTAGAGCAACTATCGTAAATATTTACTGACAATCTTTTGATTGCTTTTTTTAAAATAAGAAGGCGCTATTGCTTTATATAATTATCATTAACAGTTTTTTTTATTAATGATTTGGTTGCCAATATAATGGGTGTAATAGTTGGAAGTTTGATTATGCTGATCATTAAAATGTTTTGATTGTTGGAAGGGGGAAATGGGAGAAAATGGAAATTTTATACTGCTTTAAACCTAAATTAAGTGATATGGGTTTTCTTTGATTCTTATCCCTCTGTGTAACTCTGTGCTACTCTGTGTAACTTTTCTTTTCCACAGAGTTTCACTGAGTTTTTTGTTTTTTAGAATAACCTAAAATCACAAACACTGATACGATACTTCCTTCCATCACTTTTATTTTTTACCTTTTTCTTAAACTCTTCATTTATGGACTTCACTTTAAATATTTACAAAATCCTTTTGAACTCTTTGCAAACGTGGGATTTTTCATTTACAACTTTTAGTATTTTCTTGAATTGTTCTCCCTCTGTGTAACTCTGTGCGTACTCTGTGCTACTCTGTGTAACTTTTCTTTTCCACAGAGTTTCACTGAGTTTTTTGTTTTTTAGAATAACCTAAAATCACAAACACTGATACGATACTTCCTTCCATCACTTTTATCTTTTACCTTTTTCTTAAACTCTTCATTTATGGACTTCACTTTAAATATTTACAAAATCCTTTTGAACTCCCTGCAAACGCGGGGTTTTTCATTTATAACTTTTGGTGATTTCTGTAGATTGTCGTCGTTTAAAGAAGCTACTGATTCCTTTTCTCGGTTGGTAATTCTTCGCCACGATGTTGATCTCCTACCGAAAAATAGTCTGGTTACTGCCAGAATTGAAGCTTCATTAGACATTAAAGGTTCCTATTATTTCAGGGCTGTTCCCCAAAGCTGGGACGAAGACATTATCCGCGAGATTGCCGCCCTTGGCCATGAGGTGGGCTATCATTACGAATCGCTGACCACCTGCAACGGCGATATTGGAAAAGCTTACGAAGATTTCACTGCCAATTTGGAGAAGCTTCGCCGTATAGTTGCCGTGGAAACCATCTGTATGCACGGTAGTCCACGCTCCCCTTGGGATAGCAAAGATTTGTGGCAACACTATGATTACCGTTCCCTTGGCATCATCGGCGAGCCTTACTTCGACATTGACTTCAACGATTTCTTTTACCTTACTGATACCGGCCGCCGCTGGGATGGTTATAAGGTGAGCCTACGCGATAAGATACCCGTTCATCAGGAACGCTGGATATCTCAGGGATTAGTCTTCCGGAGTACTAAAGATATCATCAAAGCCGCCAACGAAGGTCGCCTGCCCGATAAGATCATGATGACCTTTCACCCGCAACGCTGGAACGACGCCTTTGTTCCTTGGGCAAAAGAGTTGCTATTACAGAAAGTGAAGAATGTGGTTAAGAGGGGGCTTGTTTTGTTTAAATAGGTGGGAGAGTGGGCGAATTGTTGTTATAGTTTAAAGTTTCACAGAGTTAGGCATATAGTACTCTGTTTAGTTTTCTCTGCATTACTCTGTGCAACTTTTTATTTTCGCAATGGTTTGTACGTAGTTTTATAGGCATCGGCTATGATGGAGAGCGGGTTGGGAATAGCTGTTAGCCGCTGTTTCCGTTTATTTACCCGAAACT